>WNGE01004740.1_pt1 | contig 31914 bp, 31 predicted proteins | sample 5400651 | NCBI WGS metagenome assembly WNGE01 (sample SAMN13153370, study PRJNA577476) | soil metagenome | isolation source: 60 cm soil or saprolite under grassland replicate 2 | place: USA:California | collected 2016-06-15
GCGTGACAATCACGCAGGTGCCGAATCCCAGCCCGGGGAAGCGGCCGGCCAGGTGGGCGATCTGGACGGCGGGATCAGGGGTAGGGAAATAGTCGCTGAAATGATGCTCGAGCACCCAGACCGTGCCGAATCCCAGCTCTGAGTACAGCTCGCAGTCGCCCAGCATGCCCTGATAAAGCTCACGATCGCTGGAACCGGGCGCGCCCGCAGCCGCTACGACACATCCGAACTCGACATCCTCACCAGCAGCCACAAGACCAGCCTTCCAGTGGACCTTTGGTCCGAGTATCATACCAATGGATGCAGGCGTCAAGATTGCCGGCGCCAGCGCCGGATCCGCGGAATGCCGCCGCCTGCTGGCGGCGGGGTTCCACCGGCTGCTCGTCACCGCCGAGCCAGTTACCCAGGCGGCCGCCGACCAGGCGGTCGCGGCCGCGCTGGCCGCCGCCCGGGCCGGCCTTTTCACCCTGTCATGACCGGCCAGAACCGCGCTCTCAGGTACGAGTGCTGTCCGTAACCTCACGGCGAGCGAGCGGGGCGATGGTCAGGGCGCGTACTTCAGTACCAGCTCGCCGACCTGGGGGAGCGCGGTCTCGACGTGCCTGGCTGCGCTGCCGCGGACGGTGCCGTACGCCTTGATGATCGTAGGCCGGCCGGAGGCCGCCGCGCGGGCGTCGGTCACCGAGAGCAGGGCCTGCGACACCTCCTCGCCGCGCTTGGCCAGGTAGTCGCCGAATCCGGAGCCGCCGGAGGTGTTGAAGTCCGCCCAGTACGGCTGAAGCTTGTCCACCATCTGCGGAAGCAGGGACTCCACCATGTGGCGGACGTGGCCAGGCATGAAGGTGGTCACCGTCTTGTAGGCGAGCTTGACCGCGGTCCCGGAGATTCCTGACTTGGCCGAGACCTCCTGCTCGATCAGCGTGTAGCAGTCGGCGATCACCTGAGGCCGGGTGTCCGGCGTGAGCAGGATCTCCTGAAGCGTGGCTGCCATGGGTATGTTCTTCTCCTTGCCGCTGGGCACTGCCCTGGATTCCCGCACGCATGCTGCAATGCGGCATCCGTCACTAGACGGCGAGCGCCCGGCTACGGTTTACCGCCCGGCCATGTCCGTCACGACGTGGGTGGTGGTTCCGGCAGCGTCTCGGCCAGCGCTTCGAGCGCGGCGGTCCAGCTCTCCCAGCAAGGGCGGCCGGGGTCGGCAGCGATGGTCGTGATGAGCTGTTGCCGGAATGGTTCCCGGTCGCCGTACGCGTGCTCAACGACCGCGGCGGCGATCGCGCCGGGAGGCGCCGGGCGTGCCGCCACAGGTAGTCGTGAGCCAGTTCCTCGGCCGACGGCGCCTTGAAACTGTCAGTGTGGACACCTTGCGGGTTCACACCGCTCATCACGTGGCTGATCGTGCTGTCCTTGCCAGCCGCGTCGATTCCCTGGAGCACGACAAGGACAGCGTAGGTCTGCTGCGCGGCCAGGCGGTCCTGGTATTCCGCGAGCAGTTCCGCGCCTTGCTGGAGAAGCCGTTCCCCATCCCTTTTATTGCGCACACCGCATCGCTCGCCTGGGTCAAAGCCCTTCGGCAGCGAGACCTTCGAGCCTGGCCTGACCCGCAAGGATTCGACGAACCCGGCAGTCCAGCCGGTGTCCAGCTCAGTCATCCGCGTCCTCCAGCTCGCCAGTGCAGTCGGCCCTTTCAGGCCTCCCGCCCCGGCCGCAGGTCGTTCTCCTCGGTCAGCCCGCGAAGGCTACTTCTCCATTCAACGGCTGTCTTGCTTCGGCCGTTACGTACGTCTTTGCTCGCCTGTAGCCCTTTCTGCGGCGTGGAAGGCCTCGAGTGCCTCGCCGGGGGTGTCGTAGTAGGCGCCGGGGCCGAGGGCGGCGCTGATGCCATATCGGTCGAGCTGCTCGCGCACTGGGCCGTGGACGGTGCTGACGGCGAGGCGGATGTGTCGTTTGCGGAGGTGCTCGATGACGCGGGTGAGGACCGCGGCCGCGGTGTAGTCGACGTCGCCGATGGCCGCGGCGTCGAGGACCATCCATCGCAGCGGGTTTCCCTGCGCGGCGAGGGCAGTGACGTCGTCGATGAGACGGGAGGCGTTGGCGTAATAGAGGCTGGTGCCGAACCGGTAGACGGCCAGTCCTTCCTCGGTCCGCGCGCCGGGCAGGACCGGGGCAGGCTGCCAGTGCCCGGCCGGTGACTTCACCAGCACGCTGCTGCGCGGGCTGTAGCTGTGGCGCAGGTGGTCGATGACCGAGGCGACGACGGCGAGCACGATGCCTTCCTCGACCCCGAGGATCACGACCGCGGCGGTGGTGAGCAGGGCGATGGTGAACTCGGGGAGCCGGCAGGCCAGGATCCGCCGCATCCCGCGGATGTCGATGAGCCCGGCAGCGATGAGGAAGACGACTGCCGCCAGGGCGGCGATGGGCAGATAGGCGAGCGGCCCGGTGAGCAGCAGCAGGACGATGAGCACCGCCGCGCTGGTCGTGAGCTGGGCCAGCTGGCTGCGCCCGCCCGCGCTGTCGGTCACCTGCGTCTGCGTCGGGCTGCCGTTGACCACGAAGGCACCAGACAATGCGGCGGCCACGTTGGCCGCGCCCAGGCCGACCAGGTCGGTGTCCTGGCTGAATGCCTCCTCGTACTTCCCGGCGTAGGCGCGTGAGGTCGCCGCGCTCTGGGCGAGGATGACCACGAACATCGACACTGCGGTGCCGAGCAGCGCGGCGGCGTCATGCCAGCCGAGGGCGGGTAGGCCCAGGTGTGGCAGCCCGCGCGGGATGGGGCCGAGCACGGCCACGCCGCGCCCTGTCAGATCCGCGGCCCGGCTCACGATGATCGCGGCGATCACCGCGATCAGCAGGCCCGGGATCCTGCGGGCAGCCACGCGGGAAGCCAGCACGATCACGATGACCCCGGCCGACACGGCCAGATCGGCAGGGTGTGCCTGCGGGAGCGCGCGGGCAATGTCCAGGAGCCTGGCCGGGGTGGCCTTGTCCGCGACGGTCACCCCCAGCATGTCGGGGAGTTGCCTGGCGGCCACCTGGATGCCGACGCCGGTGAGGAATCCGACCAGGACGGTACGGGACAAGAAGTTTGCCAGGAACCCGAGCCGGGCCAGCCGGGCCAGCAGCAGCAGCCCGCCAGCGAGCAGGGCCGCGAGCCCGGCCAGCCGGACGTATTGCGGCGAGCCAGCGACCGCCAGCCCGGCGAGGGCCGCGCCAAGTATGGCCGCGGTGGCGGAGTCCGCGCCGACGACAAGGTGGCGCGTGTACAGGCCGGTCACCACCGGCATCCCGGCGATCTTCGCGTACCCCAGAGCCACCGGGATGCTCACGGCAGCCAAGGTGATACCGGCAAGTACGTCCGCCGCTACCTCAGACCGGCGCACGGGCAGCAGCCCGCCCAGCACCGGCGGCGCTCGCAGCCACCCCCGCAGAGAACGCCCATGCCAATCCGGCACCCCTCTCACCTCCGCCCGCATTTCCCGGCGTTCCGGGGATTGGGTAATCATCCCGCCGCCGCCACGTTTGCGCTCATCCCCGTCCCCGGGCTCCGCTCGGCCGATGGCCCGGACCCGGCCTCAGGTGCTCCCCGCGACCGGCCCCGCGTCACGAGCCCCCGGCCCCACCATTGACAAGCGACGGACAGGGTCTTGGCGCTGATGACCGCTGCTGGGCAGAAAGAGCATGCTCAGCGAACCGGGGACCTGGTTACGCAGCCACTTGCGCGGGCGTCACGAGGGCCGGTTGCTCCGCGGTCGCACGCTGCTGGGCCTGGGGGCTGGCAGCTGCCAGCACGGGCCGGGTACCAAGGTGTCCGGGCCGTTACTCGCGCGGTGCCGGGGAAGGATCCTGGCTGGCGCGGGGTAGGACGGATCTGACGTGGCTGAGGAGCGTTCGGGCGTCGAAGGGCTTTTGGACGAGCGCCGCACCTTGGCTGAGGGCGGGCCGTGTCCCGGTCATGCCCTGGTCGTAGCCGGACATGAACAGGACTGGTAGCTCTGGGCGTAGCTGGCGGATTTGCCGGGCGAGTTCGGGGCCGGACATCTGCGGCATCACCGAGTCGGTGAGGAGCAGCCGCACGTCGGGCTTGGCGGCGAGCGCGATTGCCTCGGGGCCGGTGGCGGCCTCGACGACGGTGTAGCCGTGGCGGCGCAGGATGCGGGTGGTGACCTCCATCATGGCGGCCTCGTCTTCAACGACCAGGATCGTCTCGCCATGTCCCTGATCGTCTCCGGCGGCGGGAGTGGCGGCCGGGGCCGCCGGTTGGTCGACGGCGGGAAACAGCAGCCGGAAGGTGGTCCCGGTGCCGGGCTCGGAGTGGACGCTGAGGCTGCCGCCGGCTTCGGTCACGATGCCGTACACCGTGGCCAGCCCCAGTCCTGTTCCCTGGCCTTGGGGCTTGGTGGTAAAGAACGGCTCGAAGATTCGGTCGGCGATCTCTGGCGGTATGCCGGTGCCGGTGTCAGTGACGGTCAGCTCGACGTGGCGTCCTTGCCTGGCGTCAGGGTGCAGCCGTAGGTAGTCCTCGTCGAGGTCGGCGACCTGGGTCGCGATGTGCAAGGTGCCCCCGGCGGGCATGGCATCGCGCGCGTTGACGGCGAGGTTGAGCAGTACCTGGTCTATCTGGCCGCGGTCGGCCCGGATCGCCGGCAACCCGGAGGATGGGCTTACCGTGAGCTCGACCTGTTCTCCGATGCTGCGCGACAGCAGGTCATGGATGTCGGTGATGATGGCGTTGAGGTCAAGGACTGCCGGGCGGATGGCCTCGCGCCGTCCGACGATGAGTAGCTGGCGGGTCAGCCGGGCGCCGCGCTCGGCGGCGGTCCGGATCTGCTCGGCGTCGGCGTTGATGGCCGGGTTGCCAGCGGTCTCCTCAGCGACGAAGGCCGCATAGTTCAAGATAACGCCGAGCAGGTTGTTGAAGTCGTGTGCCACGCCTCCGGCCAGCTGGCCCAGGCTCTCCAGGCGCTCGGACTGGCGGAGCCGCTCGCCCAGGGCCTGCCGTTCGGCTTCTATCCGCTTGCGGTCGGTGAGGTCGCGCAGGTACGCCGTGAAGACCGGCGGCCCCGGCAGCTCGACTCGGGTGATGGCCAGCTCGACGGGGAATTCTGTGCCGTCAGCGCGGACCGCGGGCAGCTCCAGGCGCTGCCCGAGAACAGGTCCCTCTCCGGTCTCCAGGTAGCGTTTCAGCCCGGCCTTATGGGCATCCCGCAGCGGCGGCGGGATGATGAGCTCGGCCATCGGCTGGCCAAGCACCTGGTCGCGGCGGTAGCCGAAGACCCGCTCGGCGGCCGGGTTGAACTCGACGATGTTCCCCTGGTGATCCATGGTGACCAGGCAGTCAAGCGCCGACTCCAAGATGGCTGACTTGCGAGCCTCGACGGCCCTTAGCTCCTCCACGGCCCGCTTCGACTCGGTGATGTCGCGGGCCACGGCTGACGTGCCCACCACCGAGCCGGCCGCGTCGCGGATCGGCGAGATGGTAACCGACACCTCGATCGTGGTGCCGTCCTTACGGACACGCTGGGTCTCGAACTGCCCGGTCGGCTCACCTCGCCGCGCACGCTTGGCCATGCCAGGCAGTTCGCCGGACCGTTCCGGCGGGACCATCATGGCCAGATCGCTGCCGATCGCTTCCGCGGCGGTGTAGCCGTACATCCGCTCCGCGCCGCCGTTCCAGCTCGTGATCGTTCCGTCGAGGCTGCGCCCGATGATGGCATCCGATGAGGACGCCACGATGGCCGCATGCCGCCGCTCAGTCCCGTCCCGGACTGTCGCCGACACCAGCGTGCCGTCCTGGGTCCGGACGGCCGACAGCGAGATTTCGGCCGGGAACTCGCTGCCATCCTTGCGGCACGCGGCCAGCTCCCGGCCTGCTCCCATCGGCCGCGGCACCGGGTCGGCGAAATATCCGCCGCGGTGCCCGGGGTGAATGTCCTTGGCGCCGTCCGGGACGAGCATCTCGACCCGGCGCCCGATCATCTCATCGCGTGCATAGCCGAACAGCTGCTCAGCCTGGGCGTTGACAAGCGCTATCACGCCCTGGTCATCGACACAGACCGTCGCATCGGGGGCCGCCTCAACCAGGCTCCGGAACATCGCCTCGGCCCGCTCCTGCTCATCAAGATCGCGGGCTACGCTTGCCATCCCGACGACCGCACCAGAGGCATCAAGGATCGGCGTCGACGTGACCAGCAGGGTCACGGCGGTTCCGTCCTTCCGCGCCCGTACCACCCGGTGCTCGACGCGTTCCCCGCGGCCCATCCGCGCCGTCAGCCGGGCAACCTCACCCTCGCTGCCGGGCGGACGCAGGATACTCGCGTCGTGGCCTACCATCTCATCGGCTGTGTATCCGAAGATGCGCTCGGCGCCGGCGTTCCAGTTCATGATGCCGCCGTCTAGCGTCGTCCCGACGATAGCGTCCTGCGACGACTGGACGATCGCCGCTAGCCATGACCGGGCCGCCTCCGACTGCCTGCGGGCGGTGATGTCCACCAGGATCGTCTGCAGGTACAACGGCGTGCCGTCGGGCGCGCGGACCGCCTCGGTCAGCGAATCCGCCCACACCACGGTCCCGTCCGGGCGGATGAAGCGCCGCTCCAGCCGTACCTCCTCCAGCTGGCCCTCCGCCAGCTGACGCAGGCGGCCGGCCGCGTCTCCCCGGTCGTCCGGATGCCCGACCTCCAGACCCGGCGATCCGACCAGCTCCTGCTCCGAGCGGCCGCACAGCTTGCAGGCAGCCGGATTGACGGCGAGCACCGTCCCGTCGAGGGCGACGAACGCCATGCCGACGGGTGACCGCTCAAAGAGAACCCGGAATCGCTCGTCGGGAGGGGGCATCGCGTGGCCTCCTTCTCCCTTCCACCGCGGCACCGGCCGTTCCCAGAAAGACTACCCGCGGATCCCGGTCTGAGCACAATCCGCAGTTGATCGACTACAATTAGTGCAGGTCTACCGGCTGCTCGGGCTGGTGCGCCGCTACTCGGGCTGGTGCGCCGCTACGGGGCCCGGCCCCATTGATACTGCCTGCCAGCGTGCCCTCGATCTCGACGTGGTCAACGTGACGAAGATCGCCTCGATGCTGGAGAAGACGACGGAGAACACGCCTCCTCCGCCGCGCGCGGCATGGCTGCCACCGCCCGGTTCGCCCGTGACCCGTGACCCGGTCATGGCCGTGACCCGCCACCGGTGTAATAACAACGGAACAGCGCTGTCCGGGACTGTGTGCGCTGTCAGTGTTCCGTGGCCACCGGGACTGCGCCATCGCCGGGCAGGTCACCGAGCTTGCTCGAAGATGCGAGGGAGGCGCCGGATGCCAGGTCAGGGCCGGGAGGTCGTTGTGGGCCTCGACAATGGCGGGACGGCCATTAACGCGACTGTGCTCGATTCCGCGGGGCGGTTCTTGGTGGACCGGCTTGTTGAGGCACCCAGCCGGGTTGGACACGCCGGGGCCGGCCAGCGCGGACGGGGTTATCTCGTCGCAGGGCGCGGTGAATTTCGTCGATCCGGCTTGGCGCGGCTTCGACGTTCGTAGCGCTCTCGAGACCCGGCTCGGCCTGCCCGTGATCTACAACAATGACGCGAATGCGGCGTCGCTATACGCTCATCACGTCCACTTCGGGCCTAGCGCCGCACGGCGCTCGTCCGTTTCCCTGATCGTGGGAACCGGGCTCGGCGGCGGCGTGATCGAACGCGGAAGGGTGGTGCGCGGCGCTGCCGGTATGGCCGGCGAGTTCGGGCACATGCGGATCCCGATGGACGGGCTGCTGGCCGAGGGGCAGCCGACACCCTCGTGCAATTGCGGGTTGCCAGGAGATGGCGAAAGCGTCGCTTCCCTGACGGGCATTGAGAAGAACCTGCTGCCCTACTGGCTGACTCGCTTCCCCGGCCACGAGCTCCACACGGCGGGTCCAGCACGCCAGGCAGCGACCCTGGTGCGAGGCTATGCCAGCGCCGGGGACCCGATGGCCCTGGAAATCTTCCGGCAGCAAGCGATCGCGCTCGGCAGGCTGTTCACCATCGCGGCGAACCTCACCGACCCGGACGCATACTTCCTCGGCGGCGGCGTGGTCGAGGCGGCGCCCAGCTTCCGCGACTGGTTCCTCGCCACGGTCCGCGAGCACACCGACCTGCGATCAGAGCAGCTTCCCCTCGTGACCTTCGCGCTGGTGCCAGATCTGGACATGGCAGGTGCCCGCGGCGCCGCCATCGCGGGCGGCGACGCGCTGGGATGGGCACCCCCCGAGCTTCGCAGGCGCTGATCCGGCTGCGCCGGTCGCCGTCAGGCGCCGAGGGCGGCGCGTATTGCCGCCGCGCCGGCCGGGGTGCCCCGCTGGTCATTGACTGCCGTCATCGGGGCTCTTGGGCGGCGGCACACCAGGACTGAATAATCTGCGCCACCGGCTCGATGGCGGAAATGCCGGCCGCGGCCTCGCCCGCGTACATGGGCATGGCACCGATATGGCCAGTAGCGGCCGCGCCCGGCGGGAGCCCGTGACCTTTGGGCAGAGTGATTCGCTGGCCGCCCACCGTCGTTTCGCCTGCCGTGTTGCTAGTGAGTCCGCGCAGCGCGTGGATGCACGATCGCAGCACCCGGGCGCGCGGCACGGTCGCGCACAGGGGGCAGACCGAGAAGGCGCCGGTGATCTCGGTCGAGCCGGCGATCGCATCGGCCACGGCCTGCTTGTAGTCGGGATGGGCACCCGACTCGTAGGTAGCCACGAACCGGGTTCCCGCCCGGGCGCCATCCGCGCCGGCCGCAAGCACCGCGGTGAATGCGCGGCCATCGCCGATCCCGCCCGCCGCCAGCACCGGCAGGTCAAGCTGGCCGAGCACCGAGTCCAGCAGGGGCAGCAGCGGACTGTGGCCCCGGATATGCCCACCCGCCTCGGTGCCCTGCACGGCCACAACATCGCAGCCGGCGTCAGCAGCGGCCCGGGCCTCATCGAGAGAACCGACCTGCCAGCAGGCCAGTGCGCCGCCGCGATGCGCGACCTCGACCAGTGCCGGGTCCGGATCAGCCCAGAAGAAATCAACGATCTGGACTCGTGCCGCCGCCGCTGCCACGGCCTCTCGATCGATTTGTTCGGTCAGGAAGTTCGCTGCCAGGATCCCCGTGGTTCGGGCCGTCATGCCGGCGAGAACCTTGTCGAGTTCCCCGGCACCCAGACCCATGGCAGTGATGCTTCCGACGCCGCCCGCATCGGCTACCGCGACCGCCAGCGCGGAGGTGGACACCGAGCCCATCGGCGCCTGCTGTATCGGCACCTCGCAGCCCGCCAACTCGGTGAAGCGCGTCGGCTAAGGCGCAGATCCGCCACTCGGCTCGTCGACGCCCGACAAGTAGCCGATGAGTGGCCGTGTCACATGAAATGAAGCTTGCCGCCTAGCCACATCGCCGGCAGCGGAGCGACGTGCGGACGGCTCCGGACCGGAGTCTGGCCATAGCCGGCCCGGGCGGGCTGAAGCGCCCGGCCTCGCGGTTATGGCCGGTGCCTGCTAGGACCAGAAGTCATCGGAGGCGTACAGGTCAGCGGGATGCGTCCAGACCTCGGTTGCCTTGCTGTCCCATGCCTCCGTTCGCAAGGCTGCTGGCGGGGCGAGCGTAATGTCTCCGCCGGTGATGGTGAAGCCCCAGCTGAAGCCCTCGATCGCCTGGACATGGCGGGTTATCACGGCGTCGTCAGACATGGGCCCCATTTCTCCAGTGCGTGCGGAGCCGCCGGCACATGCCGTAGCCCGCGACGCGGCCTCGGCCAGCCGCACCCCGATCCTGCTCATCAACTGCGGCGCACGCATGGACTGGCACGCCGCCCCGGCGGCTCGCCGAGGAGGCGGCCCCGCTCGCGGATGGGCTGTCAGGGCGGCGGCTCGGATTCCAGCGCGCTAGCCGAGGCCCGGCGGATTGTCCCCGCGCCGCTGATCAGGGCCCGCCGCCACGGCGCAACGCCCTCGATCTCGGTTTCCAGCGAGAAGCTCAGGTCCGAACCAGGTCGGCGGCGACCAGGATTTCCAGTCCAAGTAGCAGAGTCCCGCCGAATGCCTGGCGCAGTACCAGGTAAGCCTTGGCCGGCCGGTCGGACCGCCGCAAGGTCACCGCCGCGAGCACGAACGACCACGTCACGCCGGCTACCAGGATCGCGGCTCCCAGTGCCTCGAAACCCTGGGCAACGTGATCCATTAGCTCGGTGAACGTCTCAGACGGCGCCCCGGCAGCCACCGCAGCGAGGATCATGTGCCCCTTCCCGCATGTCGTCCCCTCTGCTAGCCCGGCGAGCCGTCAAGCAAATCTCTCGCCCGCCGTGCAGTTCCGGTGCACCTGCCGGTTCAGGTGCTGCTTGCTGAATACCCTCACCTGCAGGGTCACAGTTACCACATTGCGGAGCTTCGCTCCGGCTAGCAACTGACCTTGTGCCAGGCATGCGGCCTGAGACAGAGTCCGAGGGGATGCCGCCCAGGCTCCCACAGTAGAACGCCACGACGATCCGTCGCAGCGCATCGGCAGGCAGGCTCCATCGACCGTGAGCCCGCCCGGTCCGCACGACTGAGCCGCTCCGCCGTCCCGGGCCGGGCTGAGCCTTTACCGGCTGCGCGCGGCAGCACTACCCGGTGCAGCACCCTCGGTCTTCACGGGGCATGACCCACCCGAACCTCGGGTCTTTACCGGCGGCCCGTGGCCGCCGGGCGGGCGCGGCCAGGCTGGTCACGGCTGCCACCACGGTCCACGTCCGGCCCGTGTCCGTTGTCCGCATCAGCGCCTTCGTGCTGCTGCCCGCCGCGGCGCCGCCCGTGCAAGGCAGCCACCAGCGGTCCGGCCCGGCAGCGGAGCATGCTCAGCCCGTGTCGAGTGCGTGCTGGAGCAGCGGCCAGGCCTGGTGCAGGTCCCGCTGCCAATACGGCCAGTCGTGCGTGCCCGGGCCATAGAAGTCGAACCGTGCCGGGATCTTCAGCGCGCGCAACCGCCCGGCGAGGGCAGCGTTCTCCGCGGCGAGCGACGATTCGATCGTGCTAGCCGCCGTACCGGGAGGATCCAGCGGTCCGGGCTGTCCGTTGCCGACCGCCACGAACAGCGCCGTGCCGCGCAGTTTGGGCGCCAGGTCATACGGGTTGTGCGCGGCCCACACCGCAGAGTCCTCGCGCGGGTCGCCCCACAGGTGATTCGGGTCCTCACCCTGGGAGCGGACCAGGTCCGCGTATCGCATCGACTCCTGCGGGGTCAGGCGCGTGTCGACGATCCCGCTGAAGGACGCAGCGGCGCGGAACAGGCCGGGATGCCGGGCAGCGTAGGCTAAGGCGCCCAGGCCGCCCATCGACGCGCCAGCGGCCGCCATGACCGTGCTGGCCCGGTAGTCTCGCTCGAGGATCCGGCGCAGTTCGACCAGATGGAACGTTTCCCATCGCGGTCCGGTCAGCCAGTCGGAGTAGAAACCCGCCTTTCCGCCATCAGGCATCACCACCAGCACATCGCTGCGCGCGGTCAGCGCCTCGACGTCGGTCGACCGAGTCCAGCTCTGATAGGTGTCACAACAGCCATGCAGCAGGTAAAGAACCGGCCAGCGGCGCCGGGGCTGCGCCGGGTAGCGCACCGGAAGCAGCAACCGGACCCGCACCGTCCTGCCGAGTGCGGGCGAGGCGACGGTAAGGTCTCGCATCCGAGCCGAGAGCACGGTCGTTGCCACGATCCGCAGCTGCGCAACACCCCCCGCAGACCCAGTCCCCGGCCGGGGCCTTGCGCTCCCGCCGCAGGCGACACCACCGAGCACGACGATGACGGCGAGCATCGTCGGCCACGCCACCCGCACCGGTGCGGACAGCCTGCAAAGCGATGACCAGCTACGCGCCACACCAGCAAGTCTCCTCGTTGCCGGCGCGGGTCTGTCAACGACGATTTCATCCGTCGTGCAGATGATGGTCCTGATCTCGCGGTCGAAGGAGGACCGGAGTGAATGCCGCCGACGCCCAGCTAGGGGTCGGCGGCCGGGGATTCCTGCGCCTGGCCGAGGTTGCGGAGGAATGTCGCCCGGAACAGGGCGGCGAGGTGAGTTCGGTAGCTGCCCGCGGACCAGCCGCGGTCGATCATGAGCTCTTCGAGCAACTCGTAGGACATCAGCGCCCAGAGCATGTCGGTGGCTGTCTGGATTGTCCACGGCGGGGCAAGCCGCTGCTCGCTGGCCAGCCAGGTGGCGAGCCGGCGGCAGCAGGCCTGCTGGTCGGCCATGACCAGGACCCATTGCGCGGCGGCGTCCGGGTCGGTGCGGCGCACCCGCTGGACGGCGCGGGCCACGGCCAGGACCCGGGGGTGGAAGCGGGCTAGGTGGCTGGCCCACTCGTCCAGGGCGGCGGCGGCGTCGCGCGCCTGCCAGACCAGCTTGAGCGAGCTGGCCAGGCCCTCTTGCTCGCTGACGTAGCCGAATAGCTCGATCAGCAGGTCGGCGCGGGAGGGGAAGTGCAGGTAGGCGGCGCGGCGGGAGACGCCGGCCCGCTCGGCGACCGCCGTCATGGTCAGCCGGCCGGTCCCGTGTTCCTCGAGCAGCGCGCGGGCAGCGGCCAGCAGCGCGGCGCGGGTGCGCCGGCTGCGGGCGTTGCGCGGCTCCTCGATCTGCTCCAGCGTGGTTCCCTTTTGGCTAAAACTGCACAGTGCGTGTAGTCTACGCAATGCACACACTGTGAAGTTCTGGATCCCCCAGGGCTCGCTCGAAAGGAGAGTTGTACTCGTGAGGAACTACGCCCGGTTCAACGGGTCCCGCGCCACGCGGCAGGCGGCCTCTGCCATGGCCATAGCTGTCGCGGCCGTCGCCGCCGGCGCAACCGGGATCGTGGGAGGGCCAGGGAACGCCGCCGCCAGCACGGTCGGCCAGGCCCGATACCTGACCCAGGATGCCAAGTTCAAGCACCCGCAGCTCGCGCACGGCCTGCTGACGATCGTGGGCACCCAGGCCAGTGACAAGATCACGCTCCGTCTCAAGGCCGGCAACCCCCGCATTCTGCAGGTCGACGTCGGCGACGACGGCTCCGCAGACTTCAGATTCAAGCGCGCGCACATCGCCAAGATCATCGTCAGGGCCCGCGGCGGCGATGATGACGTGCGCATCGACGAGAGCAACGGCGCGTTCACTACCACCATCCCGACCACGATCGCCGGGGGACGCGGGAACGACACCCTGACCGGAGGCTCGGGGGCGGAGACACTGCGCGGCGGCTACGGAAACGACGCGATCGACGGGAACGGGGGCAACGACCTGGCGCGGTTGGGTGCCGGCGACGACACCTTCACCTGGGATCCGGGCGACGGCAGCGACACTATCGATGGCCGGTCAGGAAATGACACCATGCGCTTCAACGGCGCAGCCGCTGCCGAGCAGATCAACCTGTCGGCCAACGGCAGCCACCTGAAGTTCACCCGCGACGTCGCCGGCATCACGATGGACACGGTCCGCGTCGAGCGGGTCGACTTTAACGCCCTCGGCGGCGCCGACGCCGTCACCGTCAACGACCTGACCGGAACCGACGTCAACAGCGTGAACGTTGACCTCGCAGGCGCCCTCGGCGGCGCGACCGGCGACGGCGTGGCCGACCGCGTCATCGTGAACGGCACCGCCGGCAACGACGCGATCGATCCAGCTCTTCGTGAACGGCGTGCCCGCCCGGTAGCGCGCCGCCCACACCCAGCCAGGGCACGCGGGGACCTAGCACAGGACCCGCGTGCCCTGCCCAACCGCGATCCCACGCCGTCCCGCGCCAGCCGGCCGCGCTGGATGATCTGCGCGCACTCGACTGCTTGTTCAGTGTTCTTGGTCCACGTGAACGACAATGTTGGCGGGCCACGGGCTCGCCCGCGGCGTGGGCGCTGTGCGCCGCCCACTTGGCCGGCCAGTGTCTGCATACCTCGGCGGGTCGTGCGGGCAACAACATCGTGGACAGTTCGGCAAGGAGGTTGACGGCGCGGAATGATCAACCTGTTCTCCGACACCCAGACCCAGCCCACCGGCGCGATGCGGCGGGCGATCGCGGCGGCGGAGGTGGGCGACGAGCAGCGTGGTGAGGACCCGACCGTGGTCGCGCTGCAAGAGCGCGTGGCGGCGCTGCTCGGGCATGAGGCGGCACTATTCCTGCCGTCGGGGACGATGTGCAACGCGATCGCGTTCCGGCTGCATATCCGGCCTGGCGGCGACGAGATCCTGCTGCACCGGACCGCGCACCCGCGGTTGTTCGAGGCGGGCGGGCCGGCCGCGATCTCGGGCGCGATGATCCATCCGCTTGACGGTGAGGACGGCACGTTCACGCCCGAGACGTTGGCCGCGGGCCTGTACCCGGCGAGCGATCGGTACGCGCCGCGGTCGCGGCTCGTGTCAGTGGAGCAGACGACGAACATGGGCGGCGGGCGGGTATGGCCGCTCGAGCGCGTGCGGGGCGTGCTCGAGGTGGCGCGGGCGAACGGGCTGCGGGCGCACCTGGACGGGGCACGGCTGATGAACGCAGTCGTTGCGTCGGGTGTTGACGCGGCGACCTGGGCAGGCGGATTCGACACGGCGTGGGTCGACTTCACCAAGGGCCTGGGCGCGCCGGTCGGCGCCTGCCTGGCCGCCTCCCGGGACCTGATCACCGAGGCGTGGCGCTACAAGCAGATGTGGGGCGGCGCGATGCGGCAGGCGGGGATCATCGCCGCCGCCGGGCTGTACGCGCTCGACCACCACGTGCAGCGCCTGGCCGAGGACCACGCCCGGGCACGGCGGCTGGCCGAGGGCCTGGCCGAGCTGCCAGGCGTCGGCATCGACCCGGCGACGGTCGAGACGAACATAGTGATCGCCTCAGTCGCGGACCCGGTCGCGTACTGCGCCAGGCTCGAGGCCGAGGGCGTGCTGGCCGGGCCCACCGACGCCAGGCACGTCCGGTTCGTCACTCACCTCGACATCGACGACGCGGGCATTGACACGGCGCTTGCCGCAGCGCGGCGGGCGCTGGCATAACCACAGCTGGGGAGCGCTTGCCCGGGCAGTGGATGCGTTCGTGCGAGTCCTGGGCCGTGACCTGGTGTGATCGTCGAGGCCGCCTTACCGTTGGGTTCTCGTCATGGCGCTAGGGCCCGCTGGTGGTGGGCACGTGCTGACCGGTGCCGCGGCCGACAAGGGCGATGTCACCTGGACTAAAGCGGGCGGCACACTGACCATCACGGGCGTCACGCTCAACGGTCTCGGCGGCCTTCCCGTCACGATCACCGTCCACTCCGCCTACGGTCACTACAGCACCGACGTCGTCTCGGTGTTCCCCACTCTCGGCGGTGCCCCTCTCTCGCTGCCGCCGGGCGTCGGATTCTCCCAGGTGCAAGTCGCACCCTGACGCACGCAGGCCCGCGCCCGGGCCGGCTCCGGCTGGCAGGCAATGGCCCGTCACCTACCACACGTGTGGTCGGTGACGGGCCATTGCGCACCACGCGCCGAGGCCCGGCCGAGGGTGAGCCTGCCTCCCATCCAGCGTGCCTCCGCTGCGGTTATTGACTGATCGCGTTCGGGTCGTGGTATTCGTCGTGGCGGCGTATCCAGAGCTGGGGCGGGTCGCCTTCGTTGCGGCCGAGCGGGGTGCGGTCGAGGAAGCCGTAGTAGCCCATCATGAACTCGAGCCCGCGGGCGGTCGTGGAGTAGGTCAGGTAGACGGTCCCGTTCTCGAGCGCGTAGGTGCTCAGCACCGGCGCCTCGGAAAGATATGCCGCGGGCTCGGTCCCGCACTCCTGCGCGAGCCGGGCCACCGCGGGGACGCCGCCGGCCAGGAACTCGCGCGTGGCCTCCTCCGGGCGCGAGACCTCCAGGTCGAAGTTGTAGTCGCTTCCGTGTGAGGAGGCCCACGGGAAGCTCCACCCCATCCGCCGCTGGTACGCCTGGAGCTTCTCCAGCGGCGCCCGCGAGATGCAGGTGAACGTCACGTCGCGCGCGTTCAGGTGGGGTACCGCGCCGTTGAAGGTGTCTGCCGCCGAGGAACAGACCGGGCAGCCCGCCGTGTACGCCGGGCCGAACATGAAGTGATAGACGATCAGCTGCGGGCGCCCGTCAAAAAGCTCCCGCAGCGTCTTTGGCCCCTCACCGGTGCCGAAGCTGTATTCCTTCTCGATCGGCACCCAGGGCAGCTCGCGCCGCTCGGCTGCGAGCTGGTCGCCGCGGCGCGTCAGCTCCTTTTCCCGCGCCAGCAGTTCGCCGCGGGCAGCCAGCCACTCCTCGCGCGTTGCGACCTTGCGCTTCGTCATCGCTATCGCCTTTCCTTCTTCTTCACCGATCTTCGTCACCGGCCGCGGCCGCCTGAGGCCACAGCTCCTCGCTCAGCGGGCGGCGATCCGCTGCCGTCCTCCATTGCGGGCCGCCGGCTCGAGACAGAACCGGCATCTGCCGATCACGGTGCCGTGATAGCCCCGGAATGTCGCTCAGGCCAGCCCGGATGGCCGGACCCGGGCCGAGGCCGACGGCGAGGCCGGCGAACGCGCCGGCCGCGGCGAACCCGCCAGGGCAAGCAGCGCAGGCCGCAGCCCGGCGGCGAAGCCACCCGGTTTTCGGCCCACGCTACCCCCGCCGTGCGAGAAGAACACCGCCAGCGGGCAGGTTCCGTGAGCCCCCGTCACCGCACGAGCTGAAGCCGCCGTTCGGCGCGGGCCGCGAGAACGGATCCAGGAACTCGGCGACCATCCAGATCGAGGCGATCTGCGTGCGGCCACGCTGGCCGGCACTGCTGGTCAACGCCCGCTTGGTGACGCCTGACGATCAGGGGGCGACGGCCGTTTCACGATCTCGGCCGCGGAGTTTGACGCCAGCGCGTCGCCGTGCCGGTGGACGACCTTCCAGTCGCCGTCCTCCCGGCGGAAGATGGTGGTGACGCGGAGTATGTACGGCTGAGCCGGCGCGCCGTTCACGGACGCGGTGGTGTGCTCGAACGCTACGGTGTAGGCAAGGTCGCCGCTCGCGCCGGCGGCGAGGACCTCGTTCTTGTACGCCGTGCAGTTCGAGAACGACGCTTCGAGCCGCTTGAATATCGGGCCGATCTCGGCCCACCCGTTTCCGCCCTGGGCCGCCCCGAACAGCGTCACCGGGTCGTTGCGCGACCACAGGGCCATGCGCGGACCTACATCGTCGTGGCTCGAAGACATACTCACCACAACCCTGCTTGCTGCCGGGTGATCGTCACGGCACATCATCCCGGAGACGCACCCGCCTGGTGCCCGCTCGCAGGTTGAAAGCGGCTCTCAGCAGACAGGTGCCGTGCTGATGGGCCTGGTATTGGCGGCGGCCGTGCCGGGGGCAAGCGTCACGGGCGGAGCCAGTTGAGCACGGTGCTGGCGAACTCTGCTGGGCGGGCTTCATGCACCTGGTGTCCGGCTGGGATGATCACCAGGTCACAGCGCGGGATGCGGGCAGCGACTGCCGCCATCTTGTCCTGCGGGATGTGGCTTTGCGGGCCGCCGCCTATGAGCAGCGTCGGCGCGGTGATCGTGCCAAGGCCGTCCCAGGCCGCCGGGTCGCCTTCGTTGACCTGGCTGATGATGGCCGGCACCACCGCCCAGTCGAAGTCCAGCGGTTCCGCCGGGCGAGCGGGGACCGCCCGGTCGCGCGGGAACGGCGGCGGGGCATCCTCGACGATCAGCCGCTCGACCCGATCCGGTCGCTGCATGGCGACCAGGTAAGCGACCGTGCCGCCCATGGAGTGCCCGGCAAGCGTGACCGCGCCCAAGCCAAGCTGGTCGATCACACTCAGGACGTCATCGCACATGAGTTGGAACGAGTAGGTCCCCGGCCAGTCACTGTCGCCATGGCCGCGCAGGTCCAGGGCGAAAACTAGAAAGCGCTCAGCGAAGCAGGCCGCCACCGGCGCCCAGTTCGCGCCCCGCTCGCCGAGGGCGTGCAGCAGCACCATCGGCGGAGCGTCTGGGTCCACTGATCTGATACGCCAGGCGAATCCCGCCGGTCGCTACCCAGCGTTCCGCGTTCACCAGCCCGAGGATATAACGCGAGCCAGCACCCCGGGCGGCCACCGGCAGGCCCATCCGCCGCACGGGCAGCGCGCTGGTCATCGCCGGGGCCTGCAGGTCCACGTCACGGCAGCCGTCGAGGTGGGGCGCGGGTTCGCCATCGACCAGCCAGTGGCCGGTACCGTCGGCCTCCAGCAGGGCCACGGCCAGCGGCCCGGGAGCATGTGACGTACGATGCTGGTGGGGCTAGATTCAGTTAAACGGGGGGGACTTATGCGAGTCATGGCCAAGATCAGCATTCCGGCCGAGTCAGGAAACCGGGCGATCAAGGACGGCACCCTGGGCGTTGTCATGCAGCGCGCCGCCGAGCGCTGGAAGCCAGAGGGGATGTACTTCACGACCTTCGACGGGCGCCGGACCGCGTACATGGTGTTCGACCTTCCCGACGCGTCCGACTTGCCGCCATTCGCCGAGCCGTTCTTCATGGAACTGAACGCCGACGTCGAGCTGGCGCCAGTGATGAACGGCGACGATCTCCAGAAAGGGCTTTCCCAGCTCGGCTAACCGAGTGGCCGGTTCTTAGCACCTCAGCTGCGCGGCGCGCTGCTTGGCGATTACGTGCCTGGCATCGCTCAGTGGGCCGGGCGCAGGAGGGTGGCGATCATGTAGTCGGCGAGGAACCGTGCGAATCGTGGCGGGGACCAGCCGCGCTGCACGACTAGGAGGTCGTAGAGCTCGTCGGAGGTGCAGGTCCACAGGATGTCGGTCGCCTGGGCCAGGGTGACGCCCTCGCGCAGGTAGCCGCGCTGCTTCAGGAATCGGGCGTGGTGCCGGGCGCGTTCCTCGCGGGTGTCGTTGCTGGTGCGCAGCAGCGCCGCCATGTCGGGGTCGCTGGCTGCGGCGGAGCGGACCAGCCGCGCTATCGGCGCCACGACCGAGGAGACCTCGCTGGTGAGGACGCCCCAGTTGCGCATGATCGTCCTCGGGTCGGTTTCGCGTTCGCGCATCGCGTCGGAGCGCTGGAAGGCCGGGATCGGTTCGCGGCCGGTCAGGCCGCGTTGGTAGATGGCGCGGACCAGTCCGGGCTTGCCGCCGAACGCCTTGTAGATGGTCTCCACCGACACGCCCGCCTCGGCGGCGATCGCGGCGATCGTGGTGGCGGCGTAGCCGCCCTCCAGGAACTGCCGCTGGGCGGCGTCCAGGATGGCCTCGCGGTTGCGGCGGGCCTGGGCCTGCCGGCCGCTGGAGTTGTAACGACGCTTGGGCTTGACGTTGGCCATTATTCGTTCCATACTGCTGTATCAGTTACAGTCAAGTGTAACAGAGCTGAGGGAGTTCGTCATGGACGGAGCGGGCCCGGGCCCGGCGGCTGTGGTAGAACGGCTGCTGGAGGCGATCAACGCCCACGACCTCGACGCGATGGTGGCCTGCTTCGCCGACGACTATGTCAACGAGTGGCCTGCCCATCCGCAGCGGGGCTTCCAGGGAAACGCGCAAGTCCGCCACAACTGGAGCCAGATCTTTGCCGGCGCGCCCGACCTGCGGGCGCGGCTGCCGCGCATCGCCGTGGACGGCGACACCGTGTGGACCGAGTGGGACATGTCCGGCACCCGCCGCGACGGGACCGCGTTCCTGATGCGAGGCGTGGCTATCTTCGGCGTCGCGCAGGGCCGCCTGGCCTCAGTGCGGTTCTACCTGGAGCCGGTGGAGGAGGCCAGCGGCGACGTCAATGCCTATACCCGCCGAGTGGTGGACACCACGGCCGGCGCCGACACGGCGGGGGTGCGGTCATGATCTTGGTCACCGGTGCCACCGGGCACGTCGGCTCGGACCTGGTGCGGCTGCTCGCCGAGGCGGGCACGCCCGCCCGGGCCCTGATCCACTCGCCGGACAAGGCCGCCCCGATCCAGCGCCTGGGCCTGGAGACCGCGCTGGGCGACTTCGAGCAGCCCGGCACGCTGGATGCGGCCATGGCCGGCTGCGACCGGCTGTTCCTGCTGTCGCCGCCAGGCCCGCGCCAGCCGGAGCAGGAGCAGAACGTCATCGACGCGGCCAAGCGGGTCGGGGTCACCCACGTGGTCAAGCAGTCGGTGCCGGGGGCAGACCCGGACTCGGGGCTGGTGTTCGGCCGCTGGCACGCGCAGATCGAGCAGTACCTGGCCCAATCGGGGCTGGCGCACACCCTGCTGCGGCCCAACTACTTCATGCAGAACTTCCTCATGTCGGCGCAGCCCGTGGCCGACCAAGGCGTGCTGTATGGCATGACCGGTGAGGGCCGGGTCAGCTACATCGACACCCGCGACATCGCCGCGGTGGCCGCTCAGGTGCTGACCAGCCCTGGGCACCAGGGCACCAGCTACGTGCTGACCGGGTCCGAGGCCCTGACGGCGGCGGAAGTGGCCGAACGGCTGTCGGCGGCTACAGGCCGCAAGGTCCACTACGTCGATGTCGGCCCCGACGGCTTCCGCCAGGCGCTGACCGGCTCCGGTCTGCCCGGCTGGCTGGTCGACGCCTTGATCGAGGGCAACACGCTGCTGGCGGCCGGCTACGGGGCTGAGGTTACCGACGAGGTGGCCAAGCTGACCGGCCGCCCGTCACTGACGTTCGAACAGTTCGCCGTCGATCACCGGCTGGCGTTCGGCGGCCAGCCATCCTAGCTGCTGCCCGAGCCGCTGCCCGAGCCGCTGCTGCCGTCCGGGCCCGCCCCGGCGTCGGCTGGCTGGAGAAATCCCGGGGCTGAATGCCCTGGGCGGGCCGGCACGGGCAGGCGCGCGTCGATACGTGCTGGTCAATCAGCGGAGTCCTGCGCTGGGCCGGAAGGGGCAGAGGCTGGAGTCATGGAAAGCAGTCCGGCAGGGATCTCGGGATCGGCCTGCTGGATCGGCAGGGTCATCAGCCCACCTTGGTCAGCGTGGCGACCGTGATATGAGGCCAGCTCAGGCCGTTGAAGTTCAGCATCACGATCTGCGAGTACTGCAGCTGGCGGGGGTCCGGGTCTCCCTGGATCGTCTCCAGCCAGAACGTGGCGCGCACGCTGGCTGCGTCCGCGTTCGGGCCATCAGCGGCGCCTTTCAGGAAGGCCGTATTCGCGGTTCCGCCGCCCGGAAGCGGGGCGTTGCTGGTGGACACATGCAGCCTGGTCGTGGCGTGAATGTGCTGGCCCGCGATCGCCGAGCGGAGGACGCTGCCGGGGTTGTCGACCATGTGCTGGGTGATGCCGGTCAGCCCGGCGCCGGAGGTCCGGAAGCTGCTGGGCGTGGTCAGGGTCTGCTCGGGGAAGTCGATCCTGTTGGCCGGGTCGCCGATCGGGAACGGCTTGATGCTGATGTCCGGGATAGAAGGGGCGGCCGACGTGCCGGCGGTGCCCTGGGCCACCATCGTCGTGCCATGCGGGATGGAAGCCAGGCGGGCCACCGTGCTGGCCTCCTTGGGGTCGCTGGTCGCCGGTACCGAAATCCAGAGGCCCGGCTCGATGTGCAGCCCCGCGTTCAGGTTTGCGTCGGAGATCTGTTGCAGGTAAGTCAGGCCGTGCATGTTTATGTCGGGCTGCAGCAGGCCGCGGTTGGGTATCTTTCCCGGGATTTTTTCGAAGGCAAGCTGCTCACTGGTCACGTTGAGCTCGAGGAAACGGTCCTGCCCAGGCGTGTGGTCGGGCCGCCAGATGACGTTGAAGCCCCGGCCGCTCCACTTCCCGGCGAGCCCGGCGAGCGGGCCCAGCGGGTCCGCCACCGATGCGAGCGCAACCGGGTCTTCGATTGGCGGCAGCGGCTGAAAAGAAAAATCTGCGGCCAGCTCCATGACGCCCCCTTACTGAACCGTAGCGGCGATCGTGCCCGGCAACCGGCACGTACCTCGGCGCGGCAACTCATACATTGACCCGCGGCCAGAGCACTGTCAAGCGCCATATCCCCGTAGTCCCGGCGCTCTAATCGTTGATCAGAGGCCTGATCGCATTTCACCGCTGCGCCGCAGAAACCCGAACGCCGAACTCGCAGATTGGTAATACGCTGCACGCGGCTCGAGATTGCGGCTCGAGCGAGGCGCCGTCCGTGGCGCTGTATATCCAACGGCATGCAGGCCGGCGGGAAGCGTTGCTGGCATTGATCCAGTCTTGCCGATGTCCGCTCTTGCCGATCCGGGGCGGCAGAGGGCAAGGCCCGTTGAGGTACACCGCCAGTTGGGTGCGGAGAATGAACATGGCGTTTCGCGCGTTGGGAGGGTCATGCAGACCTGGGAGGCCATTACGTCACGCCGTAACGTGCGGTCCTTTTCCGGCCGCCCGATTCCGGCGGCGGACCTGGACCAGATCCTCGAGGCCGGGCGCCGGTCCCCGTCCTCACAGAACTGGCAGCCATGGGACTTCATCCTCGTCACCGATCGCGGGCGGCTCCGCGAGCTGGCGAAGGTATGGCGGGGTGCCGGCCATGTGGCTCACTCAGCGGCGACAATCGTAGTTATCGGCCCCGCCGCCGATAACGAGTTCCGCCGGGCTCAGCTCGACCTAGGTCAGGCGACGATGGCCATGATGCTGGCGGCCGCCGACCTTGGGATCGGCAGCTGCCATGCGGGCGTTGCCGACCTGCAGCTCGCCCGTGAGCTGCTTGGCATTCCGCGGGACCGCAACTGGGCCCTGCTCATTTCGCTCGGCTACCCGGCGGACCGGCCACTGGTGCCGATCAGGAATCCTCAACGGCGGCCGCTCGATGAGGTCGTGCACCGCGGTCGCTGGTAGGACCCCTGGGCGGTGTCCGCCGTGCACGGTCACCAGTTCCGCGGTCACGCCGTCAGCCCAGGCACGGAACGTCTCGGCTGCCAGCTACCGCATCGGGCCAGGACAGGCGCCTGGTTCGGTGTTTCAGCGCCGCGCCGTACACGAACGGAAATCGGGCAGCCGACAGCGAAGCGCGCACCCGGCGGTATAGCGAGTCGACCATCTGCAGCAGTGCCCGCTCGTTGAGCAGGCCCGAGCCGACGGCGCGCTGAGGGACTGGGCCGGGAAGGACCAGATCGGGCTCCATGACCGCGTCCGGGCCCAACACCGCCGCCAGCCCTGCTGCGCGCAACGCTTGAGCCGCCCCTGCCTGGCCCGGGGAGCGGCCCATGCCGTCGAACGGCACCCCGATCATGTCGAGCCGCCCCCTGCCCGCTGTGTTCTCGGCGGTCGCAGTTTTCCCGATCGCGTGCTCCTGGCCATCGCGGGTGGCTCGAAGTAGTGGGCCGACTGTCGCCTCCGACCCTAGCGAGCCGCTCCAGCGTTCCGCGAGAGGGCGGAGGCAACGTTTCGAAGCCCGACTGCAAATGGCGTCTCGAGGCCGGCCCGGGCGCGTCTTGAAGCGCACCTCGGCACCGCGCCCGCGCCGCGCCCGCGCCGCGCCCGCGCCGTGACTGAGCCGTGACTGAGCCGGTGCGTTTGCAGGTACGGTGCCCGCGGCCGGCGCCACGCGCGGCATGTCCAGCAGCACGATGCTGGCGCACTGCGGTTCCGCGAGCGCCGGCTTAGCCTGCGAACGCCACCCGCGCTAGGCGGGACCGGTCGTCTCTAGTTCGCCGGCGGGTGGAAGGTCGATGCTTATTGTCAGCATTGCCACGAGACTCTCCTGTCCCAGGGGCTGATAGGGCGAGTGCTGGGGGCTCGCCAGCAGCGACGGCCTTGGCCGCTGCCAGTCAGCTCCCCGGTCCGTAGAGAAGAGGATCTGCAGCTATCCCTGATACAGGCCCAGCGGCTGCGTGTGTCAGCGGTTCTTGATGATCTTTCTACGGTAGGCGAGGCTCGCGGCGCCGGCCAGGATCGCCGCTCCGCCGAGGCCGAAGGGCAGGGCGTCCTGGAATCCGGCCGTGCCACCGCCGCCAGTGGCCGGTGCAGCGGTAGGAAACGGGCTGGCCGAATGGTGCGGCGATGCCGACGGGCTCGGCGATGCCGACGGGCTCGGCGTTGCCGACGCCCTGGCCGAAGGGCTAGCGCTCGCGCTCGCCGTGCTCACACTGGCCGAGCCGCTAGGCAGGATAGTCGGTGTTGCCGAGCCGGTTACTGCGGGTGAGAATGGAGTCGGTGTTGGCGAAGGCGAGGACGCCGTGCAGGCCGAGACTGACGCGGAAGCGACTATGGCCAAGGTGGCGCAGCAGGCGGCGGTCAACCTCGAGCTGAGACCCGTCCCCATGATGGTTGTGCGCATCGTTACGGGACCTCCTTATGCGTCCGGCAGGCGCAGGACCGTTTCCCGGTCCCGGCATCGGAAGAGAAATCGTGGCCGGGTCGGTCACTGCCTGCGCCCAGCCGAAGGCAGATCCCTGGAAGCGCCGACGGCCATAAAAGTAAAGGCCATAGACGGCACAGATATGAAATGGTCTGTTCATCACTGGAATATTAGGCTACGCGATTAAAGCACCCTGGGGAAGACGGAGGGAAGGACGGCATTGGGGGATGCGGAGTGGCGGCGTATAGCAGGGTGCCGCGTAGTCATGTCCTGGCCGCAGGGCCGGTACGCCCCCCAGGCCAGGACGTCAGGAGGCCTCCGTGCGCGCGTCGCCGGGCTGGCCGGCATCCTTCTCATCGTGGGCGGGGCCGCCGCCGTCGGCGTCGCGGTTGCTGCCCAGCAGCACGCGCCGCAGCCCTTCCCGGCGGCAGCGGGCGCTACCGGGCCTGCTGCGGGCAACGCCCGAGGGCCATCGCTGCGGCGCTCACTGCCAGTGTCCGTCAATATCCCGGCCATTGGCGTGGACTCCAAACTGCTGCACCTGGGAGTCAACTCCGACGGCACGATCCGGGTCCCGTCGCTTTACACGAGGCCCAATGAGGCCGCATGGTTCAAGTACTCGGCAGCGCCCGGCCAGATCGGGGCGTCGGTCATCGAAGGTCACCTCGACGGCCACCACGGGCCGGCTGTCTTCTTCCGCCTGGGAGCCCTCCGCCCCGGGGACAGGATCGACGTGACGCTCGCCGACGGGATCACCGCTATTTTCCGCGTCACCGGCGTACGCCAATACCCTAAATCCCGTTTCCCGGCAAGGGCCGTTTACGGCACGACCGGCTACGCGGCTCTGCACCTGATAACGTGCGGCGGCGCTTTCGACCACACCACTGGCCACTACCGCAGCTCTACTGTTGTATTCGCGTCCCTCGCGTCATCACGGCCGGCCGGCGGCAGCCAGGCCGACGGCTGACGGCCGACGCCCTCGCGGGACGGTATCTCGGCATACACGCCCAGAGGTATCGTCTTTGGGAGGAACGGGGGGAAAGGTGATCTTCTCGCCAGTTGCCCGTTGCCTCGAAGGCAGTTTCCGAGATCAGCGAGGACGCGCAATGAGTCAGTCCAGTTCTGCCGATGCCGCCGCTCCCGGCGCTTTGCCAGCCCAACGCGGCGCGGGCTCGGCGCTGGCCCCGCGGAACTGGCGGGTGGTCTGCCGGCTGATCGTCTTGGTGGCCATTCCGACGGTGCTGGGCCTGGCGCTCACCGGGCTGAAGGTCACTGACGCGACGCGCAGCGCTGAGGCATACGGCCAGGTCGGCCGACTCGCGGTGCTCGGCCAGCAGGTCACCGGCTTAACGCAGGCGATGGAGGACGAGCGGGCCGACACGGCCGCGTTCATCGCGGACGGGCGCCCGGCCACGGGCCTCGTGGCCCTGCAGCGGCAGTATGTGATCACCGACGGCCGGGCGGCCGCGTTGCGCCGGCTGGTTCTCCGGTTTGGCCGCGGATACCCGGCCCAGACGCGGGCCAGCGCGACCACGATCCTGGCCAGCATCGCCGAACTGCCTGGCCTGCGCAGGCAAGCGGCGCAGAGCCAGGCTCCCGCTCTGGCCGTGATCAACGGCTATTCCGCAGCCACAGCTGGCCTGTTGCCGGTTAACGACGGCATCGCCGACCTGAGCGGCAACTCCGCACTCATCACCAGCGTGCGCGCGCTCGGCTCGCTATCCAGGATGAAGGACCAAGCCTCGGAGCAGCAGGCCATCCTCGGTGCGGCGCTCGCCGAGGGCCACTTCGGGCCCGGCGCGCTCACCGCGCTGACCACCGCCCAGGCGCAACAGGCCAGTGACCTCGTATCGTTCCGCAGCTCGGCGACCCCCGAGGAGAGCTGGGCGCTCACTGGCACCTTGGCCGGCCCGCTGGCCGCGCAGGCGCGAGCGGTGGAACAGCGCGCGACGGCGGTCGGCAACGGCACGCTGTCCCTCGATGCCCACGCCCGCCAGCAGTGGCAGGCCGGGATGTCCTACACAGTCGGCTGGATGCGCCATGCCGAGCTGCAGCTGGCGTCCTGGATCACGGCCTACGCCCAGGCCCTGCAGCGGAACGCGATGCGGTCTGCGATAATCACCGGCGGCGTGGCGCTGGCCGTCCTTACCCTTGCCTTGCTGGCCACGCTGCTCATTGCCAGGTCCATGGTGCGCCCGCTGCGACGGCTTGAAGCAGCCGCCCTGGATGTCGCCGGGGCACGCCTGCCCGCGGAGGTCCGCGCGCTGGGCGTGGCCGGGCACTCCGGGCACCCTCTCCCGGTGACGCCGATCGACGTGCTGTCCACCGACGAGATCGGGCAGGTCGCCCGCGCCTTCGACCAGGTGCACCGGGAAGCGGTGCGGCTGGCCGGGGAAGAGGCCCGGCTGCGCGGCAGCGCCAGTGCCATATTCGCCAGTTTCTTCCGGCGCAGCCATTCCCTGCTGGAACGGCTGCTGCGGCTGATCGACAGCTTGGAACTCCGTGAGGATGACCCGGAACGGCTGGCCAGCCTGTTCCAGATGGATCATCTGGCCACCCGGATGCGACGCAGCTCAGACAGTGCGCTCGTGCTCGCGGGGCACGAGACACCACGCCGCTGGACCGAGCCGGTCGCCCTAGTGGACGTGCTTCGGGCCGCAGTGTCCGAGATCGAGCAGTACGACCGGGTCAACCTCCACGTCCAGCAGGGTGTCTCGGTCAGCGGGAGCGCAGCGGCCGACACCGTGCACATGCTCGCCGAGCTGCTGGAGAACGCCGCCACGTTTTCGCCCAAGACGACCCAGGTAATCGTGTGCGGGCACACAGTGCGCGGCGGCGGCTTGCTGATCAGCATTGTCGACGGCGGAAAGGGCATACCCAAGGATCAGCTGAGGCAGCTCAACCGGCGGCTGGCCCACCCGCCCCTCGCGAACATGGCGGTCACCCGGCACATGGGCTTGTTCGCGGTCGCGCACCTAGCGGCGCGGCACGGCATCAAGGTGGCGCTGGAACTGCCGCCGGGCGGCGGTACCACCGCGGAGGTGCACCTTCCCGCCACGCTGATCTCGCAGGACGCCAGGCGCGGTGGCTGGCCGGGACAAACTGGCAAAGCCCTCAGGGCCGGGGCCGGCGGGGGAGCCGGCGCCGTAGCTGCGGCCGCGGATCCGCGGCCTTCAGCTCCCCGGTTCGCCGCCGGGCCAGAGTCTGCCGTAGGGCCGGACATCGCCATGCCCGATGCCGTCCCGCTGCCGCTGGGCGCGCCGTTGCCATCCACGGGCCAAGCCGCCTCCCTCGCCGTGACCGTGCCGGAGCCGGTGGGTGCGGAGCTGGGCGGCACGCTACCCATCTTCGAATCCGTCGAATCGGATTATTTCCATACCCGCGGCAGGGACGTGCTCCGGCCCGGCGAGCCGAAAGACGGTCAGCCGACGCTGGCGGGGCAGCCGGCCACGGCTCCGGCAACCTGGGCCTCCGTCGCCGACGGTCGGCGTGCCGCGGCGTCGGGTGACATCCCTGCAGTTGGCGGCCTGACCTCCGCTGGGCTGCCGCAGCGGCTTCCGCAGACCAACCTCGTCCCCGGCGCTGCGGTCGAGCGAGAGACCCCGCGAGCCACGGCGACCGAATCGGCGCAGACCGCACTAGATCGGCTGGCCAGCTTCCAGCGAGGCTCCCGCCGGGCCAGGGCGGTGGCCCGGATGGACCGCGACGCGGATCAGTCGGCCCAGGACGACTGAGGGGGACCACGTGGATCCGATCCTTCATCCGCAGGGCCTCGACCAGCTCATCACCGGCTTCACCGAGCGTGTTCCCGAGGTGCTGCACGCTCTCGTGGTGTCCTCGGACGGCGTCCCGGTGGCAATGTCCGACCGGATACAGCCCGATCATCTGGAGAAGCTCTCCGCGATCACCTCCGGCTTGATCAGCTTGGCCTATGGCGCAGCCCGGATATTGGACGGCGGTGCCGTCACCCAGGGCCTGGTCGCCATGGAACGCGGCACCCTCGTGATCATGGCGATCAATGACGGCTCGAGCCTCGCCGTGCTCACCACCGCCGCAGCCGACCTCGACCTGGTCGCGTACGAGATGACAATGCTGGTGGAACACGCCGACGGCATCTTCACCCCGCCTGCCCGCGGCGCGGCCAGCGACACGGGCAGCACGGCATGAGCCTGGGTGAAGCCGTGAGCCGGGTCCCAGACAGGCTCCACCGCGGACGACGGCGTGCTGGCGGGCACCGAGGATCTAGGCATTCCACCATGGTCACGTGGCCTCCGCATCGCGGGCGATCTTCCGGGGGACGCCAGACATCGGCAGCGAGTCGTAGTCGGTGTTCTCGTGGTGCACGGAGGCGATGACGGCGAGGGTGATCGCGTCCTCGTCCAGCGCGTGGCCGGCGACGGAGCGGCCGACCCTGCCGCTGCCCCGCAGCCGGCGCGTCCCGCGATCGCGGCTGCTCCGTGCCTATCGGCGGGACTGCGCGCTTGCCCACTCGGAGGCTCCACCGCGAAGCTCCGTAATCAGCTCGCGATTGACCGTCATTGCGGCGGCTTGGGACGTCGGCGTGGGGTGGACTCGCGGGCTCTTGATGTCGATTCCAGCCACGCATGGCCGCTTTACCTGCGACAAACCCACAATGCGGGACTGGTACGGCCCGCACACTGCTGGCTGCTCAGCGCGAACTCCGGCAATCGCGTGCTGAGCGAGCCGCCGGCCGCGGTGGCGGGCGCCTGAGCGCGGCGGTGGCCTGAGCCCTGGTCAGGGCATGCGTTGCCACGAGGTGGCTGAGCACGTCTGGCCGAAGTAGCCGCAGCTCGCGGCGGCCAGCCCGTAGAAGCCGTGGCCGAAGTACGCCACGTCCGCGTACATCTGCAGGATCTGGGCCCTGGTGTAGCTCAGGTCCAGCTTGATGCCCAGCACAGCCTGCTCGACCTTGCCGGCCGGCCCCGAGCCGGCGGGCGCGTACAGCAACCTTGCCAGCTGACGGGAGATGGAGCCGCTGCCCTGGCCGCCGCCGGTCAGCCCGGCCAGGCTCACCTGTGCGATCGCCAGCGGGTCCATACCGAGCTCAGCGTAGGACCTGTGATCACCGGTGGCGATTAGGGATACGGCGAAGCGGTACGGGACCTGCGGTCCCGGGTAGGCGACATGATGTGCCCGGTCCTGTGCCCGCACCAGCTTCCACGCGTTCCCGGTTGCCGGAGTGATGAGGAGCAGCGCCGCGAAAGTGATCGCTCCCAGCGTGGCCATGCCGGCGGCTACCGCACCGGCGCGGCGGAGACGGCGAACGATCCGCCGGCCGCCGCCACCTCGCCGCCGTGCGCGGAACAGCTCGTCCGGGGCCAGGGACAGCCGGTGCGAGGCCGCGCCGGGTCCGCTCCTGCGTTCCCTGGCCGGGGCCAGATGCCGCACCGTCATGCTCTCGCCTCGATTGAGCCCAGTGGTACCGCTTCGTCGCAGGGTTATTTACCCGGCCACCCGCGATATAACAGATGAGTAATCACGATTCCAGTGAGCCTCGTGTGCAGTTGCGTATGGGGAGGGATCCCCGATGGCCTCGGTGCACAGCCGTACGGTTCGTTGCGTACCTGACGCCATCTTCGCCGAACCCCGGCTTGCGGAAATCTACGATCCACTAGACCCGGACCGCTCCGACCTGGATGTCTACACTGCCATAGCCGAAGAATTCGGCGCTCGGGGCGTACTGGACGTCGGCTGCGGAACCGGAACTCTGGCCTGCTCGCTCGCCGGCCGCGGCCTGGCGGTCACCGCGATCGACCCGGCCTCCGCTTGCCTGCAGGTCGCCCGCCGGAAACCGGGCGCTGATCGCATCCGCTGGCTGCACACCGACGCCGCGAGCGTGCCCCCGCTCCGGGCCGACCTCGCGGTTATGACTGGGAACGTAGCCCAGGTCTTCGTGACCGATGAGGAGTGGGCGGCTGCACTGCGGGCAGTCTGCCGGGCGCTGGGGCCAGCAGGCCGGCTGGTGTTCGAGAGCCGCGATCCGGCCAGAAAGGCGTGGCTGGAGTGGACCCGGGACCAGACCTACCGCCGCGTCGTCGTCCCGGGCACCGGCCCCATCCAGACGTGGACAGACCTCACAGTGGTCAAGCAGAACCTGGTCAGCTTCCAGACGACCTTCGTATTCGAGCGCGATGGCGCGGTGCTGACATCGGACTCCACATTGCGATTCCGAAGCCGCGCCGAGCTTGCCGACTCGCTGGCCGCGGCCAGCCTGATCGTCGAGGAGGTTCGCGACGCTCCCGACCGGCCCAGACGCGAGTTCGTCTTCATCGCCCACCGGAAGGCATAACGGCAGTCGGCCCGTGCTCGGCACATGCGTCACGAACGGTGACCGGAACCAGCGTCCGGCGCTCGGGAACCGAAGGGTCCCGGCCTCGTCTCACGCTACGTGATCGACGTTCGGCATCGGCGGGACGCGCAGTCCCGCCTTATCGGTATCGCGATGCTGGCCCGGCCGACGGTGTATGCGCGTCACTGGCCGGTTCACTACATCTTCCTGGGCCGCCGTCCTGCGCCCGGCGCCTCAAGCCAGCGGGTCGATGTTGTGGTTGAGCCGGAATATGTTGTCCGGGTCGTAGCGGCGCTTGGCCCTGACGAGCCGTTCGTAATTGGTGCCCCATACGTTGTGTGCCATCCGCCCGTCTTCGGCGGTCAGGTTGTTCACATAACTCCGGTCGGCCATGTGAGGGTGGAGTGCCTCGAACGTCTCTTTGGCCCAGGCAATGTTCGGCAAAGGCGGTGGCGGTGGTGTCAACGCGGGTGACCGCGCCCAGGTAGGGCACGATGCCGAGCCCGCTCATGGGCGACGGGCACCGCTGGAGCGCATCGACCATGATCTCCAGCGATGCGTCGGACAGGTCGCGGAGGAAGGCCGACTTCCAGTAGTTGAATGCTCCCCTGGGATACCCGCCGTCGCTGAGGGTGTTAATCACCGGGTAGGGCATGGGCTGGATGAGGTCGGCGGCTGGCGGCCCGAATTGCCGCAGTGGTTTCAGGTCTGCCTCTGCGACCGCGGGATCGCCGCAGTGGCAGGCGATCATGGCCGCCATCTTTTCTTCCGGCGCGCCGGGGTTGGCGAACAGGTTGAAGTACACGGTGAGTTCGTCGGGGGCCGCCCGGGTGAGGTCGCGGTAGAAGCCGAACGCCTCGCGTGCGCGGCTGACGGGATGGGCGACCATGCCGCCGTAGATGGTGGACACCGGGTGGGCCTGGTACTCGAAGGCGGCCGCGATGCCGAAGTTGCCGCCGCCGCCGCGCAGTGCCCAGAACAGGTCCTGGTTCTGTCCGGCGCTTGCCGTGACGACCCGCCCGTCGGCGGTGACGACCTCCACCGCCAGCAGGTTGTCGATGGTGAGGCCGTACTTGCCCATCAGCCAGCCTTCTCCGCCACCGAGGGTCAGCCCCGCGATGCCGGTACTGGAGACCACCCCGCCGGTGGTGGCCAGCCCGTGGCAGGCCGCGGCCCGGTTGAGTTCTTTCCAGATGACGCCGCCTTGCGCCCAGACGGTCCGCCTCGCCGGGTCGACCCGGATCCCCTTCATCGTCGCCAGGTCGATCATCAGGCCACCGTCGGTGACTGCCAGGCCGGCGACGCCGTGGCCGCCACCGCGCACGGAGATCTCGGTAGCGTGCTCGCGGCCAAGGTTCACCGCGTCCACAATGTCGGGGACAGTGCGGCACCGGGCGATGAGCGCGGGACGCTTGTTGATCAGGCCGTTGTGCACCCTGCGGGCCTGTTCGTACGCCGGGTCCGCAGGA
>WNGE01003035.1_pt1 | contig 31889 bp, 26 predicted proteins | sample 5400651 | NCBI WGS metagenome assembly WNGE01 (sample SAMN13153370, study PRJNA577476) | soil metagenome | isolation source: 60 cm soil or saprolite under grassland replicate 2 | place: USA:California | collected 2016-06-15
GACAACACCGAGATGACGGTGCGGCTGATCCAGCCGGTGGCGATGGCCGAGGGCTTGCGGTTCGCGATCCGTGAGGGCGGCCGCACCGTCGGTGCCGGCCGGGTCATCAAGATCCTCAAGTAGCAGGAGACCCCACGCCCTGGCCGCCTCGAGGCGGCCAGGGCCTTTCGCGCGGCAGCCAGCATCTCGCGTACGCTCTTGCCAACGCCGTGCGAGCGAACGGGGCGTGCCCAGGCGCGCTCCGGGCAAGGAAGGAACCCACCGTGGCGACCACCGACATCAGGCCCAAGATCACCCTGGCGTGCACCGTGTGCAAGCACCGCAACTACACCACCACGAAGAACCGGCGCAACGACCCCGACCGCATCGAACTGAAGAAGTACTGCCGCTGGTGCGGCCGGCACACCGCGCACCGCGAGACGCGCTGAGCCACACGGCAGCCCCGCGCCCGGCCTCCCGCCGGGCGCTCGTGCTCCAGGCCGAGCGAGGCCTCCGTCGCCGTGCCCGCGGCGCGTCGGCGGTTGTCGGCCGGCGCGCCGCGGGCTAGCGTCGCAACTGCCGGCAACGCCATCCCCCGAGGAGTCGGTCCGCATGCCGCTGAACCAGAGCCTGGTGGGCAAGGAGTACCCGCCGATCCGCTACGAGGTCGGTCGCGAGAAGCTGCGCGAGTTCGCCATCGCCGTGGGCGAGACCGACCCGGTCTACCACGACGAGCAGGCCGCCAGGGCCGCCGGGCACCCCGACCTCCCTGCCGTGCCCACCTTCCCGGTGGTGCTCGGCTTCCGCGCCGGCGCGGCGGTGACGGGAGACCCCGAGCTCGGCCTCGACTACAGCCGCGTGGTCCACGGCGAGCAGGGGTTCGCCTACCGGCGGCCGCCGCGGGCCGGCGATCTCCTGCTCGCCGCCGCCCGGGTGGCCGCCATCGAGAGCAAGGGTCGCCACGAGCTGCTGACCATCGCCACCGACGTCACCACCGAGGCGGGCGAGCCGGTCTGCCAGGCCACCTCCCTGCTGATCTCCCGCGGCACCGCCGGCGAAGGCGCCGGGTCGAGCGTCGCGCCCGGCAATGCGCAGTCCAGCTCCGAGCAGGCCTCCCCCGTGACGGCAGGCCAGGGCGCCAGGCGCTCGGCGGCCGGCGTGGCCGTCGGCGACGACATCGGTGAGCTGCGCGAGCCCATCGACCGGCTCGACCTCATCAGGTACGCGGGCGCGTCGGGCGACTTCAACGTCATCCACTGGAGTGACGAGGCGGCGACCGCGGTCGGCCTGCCCGGGGTGATCGCGCACGGCATGTACTCCATGGGAGTCGCGGCGCGCCTGGTGGCCGGCTGGGCCGGCGACCCCGCGGCGCTGCGGCGGCTGCGGGTCCGCTTCTCGGCGATGATCCGGCCCGGGCAGACCCTGATCGTGCGCGGCCAGGTTGCCGAGCTGGACGGCGCCAGCGCTGGGCTGCGCTTCTCCGGCGAGGACGAGCAGGGCAACAGGGTGCTGTCCAAGGGCGAGGCCGAGCTGGAGCTGGCAGGGTGACGTGACCCAGCCCGGCCCCGAGGTGCACGAGCTGGTCGCCAGGCGGCAGCGTGCCCGGGAGCTGCGCGACTTCGCGCTGGCCGACCGCCTCAGGGACGAGGTCCGCGCGGCTGGGTGGCTGCTGCGCGACACCCCGGCCGGCGCCGAGCTGGTGCCGGCGCCGGCGTTCGAGCTGACCGACCCGGACCGGCTCGCCCCACGCTGGGCCGAGCCGGACGCGCACGACCTCTCCGTGGTCGTCCACGTGACCGGCTGGCCGCGGGACGTGGCCAGGGCCAGCGCCGCCCTCGCGCGCCACTGCGGCCACCACGACTACGAGGTGTTGCTGGTCGCCGACGGCGCCGGGGACGACGACGGCCGGGCGCTCGGGGAGCTGGCCGCGGCGGACGGGCGCGTGCGCCTGCTCCACCTGGAGCCGGCGGTCGGCTTCGGCCACGCCATGAACCTGGGCCTCGGGCAGGCGCGCGGCCGCGTGCTCGTCTGGCTCGACCCCCACGTGGAGGCGACCGGCGACCTGTTCGCCCCGCTGCTCGACGCCCTCGCCGTGCCCGGCGTCGGGCTGGCAGGCGGCTGGGGGGTGACCAGCCACAGCATGCTGGAGTTCGAGGCCGACGACGGGCCGGAGGTTGACGCGATCGAGGGCTACCTGCTCGCCGTGCCGCGTGAGCTGGCCGCCCAGGTCGAGGTCGACCCGAGTGACCGCTACTACCGCAACGCCGACCTCGACTACTCCTTCGCCGTCAGGGCGCTCGGCCGCCGCGCCGTGCGCACGCCGGTGCCCGCGGAGCGGCACCGCCACCGCGGCTGGCACGACACCGACGAGGCAACCCGTGACCGCGCCTCGCGCAAGAACTACGATCGTTTCCTCAGGCGCTGGCGTGCCCGCACCGACCTGTTGACGAGAGGCTTCACCGGGTATCACCGTCATGATTAGGGCCTGTCACCAACCACGTCGCACGCACGTCGAACCTGCCTGTGGCACCGTGGATCACGCCAAAGGCGGCGCACCTGCGGATCCCGCCGCACCGACGCGGGGCGCAACACGGATCCCGCCAAAGGACCCGATGGGGGGCTCGGGGGGAGCTGTCTCGGGTTCCCCCCGAATCCAACCAGCTGTAACCGGGACGCCACGGCGGGGGTCTAGGATCGCGAACGGCTGAAGGGGACCGAGTTGGAGGTCGACCGGGAGCTCGTGGAGGCAGCCCAGGCGGGCGATCGCCTGGCCCTCGAGGAGCTGGTCCGCCGGACGCACCGGAGCGTCTACACCTGCGCGCTCAGGCTGGTCGGCAATCCGGACGACGCCGCCGACGTGACCCAGGACGTCTACCTCAGGGTGGTGCGCAAGCTCGGCGGGTTCCGTCACGAGGCCTCCTTCGCAACATGGCTCAACAGGGTGACGACGAACGTGGCGATGAGCGCACTGAAGCGCCGCACGCGGCGCTTCACCGTCGAGGGCGCGACGGTGCCTCAGGAGGCGCGCGACCTGGCGCCCGACCCCGCGGAGCGGGCGGAGACGATCGCGCTCGCCCGCCGGCTCGAGGAGCTGGTGGCGCGGCTGCCCGACACGCAGCGGCAGGTGCTGGTGCTACGCGACATCTACGGACAATCGACCGACGAGGTGGCTGACGCGATGGGGATCTCCCCGGGAGCGGTGAAGGTGCGGCTCTTCCGGGCACGCGAGCGGCTCAAGGCTGAGCTGGAGGCGGCGGAGGGTGGCCAGGTGGTGGCGCTGAACGGCCGCCGCCGCGGCACCGCTTCGCGCTCCGCCGGGGGGCGGCGGTCGTGACCGGTTGCCACGAGACCCGGCCGCTGCTGCCGGCACGGGCAGAGGAGCTCACCCCGCTCGAGGCCCAGATGCGCGCCGACCACGTGCTGGTCTGCTCGCGCTGCGCCGCCGAAGCGGCCTCGTTCGGCCGCCTCGGGGCAGCCCTGGCGATGCTCGCCGGCTTCGAGGCGGAGCCGCCCAACGGCACCTTGGAGCGCGTCCTCGCCGCGATCGGCCGGCGCCGGGTGGGCGTGGCCGACCCGAGGGTCGCCGCGGTGGCCGCCGGTTCCGCTGGAGCCCTGCTCGGCGCCATCCTGGTCGCCCGCGCCCTGCGCCAGCGGCGCCGCTCCGCCACCCCCGGCAACCGCAACGGTGCCGGCACCCCGCGGCGCCTCGGCCGCCTGCCCGGCGTGCCGTTGGCCGCGGTCGTCCGCGCCAGATAGCGGGGACCGCGCCGGTGGCGTGCTGGTAAGCTGTTGCCAGACGAAGGCCGGTGCTCGATGGGCGCGCCCACGGGTCGACCCTCGTCTTGAGTCGTGTTGACGCCTCTCCCTATACTCGTTGGGCTCTTGGGCCGGGCCGGGGCGGACCGGCACACCCTAGGCCAGTAGCTCAATTGGTAGAGTCCCGGTCTCCAAAACCGGTGGTTGGGGGTTCGAGTCCCTCCTGGCCTGCCACTCCCGTGCCCCAGCCGGCGCGCCAGCGCGAGCCGGGACTCAGGAGGACGGGACGTGCAGGACCCGGCTGCGCCGTCAGGCGCGAGGAGCAAGCCGTAACCATGAACAGGGAAACCAAGCGGGCGATGGCTCGCCAGCAGAAGACCGCCGACCAGGGGGAGCGCCTGCAGCAGCTGCGCAAGCAGCAGGTCACCCAGCGTCAGGCGGCCAAGCAGACCGCCGCCCAGAGCGGCAAGCGAAAGTCGCGGCTGAGCGGGCTGACCTCCTTCGGCGGCGAGGTGACCACCGAGCTGCGCAAGGTGAACTGGCCGGACCGGCGCACGGTGGTCGGCTACACCCTGGTCGTGCTGGTATCCGTCACCTTCATCACGGCGATCATCTTCGGCATGGACACCTTGTTCGGCAAGGCCGTCCTTGCCGTCTTCGGTTAGGTGAGCCGCATGGATTCCGAATCTTCCAGGAGCGTCATGAGCACCGACACCGCCACGGGCGAGACCGGCAGCCCCGGCTTCGGCCTGGGTGACTGGTACGTGGTCCACACCTACGCGGGATACGAGAACAAGGTCAAGGCCAACCTCCAGAGCAGGATCTCCTCGATGAACATGGAGGAGAAGATCTTCGAGGTCGTCATCCCCATGGAAGACGTCATGGAGATCAAGGGAGGCAAGCGCCAGGTCGTCTCCCGCAAGGTCTTCCCCGGCTACCTGCTGGTCCGCATGTACCTGGACGACGACTCCTGGTACGTGGTGCGCAACACCCCCGGCGTGACCGGCTTCGTCGGCTCGGGCGCCAAGCCCACGCCGCTGTCCGAGAAGGAGGTGGCCAGGATCCTGGAGACCAAGCCGGTCGAGAAGATCCGGCCACGGGTGGAGTGGCAGGTCGGCGAGTCCGTGACCGTCACCTCCGGGCCCTTCGCCCAGCTCCCCGGCTCGATCGCCGAGATCAACGCCGACCAGCAGAAGCTCAAGGTGCTGGTGTCGATCTTCGGCCGCGAGACCCCGGTCGAGCTCTCCTTCGACCAGGTACAGAAGCTCTAGCGACACGCCAAGGAGCGACGACCCGATGCCACCGCAGCAACCGTCCCGCCGCCGCCGCAAGGTGGCGGCCGTGATCAAGATCGAGCTCCCGGCCGGGCAGGCGACTCCGGCGCCGCCGGTCGGCACCGCGCTCGGCCCCCACGCCGTCAACATCATGGACTTCGTCAAGCAGTACAACGCGGCCACCGCCGCACAGGCCGGCAGCGTGATCCCGGTGGAGATCACCATCTACGAGGACCGCACCTTCAGCTTCGTCCTCAAGACGCCGCCCGCCGCCGTGCTGCTGCGCAAGGCGGCCGGGGTGGAGAAGGGCTCGGCCGAGCCCCACCGGGAGAAGGTCGGCTCGGTCACCCGCGCCCAGCTCCGGGAGATCGCCGAGACCAAGATGCCCGACCTGAACGCGCTCGACGTCGAGGGCGCGATGAAGGTGGTCGAGGGCACCGCCCGCTCCATGGGCATCACCGTCTCCGGCTAGACGACCAGGGCCGGGCAGCACAGTGGGAGGGGCGCGGCAGCGCCCCGCAGGCACCACGAAAGGACGAGCCAGATGGCAGGCAAGAAGTACGCCGACGCGATCAAGAAGATCGACCGCGCCGCCCTCTACCACCCCTACGACGCGCTGGAGCTGGCCAAGGCCACCAGCCCGGTGAAGTTCGACGCCACCGTCGAGGTCTCCTTCCGCCTCGGGGTGGACCCGCGGCGCGCCGACCAGATGGTGCGCGGCACCGTCAGCCTCCCCAACGGCACCGGCAGGTCCGTCCGCGTGGCCGTGTTCGCCGAGGGCGAGGCGGCCCGCGAGGCCGAGGCGGCCGGGGCCGACGTGGTCGGCGGCAAGGACCTGATCGAGCGCATCCAGAAGGGCTTCCTCGACTTCGACGCCGCGGTCGCCACCCCTGACATGATGGGGCAGGTCGGCCGGCTCGGCCGTGTCCTCGGGCCGCGCGGCCTGATGCCCAACCCGCGCGCCGGCACGGTCACCCCCGAGGTGGGCAAGGCGGTCGGCGACATCAAGGGTGGCAAGGTCGAGTACCGCGTCGACCGGCACGGCAACCTGCACCTGATCCTTGGCAAGACCTCCTTCCCGACCATGGCGCTGGTCGAGAACTACCAGGTCGTGCTCGACGAGGTCCTGCGGGCCAAGCCGGCGGCGGCGAAGGGCCGCTACATCAAGGGCATCGCCGTCTCCACCTCGATGGGGCCTGGCATCAAGGTCGACCCGGCCCAGATCCGCAACCTGGCCGGCGACCGCGAGGCCAAGGCCGGCTAGGTTGCCTGCCGCCATGGCCGAGGCCTGGCACCTGGGCTGGTGGGCGCCGCTGGCGCCGGCCGTCGACCCCGGCGAGCTGATCGACCCGTCGGTGCACGGGGAGCTGCTCGCCGCCGTCGCCGCCGGCTCTCCCCTCGACCACCTGGGCCAGGCGCGGCTGGCCACGCTCAAGGGCGTCGGCCTCGCCGGCCCGGACGGACGGCCGCGCTTCCCGGTCGCCCGGGCAGAGCAGGCCAAGGCCCTGCGCGCCGCAGCCTCCGACCTCGGCCGCGCCATGGCCCGCCTGGTGGCCGGCGAGTGGAGCCGCCTCGAAGTCGAGTACGAGCCGGTCCACGCCACCGTCGCCGGCCCACACGAATCGGGCTCCTCCGCCTTCCTGATGGTCGGCGGGCTCCTGCTCGACCTCGGCGTGCGCCGGCTGCTGCGCCGCCAGGGCCTGTCGGCGCCGCCGTTCGGCAGCGCCTTCGTCTGGCTGGCCGAGGGTGAGCGCGAGGCCGCCGGCGTCTGGTTCGCCCGCGCCACCCCGCTCGCCGGCCGCGGCTACCTGGTCCGCTGCGGCCGCCCGGCCGCCCCCGGGTGGACCGCCCTGGGCGTCGACCCCGAGGCGGCTCCCGCCCTGCCCCCCGCCCGCGAGCCCGCCCTCCGTGAGCTGGCCGAGGGCTTCGGCTGGTCGGTGGTGCGCCTGGTCGAGGATGCCATGCCAGCCCTCGACCCGGTACGCCGCCGCATCCCCGGCGCCGACGACGAGGGCGCCTTCCTCGCCTGGGCCTACACCCTCGCCATCGACGCCGCCCTCGAGGCCCTCACCAGCCGCGGCCTGGTCGCCCCACCGCTCGACGGCGCCCTCGCCGTCCGCGTGACGGACCCCGCCCTCGCCGGCCTCTAGCGACCGCCGAAGCAACCCGCCACCGCCCCACCCCGAGATCTCCCCCCAACCACGACGCACCCCGGACCACCCCGGCGACCACCGGGGTGCGTCGACCCGTGCTACCCTTCACCGCGCCGAAGACCGACCGGTTGTCGCAGCCGACACGAAAGCCCAGGCTAGCTCCCACGGGCGCCGGCGCAGGCGAGCACCTCCGCACGGAGCGTGGCGTGCGTGCAGCGGACGGTCGGCGGCCGTCCGCTTTTTCGTGCGCGCCCGACAGGCGCACCGGGCCCCGGGTCGACACGGCCGTCCCGGGTCGACAGGAGGTGAGGCCGTGCCGAACGCGAGCAACGTCGCAGAGGTCGAGGCCATCAAGGGACGCCTGACGGAGGTGTCGGCCGCGCTGCTGACCGAGTACCGCGGCCTCAAGGTCAAGGAGCTGGGTGAGCTGCGCGCCTCGCTGCGCGGGTCCCAGACCGAGTACAAGGTGCTGAAGAACACCCTGACCGCGATCGCGGCCCGCGAGGTGGGCTACGGGGAGCTGGAGGGCTACCTGCAAGGCCCGACCGCCGTCGCGTTCGTGCAGGGCGACCCGGTGCAGGCCGCCAAGGACCTGGCCGACTTCGCCCGCAGCCACCCGGCCCTCGTCCTCAAGGCCGGGGTGATGGACGGCAGGGTGCTCGACGCCGAAGGCGTCCGTCAGCTCGCCACCATGGAGTCCCGTGACGTGCTGCTGGCGCGCATGGCCGGCATGCTGGCCGGCTCCCTGCAGCAGACCGTCAACCTGCTGGCCGCCCCGCTGCGCCAGGTCGCCACCATGACCGCCGCCCTCGCCGAGAAGCGCCAGGGCGACGACGGCGAGGCCGGAGAGGCCGCCGTGACCCCCTGAGCCACCATCGACCACAGCCCACCGTCAGTCACAAGGAGCAGGCACCACCATGGCAAAGCTTTCCAGCGACGACCTCCTCGACGCCTTCAAGGACATGACCCTGATCGAGCTCTCCGAGTTCGTGAAGCAGTTCGAGGACACCTTCGGCGTCTCGGCCGCCGCCCCGGTGGCGCTCGCCCAGGCCCCCGCGGCCGGCGGCGCCGCGGAGGCCCCCGCCGAGGAGGAGCAGACCGAGTTCGACGTCGTCCTGACCGCGGCCGGCGACAAGAAGATCCAGGTCATCAAGGAGGTGCGCGCACTCACCAGCCTTGGCCTGAAGGAGGCGAAGGACCTGGTCGACGGCGCCCCCAAGGCGGTCCTGGAGCGGGCTCCCAAGGAGGCGGCCGACAAGGCCAAGGCGCAGCTCGAGAGCGCCGGGGCCTCCGTCGAGCTGAAGTAGTCGCACCACCGCCGACGCCATGACCTGCGGGAGTTCCCGCAGGTCCTGGCGGGTTCAGGCGGGTTTGCCCGTACCTGGCATTTGCCGGATCCCTTGACACCTCAAGGCGGGGGCGGCACACTCCCGTCATTCGCAAAGGCGTTAGCGACGAGGTGCACACGAAGACTCTTCTCGTGTCGCTGTTGACAGCGGTGTAGGCGAACGCTACACTGCTCTTTCGCATGTCTTCGCGCGCCCTTGAACCAACTGTGCTCGGCTTCTTTGGCGTGCGCGCGCACCCATCCACCTGCTTCTTCCCGCGAAAGGGGAGGGACGCCTGTTGAGCGACCCGCGTACCTCGCCACGACTCTCCTTCGGCAAGATCCCCGAGATCCTACCCATCCCCGACCTCATCGCCATCCAGCGCCAGTCGTTCGAGTGGCTGATCACCGAGGGTCTCCGGGAGACCTTCGACGAGATCAGCCCGATCGAGGACTTCACCGGGCAGATGGCGCTCACCTTCGGCGAGCACCGCTTCGAGGAGCCAGAGCTCAGCGTCGAGGAGTGTCGCGAGAAGGACCACACCTACTCCCGCAAGCTGCACGTCCAGGCCGAGTTCCAGAACCGCACCACCGGTGAGATCAAGTCCCAGTCGGTCTTCATGGGCGACTTCCCGGTCATGACCGACCAGGGCACCTTCATCATCAACGGCACCGAGCGGGTGGTCACCTCCCAGCTGGTGCGTTCGCCTGGCGTCATCTTCGAGCAGGAGCCCGACAAGACGCTCGACAAGATGCTGACCTCCTGCCGGGTCATCCCGGCGCGGGGTGCCTGGCTCGAGTTCGACGTCGACAAGAAGGACACCGTCGGGGTGCGCCTCGACCGCAAGCGCCGCCTGCCCGTCACCGTCCTGCTGCGCGGCCTCGGCATGAGCGAGGCCGACATCCGCGAGCGCTTCGGCGAGTCCGAGACGATGATGGCCACCCTCGAGAAGGACCACACCAAGACCGAGGAAGACGCCCTCGTCGAGATCTACCGGCGCCTGCGCCCCGGCGAGCCGCCCTCGGCCGAGTCCGGCCGCCAGCTCCTGCACGGCCTGTTCTTCCAGCCCAAGCGCTACGACCTGGCCAAGGTCGGCCGCTACAAGATCAACAAGAAGCTCGGCCTCGACGACGGCCACCGCGAGCTGACCCTGACCCGCGACGACGTCATCGCCACCGTCGACTACCTGGTGCGCCTGCACGAGGGCGACCCGGCGACCGTCACCGACGACCAGGACCACTTCGGCAACCGCCGCCTGCGCTCGGTCGGCGAGCTGATCCAGAACCAGGTGCGCATCGGCCTGTCGCGCATGGAGCGGGTGGTGCGCGAGCGCATGACCACCCAGGACGCCGAGGCGATCACGCCGCAGACCCTGATCAACATCCGGCCGGTGGTGGCCGCGATCAAGGAGTTCTTCGGCACCTCGCAGCTCTCCCAGTTCATGGACCAGACCAACCCGCTGGCCGCGCTCACCCACCGGCGCCGCCTCTCGGCCCTCGGCCCCGGCGGCCTCTCGCGTGAGCGGGCCGGGTTCGAGGTCCGCGACGTGCACCCCTCCCACTACGGGCGGATGTGCCCGATCGAGACCCCGGAGGGCCCGAACATCGGGCTGATCGGCAACCTGTCCACCTACGCGCGCATCAACGAGTACGGCTTCGTGGAGACGCCGTACCGCAAGGTGGTCGAGGGCCGGGTCACCGAGCAGGTCGACTACCTCACCGCCGACGACGAGGACCTGCACGTGATCGCGCAGGCCAACGCGCCGGTGGCCAAGGACAGCCACTTCGCCGACGACCGCGTCCTGGCGCGCCAGGGCAACCGCTCGGCCGGGGTCTCCGGCAAGCGGACGGCCGCCACCCGCGCCGAGTACGGCATCGGCCAGGGCGTCGGCGTCACCGGCGAGATGGCCAACGTCCCGCCGGACGAGGTCGACTACATGGACGTGTCGCCGCGCCAGATGGTGTCGGTGGCCACCGCCCTGATCCCGTTCCTCGAGCACGACGACGCCAACCGCGCGCTGATGGGCGCCAACATGCAGCGCCAGGCCGTGCCCCTGCTGCGCTCGGAGTCGCCGCTGGTCGGCACGGGCATGGAGCGCCGCGTCGCGGTCGACGCCGGCGGCGTGGTCGTGGCCGAGCAGCCTGGCACGGTCGAGGACGTCTCGGCCGAGCACGTCACCGTGCGCCACGCCGACGGCAGCGGCCGCACCTACAGGCTGCGCAAGTTCGAGCGCTCCAACCAGGGCACCTGCATCAACCAGAAGCCGATCGTGGCCGAGGGGGCCAAGGTCGCCGCCGGCGAGGTGCTCGCCGACGGGCCCTGCACCGAGGAGGGGGAGCTGGCGCTCGGCAAGAACCTGCTGGTCGCCTTCATGCCCTGGGAGGGCCACAACTTCGAGGACGCCATCATCCTGTCCGAGCGGCTGGTCAAGGACGACGTGCTCACCTCGATCCACATCGAGGAGCACGAGGTCGACGCGCGCGACACCAAGCTCGGCGCCGAGGAGATCACCCGCGACATCCCCAACGTCTCCGAGGACGTGCTGAAGGACCTCGACGAGCGCGGCATCATCCGCATCGGCGCCGAGGTCTCCCCCGGCGACGTGCTGGTGGGGAAGGTGACCCCCAAGGGCGAGACCGAGCTGACCCCCGAGGAGCGCCTGCTGCGGGCGATCTTCGGCGAGAAGGCGCGCGAGGTGCGCGACACCAGCCTCAAGGTCCCGCACGGCGAGAACGGCAAGGTCATCGGCGTGCGGGTCTTCTCCCGCGAGGCCGGCGACGACCTCAACCCGGGCGTCAACCAGCTGGTGCGCGTCTACGTCGCGCAGAAGCGCAAGATCTCCGACGGGGACAAGCTGGCGGGGCGCCACGGCAACAAGGGCGTCATCTCCAAGATCCTCCCCGAGGAGGACATGCCGTTCCTGGTCGACGGGACGCCGGTCGACATCATCCTCAACCCGCTCGGCGTGCCGAGCCGCATGAACATCGGCCAGGTCCTCGAGACCCACCTCGGCTGGGTCGCGGCCCACGGCTGGTCGTTCAAGAAGCTGCCCACCTGGGCGGGGGCGACCGGCTGGGACGCCGCACATGGCACCACGGAGGGCCAGGTCAACCTCGCGACCCCGGTGTTCGACGGGGCCAGCGAGGCCGCCATCGAGGACCTCCTGGCCGCGGCGCCATCGAGCTACGAGGACCCGATCTCGGGCAAGCTGAGCCGCCTGGTCGACGCCGAGGGCAAGGCGATGCTGTTCGACGGCCGCTCCGGCGAGCCGTACCCGACTCCCGTCACGGTTGGCTACATCTACATCATGAAGCTGCTCCACCTGGTCGACGACAAGATCCACGCCCGGTCGACCGGCCCCTACTCGATGATCACGCAGCAGCCGCTGGGCGGGAAGGCGCAGTTCGGCGGCCAGCGCTTCGGCGAGATGGAGGTCTGGGCGCTGGAGGCCTACGGCGCCGCCTACGCCCTGCAGGAGCTGCTGACCATCAAGTCCGACGACGTCCTCGGCCGGGTGAAGGTCTACGAGGCGATCGTCAAGGGCGAGAACATCCCCGAGCCGGGCATCCCGGAGTCGTTCAAGGTCCTCATCAAGGAGATGCAGTCCCTCTGCCTCAACGTCGAGGTGCTCTCGGCGGAGGGGCAGGAGATCGAGATGCGGGACGCAGACGAGGACGTGTTCCGGGCCGCGGAGGAGCTTGGCATCGACCTGAGCCGGCGGGAGCCCTCGTCGGTCGAGGAGGTCTGAGTTGCTCGACGTCAACTACTTCGACGAGCTGCGCATCGGCCTGGCAACGGCCGACCAGATCCGCATGTGGTCGAACGGCGAGGTGCGCAAGCCGGAGACCATCAACTACCGCACCCTGAAGCCGGAGAAGGACGGCCTGTTCTGCGAGAAGATCTTCGGTCCGACGCGGGACTGGGAGTGCTACTGCGGCAAGTACAAGCGCGTCCGCTTCAAGGGCATCATCTGTGAGCGCTGCGGCGTCGAGGTGACCCGCGCCAAGGTGCGCCGCGAGCGCATCGGGCACATCGAGCTGGCCGCGCCGGTCACCCACATCTGGTACGTCAAGGGCGTGCCGAGCCGGCTCGGCTACCTGATCGACATGGCCCCGAAGGATCTGGAGAAGATCATCTACTTCGCGGCCAACGTGGTCACCTGGGTCGACGACGACCGCCGCCACGAGGACCTGCCCCGCATCGAGTCCGAGATGGGCCACGAGCGCGAGCAGGTCGAGTTCGAGAAGCAGAAGCGCGAGGACGAGATCAAGGCCCAGCTCGAGGCCCAGCTCGCCGAGCTGGAGTCGCAGGGCGCCAAGTCCGACCAGCGGCGCAAGGCCCGCAACGAGGCCGAGCGCGGGCTGCGTGACATCGCCCAGAAGTCGGCCACCCAGGTCGAGCTGCTCGAGCGGGTCCTCGAGATGTTCAAGAACCTCACCCCCAAGCAGCTGATCGCCGACGACCAGTACTACCGCGAGCTGCGCGACCGCTTCGGCGAGTACTTCGCCGCCGGCATGGGTGCCGAGGCCATCAAGGACCTGCTGCTGCGCGAGGACGTCGAGGGCGAGCAGCAGCGCCTGCGCGAGGTCATCGCCACCTCCAAGGGGCAGAAGCAGCAGCGCGCCATCAAGCGGCTGCGGGTGGTCAGCGCCTTCATCGGGCGGCGCAACTCGCCGCTCGGCATGGTGCTCGACTGCATCCCGGTGATCCCGCCCGACCTGCGGCCGATGGTCCAGCTCGACGGTGGCCGCTTCGCCACCAGCGACCTCAACGACCTCTACCGTCGGGTGATCAACCGCAACAACCGCCTCAAGCGGCTGCTCGACCTCGGCGCGCCCGAGATCATCGTCAACAACGAGAAGCGCATGCTGCAGGAGGCGGTCGACGCCCTGTTCGACAACGGCCGCCGCGGCCGCCCGGTCACCGGGCCGGGCAACCGGCCCCTGAAGAGCCTGTCCGACATGCTCAAGGGCAAGCAGGGCCGCTTCCGTCAGAACCTGCTCGGCAAGCGCGTCGACTACTCCGGCCGCTCGGTGATCGTGGTCGGCCCGGAGCTCAAGCTGCACCAGTGCGGCCTGCCCAAGCAGATGGCCCTGGAGCTGTTCAAGCCGTTCGTGATGAAGCGGCTGGTCGACCTCTCCTACGCCCAGAACATCAAGTCGGCCAAGCGCATGGTCGAGCGTTCCCGGCCCCAGGTCTGGGACGTGCTCGAAGAGGTCATCCGCGAGCACCCGGTGCTGCTCAACCGGGCGCCGACCCTGCACCGCCTCGGCATCCAGGCGTTCGAGCCGGTGCTGGTCGAGGGCAAGGCCATCCAGATCCACCCGCTGGTCTGCAAGGCCTTCAACGCCGACTTCGACGGCGACCAGATGGCCGTGCACGTGCCCCTGTCGTCCGAGGCCCAGGCCGAGGCGCGGGTGCTGATGCTGTCGACCAACAACATCCTCTCGCCCGCCCACGGGCGGCCGATCGCCGTGCCCACCCACGAGATGGTGCTCGGCATCTACTTCCTCACCTACAAGGCGGAGACGCCTGCGGCGAAGAGCAAGAGCAAGGGCAACGGAAGCTCCGACCCAAACGCGAAAATGCGTGCGTTTGGGTCGATCGCCGAGGCCGTGATGGCCTACGACTTCAAGTCGGTCGGGCTGCAGGACGCGATCGTGGTGCGCCTGCCCGCCGGCAAGCTGATCGACCCCGAAGGCGACGCCAAGCTCGAGACCACCGTCGGCCGGCTGCTGTTCAACGAGACCCTTCCCGACGACTACCAGTTCGTCAACGAGACACTGCAGAACCGCGAGCTGTCCGCGCTGGTCGCGCGGATCGCCGACCGCTACGACCAGACCACCACCGCCGAGGTCCTCAACAGCATGAAGAACCTCGGCTTCCACTGGGCGTCGCGGGCCGGCGTGACCGTCTCCATCCAGGACGTGCTCAAGCCGCCGCACAAGCAGCAGATCCTCGACGAGTTCGAGAAGCGCTCCGAGAAGGTGGAGTCCCAGTTCCGCAAGGGCATCATCACCGACGACGAGCGCCGCCAGGAGCTCATCGAGATCTGGACCGAGGCCACCGAGCGCGTCCGCGAGGACATGGAGGAGCGCTTCCGCCAGGAGCCGTTCAACCCCATCTACATGATGGCGACCTCCGGCGCGCGCGGGAACATGACCCAGGTGCGCCAGATCGCCGGCATGCGCGGCCTGGTCGCCAACCCGCGCGGCGACATCATCCCGCGGCCGATCAAGACCAACTTCCGCGAGGGCCTGACCGTGCTCGAGTACTTCATCTCGACGCACGGCGCCCGCAAGGGACTGGCCGACACGGCCCTGCGCACGGCCGACTCGGGCTACCTGACCAGGCGCCTGGTCGACGTCACCCAGGACGTGATCGTGCGCGAGGCCGACTGCGGCACCGAGCGCGGCATCCCCGTGCAGGTGGCGGTGCGCCGCCCCACGCGCAAGAAGGGCCAGTACGAGTGGATCCGGCCGCGCTCGGCCGAGAGCCAGGGCCTCTCGCGCGTGCTGGCCGAGGACGTGCTGGTGCCGCAGGGCAAGAGCGAGAAGGTGCTGGTCGAGGCCGGCACCGAGATCGACGACGAGGTCATCGACCTGCTGGTGGAGAACGAGGTCGGCGAGGTCCAGTGCCGCTCGGTGCTCACCTGCGAGTCGCGGCTCGGCGTCTGCCAGCTCTGCTACGGGCGCAGCCTGGCCACCAACCGGCTGGTCGACATCGGCGAGGCGGTCGGCATCATCGCCGCCCAGTCGATCGGCGAGCCCGGCACCCAGCTCACCATGCGGACCTTCCACACCGGCGGCATCGCGGGCGAGGACATCACCCACGGCCTGCCGCGCGTGGTCGAGCTGTTCGAGGCGCGCACGCCCAAGGGCATGACCCCGATCGCCGAGTTCTCCGGCCGCGTCTCCATCGAGGACGTGGAGAAGGGGGTGCAGCTCACCGTCACCTCCGACGAGGGCGAGGAGTGGAGCACCATCGTCGGGCGCCGCCAGCGCCTGCGGGTCGACGACGGCCAGGAGGTCGAGGTCGGCCAGGCGCTGGTCGAGGGCACCCCGAACCCCAAGGAGCTGCTGCGCGTGCTCGGCATCCGGGCGACGCAGAAGCACCTGGTCGAGGAGGTGCAGAAGGTCTACACCTCGCAGGGCGTGACCATCCACGACAAGCACATCGAGCTGATCGTCCGGCAGATGCTCAAGCGCGTGACCGTGCTCGAAGGTGGCGACACCGAGCTGCTCCCAGGGGAGCTGGTCGACCGCCACACCTTCGAGAGGGCCAACCGGGAGTCGCTGGAGCGCGGCAGCACGCCCGCCAACGGCCGTCCCGAGCTGCTCGGCATCACCAAGGCGTCGCTCGCGACCGAGTCGTGGCTGTCGGCGGCCTCCTTCCAGGAGACCACCAGGGTGCTCACCGAGGCGGCCATCGAGGGCAAGAGCGACAGCCTGATCGGGCTCAAGGAGAACGTGATCATCGGCAAGCTGATCCCGGCGGGTACCGGCATGGTGCGCTACCGCAGCGTCCAGCCCCTGCTGGCCGACGTGCCGGCGACCGCCTACGCCATGGACGCCTTCGGCAACCCGGCCTACGAGGGCTACGACGGCGTCTACTACGGCGAGGACGGCAACCCGATCGGCACCATCGACGACGGCGTCACCGGTCAGCTGGTCGACGTCGAGACGGGCGAGACCTACGCTCCGGAGGAGTTCAACGCCTTCGAGGAGTCGTAGCGAGCGGCCACACGCTGCGGCACGGCCCGGGCTTCGTAGCCCGGGCCGTGCCGTTTGCCGCCGTCCCCGCCTCGAACCGGCTGGTCTGCACGTTCGGGCGCAACCGTATACTGGTCGGAGGTTCTGCTGGCCGAGGGGGCGTGCGCGAACCGGGCCCGCTCCGACCCCACCTCCTTCCCATGGGTGCGTGACGATGGTCGACAGGCTCGCAAGACCCGGCGGCTCGGTCGCTCCGCTGGGGTCGGGCGAGGTCGAGGCTGGCCCCGGCCGGCGCTCCCTCACCGAGCAGGTCTACGACGCCCTCAAGCGGGAGATCCTCACCGCCCGCCTGCGGCCGAGCCAGCCGCTGATCGAGAACGAGCTGGCGGCCCGCTTCGGGGTCTCCAAGACCCCCATCCGCGAGGCGCTGCGCCTGCTCGTCCAGGACGGCTGGATCGTGGTGCTGCCGCGCAAGGGCTACCTGGTCGCTCCCCTGTCGCTGGAGGACGTGCGCGAGGTGTTCGCCCTGCGGCTGATGCTGGAGCCGCAGGTCACCGGCGAGGCGGCCATTCGGGCTCGCGCGCTTCAGCCGTCGAGCGCCGGCCGCGACCTGGTGGCCCGGCTGCGGCTGGCGGCGGCCGGTCCTGGCGGCGAGGAGCCTTCGTACCAGAGCACCATGCGGGCGGCCAGGGCCTTCCACCTGACCGTCGCCGGCGCCGCGGGCAACAGCCGGCTGCTGCGCGTCCTGGAGGCGCTGCTCGACGAGGTCGAGCGCCTGCTCCACCTGATGCCGCAGCTCGGCGACCACGTCACCGCGATGGTCGAGCCGGCGGCGCACGAGCGCATCATCGCCGCCATCGAGGCCGGCGACGCCGAGCAGGCCGCCGCCCACATGCGCGCCCACCTGGCCGAGGTCAGCCGCATCCTGGTCGACGCGTTCGGACGCGTCGGATGAGCGCCCTCGGCGGCGAGCCGCTCGACACCTACCTGCCGCTGCTGATCGAGGGCCGGCCGCAGGCGTTCCTCGGCCTGCTCAGCAAGAACCCGGTGATCGACGACCCGCGTGCCGGCCACGTCGAGGGCGTCGCCGCGGTCGAGGAGTTCGCCGCGGCCACCTGCGACTGGCTGGAGCAGCGCAAGGCCCGGGTGGTCCCCGGCCGGGTCACCCAGGACGCGAGCCGCAGCGTGGTCGAGTCCGTGCTGGTCCTCGAGGGCGAGGCGGGCGAGGTCGAGCTGCCGGTGGCGCTGGTCGGCGAGGGCCGTGGTAATCGCCTCGACCGGGTGCGCGTCTACCACAGCATGTGGCCGCTGGAGGGCAGCCACCGGGTGCGGGGGCCGCTGCTGCCCGAGCGGACCGACCTGGTCCTGCCCGAGGTGGTGCGGCGCTACCAGGACGCCCTGGCCGCCGGCGCGCTCGACGACGTGCTGGAGCTGTTCGAGCCGGACGGGTACGCGCGCGAGCCCGCCGGCGGCGAGTACGCCTACCGGGGACGCGACCAGTTGGCCCGGCTCTACGGTGGCCTGTTCGAGGTCGGCGGCATCCCGCTGGAGCACTGCAGCGTGACCGACGACGGCACCTGCACCGCCCTGGAGTACAACGTGGTCTCCTGGGGCGGCCGCGTGCTGGAGGCCCAGGCGGGCGTGGCCTGCTACGAGCGCGGCGAGAGCGGCAAGCTGGCCGCCGCCCGCATCTACGACGACGTGGCGGTCGAGGAGTAGCGACGCCGGCGAGGGCGGGCGGAGCGGAGCTCGCACGACAGGGGAGGCAGCCATGCCAGAGCGGCGTGCGGTGGTCGGGTCGAAGGTCGGGCTGCACGCGCGGCCGGCCGCGCGCTTCGTCAAGGCGGCGGCGCGGCAGCCGGTGAAGGTGACGGTGGCCAAGGCGGGCGCCGAGCCGGTCGACGCGGCCAGCATCCTCGACGTGCTCGCGCTCGACGTCCGTGGCGGCGAGGAGGTGGTGCTCGCCGCGCAGGGCGACGGCGCCGAGCAGGCCCTCGAAGCGCTGGTCGCGGTCGTCGAGCAGGACCACGACGCGTGACCAGCCCGGTGACCGGCCGCGCGCTGCACGGCGCCGGCGCGAGCCCCGGCGTCGCCGTCGGGCCGGTCGCCCGCATGGCCGGCCGCGTGCCCGAGCCGCCCTCCGGCGGTCCAGCGCGGCCCCCCGACGCTTCCGCCGAGGCGCGGGCCGCCCTCGGGGCGCTCCAGGAGGTCGCCAGCGACCTCGACGCCCGCGCCGAGGCGGCGGGGGGCGAGGCGCAGGAGGTGCTGGAGGCGCAGGCGATGATGGCCGGCGACCCGAGCCTGGCCGCCAGGGTGGAGGAGCTGGCCGGCCAGGGCCGCCCGGCGGCCCGGGCGGTGTGGGAGGCGTTCGCCGCCTACCGGGAGCGGCTCGCCGCCGCCGGCGGCTACCTGGCCGCCAGGGTGGCCGACCTGGACGACGTGCGCGACCGGGCGGTGGCCCTCCTGCTCGGCGTGCCCGTACCCGGCGTGCCCGACCCCGGTTACCCGTTCGTGCTGGTCGCGGTCGACCTGGCCCCGGCGGACACGGCGACCCTGCGGCGCGGGCGGGTGCTCGCCTTCGTCACCGAGCAGGGCGGCCCCACCAGCCACAGCGCCATCCTCGCCCGCGCCATGGGCGTGCCCGCCGTGGTCGGCTGCGCCGGCGCCGCCAGCCTGGCCGACGGCACCAGGGTGGTGGTCGACGGCGGCAGCGGCGAGGTGCTGGTCGACCCCGACGAGGCCACCGCCGGCGTGGCCGCGGCCAAGGCGGAAGCGCGGGCGGCCCGGCTCGCCGCGGCCCCAGCGGCCCGCGGCGGCCATGGGGCGACCGCCGACGGCCACCGGGTCGAGCTGCTGGCCAACCTTGGCGGCCCGGCGGACGCGGCGGCGGCCGTCGCCGCCGGTGCCGAGGGGGTCGGGCTGCTGCGCACCGAGTTCCTCTACCTCGAACGGGCCGCGCCGCCGTCAGTGGACGAGCAACGCGACGCCTACGCGGCCGTGTTCGGCGCCTTCCCCGGCGGCAAGGTGGTGGTCCGCACCCTCGACGCCGGTGCCGACAAGCCGCTCCAGTTCCTCGGCCTGCCCGGTGAGCCGAACCCGGCGCTGGGCGAGCGCGGCCTGCGGGCACTGCGGCGTGCCCCGGAGGTCCTCGCCGACCAGCTCGACGCGATCGGCCTGGCGGCCGCCGCCGGCGGCGCCGAGGTCTGGGTGATGGCCCCGATGGTCACCGTCCCCGAGGAGGCCGCCTGGTTCCGCGAGCAGGCGCGCCGCCTGGGCGGGCGTGTCGCCAAGGTCGGCGTGATGATCGAGGTGCCCGCTGCCGCCCTGGCCGCAACGGCGCTCCTGGCGGAGGTCGACTTCGCCAGCATCGGCACCAACGACCTGGCGCAGTACGCCTTCGCGGCCGACCGCCAGTCCGGCGCTCTCGGTGGCTTCCAGGATCCCTGGCAGCCGGTGCTGCTGCAGCTCGTCGGCCGGGTGGGGGAGGCGGGCCAGGCGGCGGGACGGCCGGTCGGCGTCTGCGGCGAGGCCGCCGCCGACCCGGTGCTCGCCCTCGTCCTCGTCGGCCTCGGCGTGACCAGCCTGTCGATGGCGGCGAGCGCCCTCGCCGACGTCCGCCTGCTGCTGGCGCGGCACACCCTCGCCGACTGCCGCGCCCTGGCCGGGCTGGCCCTGTCCTCCCCGGACGCCGCGTCCGCCCGGTCCGCCGCCCGCTCGGCGGCCAACGACCTGGACCGGCTCGGGCTGTAGCCGCGCCAGGATTCGTCCCGGCCCGTCCGGCTTGCTACCGTTGGGCCCGACGTTAGCGAGATGCCTGGCTTGGGGTTTGGGGTTTAGGGAGGTGGGCCGGCGCCGCGCGCCGGCTGGACTGAGGAGCGACGAAGGAGCCGCAGGCGACGAAGGAACGACGAGGGAAGCCGGCGCAGAGAGCGGCGGCGGCCCACCGACCGTTTGAATAATGGAGCGCCTGTTCGTCTACGGCACCCTGCGGCCGGGGCAGCCGAACCACGCCAGGCTGCTCGACGGCGCGGTCGTCTGGCAGCGGCCGGCCGTCCTGCCCGACCACCAGCTGCTGGTGGCCGGCCTCCCCTTCGTCGCCGAGGTGGACGACGGCGGCCAGGTGCTCGGCGAGCTGCTCCGCCTGACCCTCGACCGCCACCAGTCGGTGCTGCGGACCCTCGACCGCTTCGAGGGCTACCGCCCCGCCGACCCGGCGGGCAGCCTCTACGTCCGGGTGGAGCGGCCGGTCACCTACCGCGGCGACGACGGCCGCACCGTCGCCACCACCGCCTGGGTCTACCAGGCCGGCACCCTGGCCAGACGCGGTCTCGGCGAGGCCAACCGCATCCCCAACGGCGACTGGCTGGGTTAGCGAGGCCACGGCAGGTCGCGGTGATGTGCGTGGTATTGGTAAATTCTTCCACTTCATACATGCCTGTGAGGGAATGCGATGGTGGAGTTCCTGGTCCTCGGGTCGCTGGAGGCCTGGCGCGGGGGCCGCGCCCTGTCGCTCGGTGGCGCACGCCAGCGTGCGGTGCTCGGGCTGCTCCTGCTCCACCCCAACCAGGTCGTCCCCACCGAGCTGCTGGTCGCCGTCCTCTGGGGTGAGCGGCCGCCGGCCGACGCCCTCGAGCTCCTCCAGGACCACGTCACGGCGCTGCGCCGGGCGCTCGGCGGCGGCCGCGCTGAGGGCTCGCCGCTGGTGCTGGTGACCCGGGAGCCTGGCTACCTGCTGGTCCTCGACCCCGGCCAGGTGGACGCGCACCGCTTCACCCGCCTGGCCGCCCAGGGACGGCGGGCGCTGGCCGAGGGCGACCCTGGCGGCGCCGCCCGCACCCTGCGCGAGGCGCTCGCCCTCTGGCGTGGGCCCGCCCTCGGCGACCTGGCCGAGGCCGGCTTCTCCTGGCCCGACCTGGCCGAGCTCGAGGAGGCGCGGCTGGTCGCGACGGAGGACCGGCTCGACGCCGACCTCGCCCTTGGACGCCACCGCGAGCTGGTCGCCGAGCTGGAGACGCTGATCCGCCTGCACCCGCTGCGCCAGCAGCTTCGCGCCCAGCTGATGCTGGCGCTGTACCGCTCGGGCAGGCAGGCCGACGCGCTGGCCGCCTACCGGGTCGCCCGGCGCAGCTTGGCCGACCTGCTGCGCACCGAGCCGAGCCAGAACCTGCAGCGTCTCGAGCAGGCCATCCTCGCCGAGGACCCGGCGCTCGACCTGCTCGCCCTGGTGCGCACGGCCGGCGGGACGGCGCCCGCGCTGCCCGGGCCGGCGTCGCCCGGTGAGGCGCTGCCCCGGCAGGCGGGCGCGGAGCGCAGGCTCGTCACCGTGCTCGTCGTTGACCTGGCCGAGGCCGGCGCGCTGCGCGGAGCCGGCCTCGGCGAGCAGCAGGCCGACGAGGCCGAGCGGCAGCTCGCCGCCCGCCTGACCCTGGTGCGCACCGAGATCGAGCTGCACGGCGGCAGCGTCGAGCGGGTCGTCGGCGGCGCGGTGCTGGCCGTGTTCGGGCTGGACCAGGGCCAGGCTGGCGAGCCGCGGCCAGCCAGCGCCGACGACGCGGAGCGGGCGGTCAGGGCCGCCCTCGCCGCGCGGACGGCGCTCGCCCAAGAGGACCTCGGGCGGGCCGCTGGGCCGGCCGTGCCGGCAGGCTTCGGCGAGCCGGCGCGGCCCCGGCCGCTGCTGCGGGCCGTGCTCGCCACCGGCGAGGTCCTGGTGCGCCGGGCCGGCGAGGGCACCGTTGACGGCCGGCCGGGCGAGGGTGCCGCGCAGGGCGAGCCAGGCGAGCGGGTCACCGGTGAGGCGGTGAGCCTCTGCTACCGGCTGCGGGAGGCTGCGCCGCCGGGCGCCGTGCTGGTCACCGAGGCGACCGAGCGGGCGACCGCCCGTGCGGTCCGCTACGGGCCGGCCAGCCTCGTAGCGGTCCGTGGGCGGGTCGAGCCGCTGACGGTGTGGAGCGCGCTCGAGCCGTGGACCGCGGGCGAGGCGGACCACGCGGAGACCGGCCTGGTCGGCCGAGAGCACGAGCTCGCCAGGCTGCGCGACTGGTGCAGCCGCGCCCGCAGGCACCGCTTCCCGCACCTGGTCACGCTCGTCGGCCCGCCAGGGATCGGCAAGAGCCGACTGCTCGCCGAGCTGCAGCGGACGCTCCAGGCCGGTGACGAGCCGGTCGCCTGGTACCAGGGCGGCTGCCCGCCGTACGGTCAAGGTGCGACCTGCGCCGCGCTGGCCGAGATGGTCAAGGCCGGCGCCGGCATCCTGGAGAGCGACCCGGGCGAGGTGGCCGAGCGCAAGCTGGCCCGGGCGGTGGCCGAGACCCTCGGCGACCCGGTCGTCGACGAGCCGGGCGCCCGCCGCGGCGTCGACGACCCGAGCAGGAGCGGCCGGGAGGCGGCCTGGGTGCTCGGGCACCTGCGCCGCCTGGTCGGCCTCGGCGGCGCCGACACCCTCCACGCCGGTCAGCGTGGCGAGGTGTTCGCCGCTTGGCGACGCTTCGTCTACGGCTTGGCCGCCCGCCGCCCGCTGGTGCTCGCCGTCGAGGACCTGCACTGGGCGGACGACGCCCTGCTCGACTTCCTCGCTGGCCTGGTCGACCCGGAGACCATGGACCGGACCGGCCCGACCCCGGTGTTGGTGCTGGCGACCGCCCGGCCGGAGCTGGCCGAGCGCCGGCCCAGCTGGAAGGCACGACGGCGCACCGCAGGCGCCGTCGAGCTCGGCCCGCTCGACCACGCCGAGACGGCCCGCCTGCTCGAGGCGCTGCTGACCCGCCACGAGCTGCCGACGCCGCCCGACCCCGAGCTGGTCGCGGCCGTTGCCGGCAACCCCCTGCTCGCCGAGCAGTCGGTCCTCCTGCTCCACGAGCGGCGCTCCGAGGGCTCGGCGGAAGGCGCTCCAGGCAGGTCGAGGCCGCCTGGAGCCGAGGTCCCCGCCCCCGGGGACGGCTCCGTCGAGGCGGTGGTGGCGGCGCGGCTGCGGGCGTTGCCGGCCGCTGAGCTGGCGGTGCTGCGGGACCTGGCGGTGATGGGCCGCGGCTGGGCCGGAGCGCTGGCCGCGCTCGGTGGGGAGGACCGCGCGGAGGTGGCGGCACGACTCGAACGGCTGGAAGCCAGGGAGCTGGTGCGCCGGGCGGGCCGTTCCCGGGTGGCGGGGGAGCGCGAGTACCGCTTCCCGCACGACCTGGTCCGCGAGGTGGCCTACGAGCAGGTGCCCGAGGCGGAGCGGGCGCTGCGGCACCGGCGGGCGGCCGCCTGGATCGAGGCGCTCGCCGACGGGCGCTCCGACCGGCAGGACCGGGCCGAGCTGCTCGTCCACCACTACCAGGTCGCCATGCGCGGCGAGCCCGGTGGGGACGAGCTGGTCGAGCGGGCGCGGCTCGCCCTGCGGGCGGCGGGCAGCAGAGCCGCGGCGCTCGGCGTGTTCACCAGCGCCGCGCGCCGCTACGCGGAGGCGCTCGCGCTCTGGCCCGACGACGACCCGGACCGCCCGGAGCTGGCCTTCGGGCTGGCCAAGGCGCGCTTCTACGCGCAGGACGCGGGCGAGGACCCGGTCGCCGCGACGGACCAGGGCGGCGACGCCGGTGCGGACCTGATGGCCGCGAGGGACGCGCTGCTCGCCGCCGGGTCGCGGGCGCGCGCCGCCGAGGCCGAGGAGCTGCTCACCCGCTGGGCGCTCGACCGGCGCCAGCCGGAGCTGCTCTCCCACCACCTCAGCAGGGCGCTCGCCCTGGTCAGGGAGGCGCAGCCGTCCCGCTCCAAGGCCACGACCCTGTACGTCTGCGCGCTGCAGTGCATGGTCGTCGGCCGCACCGGCGAGGCGCTGGCGGCCGCGGGGGAGGCGCTGGCGATCGCCCGTCGCCTGCGGCTGCGCGACCTCGAGGCGCACGCCCTGTGCGCGCTCGGCACCACCAGGGTCGACGCCGGCGATCCTGGCGGCGTCGAGGACCTCGAGAGCGGCATGGAGGTGCTCGCCCGGCTCAGCTCGCCCGAGACCATCTACGGCTATTTCCACCTCGCCTACGCCTACGCGCGCCTCGGCGACGTGGTGCGCGCCGCCGCCACGGTGATGGCCGGGCACAACGCGGCCGACCGGCTCGGCTCGGCGCAGCTCCTGCGCTGGATGCGCTTCGAGAACGTGATCGGCGAGTTCTGGCTGGGCCTGTGGGACGACGTGGTGGCCGCGGTGGGCCAGCTCGAGGCCCGCACCAGGGCCCGGGGGTCCGGGGGCTCGGGTAGCGGAGCGGTAGCCCCCGGTGAGTCGGGGGGTGGGTCGAAGGGCGCTGGAGGGGCGCACTACCTGGAGGTGCCCTCCAGGGTGGTGCGCGGCCTGGTCCGCCTGGCCAGGGGTGAGCTGGACGAGGCCCTGGCCGACTCCGAGGCGGCGCTGGCGATGGCCGACGCCTGGGGCGACGGCCACACCCCGGCGGTGGCGCGTGCCTTCCGCGCCCGGGCGCTGCTGGCCGCCGGCCGCCGCGACGAGGCCGCCGCGCTGACCTCGGTGCTGCTGGAGCAGCTCCGCCCAGGGCTCCTGGAGGTGACCCTCGGGGCCGACTTCGGCCTGACCCTGATCGAGCTTGGCCACCCGGCCGAGGCGCTCGACGGCAAGGGGCTGGCGCCCTCGCGCTGGCTGGACGCGCTGCGGGCGCTGCTGGCCGGCGACCCTGTGCTGGCCGGCGACCTCTACGCGGAGATCGGCTCGCGGCCCGACGAGGCCCTCGCCCGGCTGCAGGCCGGCCGCCGCCTGCTCGACGCCGGCAAGCCCGACGAGGCTCGGGCCCAGCTCGACGTGGCGGTCGCCTTCTGGCGCGAGGTCCACGCCGACGCCTACCTCGACCAGGCCGAGTCGCTCCTCACCGGCCGCCCGGCGACGACGTAGCCGCCTGGCGCGCTCGGTTCGGCGCGCGGCTCGCCGAACCGAGCGCTACTTCCCATATGGGAAGGACCCCTGTCCAGGTCGTAGGATGGCTGGGTATCTTGCCGCGAGCAAGGGAGGCGAGTGGCCACACTGACCCTGTCCACCCGCATCACGCTGCTGCGCATCGCGCTCATCCCGGTGCTGATGGCGCTGCTGCTCCGGGAGGGACGCCAGCAGGCGAGCGTGCTCGCCGCTCTCGTCTTCCTGATCGCCTCGCTGACCGACTTCATCGACGGCTACCTGGCGCGACGCTGGCAGCAGGTCACCACCCTCGGCAACTTCCTCGACACCACCGCCGACAAGCTGCTGGTCATGGGCGCCCTGCTGGGCCTGCTGGCGATCGGCAGGGTCGACGTCTGGGTGGCGTTCGTGGTGATCGCGCGGGAGGTGGCCGTGCTCGGCCTGCGTGCCATCGCCGCCGCCTCCGCGGTCGTCATCTCGGCCTCGATCTGGGGCAAGCTCAAGTTCAACGTGCAGGTGGTCGGCATCACCCTCGCGATCCTCCGCCCCGACGTCCACCTCGGCCAGCTGTGGCTGGACGAGTGGGCCATGGTGCTGGTGGCCGTTGTCAGCGCAGCCTCGGCGTTGGACTATTTCTCACGCTTCGGTGACCTGGTGCGGGAGGCCCGATGACCAGAGCGACAGATGGCTGACCGGGTGCTGGTGACCGGCGCCACCGGCTTCGTCGGTGGGCTCGTCCTTCGTGGGCTGGTGCAGGCAGGGCGGCCGGTCCGGGTGCTGGTGCGCAAGCCCGCCGACCGCGAGCGCCTCCCCGTCGGCGGGGTGGAGCTGGCCCTCGGCAACCTCGGCGACGACGAGGCGCTGGCCCGCGCCGCCGACGGCTGCGAGGCCGTCTACCACCTGGCCGGCGTGAACCGGCTGTGCATGGCCGACCCCGCGCCGCTGTACCGGGTCAACGTGGAGGGCACCAGGCGGGTGCTCGACGCGGCCCGCCGGGCGGGCGTGCGCCGGGTCGTCTACACCAGCTCGGCGGCCACCCTCGGCGGGGACGGCAGCCGCATGGTCGACGAGTCCAGCACCGACCCGGGCGAGCTCACCTCCCACTACGCCCGCTCCAAGTACGAGGCCGAGCAGGTCGCCCTCGGCTTCGACGGCGTCGAGGTGGTGTCGGTCAACCCCAGCTCGGTGCAGGGCCCCGGCCGCACCACCGGCACCGCCAAGGTGTTCCTCGACTACTTGAACGGCAGGCTCCCGTTCGACCTGCCTGCCCGTTTCGGGCTCTGCTACACGGAGGACTGCGTCGCCGGGCACCTGCTCGCCGAGCGCGCCGGTGCCCCTGGCCAGCGCTACGTGCTGAACACGGCGACCCTCTCCAACCGGGAGGCGATCGAGCTGATCGGCGGCATCGCCGGGCTCCACGACCGGCCCCGCACCCTGCCGCTGTGGCTGGCGATGACGCTGGCCGCGGGGGTGGAGCAGGTCAGCCGCTGGCGCGGCCGTGAGCCCCGGCTCTGCAGGGAGAGCGTCCGCACCCTCGGGCACCCCCACCTCTACGACGGCTCCCGGGCCGAGCGCGAGCTCGGCCTGCGCTACACGCCCCTGCGCCGCGCCCTCGAGGCGACCGTGCGGTGGTACGTGGACCAGGGGCTGGTCGCGCGGCCGCTGCCCGCCATGGCCGCCGGCCCGCCCGCCGCTGCCGGCCAGCCGCGGGACGGCGAGGCCCGCGGCAGCGGGATCAAGGGCAGCCCCTCGGTGCGCCGCAAGGCGGAGCCGTGACCAGCCTGGACACCCAGGTCGTCGTGGTCGGTGGGGGGGTCACCGGCGTAGCGGTCCTGCGCGACCTCGCCCTCAGGGGCGTCGGCGCGGTCCTGGTGGAGCGCTCCGACCTCGGCACGGGCACGTCGGGACGCTGGCACGGGCTGCTCCACTCCGGCGGGCGCTACGCGGTCAGGGACGAGGAGTCGGCCAGGGAGTGCATCGAGGAGAACATGGTGCTGCGCCGCATCGCCCCGCACACCATCGAGGACCTCGGCGGGCTGTTCGTGCTGCTGCCCGCCGACGACCCGAGCTACGCGGAGCGCTTCGTGGCCGGCTGCGCCGCTTCGGGCATCCCGGTCGAGGAGCTGTCGCCCGCGCAGGCCAGGAGGCGCGAGCCGCTGCTCACCAACGGGATCGAGGCCGCCTACGCCGTGCCTGACGGCGGCATCGACTCCTGGTCGCTGATCCGCTCGATGGTGGCCGACGCCGAGGCGCACGGCGCCCGCGTCCTGCCGCGCCACCCGGTGGTCGGCTTCGAGCGGGACGGCGACCGCCTCGCCGCCGTGCGCGTGCGCGACCAGGCAGGCGGCGAGGAGCGGCTGATCGGCTGCGAATGGGTGGTGAACGCCGCCGGGGCATGGGCCGGCCGTGTCGGCGCGCTCGCCGGGGTGCCGATCGAGATGATCCCGGGCAAGGGCGTGATGGTGGTGATGGCCAGCCGCTACGTCCGCGGGGTGGTGAACGCCTGCCGCAAGCCGGCCGACGGCGACATCGTGGTGCCCCAGCACGAGGTGGCCATCCTCGGCACCACCTCGGTGCAGGTGGAGGACCCCGACGACGTGACCGTCGACCCGGCCGAGGTCGACCGCATGATCGACATGTGCGCCCAGATGGTCCCGAGCCTCTCCGGTGGCCGGGTGCTGCGCGCCTTCGCCGGCTCCCGCCCCCTCTACAAGCCGCCGCAGCAGGCCGGCGAGACCTCCGGGGACACCAGGGCGGTGAGCCGCACCTTCACGGTGCTCGACCACGCCGAGCGGGACGGGCTGGCCAACCTGTTCAGCATCGTCGGCGGCAAGCTCACCACCTGCAGGCAGATGGCCGAGAAGCTGGTCGACCAGCTCGGCGAGCGCATGGGCGTGGAGGTGCCGTGCAGCACCGCCGAGCAGGTGCTGCCGGGCGCCGAGCACGGCAGCCACCGGCTCGCCGGGCCCCTCGCCGCGGTCGAGCAGGAACAGGACTACGGCACCTTGCTGTGCGAGTGCGAGCTGGTCACCACCGAGCGGGTGCGCGAGGCCGTCGCCGGCGGGCTGGTCGAGCTGGAGGACCTGCGCCGCAAGCTGCGGCTCGGCTTCGGTCCCTGCCAGGCCGCCTTCTGCGCCTGGCGGGCCGCCGCCGTGGTGTGCGAGCTGGGGGGGTCCGGGGGGCTCGAGAGCGAGGCCGGAGCCCAGGTGGCGGGTGGCCACGCAGAGCCGAGCGGTAGCCCCCCGGTGGACCAGGGAGGAGGTCCCGAGCGGGACCTGCTCGGCGGGCTGGCACGCTTTCTGCAGGAGCGCTGGCGCGGGCAGCTCGCCTGCGTCTGGGGCGACCAGGCCAGGCAGGCCCTGCTCAACCACGCCATCTACCGTGGCATCTTCGACCTCGACGCCGAGCACCAGGACGAGGCGTCGGCCTGGGGGAGCGGCGGGCTGGATTGGGGCCGGCACCCCCGCGACGACCCCGGGGCTGACTCGCTGCAGCAAGCCGGCCACGCAGCCGTGGGGCACGAGCCGGTCGGGGACGGCGACGGCCGCGGGGAGGAGTAGGTTGCTGACCGACGTGGTGGTGGTCGGGGCCGGGCCGGCCGGCCTGGCCGCGGCCGTGCGGCTGGCCGAGGGCGGCCGCAGGGTCCGCCTGATCGCCCGCGGCAACGGCTTCACCCACTGGGGACCAGGCGCGGTCGACGTGCTCGGTCGCGTTGGCGACAAGCGGGTCGAGCGGCCGCTCGACGAGCTGGCCGGGCTCGCGGCGGACCACCCCTACCGGCTGGTCGGGGTGGAGGCGCTGCGCGACGGGCTGGACTGGTTCCGCGGCTTCGCGGCCGCCGCCGGCCTCGACCACCAGGGCGACCCGGCGCGCAACCGCTACCAGGTCACCGCCCTCGGCACCCTGCGGCCCACCTGCCTGCTGCCGGACCCGGCAGCGGCCGAGCTGCGCGGGCGCCTCGCCGTCGTCGGCATCGCCCGCTTCCGCGACTTCTCGGCCGCGCTCTGCGCCCGTGGGCTGGAGCGGGCCGGGCACACCGTCACCAGCGCGACGGTGGAGCTGCCCCCGTGGAGCCACCGCCGCTCCTTCACCGCCGTCGAGCTGGCCCGCGCCTTCGACGACCAGGACTTCCGCGAACGCCTCGCGCCAACCCTCGCCAAGGCGGCCGCCGGCGCGGAGGTGGCGGTGGTGCCGGCCGTGCTCGGCCTGTCGCGCGGCCACGAGCCCTGGGCCGACCTGCAGCGCCGCGTCGGGCTGCCGCTGGTCGAGGCGGCCCTCGCCCCGCCCTCCGTCCCCGGCCTGCGCCTGTTCTCGGCCTGGCGCCGGCGCCTGGACGAGCTGGGCGTCGGCTGGCAGCTCGGCTTCCCGGCGACCGCTGTGGAGCGCGACGGCGACCGGGTGGTCGCGGTCCGCTGCGAGGGCGCCGCCCGGCCGGTGGTGGTCCGCTGCAGCGAGGTGGTGCTCGCCACCGGCGGGGTGGCGGGCCACGGTATCGAGGCCAACCGGGACGGCAGCCTCAGCGAGGTGGTCGCGGGCCTGCCGGTCGCCGGGTTCCCGAGCCGCACCGGCTTCGTCGCCGGCCACTTCCTGGCCGCCCACCCGATGGGGGCGGCGGGCGTCAGGGTCGACGCCGAGCTGCGGCCGGTTGGGGACGACGGCGCTCCCCTGCTGGCCAACCTGCGTTGCGTCGGCGGGCTGCTGGCCGGCCACGACGCCACCGTCGAGGGCTCGCGCGAGGGTGTCGCGCTGGCCACCGCGGCCCGCGTCGCCGCCAGCAGCGGCGCGACCGACCGGACCGACCAAGTCGTTCCGAGAGCCTGAGGGGGCGCCGTGCTGCCCGTCGAACAGACCGCCGACCGTTGCATCAAGTGCAACGTCTGCAACACCGTCTGCCCGGTCTCGGCGGTCACCGACCTCTTCCCAGGCCCCAAGTACGAGGGGCCGCAGGGGCAGCGCTTCCGCGCCGGCCTCGACGACGGTGGCTCGCCCGACGCCTCGCTCGACTGGTGCTCGGGCTGCGGGCTGTGCACCCAGGCATGCCCAGAGGGGGTGATGATCGCCGAGATCAACGCGGTCGCCCGCTCCAGGCTGGTGGACGACCGTGGCGGCCTGTCCCTGCGCGACCGGCTGATCAGCCGCCCGAGCCTGCTCGGCCGCCTGGCTCGCCCGGTGGCCCCGCTCGCCAACGCGGTGATGGCGAGCCGGCCGGCGAGGGTCCTGATGGAGCGGACCCTCGGGGTGCACCGGGACGCACCCATGCCGCGCTTCGCGCCGACCGGCTTCCAGGCATGGGCGCGGCGCCATCCACGCCCGCCGGACGCGCGCCGCACCGTGGCGTACTTCCACGGCTGCGCCACCGAGGAGTTCGAGCCGGCCGTCGGCGTCGCGGTGGTGCGGGTGCTCGAGCGCAACGGCCTGGCCGTGACCTTCCCCTCCCAGGGATGCTGCGGCCTGCCGCTGATCTCCAACGGCGACTTCGACGCCGCCCGCCGCCACGCCGACAAGCTGGTGACCGCCCTGGAGGACGCGGCGGGGGACCCCGGCGTGATCGTGGCGAACTCGACCTCGTGCGGTATGACCCTCAAGGCCAAGTACCGCGAGCTGCTCGGTATGGAAGGCGGGGCGGCCGGGCGGGTCGCCGCGGCCGTCTGGGACGTGTGCGAGCTGCTGGTCGACCTGCACGACCAGGGCGAGCTGGACAGCGGCCTTGGCCGCATCGAGGCCAGGGCGGTCTACCATCCGCCCTGCCAGCTGATGGCCCACGGGGTCGGCACGCCAGCACTCGACCTGCTCCACCTGGTGCCCGGCCTGGAGGTCGAGCGCTCGCGCAACGGCTGCTGCGGCACCGCGGGCACCTACGGCACCAAGGTGGAGAAGTACCAGGTCGCCATGGACGTCGGCAGCGGCCTGTTCGACCAGGTGGCCGCGGCGGGCGCGGACTTCGTGGTGTGCGACTCCGAGACCTGCCGCTGGCACATCGCCAAGGCCACCGGCCTACCGGTCTACCATCCGGTCCAGGTTCTCGACCATGCGTACGCCCTCGCTGACGGGGTAGCCCTTCCGTAGACGGAAGGGGAGCGGTGGAGATCGCGCTCAGCCTGAGCCTGCCGCGCGACGCGGAGAGCATCCCGGTGGCCAGGCACTTCGTGCGAAACGCCCTCGCCGAGGTCGGCGTCACCGAGGACTGCACCCACGACGTCGAGCTCGCTTTGAGCGAGGCGTGCACCAACGTGCTGCTCCACGCCGGCCCCGGCGACGAGTACGACGTCCGCCTCGAGATCGATGACAAGCGCTGCGAGCTGCGCATCGTCGACATCGGCCAGGGCTTCGACGCCGCCACCCCACGGCGCCGTGTCGACGACCACGAGGCGGAGCGCGGCCGCGGCCTCGGGCTGATGCGCGCACTGGTGGACAAGGTCCAGTTCGTCTCGAAGCCGGCGGCTGGCACGGTCGTGCAGCTGCAGAAGACGCTGGCGTACCAGGAAGACTCCTTCGGCGGCCGCCGCCTGAGGTCCTGATTGATCCGGGGGGGAGCCCGAGGACAGCTCCCCCCCGGAGGCCCCCCCATCGGGTCCTGCGCCGGGATCCCTGTTCGGGCCTCGGGTCGCCTTGGCGGGATCCTGCTTGGCCTCGGGTAGCTTCGCCGTACCGTGCTCGGGTACTGCGCCGGGATCCTTTTTGGGCCCAGGTGGCTGTGGCGGGATCCTCGGTTCGCTACGGCATCAGCCGACTGGGTCGTCCGGGCCGACCAGGACGTCGACCAGGGCCGGGCCCGGGTGGGCGAAGGCGGCGCGGATCACCTCTGGCAGTGCTTCCGGCTG
>WNGE01001282.1_pt1 | contig 31885 bp, 30 predicted proteins | sample 5400651 | NCBI WGS metagenome assembly WNGE01 (sample SAMN13153370, study PRJNA577476) | soil metagenome | isolation source: 60 cm soil or saprolite under grassland replicate 2 | place: USA:California | collected 2016-06-15
ACACCACCAGGAGTCGCGCGACAAGCAACAGAAGCTCCAGCCACGCGTGCTTAGTTTGTGTGGTTTTGAAAAGCAGCAAATAGGGAGCGACTCCGAAGACGAGAAAACCGGCTATGTAAATGAGCACCGACTGGGGCGCGAACGCTCGCGCCAGGTGCGTTCCCAGTTTTCTCACCGCAGAAGCCAAACCTTCATTTACGGTCGCGAGCCATAAGTGAATTGCCATCAGAGGCAAAACGAGGCCGAAGGCCAGGTAGCGCACAGTCGAGAGTAGTGCGACCTTCCAGTTAATTGGTCGGGTAGGGCGCTGCGCGTTCGCCGTCTCCGCTAATGGATGAGGAAGATCGGGATTGTTAACGGTTGCTCCAAAGCGGTTTTGCGCTCTTGCCAAGAGATATGCGATGAGAATTGCCAACACGATGAGCGGCAAACTGATCAAGATCACTTTCCAGAAACTGGCGAGCGATCTTCTCAGCAAAAGACCTGCGCTCACTTCCTCCGTTTGGCCGGCGACCATGCTTTGAAGCACGAAGAAAAGCAACGGTGCTGCAATTGCCAGCGTGAAGGTGAGTATCACTTGCACAAAACTAGCCTCCCTTACCGCCAGAAAGAAGTAGAGAGCTGCCAGCAGCAAAGCGTAAACAGTTGCGAGTAGTAACATCGCTCGCCAGTTTGTAAACACCTTGCGTGCAGCGGTGACGATTGAATGAAATGTGTCAGTCAGCATCGGTTGTACCTCTGGAACATCGATTCGTCTCGGAGCTGGACTTGTCGGCCTGACAACCATCAGGAGGAAAGCTCCAGCGGACAAAATCTGCCATCAAACGAAAGTCGTACTGGGAACGCATCCCTCCTATTTCCTCTCCAGGAAAGCAAGCTTACCGCTGGCAGTGTTTGACTGCGTCGTCGGACTGTACATCAATTCAGCGCGCGCCGGCGCGACACGAAACTGTCCCGGGACCTGGACCCGCATCGCATATTGCAGGGTTATGCCGCCATCAAAGTAGTCCAGGAAAAAGACTGTCCGGTTATCGCGAAACTCGCGGGAGCTGTACCAGTCGGACCAGTCACGACCAGAGGTGTAATCGAGATTTAGGTTTCCGACGCTCTCGACTTGTTCTGCTCCGGCCGGAATCGGATCTTCGATCAGCAAGTGACGCGCCTTCGCGCCGTTTAGTTTGAGTCTGACGACAAGCACGTCGCCCGAATGAATCTCCCCGCTCAACGGCTCAGTCTTCCACTTCAGTTTGTAACTATCCTCGACTACCTTGAGCCGCATATATTCGCGGGTGAGATTGAGATTCGCGGAGCCTCGCGCCGCGACATCTTCTTCGCCGGTGTAATAATCAAGTGATGACGAGAAATAGATCATGCCTTTCCCACGCTTGACCACGCGGATTTCATTTGTGGCGGCCACATCTGCAGCCTTGCGGTTGATAGAGAATGTTTGCGAAGCGGCTGCGGAAGAAACGTGCTGAGTAAGCACGTTTTCGCCGTTCAGGTAGACTTCCAGGTCGTAATCGGGCGAGAGTTCCCGGCTTACCTTTAGGTAGTCGATGAGTCCGAAGATGGCGAAAGCAGTGTCCTTGGTCGAGTCCCAGTAAAAACTATGGCCGCGACTCGAAACCAGCCAGCGCGCCACCCGCGGCAGCAGTGCGCTGTCAGGCTTAATGCGAGCGAGCGCCTTTAACGAGAGCGCCGTAGCTTCCGTGTCGTTTGATTCGGCAAAGTCGAGCATTGCTTTGCGGTGTGACTCCCAGTGAGCGGAGAAATCATCTGCGCTTGCGGCGCGTTCGATCTCAGCAGCAACATCACGGGCGCGCTTATCGTCCTTGCGCTGTTTCAAAGTTAACGCCAGTAGTGCTCGGCCATACGGTTGCAGGTTACCCCGTTCGCTAATGATTTTTTCCACCTGCCGGCTGTCAGCGCCACCGCTCTCCTCGAGCGAATAAACCATGAAGGCGCGTGTTTCCAGGTCGATCTGCGTTCCGGCCTCAGTTGTGCCGGAATCAAGCATTTGTTTCAACTTCTCGCGCCCGCTGGCGATGCGGCTGTCGTCGGGTTGAAAGCCATTGTGTTTCGCCAGCGTCAGTCCGTTGACGACGTAGGCGGTCATGAATGGGTCACTCTGATCGTCTTTCCACCAGCCCCAACCACCGTCGTTGTGCTGGTAGGCGTAAAGTCGATCCAAACCCTTTTGAACTTTCTTGGGAAGATCGTTTGCGTTTCGAATTGATGACGACTTAACGTCCTTCAACGCCTGGGTGACGATCACATTGGGAAGAAAACTCGACATTGTTTGCTCAGTGCAGCCGTAAGGGTAGGAAGTCAGGTAATCCAGCGCCCCAAACAAAGTGCCGGCGACGGAGGGCGCGACATCGATTCGTAAACTGCGCGCGCGTGCATCGGCATTCGATGGGAGATTCAGAGAAAAGGTCTTCTCAGCGGTTTCGTCAGCGAATGCCGCTGACTCATTTTTCACTTGATGAAGCCCGCGCGGTACGACTGTCAACGGCAACTCCACCGCGTCTGATTCAGTATCCGTCAAGGCTTTCGCCAACAACTTGATCTCGCCAACGTTCGGGGCGGAGATTTGCCAGTCGATGCGATGCTCACCTTGTTTGCCAATCGTGACGGTCTGCTTTTCTGAGTTTTGTAATTGTGCTCCGTTAACCTCCAACGAAATCTGTGTTGATTTGTCCGCATTGAGATAGTTGTGAACGATTCCGGAGAGAGTGACCGTATCACCTTGTGTGACGAAACGCGGCGTCTCGAGTCGCATGATCACATCTTTACGCGCGACCACCTTATATTTCGTGGCGCCAACCTTCGTGTCGACTGTCACCGCGCGCGCGGTCGCACGCCAGGTGGTTAAGTTGTCAGGCAAATCAACTTTGATAGTTGCGCGGCCATCCGCACCTGTTATTACATCCGGCTGCCAAAAGGCAGTGTCTTTGAAGTTTTTCCTGATGGTCGGCTGGACCAGTTCGCCTTCGTTCTTGAAATCCGCAAGCTGGTAGGCAGACTTGTTCTTTGCGAGATCGATTGGCTTGTCGCCCGCAAAGCCGGTGAAGGTGTAGCTGATTGACAAATGCGTCTCTACGCTGTTGTAACGCATGCCATAAAACTCGCTGCGAATGTTTCCGGCATAGTCCGGCGCGACGCTGTAGATGGCTTCGTCAACTACGCCCAGACTAACCTCGGCACCGGATACCGGCGCACCATCGGCATTGCGCGCGAGAATCGTATACGACGCCGTTTCGCGCGGCTTGTATCCTTTCTTGTTCGAGATGATTTCGAGGTTCAGCATCTTGTCGCGCGCCGGCACCACCAACCGCTGATCGCTTGTGTACATATCGCCGCCTTTGACATATGACACGTTGAGAAAGACGTTGGGCGCGTAACTAGCCTGAATTGGAATGTCGAGCACGATTGATCTGCCGGGCGAGCTAACATGCTGGACCGACATGACCGTCGATAGTTCCGTGCTGACCAAAAGATGAGCGTTATCTGTCGGCAGAATCGCCAGGACGTGAGCAGTCTCGCCTGGTTTGTACGACTTCTTATCCGGAACGAGCTTTATCGACTTGTAGTCTTCGCTGTAGTAGGAAGAATCGGACCAGGCGTATTGGCGTTCTGTGACCCAGAGATAACCGCCGATCGAAGCTACCGGCCTCCCGTTCTCCCAAATCACCGTCTTGATTGAGATGTTTCCGTCTTCAGTAGTGGTGTAATCGTAGCTGGCTTGTCCTTGCGAGTCGGTTTGCACGTCGGCGTACGCTATCTGCCGCTCGTGCATTTCATACTCTGGATATGAGTACTGATCGTCCTCAGCTTGCTTCTCCTTTTTGGTCCAGGTGCGCTCGACAAACTGAAGCTGGACCTTTGCGGAAACAGGCCGCCCTTCATAATCGCTGGTCGTCACCCGGATCTTGGCGACGTCGCCCTTGTTATAGACGTAACGATCAGGATCAGCATTTGCGACCACAGTGCCACGAGTGGCTATAAAGCTCCCGGCGCCATCGATGGTGCGGCGAGCAGAATCCGTCACCTGCGCTTCCAGACGATAACTGTAATCATATGTATCCGTCTCTTCCGTTTGCGGGACCTGGAATTCAACATTGAGGTGACCACGCGCGTCGAGAGTGCCGTCGCTCTCCTGAACCATATCGTCGCCACCGCGGTAAAACTGCGAGTACTCATCGTCACTGTCCGACTCGTCAGTCGAGTCATCTGAGTCGTCACCACCAAAACCCCAGGCGTAATAACGCGAGCGATAGATGTAGTACTTCACTTCCGCGTTGGCGACAGGCGAGCCAAAGAAATAGCGCGCGTCGATGGAGAAGTTGGTTTTTAGTCCAGCCTGAACGAATTTCCCCGGCGCGGAAACCGTCACCTTGTATTCCGGCTTTTTGTATTCCGCGACTTCGAAGTTGCCGCCTGCCGTGCCGCCACCTACTTCCGCGCCAATGCGGTAGTTGCCCAACGCGGCTGCTTCCGCAATCTCCAATTCACCGCTGAAGGTGCCACGAGGAGACAGCGGAAGTTCTTTGGTGAAGATGTTGGCGCCGTTTGGATCTTCAACTGTGACGTTCACAGTATTGTCGCTAATTGCTTTATAGGCTCCCTTCTCATCGACTGCACGAACGATTCCTTTGAAACTGACTTTATGAGTTGGCCGATAGACTGGACGGTCGGTGTAAATGTAACCCTTAATGTTTTCTCCTTCTTCTTCATCCTCATAGCCGCCGAAATACATCGAGCCGAGATCGGAGATAGCAAAGTTGTTGCTCTGTTTTGCGAGGATTAGCAAAGACTCGGAATCAGTCTCCTCCGCTGCGAGGCCTTCCTGAAGAGGCTCGGCATCACCACCTTCATCACCGGTGTTCGCTGACGGCTTCTTCTTTTCGATCTTCGTTCTCAGAATGCCCTGCTTGTCGGTAACACCGCTGGCAACCGTCTTTTTCTCCTTCACGATTTCAACCTGGGCACCCGGTCGCGGCTCGCCGGTTTTGCGGTCAACGGTATAAATAAGCAACTCTCCATCGCCCGTGGTCTTGTCGATCATGGTCAAGTCAGTGACCACGACGACGGTGTAAGCGCGCAAATCATTTTCAACCGCTTCTATCAGATAGACGCCTGGCGTACGTTTGCCCAGGGGAATCATGCGCTGGTCGTATTCGTTTTCCAGCGGCGCCAGGGGCTCGCGCCAACTGCTTACGAGCAGATCAGGATTGAGCAACGGCACACGAGCATAATCGGAAACATTCAGCGGCGTGCGAATTGGATCGGCCTCCTTGCGAAACTTTTGATTGAAGGCCTGGCGTGAATCGTGCTGAAGCTGCCCGCGCACGAACGCCTTGATTCCGGAATAGGCCCAGCGCTTAAAACCGCGCACTTTTTCCAGAAAGGACTTGCGGTGTGGCAATGAGCTGACAACTTCTTCCTCTTCGTGTTCTCCCATCTGATGGGGATTTTTTAACTGAGTGAAAAACTTGCGCGGATCCTTCACCTGATAAACGCGAAAGTCCAGATGGTCGACACCCTGGTAGTCGACCCAGAGACGCGCGTTGTCGCTGGTTCCATAAGTGCGGTGAGTTGAGAGGGAAAAGAACGGCTTGCCGGACGGGCGCCTTTCAGTCTCGGAGTAGGCAGGTTCTGTATTAATTTCCCTTTTCAGTTTTGCCCGCGATCGCAGCGTGGCAATAGTCAACGCCCCGGCAACCGCCACCAGATAAATCAAAGAAGTAGTCAGGACGCGATAAGAACGAGAGTTCATTTCCAGCACGGTCGCAGCCTCCTTCGGGCCAGCAAAGGTCCAACTTCGAAGTTCAGTCGAGGATTTTCAGTCTGTAGAAGCCGAGGAAATTGGAATTACTTTCCGTCGGGCGCCAGCGTTTGTTCGGGTGATGATCGAGAACCGAAAGCTCAACCTTTTTTACCGTTCCTTCGTCGATTGGCGAAGAGCCGGTGTGGTAGACCACCCAGTCACTTGCAGATTCATTGCTCAATTTTGCCCTGCCCAGAAAAATCATTACGTGAAAGGGAAACTTTTGCACCCAAGGTTGGTAGAAAAACAGCAGGTCGCCGGCTTCTGCATAATGACGGTCACGGCTGATGAATTTGACATTGAAACTCTTGAGACTACGAGCGTCGGCAAACTCCGAGAAAGTTCCGCTAGCCAATTCGCCGTCTTTATATGAGCCGAAACTCGTGCGAAAAAGTTTTTCACCCAGCGGGCCCTGCTCTAGGTTGTAACGGCTAACATCGGGCGCGATCGCCGTGTAGCCCGGTCCCATCTTTTGAAACCATGTCCGATCATGACGACGCAACGCTTCGCGCCACGCAAAGCGCACCAGCCCGGCGCAATCTCTCTGCTCCGCCTTCCACGGCTCACTCAAATGGTAAAACTGGCTTTCGGCGATTACTGTGAACCACTTGCGAAAGTTTTCGCGATCCATAAAGCTTTGCAGCTCAGCAGTGTCAGGGATGCCGTCGTTATCTGAGTCTAACGAAACCGAGTGTGTTGGAGTGTTACCCGTTGCGTGGTTGTAGAAGGTGGACCTATTGCTTGTGTTCCGGACCTGTGCGGAATAATCAGCCTTTCGGTTCCTTGCCAGGGAGAAATAAGAACCGAGAACGATGAGTACGAAACAAAGCAGTAACGCGAGACTAAGTTGTCGCCGTTTTATGAACGCGAGCATGCGGGAATTATTGGTCCTGGTTGATAACTCTGCGAGGCGGCGCTAAACAGTCGGTGGCTATGTTAACACGTCCAGCTTCGCGGTCAGGTACGGATCACGTTGCCGTGGGAATCCACAGCGCTGCTTGATGTCCATTTAGAGATAGGACAAATTAGAGATAGGACAAACATTCCAGCCTCTCCTTTCACGGACGAACCAGCGGCAAGAATGCCTGGCTTGGAGTCTTTTTATTTGGGCAAAAAACCGCCAAAAAGGTTGTTGCAAAAACCCACAGGCCCGGTTAGATTGTTGCTGGTCAATCATAACCTCAGGCAGGATCACCGCGTAGGTTGGGTGGGTTGCTGCCTTAAAATTCTGTTGGAGGTATAGAAGTGCCGACTGGAATATGTCCCGAGTGTGATGCTGATGTCCACGTGGATACGGACACTGATAAGGGAGAAAGCGTTTCTTGTGAGGAATGCGGTACCGAGCTTGAAGTAGTCGGACTCGATCCGGTAGAGCTGGACATCGTTGAAGAAGAAGATCTGGATGATGACGAGGACGAGGACGAATTCTGAAAAGAGGAGGCAGGAGCAGGAAGCCATAGGCAGAACAAACGCCACAAACTCAGCTCCTGTCGTTTTAACCTACAACCACAAATTCTTTAGCCTGCCATCTGCCTACTGCTCCTGCCGTCTGGTTTTCTCCGCCTGAAAACCCGGGCGACTTTGCCGCAGAGTTAACCCCCCTGGACCGTCAACCCTGATACTGTGAAACTGGCCATCGCGACGCTTCTGTTCCGGTGGATAGAACGCCAGCACATACGATGAAGTAACTTCCTCAGCCAACGCGCGAAATAACGGTTCGTAACTATTTTCGTCTACATAGACACTTCTGCCGCCCGTCAAGTCAGCTAATCCACTAACGTCCAAAGGCGTCGGCAGCGGAGTTTGCGTTGATACGGCTAACACCCGTGAGTAGGAAGGAAGAGTAACCACGTAGATGCTGGCGTCGGCGGCATTAGCTCGCTCAATGACAGTGCGCGCGGAAACAGTGTCGCCAACCGGAAAGCCGTCAGTGACGACCAGCACTGCGCGTTTCATCAGACGCCGCTCCCGCGTGCGCGGTGCATGACGCACAAGCAGGCGAATCGCATCGTCAACGGCATCGTAGGTATGCGTTGAGAGTCCGTTTGGCTCGCGCGCGATGCGCTCCAAAGCCCGGCTCAGCTTGTCGGGTTCCGACGTAAACTTCTGCAGAACTTTCACGTTCATGCCGAAAGCCATGACCGCGTAAAGCGCGGGGTGGCCGGCAAGTTTCGCCGAGAACGCGTTGAGTGCATTTCTCAGACGCTCTATCTCTTCGGCAGTCATACTGCCAGAAATGTCGAGCGCAAATACTACGGCCAGCGGACGCGGCTCACCACTCCGCTGCTCGACCTGAAAGAATGCGAGCGGTTGTTCCACTCCATCGACGTAAACCTTGAAATCCTCCTGTCTGAGATTCCGTCTCGGCCGGCCTTCATGATCATTCGCAACCACATCCAGAGAAACGAGATCAGTGTCGACCTTTACAACTTCCTCGGGTTGTTGCTCAGCTCCCGGGAATACCTGTCGCGGGCGTTGTGCTTTAGGATCGGATTGCTGTGCCATTCCCGGTAAAGCTGTCGCGCAAAAAAGGGCAACGACAAAAAATAAAGCGAGCAGCTTGCCGATGTTGCGAGTGATAACCATTTGAAAGCTTATTTAAGGCTTAGGGGAAAAAAAATCATTCATGCGGATTATACGAGGTACCTGCCGGGTAGCCAACTTTGTTCACGTGGGCAAAATCATTCCGAACGGTGACCGGATACAATATTCATCGCTTCCGGTATTGGTTCATCGCTGGTCGGCAAATATGGAACCGGGGGCCGTGGCGAGCCGCCGCAAGTCTCGCTCATGTCATCCTTTAGTGTACAACTCGAAACAAAACCAAAAGCAGGTACCGCTCCCGGTTCTGATATGGGACAACAGTTCAGTTGATCCTTAGCATCAACAACTACGTTCAGAGTCCAGCGCCCGGCGCGGGGGGTGGTATTATTCAATTAATGAGGTACACCAAATTGGTTCTTCTGCTCTTTAGTCTCGCATTGCCGGCCGCAAGCCTGTTTGCGCAGGATCGAGCGACAGGCGGAATTAAGGGCAAGGTAAAGGTCGAGACCGGCACACCCGGTGGAGTTTCAGTGATTGTCAGACAAGGAGAACGGGAAGTAGCCCGTGGCGTGACCGATAAGAATGGCCAATTTGTAATCTCGAAACTCGCCCCTGGCCGCTATGGTGTGACCTTGCGCAAACCCGGACTCAGTGTCGGGTCGATTGAGGACATCGCCATCAAAGCCGGACAAACTCGTTCTCTTGGTGATCGCCTGGTCCTCTCCATCGACGAGGGTTCCATCGCTTTTATTCGTGGAAGCGTTTTCAACCAGGATGATCGCAGCGTGCCCAACGTTCGCATCGAGCTGGCAAAGATTGAAGATGACGGCACTGCAAGGAAGATTGATGGCCGCATCACGAATGAGATCGGTGCTTTTGTGTTTCGTCTGGCGCCGGACGCCGCCAGATATCGGATCACGGCAAAACCTAATGGCGGCGACCCTGTCAGCAAGGACGTCGAAATCGACGGCGCCGCCGTCTACCGCGTAGCGCTCTCGATTAAACAGGCTCGAAATTAAGCAACTCGAAAATAGTTCAAAGTCCAAACCCAAGCTTGTCTCTTTAGAACTAGACCAGGCTAAAGTCGGACACTGAACTTTAGCCTGTTTTATGTTTGGCTGAGTTTTGTAATTGCTATAGGATTACGAATCATAAGTGATGGAAGAGCGCGAAGAATTCCTTACTGCTCGTCAGCTTGCTAAGGTCTTGCAAGTCAGCGAATCAACCGTGCGTCGGCTTGCCCGCAAGCGGCGCATTCCTTCGGTTCGTGTTACGCCGCATATCATTCGTTTCCATCTCGACGCCGTTCGTGAAGCGCTGGACGTTCCTCGACATAGAATTCGTCACGGAGAATTCACTGAGCCGGTCGATGACGCGCAGTTGTCTTTTGATGATCTGATGCCGCTGAGTTAAGGAAAAAGTAAACAGTAAACAGTAGACAGTAAACAGCAAGCAGCCGGATAACATAACGTTCGCGGTGAGATTTCGCTAAGCGCTGTCTACTGTCTACTGTTTGCTGTTTACTGTTTACTTCTGAGATTGTCGCGGGTTGAATTCAACCCACTTGCCATCTTGTTTCACGTAAACCCGCGGTTGGCGAATTGGAAATTTTCGTCCAAAGGTGGGATTAGCCTTCAGGAATCGCTGAATCGTCGTGCTGTCGCCGGTCGCCACACGCCACTTGCCATCTTCGCGCACCAGATACTGCTGCACGACGATCTTCCCTTCAGCTTCGAGCGGCTTAGCGAGCCGGCCGTAAAGTTCGGTATCCGCAATGGCAACATTACCCGACACCCGAACAGATCCAATGTTGATACGATCCAGAACATAGCGATCCTGGGAACGCTTTAAGGCGTTGACAAATCGATCGCGCGACATACGGTTGCGCGTGGATGAGGGCAGGGAATCGTAGACTGCAGCATAATCGCGCGACTGGAGTTGCTGAAATACGTGTTGCACGACTCCGCGCACGTCAGTTTCCTCTGAAGCCCGAGCCATGCCTGCCGGGAGCCACAACATTCCGAAGGCCAGCAATACGATGACCGTAGTTTTAAACCCACTTGCGTTAGTCATCATCTGAATCTTCACAACTTCCTTCTTCATCTCTGTTGTTTCTTTCCCGTAGGTCTGCCGCCGCAATGACTTCTTTCATTTGAACCCGGTAGTTAAGAAACCACGCCACCATGCCCAGGGCCGCAATCACAAAAGCGGTGTTGAAGTCACTTCGCAGCAGGAAAACCGCAGCGACCACAATGCAAATACCAGCGAGGATCAGCCAAAAGAGTTTCACAATTGATACGACGCGCTTACCTGATGTTAGCTGGGATTGCAAATTCCAGCGCCCCTGGAGCGTAACAAACCTGATCGTCGCATGCTTGGATGCGCAACCTGGCGGAAATGGATCGTTGGCCCGGCTTTGCCCCTTTGTCAGCTTTGAGTGCTGCTTTCAATCCGGTCTCGCCTTCGTAAACGGCGAGCGGCTTTTCAGCGAAGGGAAACTTCTTATTGAGCGCTTTTGGGTACGTGAAAAAGCCAACCGATACGCCCTCTGCAGGCGAAAGCTCCAGCTCGGTTGCTTTGAGGTAAGGATAGGTCGGCGGATTGGCATTGATGTGGTAGCCGTTTTGAATGGTGACGTTAACGATTGCCTCGCCCGAACCGCCTGCGGGAATTTCGACGGGTTGTGCGGCAACTTTCACTACAGACTCCGATGTGATTCTCTGGGCTAAAGGAGATGCGGTTGAAGTGGCAGATGATACACTAGCTGAATTCTGGCCAGGTTTTGAACAAGCTGCCATGACCAACAAAAGCAGTAGCCAGCAAATCGTAATAGGAGTGGATCGAGTCATCTTTTACCCGGAGTTATTATGACTATGCATCCGGTTGCGGCTCGCGGCCGAGCTGCATTTCCCTGGCACGACGTATGGCGTAGCGCGTTACGAGGAAGCCGGGAAGGATAACCAAAATCATGATCGGAATCATCACGATTACGATTCGGATTAAAAACAACACTATCGCGCTGGCGACGTCCATGCTGTCCGCCACTGCCTCCCGAATGTTCCTACCGAAGCTGGACGGGTTAACGGCGATAGCGGTGGGAGATTGTAAACTGACGGAGATGGTCGATAAGCTGGCGCGGTTCTCCAAAAATCTCTTACGACCCTCAAGCTTCTCGATTTCTGTTCTGACTTCGGCAACCTGACGCTGCACCTCGAGCGCATCTTCCACCTTGTGTGCCTGCTTCATAATCTCCAGGAACTGCGACTCAAGAGCCTTCTGAGTCTTAATGCGCGCTTCGAGATCAATGAACTCTTCGGTTACGTCCTGACCGCTGACTTTTTCCTGAATCACTCTACTGCCCGTGCTGCGAATTTGATCGAGGCCGGCGCCAAATTGGGTGGCTGGAACACGGACAACCAGATCAATCTGCAGTTCCTCTTTTCCGTCTCCAGTTTGTCTTTGCTTTGACTCAGAAGTAACAACGAAACCGCCGACTGACTCCGCGATTGCCGTGATTTTGCGTTGGGCTTCCATGGGCGTCGCGACTTCCAACGTCAGATCGGCATTGCGAATAATCTTGCGGTTCATCGCTTCAGCCATGGACAAAGATTGGTCCGCCTGATTGAGCGAAACTTGTTGCATAACAGGATTATCGGCCCTGGCCTGCGCCTTTTCATCGTAGGAGTCGTTAACATCAGCTTCACCTGTGTTTGTCCCGGCTGACTGGGCTGACACGGCTGACTTCCCGGCCTCTGGCTGGTGCGACACGACCGGCGCCCGCGTTGCCCGCTCGGAACGCTGTATCGAATCACACCCGGCCAACATGACGAGTGACAGAATCAAAATGAGGAACATGGGAGATTTCATAATCGGCCTCCATCGTCAAAATTGATTTGGTGATAGAACGCCGGCAGCGCCCCGGCCTTGCGGGTTGGTGAGATCAATTGTGAGCAAGGTTAATCCACCCTAGCCGGCCGCCTCTTTCTTTGCTTCCGGTTTCTTGATGCCAAACTTTTCCAGGCGATACTGCAGGGTGCGAAAAGTCAGTCCAAGCAACTTGGCGGATTTCGTGATGTTGTAGTCGGTCTGTTCCATTGCCTGCATGATGAGATCGCGTTCGACGTCTTCAAAACTGATGCCTTCCGGCGGCAATTTGAATGCGCCTTCAGAAACGGGACGAGCTTCCTGTCTTACTTCCAATGGCAGGTCTTCTATGGTTATCTGGTCGCCCTCGCAAAGTAGTATCGCGCGCTCGATGGCCGACTCGAGCTGGCGTACGTTGCCGGGCCAACTGTAATCAACCATGAGCTTGCGGGTTTCAGGAGTGAGTCCGCGCACGAGGCGTGAGGTGTTGCGGGTGTGCTTTTTCATAAAGTAGTCGATAAGAACGGGAATATCTTCCCGCCGTTCCCGCAAAGGCGGAACGTCAACCGAGAGGACGTTGATGCGGTAGTAAAGATCGTCGCGGAACCGGCCGTCAGAAACCATCGCCCTGAGATCTCGATTAGTGGCGGCAATTACGCGAACGTCCACGCCGATCTCATGAGTGCCGCCCACTCGCCGAATCTTTCGCTCCTGCAAAGCGCGCAGAAGTTTCGCCTGCATGGCTACGTCAAGCTCGGCAATCTCATCGAGAAAAAGCGTGCCCCGATCCGCTATCTCGAAGAGTCCTTTCTTCTCGGCGTGCGCCCCGGTGAAGGAGCCTTTTTCATGACCGAAGAGTTCCGACTCGAGCAGGTTTTCATTTATCGCGGCGCAATTGACTGCCTGGAACATATCCTGTGCGCGCGGCGATTGGTTGTGAATGGCACGGGCAATCAGTTCCTTGCCGGTGCCGGACTCACCACGAATCAGGACGGTCGAGTTTGAACGGGCCACTTTTAGAATCATCCGCTTGACCGACTCCATCCGGGGTGAGGCGGAAACAATTTCTGTGTCGAGCTCGTCGAGCCGTTTCAGCGCCCGATCAATTGTCTCAAGCAGCGCCGTCTTGTCATACGGCTTCTCGAGATAGTCAAAGGCGCCACGGCGCAAAGCTTCTTTAGCCGACTCAATCGATGCGTGAGCCGTGAGCAGAATGACGATTATCGAGGAGTCGAGACCGAGCAGATGTTGTAGCAATTCAATCCCGTCCATGCCGGTCATTTTTAGATCGGTTAAGGCAAGATCAAATCGGCGGTCTTTGGCAAACTTGATGGCAGCTTCACCGGAGGAGGCGGTGGTTACGTCATAACCTTCGCCGGAGAGAATCATCTCCAGGATTTCGCGCTGCGATTTTTCGTCATCAACTACGAGTATGCTTTTGCGCGCCATGTTGTTTATGGATGAAGGATGAAGGATGTAACAACAACCAAAGCGTTCGAGTTCGTTTCATCCCTTCGCCTTCATCCTTCGGCCTTTCCTCCTGCGTCCTCTGGTGTTGTGGGCAGAATAATCGTAAACGTCGTGCCGCCCCCTTGTTTTGAGCTCACGCTGATCGAGCCTCCATGATCATCGATTGCCTTTTTGACAATGGCAAGTCCCAGCCCGGTGCCAGTTTCTTTCGTCGAATAATAAGGCTCGAAGATCTTGGCAATATCCTCAGCAGCTATACCTCGTCCCGTATCAGTAATCTCGACGCGTACTCTGTCGACTGCTTCGGCAGACAGCTTAATCCCAACGTTCCCCCCGCCGCCATTTATCGCCTCGAGACTATTGATTAGAAGATTTGTGAACACAGATCTCAGGGAGTCTTTGTCGGCGACAACCAGTGGCACTTTGCCTTGTTCAGTCAGGTTGGTCTCAATACCGCTTTCCGCAGCCTGGCCGGTGATCACGCGCAAGGCGTCTTCCGCCTGCACGCGAAGGTCAAGAGGCTCAAGCTCCAGCGCTGACGGTCGCGAATATTTTAAGAAGTCGGTGATGTGGCGATTAATTCGCTGCACTTCCGACTTCAACTGATCCGCCAGGCGTTCAAAAGTTTCGCGCTTGGCTGCGTCTTCCGGTGCGAAGGATGAGCGAAGGTGATCGAGAGTTAGATTGATGTAGTTTAGCGGATTGCGGATTTCGTGGGCGATGGCCGCTGCCAGTCGTCCAACAACAGCAGCTTTTTCAACCTGATGAAGCTGCCCCTCAAGTTCGCGCAAGCGACCAACCCTGGCGATCATTTCGTTGAAGGCGGCGGAGAGCGCGCCCATTTCATCGCGCCGGTCGGTCGGAACTCGAACGTCGAAGTCGCCTGTGGCGACGCGCCGCGCTGCAACGGATAGGTCTTTGATGGGCTGGGTAAATCGCCAAACAAACAAGCCTGTGACAAGCGTGGTTGCGACCAACAGCATCAGCGTGTAAAAAGCCGAGCGTGAAGCCTGGCGCTCGAGAATATCTTTCACTGTGTTTGCCGAACCGAGGACGACGATTACATACCAGCGTCCCTGCTGGGTTTCCACGGGAAAATAGAACGCTCCCGGTTCTCCGGCTTGCGGAGCGTGCCCCGCGGTCAACCATGCTGGTAGTGGCTGGTTCTCGTCCGTCAGTTCAACGGCGTTGCTTAGGGGAGGCAAAGGAACGTCCGTAATCTTTGTGTAACGGGGGCTTTTGTCAGAGTTTTGACCAGGCGCGTAGTCTTTACTAAGACTGTCCCGAACGTCTCCGTTGCTATCGACCACAAGCACGTTACGAACGCGCCCATTTCGTTCGTCCAACAGCGGTTCGCGTACGCTGCTTTTCATTTGGTCGAGATACTTGAAGCTCGAGATACTGTTAACGCCCAGCGCCACTCCAGCCATGATCGCCTGCTCCTGTTCGACCAGCATGTGCGCGTTTGCTCGAACGGAGCGTAAATTCACATAGTATTGGACACCCAGTGTCAGACCCAGAAGGACGACCAGCAAAAGCACCAATCGCGCGCGAAAGCTGTCCAGAAGCTGAGATGCCTTCATAATGATTTGACGTCGCGTTGCCGTAAGATCGTTGTCATTGTGCCTTTTGTCCGCTTAAAAGAGGAGCATTGGAGCCCCGCTTTCCCGAGTTATGTACAAAAGATTACTTTTCTGTTGCTGTTCACGATTTCTGATGTTATATTTGCGGCGGTCTCGAATCAATGTCCCCAGGGACCGCCAATTTGGGAATTCTCCCGCCTCAAACGTAGCAGGACCGAAGGTCCATAACAAACCAGGAGTTGTTATGAGAGCATGGAAAAACTCTCAGGGCTGCCAAGTTAGCTTTTGCATTTAAGAACGGGCATTTCGCAAGGCTCCCTCTTGCGTCACGCGGCGTAGAATTTTTTCGGCGAGGCTCACCCGAGTGAGCAACAAACCCTTAGAAAGGTAATAAACCCCTGATGACTCTGACGAATCGCCACCCCCGCGCTTTTTCTTTCGCATTCATACTAATCCTTCTTCTCATTCTGCCCTTTCAAACTGCAGAGGCCGCCAAGAAGCGGCACGATAACAACACTCGCGGGAAGAATGCCCGACGCGCTGGCGGGCGTGCTGAAAAAGGCAAAAAACTTTCGGCAAGAGAACGTCGCGCGGCCAGGCGCAATGGCCGGCTTTCCGCAAGAGATTCACAGCGCGGCGGTAAATCCCGCCTGTCGCGAAGAGATCTTCGGCGCGAGCGAATTCAGAGCGCCAGGGAACAGAGCGCTTCGCTAAAAGCGCTTGAGCGAAGGTTGCATAGACCGCTCAGTAAACGGGAGCGTGCTGTGGAGCTACGGCGTCTCCAGTCACAACGTCGACGGGAAATTCTCGAGGCTCGTCGTCGAGCGGAAGCTGCGCGGCGCGCTGCCATTGCTCGTCAGCAAGCGCTCGACAAAGCTCTGCGCGACGAGGTTCAGGGCATGATCGCCAGAGACAATGTTGCTGGTGAGGACCCGCAGGTTCGTCGTGTAGCGATCAACGCGTTGGGTAATCACGCCGGTACCGTCGTAGTAATGGATCCCATGACGGGAAAAGTTTATTCGATAGTCAACCAGGAGTGGGGAGTACGACGAGGCTTTAAACCCTGCTCAACAATAAAACTGGTTACTGGTGTGGCTGGACTTGCCGAGAACGTCATTCCGCCCGCCGAGTTAACCCTGGCTTCTGATCGTGCTCGCATCGATCTGACGTCAGCGCTTGCGCACTCCGACAACCCATACTTTGAGCGCGTGGGTGGCGGACTCGGCTTTGACAAGATGATCCACTACGCACGCGAACTTGGCTTGGGAGAGAAAACCGGAGCGAACATTCCGTTTGAGTACGCGGGTCGGTTGCCGGAAATGAAACCGGGATTCGCTCTGCACCGAATGTTCTCTTACGCAGACGGCTTTGAGGTCACGGCCTTGCAACTGGGCAATTTGGTCTCTTCGATGGCCAATGGCGGAAAGTTGCTGGTGCCGCAGATTCCAGTCAATCAGGATGGTGCAAAGTTCAAACCGAAAGTTCGCCGGAAGTTGGACATCGACGGTAACGTCTTGCAGCGAATGATCCCGGGTATGATCGGTTCAGTGAATTACGGCTCAGGTAGGAAAGCTTACGATCCATTGCAAACAGTGGCGGGAAAGACCGGCACCTGTAACGGTGGTGGAGGAAGTTGGGTAGGTTTATTCACTTCTTATGCGCCGCTGGCCAATCCGAGGTTGGCAGTCGTCGTAATCACTCGCGGCACTGACGCTCATCGTCATTTGCCTGCCGCGGTGGCCGGACAAATCTATCGTGATTTGCATCAACGGTTCGGCACTCCGACAAATCTGCAAATTGCAACCACGCCAGACGATGAGGAAAAGGAAGTTGGCGACGAAGAAGGTGAGGACATGATCGCCGATCAGAACGCGGATGCGCAGAGTACTGATAACACATCAGCAGCTACCACCGCTCCGGCAACCCATAAACTTCTACCTGAGGCGCCGTCTAGTACGGTGAAGCGAGTGATCATGCCGATTAACTCGCCGACACAAAAAGCAGATGCACAGAACGTTCCCGCGCCAGCGAAGACTTCTGTGAAACCGGCGACACAGCCCGACAACAGACCGCGCCGAGTTCAGGAAATGCAGCCTTAATTTGCAAGGGACTTGCAATAGCTGGAAAACCAATCTGCGCCGGAGCCTCGTAAACTATGACGAGGTCCGGCGCAGACGTTTTTAGGGGAAAGTTTTCTCTTACTTGAGGCATTCTTGCCTTGACAGGGTTGCAAGAGTTGCAGGAATATTGCGGACGTTCTTTCGGCTCTATTTCAACTCGACGAAACTGTGGTTCTCTCCTGACGGTCACCGCAGATCGGCAACTGGTTTTTGTAGGTCCGCATCTTAGTGTGGCGCCTAATGCGACGCCGGCAAGCCAAACGTGGCCCCCGCAGGGATAGTTTGATAGAGGGAACTTGGAGGTTCTGACTACTAATGAAAAAGATTATTCGGGTATTGGCAATTTACGCGAGCCTGGCCATTGTAGCTGTTCCGGCGTTCGCAACGATTATAGGACTGCAGGCGCAGGCGCAGACACCGGCCCAGGGCCAGTGCACCGATGAAACCAAAGCCGCCTGGTATGCCGACTTCACTAAATTCCGCACTACGGAGCCTGCCAAGGCCTATGACGCAGCCAAGAAATACCTGGGCGCATGTCCTACGGAAGAGGGCCAAATACCTACTTACTTGAAGAAGTGGGTTGCTGCCTACGATAAGGAAGCGCGCAAGCTTAAGCTTACCGACCTATTCGTTAACCAGAGAAAATATGCGGAGGCAATGAAACTTGCCAAGGAAATCCTGGCAGATGAACCAGATAATATTACAGCTCAGATAGCTCTCGGCTACGGCGGTTATGTTCTGGCAGTTACTACCAAGAACGATTCCGGGAATGCTGAAGCGATTACTTACGCGAAGAAGGTGATTCAGGTCATTGAATCGGGTAAGGCGCCTGAGAACTGGTCCCCCTTCAAATCGAAGGATGATGCCCTCGGTTACCTTTACTATTCGGTAGGCTACCTTGAGCGCGTCAGCAATCCTACCGAGGCACTCACTTACTTTATCAAGTCCGCGCAATATGAGAGTGATATCAAGAAGAACCCGCAGACCTATGCTTTCATCGCCGCTGCGTATGAAAAGGAATATGAGAAGCAGTCGGCAGAGTATGAAGCTAAATACAAGGGCCAGAATGAAAGTCCGGAAAGCAAGCTTGCGATAGCGAATATCAATCAACTGGTCGACCGAATTATTGATGCGCTTGCCCGAGCCGTGGCCGTTGCGGGTACCGATGCCCCCTCTCAGCAATCAAAGGCGCAATGGCTCGCACGTCTGACGGAACTCTACAAGTTTCGCCACAATCAGTCGGATGCCGGGCTTACGGATCTAATCGCCAGCGTCATGTCTAAGCCGTTACCGCCGGTACCGACGCCGCTTACGACGCTGCCGGTTACTACGCCGGCCACGTCAAATACGCCCCCTACCGGAAGCGTGAGCGATACTGGCTCAGCGCCAGCGTCGGCGACGACTAACAACACACCTGCGGGTTCTTCATCGCTGACGACGACGTCTAAAACAACAACGACGCCTGCCGCGACTACGACCAGTACGAAGGCTCCAGCTAAACCGAAAACGCGAAACAATCATCGACGCCAGTAAAAACAAACCAGCCGATTAGGGCTCTTCATTTCATAGCCGGAAGCTTTGTCTCTTGAGTGCGACGACGCTTCCGGCTTTGTTACAATTAAACTGCCTTGAAGAAACAGGAGATTACACTTCCGGACCTTGACCTCCTGGAAACTGTTTTAGCTTACAAGTTTCAAGACCGCGCCCTGCTCGAGCGAGCGGTTACGCATCGCTCCTGGGCCCACGAGCAGGTGGCGCCGGGAGCGGAAAATCTGGCGCGTCGGCTTCACAACGAGGCGCTGGAATTCCTCGGCGACTCCGTGTTAGGACTGATAGTTGCTGACTATCTCTGCAAGGCATATCCGGCTGGCACCGAGGGGGAACTCTCGCGTATGAAGCATCGATTGGTGAGCGCGCCGACGTTGGCAGAAGCTTCACTACGCCTGAACCTCGGCGACTTTTTGCGCTTTGGTCGCGGAGAAGAGAAGAGCGGGGGCCGCCGCAAGGATGCTCTGCTGGCTGACGTGTTGGAGGCATTGGCGGGCGCGATTTTTGTTGATGGCGGGCTGGCCTCGGCAACAGCTTTCGTTCGGCATGCTCTGGGCGAAGAGTTACAGAAAGTTACTCCCAGCGCTGCGGCCGAAGCCGATTACAAGACAATGCTCCAGGAGAAACTCCAGGCAGAACGCCGCTCGGCGCCAAAGTATACCGTGGTCGAAGCGGTTGGGCCGCCACATCGCCGCACTTTCCATGTTGAAGTGAGCTGGGATAATGGCAGCGTGCGGGCACAAGGTCGTTCGAAGAAGACGGCGGAAGCTGCTGCGGCTAAAGAGGCCCTGGCCTTTATGAGGTCTGACAAGATAGAGGGGTGAAGTTGACACGCGGCCCCTGGTTTCGTGAGCTTGGCTTTATTCCATGCAGCAGCCTTTCACTTAGGGTCCGGGTTCTGACAGCAACGCAACTTGACCACGGCAATTTAGGTATCTAGGATGATCCGTAAATGACGAGCAATCTTTCCAGCGGGCGAGCCTCGACCGGCGTGTCGGAAACAAAAACGGACTCGAAGACGTCTGTTTTTTCCCGAATCTTTAATCGTAACGGCCACCGCGGGACGCCGGAGCCGGAAACGAAACCAAAGGGTCCGCCGAAGTCTGTCTCACGCGAGTATTTTGAGTCGGCTGTGGTTACGGTAATCATGGCCCTTTTTGGCATGACCTTCATAGTGCAGGCTGTGAAGGTGCCGACGGGATCCATGCAAAATACGATTACCATTGGTGACCATCTATTAGTTAATAAATTTATTTTTGCACCTGGCGAGTCCCTGCCTTTTCTTCCGCAAAGGGAAATCAAGCGCGCCGATATTATTGTTTTCAAATATCCGGGAAATCGCTATGAGCCAAAGCGCGATGAGAGGCCCGACAATAAGCCGATCGTCACCAACTACGTCAAACGAGTCATTGGACTGCCGGGCGACCGTATTCGCATGGACGGCAGAAATGTGGTCGTGAACGGCAAGCCACTTCCGGAACATCAGATTGAAGCGATCGATCACAACGATAAGGCACCCCTCGAGATTGTGAAGGAGCCGGAGCGAAGGCCCGGCGATCTGTATGATGTTTACTATAGTCCGGACTTTGTCGAGGAAGACTATCCCATCTTCAAGCCGCCTCCGTCAGGTGTCGGAGATGGCCACGAGATCGTGGTGCCCCCCGATAAATACTTCGTCATGGGTGACAACCGTAACAATAGTGAAGACAGTCGCTACTGGGGTTTTGTGCCCCGGGAACTTGTGATTGGTCGCGCGATGTTTGTTTACTGGTCTTACGACGAAAGCGCTGCCGCCAATGGCAATTTACTTCTGGACTTTGTTAACAATACGCGCTGGAGTCGTACCGGTACGTTTGTGAAGTAATAGTCGAGGTCGAGGTGTTTCTTTGCAAGGAAATCGGACCTGGTAGAACGGCAGACCCGGCGGGCTATTCAGCCGAGCCAATACGCTCCTCGCACCCTGATAAAATTTCCCAGCGCATCCCCTAATCAAAGCTTGTATTGGCTCAATTCGCGAGGTGCTAAGATTCTGTCGCTTCGTGGCCCGAGTCATTCCTGAGTGGAGTCAAGGGGGTTATTTTTGAACTGGAAAAGTTTCGTCGGCCGACTCTGGAAGCGCATCGATGATCACGACATCTTCGGGCGTGCCGCTCAGCTCTCTTATTATTTTCTCCTGGCCCTTTTCCCGCTCCTGTTGTTTCTCATGACCCTGCTTGGCTACTTTGCCCAGGCTGGATCCGATCTGCGTCACAAACTGCTTACTTACCTCGGTACCGTAATGCCGTCTTCCGCAGTAACTCTGGTGCAGACTACGCTTGATGAAATCAGTACCGGACGCGTCGGAGGCAAACTCTCGCTGGGCATTCTCGCCGCTCTGTGGGCTGCCTCTAACGGAATGGGCGCGATTAGCGTCACGCTCAATGCGGCTTACGGACTGAAAGAAGAGCGGCCCTGGTGGAAGGTAAGACTGATCGCTATCTGCCTGACGATTATGGTTTCGATAGTTATTGTAGTAGCGCTGGCTATTGTCTTGTATGGAGAATACATCGGCGAGCGAGTGGCCATGTACTTTGATTTTAGCACCGGGTTTACAATCGGCTGGAAAGTGCTGCAGTGGCCCATCGCTCTCGTGTTTCTGCTGTTTACTTTCGATCTTATCTATTACTTCGCTCCGAATGACAGACGACCAGGGCGAAAGTTTTGGAATGCCGGCGCGGCAATCGCGGTCGTTCTCTGGTTGCTCGTCTCGTTCGGTTTCAGGGTTTACCTCCACTTCTTCAATGCCTACAGTGTAACGTATGGTTCACTCGGCGCTCTGATCGTTCTTATGCTGTGGTTCTATTTTACCGGTCTGGCCATTCTGATTGGCGGAGAGATTAACTCAGAGTTGGAACAGCACGATACAAGCTCATGAAAGAGACGCTCAACCCCCGACTTGTTCAGACTGACTCATTTCCGACGCTCGTGGCCGAGATTTTTTCCACGGCTCTGCTTCTATTGTTTCTGGTTCTGACACCAATGGTGGCCGCGCAGGAAAAGTTGGTTCCTCCGAAAACCAGCGTCGCAAAACCAAAGACGAATCAGACTAAGACTACTCGGAAGAAAGCGCCGCAGACGAAAGCGACTCAAACGCGGCCTGCAGATGAGCTAGCGAGACTTCGAGAGGAGTTTATTAAGGCTACCAAAGATTACAAGACGAGCCTGGAAAAGCTACGCGAGAGTTATGATAAGGATGTGCGGAGAGCGGAAGATGAACTAACTAAATCAAGGGAACTATTCGCCGCGGGCTTGATCTCAAGAAAAACGCTGGAAGCCGGCGAAGCGCAGGTTGCGCAAGCGAAGGATAAGGTCGCTGAAGTGGAGAGACGGATGGGTAGTGCCGACTCTCAGATTGCCGACACGCTGCTTGAGGCCGAAGCTGAAGCAAAGCTGGCGAAGAGCAAACCCATGCGGAAGGGCGGCATAATGAGGACTACCGCGTTCACTCGCTACAACGGTGCTGCCGTTTGGAATCTGTCAGATGCCTGGAAAGTTCAGCGGTTCTTCCTTGATGCGTTTAGGAAACCGTTACCGATTGCCGTTTTCGGCCAGGGCTCAATCCACGATCGTTGGCGCCTTGATCACCATAACGCGATGGATGTTTCGCTACATCCTGATGGCTTGGAAGGACAAGCGTTGCAAGGCTTTCTGCGCGCTAACGGCATTCCTTATCTGGCGTTTCGTGAAGCAATCCCGGGGACAGCTACCGGACCGCACATTCATATCGGTCGTCCGTCGCATCGATACTAAGCACAAAAAAGCAGACAACGTTTACAGGATTACGGGATAAACAAACAGAGTTGATGCTTATCTTGTTAGTCTTGTAAATCCTGTCTAGTTCTGTTGACTCGTGATAATGACAATGGAGGACTAGTGTCTAACCAAAACTTTGCAAGCATTCTCTTCATTACAGTTTTTCTTTTTGGGGCAGTCTCGACAACGGCGCAGATGAACAAGTCCAGGTCATCGAATATTTCACTAACGCAAGCTCAGGCGTCGCATTTCGCGCAGCTCGCGCTCAAATGTATTTCCAGAGAATATCCAAACAAGCCGGAACATGTATTGAACGATTCCGGCGATGTGGAAAGTCCAAAAACACTGCACCCTGCTTTCTTTGGTTGTTATGACTGGCACTCGTCCGTTCACGGCCACTGGATGCTGGTCCGTCTGCTGAGAATGTTTCCAGATCTTCCCGAAGCGAAAGAAATTCGCAAAGCAATTGACGCCAATCTGCGCGCAAAAAACATTCTCGTGGAGGTTGCCTATCTCAAGGTGAAAAACCGCCAGTCATTTGAACGAACTTACGGTTGGGCGTGGTTGCTGAAACTTGCGGAAGAACTGTCATTGTCGAGCGACGCGGACGCGAAGAAGTGGTCAAACGATTTGAAACCGCTCGTCGAGGCGCTGGTAAATGCGTACGTTGTCTTTTTGCCTAAACAAACCTATCCGATTCGCACGGGTGTCCATCCCAACACGTCCTTCGGGTTGGCTTTCGCCTATGACTATGCAAAAGCTGCCGGTAACGAAAACCTTGCAAGCCTCATTGCAGAGCGGAGCCGAACCTACTTTGCAAAAGACGCGAACTATCCCGCTGCCTGGGAGCCAGGTGGTGAAGACTTCTTTTCCCCGGCCCTGATGGAAGCCGATCTAATGCGTCGTGTGATGAGCGCACCCGAGTTTCGCCGTTGGTTTCACCGTTTTCTGCCCCAACTAGCGGTAAGGGCGCCGAAGACGTTCCTCAATCCGGCAACCGTAACAGATCGTAGTGATCCCAAGCTCGTGCATTTGGATGGTCTTAATCTGAGTCGTGCCTGGTCTATGCGCAGCATTGCTGCTGCGCTGCCGGCAAACGATCCGGCGCGAAATGCGTTGGCAAAGTCCGCCCGACTTCATGCGAACGACGCCCTCGCTCACGTTGCGAGCGGCGACTACGCCGGCGAACACTGGCTGGCCTCTTTCGCCGTTTATTTGCTTTCGACGCCTGAGCCATGAACTTTTTTCCTTCCTTTGCGTGGTCGTTGCCTGCTTTGCGGTCCAACTCTTCGGCCGCATACAAACGAAAAGTAAAGCGCCACAAATGTAGAGACTATGCGAAGGCAAGGATGGTTCAGGGAGCTTGCAGTAATTCGAGGACTTACGATTAAATCACTATTATGCTTAAAACAATTTCATCCTTATGTGTAGTATGTGTAGTCGCGGTTATTTGTTGTGGCTGCTCAAAAAATTCTGGCGGGGTTAGACCGAACAGTACGGTTTCTCAACCCTCCAACAGCACGGCGGGGCAATCTTCTGGTAACTCAGCGTCGGCGCAAAACGTCGCCGGCGAATTTCGCTTCAAAGTTCCTGACGGCTGGACGGTTGAAAAGCCAACCTCCGAGATGCGTGTGGCCCAATACAAATTGCCAAAGGCTGACGGTGACAGTGAAGATGCGCTGCTCGTCGTCTACTATTTTGGACGAGGTCAGGGCGGATCGGCCCAGGCTAACATAGACCGGTGGATAAATCAGATAAGGCAGCCAGATGGACAGGACTCCAAGGAAAAAGCGAAGACCGAGACGCTGACCGTTAACGGGCTGCAAGTAAACACAGTTGACGTCAGTGGTAACTATGCTGGTGGGATGTCGCCGGACAGCGCTCCGGTGAATAACAAATCGATTTACCGGTTACGTGCGGCTGTCGTCGAAACGCCTAAAGGATCTTATTTCGTGAAACTGACCGGGCCAGAGAAAACAGTCAACCATTGGGATCAGGCTTACAACGATTACCTCAAATCTTTCGAGTTCAAGTAACCCTCGCAAGGTTAATTTGTCGCAAGTTGAATCCAATCCGATTGTTCTTTATGACGGTATTTGCGGACTCTGCAACCGTCTCGTTCAGTTTCTTTTGAAACGCGATACCCATGATCGTTTTCGTTTCGCGTCTCTGCAAAGTGAATTCGCCAACAACCTGCTAACGCATCACGGCCTGGATCCCAATGATCTCGACACAGTCTATGTCGTGAAGGATTACGGTCAGTCTGATGAGCGTCTCCTCGCACGCTCCGACGCGGTCCTTTTCATGCTGACTCAGCTTGGCGGATTTTGGCAGGTGGCGCGTCTTGCGCGCTCACTACCAGGAGCGTTGCGGGATACGGTTTACAAGGTGGTGGCGCGTAATCGCTATCGCATTTTCGGCAAGTATGAATCCTGTATGCTGCCGGAAGCGAAACATCGCGCAAAGTTTTTGGATGTGTAACAAGCGACCAGCCCCCAATCAGAGCGACTGGGGGCCGAGGTCACGGCTACCTATATCTCAAACTAGTTTTCAAACGAAGAAAGTTTATCCTCACTTGCGCCGGCGCGAGGCTGTCCGCAACTGCTTGATTTGTCCTTTCAATTGTTCAATCTCTTTCTGCTGCTCTTTGATGGCGTTGAGCATAGTCCAGAGGATCGGGTCGTTATTAACTTGCAAATAGCCGTTCTCGTTCGTGGTTACGGCTTCGGGGATGATTTTCTGTACTGCCTGGGCTCCAAAGCCGATATGTTCTTCGTTTGACTTTAGGCCGAGGGGATTGGTTTGTCTGTACTCGTAACGAAGCGGCTGCAACCGCATAACAGCTCTGAGTCCACTGTTGAAGCCGCCCTTGATGTTCTTCAAACGCTCATCCGAAAAAAGACCGACCAGGATCCTCCACCGGGCTTACTGGCGGTTCCGTTGACCGAAAGAGTATCGGTGGGTGCAGTCGTCGCAATGCCGACGCTGCCAGTTGAGGTAATAGTTACCCGATTGATAGCGCTTGTCCGGAGAGTCAGTGAACCCGCCTCCTGGTTTTCCACAAAACTATTTGCTCCTGCCTGAACAAGCTGCAAGCCATCGCTCGAAGTTGAGCCGCTGGTGTTGTCGGTTATCAGCAAAACCGTATCTGCAGCCGAGTGAAGATGGAGCTGTCGTTGTGGTGAAGCTATTCCAATGCCCACCTTGCCGGTGCTCGAAATATCAATACTGCTGGTCGGCGCACCCGGCCGAATGCGGAAAGGCAGGCGTGAGCCCCCGGTGACATCGCGAACAATGCGGACGGTTTGGTGTTTGGCATCATTGCCAATGTCAAACGAAGCTTCACGGCAGCGCGATGTAAGACCGGATTGAAGGATCTGCGCTTTCATGATCTGCGCCACACGGCAGCAACGCGTCTTGTGGGTGCTCACATTCCTCTGTCGGAGGTTGGCCGTGTCCTAGGCCACACTCAGGCGAATACCACTTATCGATACGTGAATGCCAACGCTGAAACGGCGAGACGGGCAGCGGCGGCCTTGGACGCATTCAATGCCGAGGCAACCCTGCAACCGAAGCCGGTCGAGATGGTAAACTGATAAAGATGAATGAGAGACTAAATGACAGCCTTGATGCCGATCCAGAGATCGAGGAAGCGTGGGCCGCCGAGGCAGAGCGTCGTAAGGCAGAGATCGAAAGTGGAGCAGTGCCCTTACTCCCCGGTCCCGAAACTTTAGCCAAGCTGAAAGCGGAGTTTCAATGACCTATTTGCTGTACCTTAAGCACAAGCAGCAGGCTACAGCTCAAGCCCGCCCGGAGATCCTTCGTCTGGCACAGAGCCAGCGAGATACACTCGTGACGAGCTTTGGCGATCTGCTTGGTGATGGCGGACCCCGGAAGAGACGGCTGATGAAATGATTCAGGCGATTAGAGAGTGGCGTGACGCCCCGTCAAACGGCAGTCTCGACAGGTAAACTCATTTTAGACAAAGGAATGAACGTTTATGGCAACTACCGTAGAACAATTAGCAGAACAGGCGATGACGCTGCCGAGTGAATCGCGGGCACGACTCGCAGATCTTCTCGTCGAGAGCCTTGAGGGAGCAGATCTTGGCCGAATCGAGCAACTGTGGATCACCGAGGCGAAACGCCGACGAGATGAAGTTCGCGACGGAAAAGTCGAGACTATTCCCGGCGAAGAAGGTCTCCGCCAAGTGCGTGACTCCATTCGGCGATGAGATATGAGTTTCATCCCGAAGCACTCGAAGAATATCGTCAGGCAGCCCTCTGGTACGCTGGGCGTGAGCCAGAGCTTGGGCTGCACTTTATTGGGTCAGTCGAAGATGCAATAAAGCGAGTGGTTGAAGCACCTACTCGTTGGCGAGTGATCGAAGAAGATGTCCGTCGCTGCCTCACTCACGTCTTTCCATACGCGATCCTCTACACAATTGAGCCCGACTTCTTACTCATTGTGGCGGCATGCACTGCAGTCGCGAGCCCGGCTATTGGAAGCAACGAGTCGACAAACCCTGATGACGAGAAACAGAGTTTTTTCGGGGGTGTGTGGCTCACTTAAACACTTCTGTCCGGTGCCTCAGAAAATCACACTCCGCTATCAGTTTCAGGATCGCACTTGTGATCTTTTCACCGCCGGCAACAGACGGCTCAATATCATTGGCATAATCGGCGTCTTCATCACAGATTAGCCTTAGATCGAGCAGCGGAACACCTGCCAGAAACGCCTCTCTAAGTCGTGCGGCTTCAATTCCCTTTAACCGATACGCGTCTGGACCGTGAATTCTTAATAGAACTTCAGAGACGGAATACTTATGAGATTTGAAATGAAGTAAGAAGTGACGTAGCGCTCGTAGATGCCTGGAGGCGTACAGGCGAATCTTCCATCACCGTTCTTACCTGACTCGGAATCTGATCATCCACGACAAAAGCACTCGCCTGAATGTGGGTTCATAACACAATCCTCACGGTTAGTAGGGTGAGAATTAATTGACGTCGGACGAAACTCTAAGGTGCCAATTTGCGACCTTAAACGGTTATTCTTTTTCGTTGGTCTTAAATCCTATCTGCCGGTGAGATGAGATTGGTTGGGCTGTTAGCTTTTTGAGCTCGTCGAAAACAACCCTAAAATACTTGTCATGCTCGCTCAGTTTTCTGATGACGGCAACAAACTTGCGGTTGAGTTGCTCGTTTGATTCGAGCATCTGCCGTAGCTTCACAAAGGCCCGCATGATGGCGATATTGACCTCTATGGCCCGCTTGCTGTTCAAAACGCTTGAAAGCATCGCCACGCCTTGCTCGGTGAAAACATAGGGAAGGTATTTTCTGTGCTGTCCGCGGCCAGCTCGCTCTAAGGTGCCAAATTGGATCCTTAGAGATTCCGCTTCATTCTTCGTGAGTTGAAACATGAAATCTTCGGGCAAGCGCTCAAGATTGCGTCGCACACCTCGATTTAATATCTTCGTTTCGACGCCGTAAAGTTCTGCCAGGTCAGAATCAATCATTACTTTCAGGCCTCGAATTAAATAGATTCTGCGCTCTATGAGCGTGACCAGCAGGGCGAGTTTCTTAGCTGGAGGTGATTTCTTCGCAGGCATGTCAGTAGCGTAGCAGGATGGCTTAGTGCGTCAAGGGTCACCTTAAAAAAAGAAGGCTGGCTGGCACACCTACTGTGCAGTAGGTGTGCCAGTAAAGGGTGCGCGAGCCTGGCACTCCGTGACACCTAAGGTCGGGACAAGTCTTTCTAACTTACTGAGAGTAAACACAACTGCTTGAAAATGGCTGAACACACTTTGGCCTGTCACGCCGGCGGCCGACGTAGCGATGGCAATCCAGCCCGCAAAGTAGGCAAACGCGCTTGCGCGGCCGAAATCGCAGCTTGACCAGCCCCAAAATCCGACTCCTAGCGCCGACACGACCAGCACGGAAACAGGGGCCCCCATTTGGCAGGAATGAACGCCCACTTGCCCAACTGCGTTAGCGCCACGACCGCGGCGCTAACTGTGATAATCGCTTGGGTGTTCACTGCTTACATCCTCAGATCCGAATTTTGCGCACAGTTCCACCCGCGAAAGATTTTCGCTGCGAAAGGGGAAGGTAAAAGGGCAAGTAAGAAGGGGGACTTGTGGAAAAGTTAGTTTTTCTAGGAAATTTGGTGCCCCCGGCGCGATTCCAACGCGCGACCTTCCGCTTAGGAGTCAACGAGGGCATCACTGACTGAGACACATAATCTCTCTCCGTGTGCAGAAAAGCTGTGTTTTATCACTCCGTTGTCTTACTGAGTGATGTAGAATTCGCTCCACACTGAACGCGAAAGCGGAAGTGAAAGCGGAGTTTCAACAAAGGCTCTTGGTCCATTAGGGAGGACAAAGACGATGGCTAGGGAACGTCGGGGCTTCATTGTGAGCCAGGTCTGCGCGGTGGTCCAATACACCGATCCAAGCGGACAGCATCACAAGATCACAAAGGCTGCCAAAGCCAAGGCAGCCAATCCACACAAACTAACTGACGCTCAGAAGCAAAAGCTCAGGCTTAAAGATGCTGAGCGGCTCATACGTGACACGGCCGCGGATCTGAAAAAGCAGGGCGCCACAAACTGCAAAGGCTCTGTTGAGACTCGGCTCTATGCTCGCGTTGGCTACACTGACGAGCAGGGCAAGCGGCATGATGTCGTGCGAGCCGCTGAGTCTCGCACTCACGCTCGCGACTTAATTCGCGACATTCTGCGTGACCTTGAGGATCACGCCGGCCGTACGCTGGACGCTTCGCGCATGACTTTCGCAGACCTCGCGAAGTATTTCGAAGAGCACTACCTCAAGCCGGCGGAATATGTTGACGGCCGCAAGGTTGACGGCGTGCGCTCGCTCAAATCGGCCCAGTCAGCCGTGAACGCTCTCAAAGCGTATTTCGGCAAGAAGCGGCTTCAGAGCATTCGCTACAGCGATCTCCGCACCTATCGCGCCTCCAGGCTGAAAGACGCAACTCGCGGCGACTTGGCGCGCCACAAGCAAGAATTAAAAGACAATCCCAAGGCCGCGCTCCGGGTGACGCGAAAGATCGCGACGGTCAATCGCGAACTCGCCAAACTTCGGCGGATGCTCAACATCGCACAGCGCGAGGGATGGATCCGCTCAAATCCATTTGCCGCCGGCGAATCGCTCATTAGCCTGGCTGACGAAAGCAAACGTGAACGAATCCTCACCCGTGAAGAGGAACGGCACCTGTTGAGCGCGTGTCGTGGTCCGCGTGCCCACTTGCGACCGATCGTGATTGCGGCTATCGATACGGGCATGCGGCGCGGGGAGCTGCTTTCTTTACGCTGGCGTGACGTCGACTTCGAACATGACCTGATCTCGATCCAGGCTTTCAACACGAAAACCATGCGAGAGCGCCAAGTGTCGCTGACGGCGCGACTCTCGCAGGAACTGCAGGCGCTTTATGAACAAAGCCCAAAGGACTCGGCGCGCCGTGTGTTTGGAATCCTTGACAACGTTAAGCGCTCATTCACAGCCGCGCGCGCGGCGGCGGGATTGTCCGACGTGCGCTTTCACGATCTGAGGCACACGCATGCAACCCGTTTGGTTGGTGCTCACATTCCGCTGAGCGAGGTTGGCCGCGCTCTTGGTCACACACAGCCGAACACGACCTACCGCTACGTCAATGCGAACGTAGAGACGGCAAAGCGCGCGTCAGCAGCGCTCGACGCGTTCAATGCCGAAGATGAAGTTACACCGGCGGCGGCATCGGCTATGGTAAATTGACAACCATTCGGCTTGTCTTACGCGCGTCGGCGGACACGCGGACAGTTGCTTCCCTAGGCGACGGGCAAGCCGAAAACTTTTACCTAGGGAGATGGCTGACTAGGGAGGCCACGGGCAATGGCACAAACCAGACTGACGGCTCTCGCGATCGGTGAAAGCTGGGTCGACTATCTAAATCGTCAGCAGCAACACCTTCGAGATATTGTTGAGCACCTGCGTCAACATAAGTTTCCGAAAGAGAGTCTGCAGATTACTTTCGAGTTCAAAGTTAGAGAGCCAAGAAGCGAACGCGAATTAAGAGTTGCCAGGGAAAACGGTAAGTGCTTGGTTCTTGTTTTTTCCGCGCCTGGATGGAAGGAAGAAACCACGCTTGCTATATGGCGTGAAGATGAGATGGCCTCGGAGAACGCCGCTCGTTGGCTCGAATACACGAAGCTTGGAACATTGGTCGAACTGCTCTGCCACGTTTTTGAAGTCTACTCCGGCAACTTTCACTCGGACGGTTTTCCTGAAGACTACGTTCCAGAGTTGATCCTGCCGTATTCGTTTAGGCCGCTTCACCGAGGCAGCGGCAAATTCTATCAAGCTATCACCGATGAACAGCGGAAAGCTCTATCCTTGGCTTATCCCGGCGCCTTGGACCACTTTTCAGAGGCCGATCGCCTCTATGACGGGAACCCCGCGGCAGCGCTGCGTTACGCTCAAGAGGAAGGCATAGATCCAGAGCTACTCAGAGACTTTCAAAAACGCGGAACAGGCAAGTGCAAACCTTACCGATTGGCTCACTACCTCGCTGCACAGCGCGCCGGTTTTCCCATTCGCCACAACAGCGACGGCAAGAGGAAAAACGATCTTGTTAGCTTGGATACCCTGGAAGATCAACGTCGGCAGGGTGACATCTTACTGGGCATCAAAAGAAGGCTACCGAGCAAACGAAAAGCATCACGAACGAAAAAGCGGACGGCGAGAAACGCTAAACGACCAACCTCAATTCCGCCCACGATCCGGAAATCAAACTAAGCTTTCATTTCCGGATCAAACTACGCTTCATATCCAAAAATGAAAGCGGCCGAGAATGTCGGCATGGCCGGAGGTGTATGTTTCACCCAGCTTTTTGGAACTGCATGGAGGCACAGCAGGCCATGGAAACAAACTCGTATCCTGAATCACTCAACAATCCCGACGCTCCAGTGGTTCGCACGCTCACGCGCAAGCAGGCGAGCGAGCAACTGCAGATCTCCGTATCCATGCTCGATCTCTTGACCAAGAAGGGCCGGATTCGAGTTTGTAAAATTGGGCGGCGTCGCGTCTATCTACCAAGTTTTTTGGAAGAGTTCTGCGAGAGGGCTGCAGAGACAAAAGC
>WNGE01002621.1_pt1 | contig 31873 bp, 27 predicted proteins | sample 5400651 | NCBI WGS metagenome assembly WNGE01 (sample SAMN13153370, study PRJNA577476) | soil metagenome | isolation source: 60 cm soil or saprolite under grassland replicate 2 | place: USA:California | collected 2016-06-15
GGTCTGGCTCGGCAACGGCAAGATCATCATCGAGAACCTCGCGAGCCTGGCCAGCCTGCCTGCCCGCTGCCGCATCGTCGTCGCCCCGCTGAAGGTGCAGGGGGCCAACGGCGGGCCGGCCAGGGTCTACGCCTTCCTGGACGAATAGCGGACCGCCGCGCCGGCGGCTAGCGAAAAGAGAACGTCATGCCGAGGAGCCCGCGGCACAGGAAGGAAAACAGCGAGGGACGCAGCGGGCTGCGCCATGGCGTTCTGGGCAGCGCCGACGCCATCGCGCAGTCACTGGCCCTGCTGGCGCTGGCCTTCGCCGTGTCGGCCGCCCCGGCCGCCGCGGCGGCGGCGGCCGGGGCGGCCGTGCCCGCCGCCTATGTCATCGCCGGCGCCGGGAGCCTGTGCCTTGCCTCGGTGATCGTGCGGTTCACCCGGCGGATCGCGCACGCGGGCGGGCTCTACGCCTACGCGGTGCGCGGCCTGGGCCCGCAGGCCGGCTTCGTGGCCGGCTGGATGTACGCGATCGCCTTCGCGGTCGGGATCTCGTTCGTCCTGATCATCTCCGCGGATTTCCTGTCGGCCGTGCTGGCGGCGAACACCAGCGTGCACCTCGGCTGGTTCCCGCTGTACTGCATCCTGCTCGGGCTGATCCTGGCGATTGCCCTGGCCGACATCAGGGTCTCCACCCGCGTGCAGCTGGTCTTCGCGGTGGCCGGGGTGCTCACGATCGTCGCCCTGTCGCTGGTCATCGTGGCCAAGGGCGGCGCGCACGGGCTGACCGCGCGGCCGTTCGACCCCCGGCTCTCGCCCAGCACCCATGGCCTGTTCCTCGCGGTGGTCCTCGCGTTCACCGGGTTCATCGGGTTCGAGGCCGCCGCGGTGCTCGGCGAGGAGACGGCGGCGCCGCGGCACGTGATCCCGCGCGCGATCCTCGGCACGGTGCTGCTGGCGACGGTGTACTACGTCTTCGTGACGTGGGCCCAGGCGATCGGCTATGGCGTGGCCGGTGCGGGCCGGTGGGCGGCCGACCCCACCGCCCTGGCGACACTGTCCGACCGCTACGTCGGGCACTGGTTCGCCGTGCTGGTCGACGTGGTCGTGGTCATCGACGCGTTCGTGGCGGCGCTGGCCGGGGTGCACCTCACCGCGCGGACCCTGTTCGCCATGGGCAGGGACCGGGGCCTGCCGCGTGCCTTCGCCGCCACGACCCCGCGCTTCCGCAGCCCGTACGTGGGCATCGGCCTATCGGTCGCACTGACGCTGGCGCTCGGGGCGACGCTGGGCCGCCACTACGGCGTGAGCACCTACTTCGCGCTGATGGCCACCACGGCCTCGCTCGGGATCCTGCTCGTCTACGCCCTCGTCGCCATCGCCGGCATGGTCTTCTTCTGGAGGGTCAGGCACGAGGTCGGTGAGCGCTACAACGTGCTGCTCGACGTCGTGGCGCCGCTGATCGCGGTAGCGATCTGCGGCTACACGATCTACGCATCGGTGTACCCGCGCCCGCCCGCGCCGATCAGCTACTCGCTGTGGATCGCCCTGGCCTGGCTCGCCGCTGGCCTGCTGATCGTGGCCGGCCTGATGCTCGCGCGGCCGGACCGGGTGCGATCCTTCGGCCGGGCATTCGAGCCCAGCCGCCAGTGAGCTAGCAGCCTTACCGGCCGCGAGCCGCTCGAGCGCCGTGTAGCCATCCCGCTCGTCTGGGACCTGGCCCGGGCGCGACCGCCCGCGGCCGCTGTCACGAAGCCAGCGCAGGGCCAGGCCGGCCTGGCAGCCGATGCCCTCCACCAGCCATTGCCGGGGCAGCACATGGCAGGTGGTCCGCAGCCTGCCCGCGGGCTCGACCACGGCGGCGGGCGCCACCACGGTCTGCTTCCAGAAACTGCCGCCGGTGACGGTCAGCTGGTCATGGCCGTGCCGCTGCAGGCCGGCCAGCCGCTGCAGGCCGACGAGCCCGAGGGCGGTGTCGGCTCCGCCGGGCGTCACCGGCGTGGCCGCGGCGAGCCCGGTCTGGCCGGCCGCTTCCGGCGTGACCGTCCCCACCACCGTTCCCGCGTCGGCGACCTCAGGGAACAGGGCCGGCGTCAGCCCGCACAGATCCATGATCGGCCGTGACCAGGTGCGGGCGCCCAGCTCGAACATGCCGGAGGTGGAGCCGACGGATGGCTCGGTGACGAGCGTTCCGGTCAGCCGGTATACCATCCAGTCCGCGATCATGCTCAGCTTGCCGCCGGCCGCCCACAGCGCTGGCCGGTGCTGCCGTATCCAGGCAAGGCGCGGCGGGGCGGCCAGCGAGATCCAGCCGCCGCCGAGATCGTACAGCCGGGCGGCCATCCCGCTGGCGAGCTGCGCCTCGGCCTCCCGTCGGGCGCGTGCGTCGCCGTTGGCGCAGGCCCAGATCTCCCGGCCGGCCCGGTCATAGAGGACCAGGCCGCCGCCCATGCTCGAGCAGCCGACCGCCAGCACCGCCCCCGGATCAGCAACGGAGCCGAGCACCTGCCTGATGCAGCCGCAGATCAGCGCCCAGTTGGCTGCCGTATCGAAGTTCTGCGAGCCGGCGATGCCGCCGACGGGCGGGTGCGACCATTCGCGCTGGGCGACGGCGACCTGGCGTCCGGCCAGGTCGAAGAGGATCGCGCGGCAGCTGCCGGTGCCCGCGTCGAGTGCCAGCAGGTAACCGCCCGCCGCGGGCCGCGGCGCCCGGCCGTGGCGGCCGCGCGTGGTAGCGTGCCGTCCGGCCGGATGTGCCGTCATGAGTGATCACCATGCCCCGAGGACCAGGCGGGTGCCATGCGCAAGCCGCGCGTGCTTGTCACGTCGGGAGACCCGGGCGGTGTCGGCCCGGAGCTGATCCTGCGTGCCCTGACCGACCCCGAGATCGGCGGCCTCGCCGAATTCACGGTGCTGGGTAACCCCGCCGATTTCCGCCGTGACGCCGCGGCGCTCGGCGTTCCGCTGCCCCGCATCCGGCCGGCCGGCGACCAGGCCGCGGTGCCCGTCGGCCGCCCGTCGGCGGAAGGCGCCCGGGCCGCGGTGGCGGCGGCCAGGGCGGCCGCCCGGCTGATGGCCGGGGATGAGGCCGACGCGCTGGTAACTGCCCCGGTGTCCAAGGAGGCCCTGCGCCTCGGCGGGTATCCGTGGCCGGGCCAGACCGAGATGCTCGCCGACCTGTGCGCGGCGCGTGACCTGCGTGTCCTGCTGATGGCGGGACCGCTGCGCGTAGTCCACGTGAGCGCCCATCGCTCGCTGCGCGACGCGATCGACGCGGTGACCCGCGCCAGCGTGCTGCGGACCATCGAGCTGGCCGACGACATCGGCCGGCGCCTTGTCGGCCGGCCGCCGCGGGTGGCCGTCGCCGGGCTCAACCCGCACGCCGGCGAGCACGGGATCCTCGGCGCCGAGGACGAGGCGGTCATCAGGCCCGCCGTCGCTGACGCCCGGGCCCGCGGCATCGACGCGCATGGCCCGCTGTCCGCGGACACGCTGTTCCCGCGCGCCCGGGCCGGCCAGGCGGACCTGGTGGTGGCGATGTACCACGACCAGGGCCATATCCCGGTCAAGCTGCTCAGCCCCGATGACGGCGTGGCTGTCACGCTGGGCCTGCCCTTCCTGCGGGCGGCGCCGGACCACGGGGCCGCCTTCGACATCGCGGGGAAGCAGGTAGCGAGCGCGGCGAGCATGAAGGCGGCCCTGCGCGCCGCTAGCGAGCTCGCCGGGCACGGCCCGGCCGGAGGCGGCGGCGCGCTGATCATCTAGAGGGTCGCCTCGATCTCGCTGAGCGTCTCGTCGAGTACCTCGACGACCAGGTCGATCTGGGCGCGCGTGATGACGTACGGGGGGCTCAGGTGCACATGGTCGCCGCCGCGGCCGTGATTCGCGCCCGGTACTCCCGGCAGGATCAGGACGCCCCTGGCCAGCGCCCCGCGAGTGACCCGGCGGGTGAGATCGGCCTGCTCACCGAAGGGCTCCCGGCTGGCCCGGTCGGCAACGAACTCCAGCCCGGCGAACAGTCCGAGCCCGCGCACGTCCCCGACGATCTGATGGCGCTCAGCAAGCTGGCCCAGCGCGCCGCGCAGGTACTGGCCCTTCGCTTCCACCTCGTCGAACAGCCGGTGATCGAGCGCGTACCTGAGCACCTGCAGGCCCACGAAGGTGCAGAACGGGTTGCCGCTGTAGGTGAACCCGTGACTGAATTTCCCCGAGCCCGCAGTGAACGCGTCGACCACGCGCTGAGCTGCCAGCACCGCTCCGAGGGGAACGTATCCGCTGCTAATGCCCTTGCCCATCACCACGATGTCCGGCGTGACGCCCCAGTGCTCGATCGCCAGCCAGCGGCCAGTGCGGCCGTAGCCGGTCAGCACCTCGTCGGCGATGAACAGCACGTCGTACTTGTCGCAGATCTCCCGGATCCGCCGGTAGTAGCCGGGCACCGGCACGACGGCCGTGACCGTCGAGCCGATGACCGGCTCGGCGATGAACGCGGCGATGCTGTCCGGCCCTTCCATGATGATCATCCGCTCAAGGTCGTCCGCGCAGGCCACGTCGCATTCCGGATAGCGGCGCCCCAGCGGGCAGCGGTAGCAGTACGGCGGCACGATATGGGGCACGGCCGTGAGCTGGGGCAGGAACGGCTCGCGCCAGGCGGGGCGGCCGGACAGGGACAGCGTGGCGAGCGTGCTCCCGTGGAAGCTCTGCCATCGCGCGATGACCTTGTGCCTGCCGGGCCGGCCGCACTGCAGGTGGTACTGCCGGGCCATCTTGATCGCGGTCTCGTTGCCTTCCGAGCCGCCGGAGACGAAATAGACGCGCGAGGCGATCGTCGGGTTCATGCCGACGAGCGCCTCGGCGAAGCGTTCCTGCCAGGGTTCGTGAACGTGGCGCCGTAGACGAAACCGAGTTCGCTCCCGTGCCGCGCGATGGCGTCGGTGATCTCCCGCACGCCGTGCCCGAGCACGACGGTCCCGGCGCCGCCGACCGCGTCCAGGATCTGCCGCCCGGTCTCGGTCCGCAGGTACATCCCGGCCGCGCTGACGATCGACTCCTGCGCCTCGCGCAAGTCGCGGTGGAACACCGCCGAGCTCACCGGGCCGCGCCCCCGCCCGCTCACGGGAGCCGGCTGACGTCGCCAGGACGCAGGCAGATCTCCGCCACGTGCAGGCCGTCGCCGAACCGGCGGGACGGGTGCCGGTCCCACAACAGCTTCTCGTGGCCGGGCAGGATCCGGCTGGTCTCGCCGCCGGTCACCCGGTTCAGCTGATCGAGCGCCATGATGCAGTTCTCCTGACTCCCCGTCGCCAGGCCGATCGGGACGTAGCGGCCGTCGCCGTCGATTCCCTCGATGTTCGCGTAGAGATACATGACGTCGCCGGGAACGACCCACACGCCGGACGACTCGTTGCTGACCACCACGTGCTGGTGCCCGTAGGTGTGCGTGTCGAAGTCAGGCACCAGGGTGACGCCGGGAAAGATGTCCTCGCACTGCCCGTCGGCGAGCCGGAGCCTGCCGTCGCCGGCCAGCCGCAGGAGCACGGTCAGGTCATCGATGCTCACGCCCTGCTTCAGCCAGTCCATCGCGCTGGGCAGGCTGACCGCCCAGGCCCACTTCTCCACCTCACGCCGCTGGATGCAGATGATCGCGTTGGGGAACGCGCCGACGTTCCCGAGATGGTCGAAGTGGGCATGGGTCACCAGGATCGCGTCGACATCCTCCGGCCGGACGCCGGCCCTGGCGACCAGGCCGGCCGGGTCGCGCCAGACGGTGATCCCGTCCAGCTCGGCCAGCTCATGGCCGCGCCCGGCATCGGCGTAGCCGGAATCGACCAGGATCGTATGGTCCTCGCTGCGCAGCACCGTGACGCAGTACGGGATCTCGCGATCGCCCGTCTGCCCGTGCAGCAGCAGCCCGAGCGGCGAGCTGGCCCTGGCGAACTCGATAACCCAGATGGAGTAGTCGGCCACCGGGCCTGCCTCCTTGCCGCCGCGCCGGTCATGTCCGGGCGATCATGCCGTCACGCCGCCGTCGACGAGCAGCGGCGAGCCGGTCGTGAAGCTCGATTCCGGGCAGGATAGGAACAAGGCTGCGCTGGCCACCTCCGCCGGGTCGGCGAACCGGCCGAGCGGGTGGGCAGCCCGGTCCTGCTCCGTGACCTCGGCCAGCGGCCTGCCGCCCGGCCGCCCGCGCAGCCAGGCCTCGTGCAGCGGCGTGCTGACCGAGCCAGGGCACACGATGTTGACCCGGATTCCTTCGCCGGCGTGGTCGAGCGCCAGCGCACGGCAGAGCATCAGCAGGCCGCCCTTGCTGGCGCAGTAGGCGGCCCAGCTCCGGTCGGCGCGCAGCGAGTTCGCCGAGCCGGTGATGACCATCGTCCCGCCGCCGGCGGCGGCCAGCCGGGGTATGCCGAACTTGGCGAGCAGGAAGGCGCCGGTCAGGTTGACGTCGAGCACCCTGGTCCACTCCGCGACTGACATCTCCGGCACCGTCTTGGCGACGCCGGTTCCCGCGTTCGCCCACAGCAGGTCGAGCTTCCCGAACTCGGCCACGGCAGTAGCGACGGCGCCAGAGATGTCGTCGGCGCTCGCCGCGTCGCCGTGCACGAAGACGGCATGCCCCCGCCGTGCGGTGATCGCGTCAGCCACGCGCTCACCCTGGGCGGCGTCTAGGTCGACGAGCACCAGGGCCGCTCCCTGCGCGGCGAAGAGTTCCGCGCCGGCCGCGCCGATGCCGCTGGCGGCACCGGTGATCAGTCCGACCCGGCCGCGCAGCCGCCCGTCCGCCGGTGTCGCCGGCCCGCCGTGCGGAGTATCGGCCATTCGCAGGCCTGTCCTAGTGGCCCCGGCCCGACTGCTCGTATACCAGCTGTGCCTTGCGCATCCAGTCCTCTTGGCCGCGGGCGCGCAGGTAGATGAGGGTCACGAGGGTCACCACCAGGACGGCGATGAACACCAGAAGGCCCCAGTAGACGGGCCCGCTGCTCGTGAACGGCGAGAAGTAGGACTTCCAGACCACCACGACGCCGGCCGCCGACGCGACCACCGGAATGATCACGTGCAGCAGCGGGCTGAACTGGCTCCTGGCCTCGGTCAGGTAGTACTTGACCACGCCGATGTTGGCCAGGATGTACATCAGCACGAGCCCGATCGTGATGGCGTTCGCCCAGGTGAAGAACACGTTCTCGACCCCGAAGATGAGAATGCACACGAACGCGACGACCTGCATGCCGACTTCGAGGTGAATCGCGTTGTCCGGCGTCTTCCGCTTCGGGTTCACCTTCCCCAAGGCGGTGGGCAGCACCCCGGAACGACCCATCCCGTACCAGGTCCTGGTTCCGCCGTTGAAGCACGCGATCGACACGGCTATCGCCGAGTTCAGCAGCGCGAAGAGCAAGAAGACCCAGGCGCCGCTCCACACCCGCTGCGCCAGCGTCGCCACCGGGAAGGCCGCCGCCGTGGGTATGCTCCCGACCTTGTCCACCCCGATGCCAACCAGGTATCCCCAGGTGACGAACACGAAGTAGATCATCAGGATGAGGACGGACCCGACCAGCCCGATCGGTACGTTGCGCTTCGGGTTCTTGCTCTCCTCGGCCAGCGGGCCGGTGGACTCCCACCCGCTGAAGGCGAATATCGAGAACACCACGCCGAGGAACAGGTTGCTCGCCAGGCCGAAGTTGCCGGGGTTCAGCGGCGCGAAGCTGAACCCGCCAGGCCCCGGCGACGCGAGCCCGGTGAACGCGAGCGCCACCATGATCACGATCTCGATGCCCCCGGTGATTATCAGGGCTTTCTCCGATATCGCGATCCCGTTGTAGGCGAAATAGATCACCAGTGCCAGGCCGGCTACTACCCAGATCCACCATGGAATAGTGACGCCGTACTCGGCCTTGATCGACGGCTCCAGAACCGTCTTCGCCAGGAACGACAGGGTGAGCGCGCCGACCGGCGGCAGCCAGATGGAGAACAGCACCCCGGCGAAGAAGCCCGCACGCGGATGGAGGGCCCGCGCGATCCAGGTGTACCAGCCGCCTGCCGACGGGAACACCTTTGCCAGCTGCGCGGCGTTCAGCGCCTGCAGCATCAGCAGCGCCCCGCCGAACAGGTACGCCCACGGGGTGACGACCCCGGCGAAGCTCACGATGAACACGAACGACGCGAGAATCGCGAACGACGGCGCGATCGTCGCTATCCCCTGCATCAGCATCCCGGGGAGCCCGACCGCGTTCTCCCGCAAGTCGGTTTTGACGCTGCCTTTACTCGCCTGACCGGACTCGACTGCCACCGTGAGTCTCCTTCCCGTTACCCGCCGGAAGCAGGATCTCGTCGCGCAGAGCATTCGCTCACGGACTGACCATCCGCTCCACTGGGAGTATCGACCTCGCGGATAGATCTTGGCAAGGGTCCGTGTCCAGTGATATTCGAGTCCTACGCAGACCCCGTGCCCGCGGCTCCGGCGAGGCCGGCCAGTCCGTGATGCCCGGGGCCGCGCGGGATGATCGGCCAGATGTCGACGACGACATCGTCCTCGACCACGTGGTACGCGTCGTACCAGTTGACGGTGCTGGGTGAGTAGCCGGGCACCAGCGCCACGGAGTCGCCGACCTTCAGCGGCGAGCCACCGGGGGCGGCGAAGATGCCGTGCTCCTCATCGAAGCGGAAGACCTCGAGGTCATGGCCGAGCATCGTGACGTCAGCGGGGTCGGCGACCGACTTGTTGCCGGCGTCGACGATCACCTTGCCGCTCTGCCTGCTGATGACCGACGCCTGGATCGTGAGCGAGTGCTCGAAGTCAGGGACCATCCGGCCGTGGAAATTGTCCATGACCACGTAGGTGCCGGCCTGGATCTCGGTGAGGCCGGGGTAGGCCGCCGTCCACCGCCAGGTGGCGATACCGCCGGCCGAGCGGATCTTGCAGGGAATGCCGCTGCCTTCCAGCAGCCCGGCGACGCCGGTGAAGAACTTCATCGCCGCGCGCTGGCGCTGGTGCCGCAAATCGTGGTCAGGGGTCAGCGAGCAGTGCCCTTCGTAGCCGGTGATTCCCTCGAAGCGCAGCGCGGGAAGGTCCGTTATCTTCCTGACCGCGGCCAGGACGCCCGCCGCGGTGTCGATGCCGCAGCGGTCCATGCCGGTGTCAACCTCGACCATGATCCCGAGCGTCGACCCTGCCGTGACGGCCGCGGCCGAAAGCGCCGCGGCGTTCGGCACCTCGTCGACGGCGACGAGAACCCGGTGGTCCCTGGCAAGCTCGGCGAGCATCCGGATCTTGGCTGGATGTGACACGGTGTTGACCACGAACAGGTCATCCATTCCGGCGCCAGCCAGCACGGCGGCCTCCCACACCGTTGCCATGGACAGCCCGCCAGCGCCGGCCTTCAGCTGGCGGCGGGCGAGCTCGGGGCTCTTGTGGGTCTTGTAGTGCGGGCGGATGGTGGCCTGCCCCAGCTGCCGTAGCTCGGTCGCCATCCGGTCGATGTTGCGCTGCGCCGCGCCGATGTCCAGCACGAGCGCAGGAGTGATCAGCTCATCGCGCCGCTGGCCGACGGCGTTCCCGTACTGCTGCCGCACGCGCTCATGCGCTGCCTGCAGGATGAGTGCGTAATCCGGCATCGGTACCTCCTGGGCGTGGCTGGGCGTGCTACAGCTCGGCGTTCACGATGAAGCCGCCGTCCACGAGCAGGGTCGCGGAGGTCACGTAGCTGGCGTCGTCGGTGAGCAGGTAGGCGATCGTGGCCGCGAGTTCCTCGGGCTCGGCCCCCCGGTGCAGGGCGATGCGCTCGGTGTAGTACTTCAGTACGGCCGGGTCGTCCAGCAGCGGCGCGGCCATGTTCGTCTTCACCCAGCCCGGCTCGACCGCGTTCACCCTGATGCCGTGTGCGCCCAGGTCGCAGCCGAGCGCCTTGGCCAGCATGCTGATGGCGCCCTTGGTGCCGCAGTAGGCGGTCTGGCCCGGGGCGCCCACGTGCGCCGAGATCGAGCTGACGCAGCAGATCGCGCCGCCGTGGCCTTCCCTGATCATCTGCTTGGCGCCCTCGGTGCAGACCATCCAGGTGCCGCGGACGTTCGTCTCGAACAGGGCGTTGAAGTCCTCGAGGGTCGTCTCGTCCCACGTCATGAACGGGTTGATCGCCGCGTTCGACACCACGCAGTCCAGCCGGCCGCCTCGCTCGGCCACGGTGCGGACCATCGCGACGACCTGCTCCGGATCACGCATGTCGGCGACCACAGGGAAGCCTTCCCCGCCGGCTTCGGCGATCCGGCGGAGCGTCTCGGCAGGATCGCCGGACGGCCGCTGGTTGACGGCCACGATCGCGCCTTCCGCCGCCAGGCGCACCGCTGTTGCCTGGCCGATGCCGTTCGTCGCGCCGGTGACCAGCGCGACCTTTCCCTCGAAGCGCCGCTCCATGGCTGCCCTTCCTCCCGGCGGTTGGTGACTTCAGAAGATCGCGATGGGGTTCCAGGGCGACCCGGTGCCGCCGGGCAGCCGGAGCGGCAGGCCGACGACCATGAACTCGAAGCGACCCTCCTGTTCGCATGCGGTCGCCAGGTCCTCGAGCTGCAGGCTGTCGGACGCGAACATGCCCATGGCCGTGACCTGCAGCGGGTGGATCGGGTAGAGAATGCCCTCGACGTTGCTGGGGACGGTTTCCCCGTCGCCGTCCGGCAGGAAGGCGGCGATCCGGCGCTCGTGCATCCACCGGATCGTGTCGACGTGCAGGCCCGCCTTCCCCTCCCCGGCCGGCGGGTAGTCGTTTCTCCAGGCGCCGAGCTCGAGCCGGCGCCGGTGGTGACCGGTGCGGAAGACGAGGATGTCGCCCTCGCCGAGCCGGACTCCCTGGGCTTCCTCGATGGCCTCCAGCTCCGCGCGGTTCACGGCCTCGCCCGGCTCCAGCCATTTGACGCCGCGGAACCGCGGCGCGTCCAGCAGCACGCCCCTGCCGACCAGGCCCTCGCTGTAGGTCGTCACGTCGAGCGCGGTGGCGCCCTGGGAGGTCATGACCTGCTGGGCCGGCCGGCCGTTGTAGACGCAGCCCTGGTAGGCGATGTGGCAGAGCGCGTCCATGTGCGTGTGGCAGTCGCCGTGGAAGGCGAGGCCGACGAAGTCCGTGGCGAAGGTCACCGAGCTCGAGCCGATGTCGATGTCGTGGCCCTGGACGACGTGGCGGATGACGGGGCTGGGGTTGTCCGGACCGGCGGTGGTGTTCATCGGGATCGCCATCGTCGCGCGTCGCCCGGACCGGACCAGCCCGGCGGCCGCCCGCACCGTTTCCTTCGTGATGTAGTTGAGCGTCCCCAGCTCGTCGTCGGGGCCCCAGCGGCCCCAGTTCTTGACCGCCTCGAAGATCTCGTCGAATTCCCGCAGCGTCACCGGCGCGGGCCGGGTCAGTGTCGTCATCGCCTGCTCTCCTCTGGTGCGGTCGCTGATCGCCGCAGGAACTTGTCATAGGCTGCCCGCGGCTTCATGGACTCATGCACGACCGCGCTGACCGCGCTGATCATGGCGACGGGGTCGTCGCTCTGGAAAATGTTCCGGCCCATGTCCACCCCGGCTGCGCCTTCCTCGACCGCGCGGTAGGCCATCGTGAGTGCCTCGAGCTCGGGCAGCTTCTTGCCGCCCGCCATGACCAGCGGCACCGGGCAGGCGGCCGCCACCGTGTCGAAATCCTCGGCGCAGTGGTAGGTCTTGACCACGTGCGCGCCGAGCTCGGCGCAGATCCTGGTGGCCAGCCGCAGGTACCGGGCGTCACGGGTGAGTTCCTTGCCGACCGCGGTGACCGCGAGGACCGGGATCCCGTACCGCTGGCCCTGGTCCACCAGCCGGGTCATGTTGCGCACCGACTGCGTCTCGAACTCGCCGCCGATGAACACCTGGACCGCGACCGCCGAGGCGTTGATCCGGCTGGCGTCCTCCATGCTGACGGCGATCCGCTCGTCGGACAGCTCCCTGAGGATGCTCGGGCCGCCGCTGGCCCGCAGCACGATGGGCGTGCCCGACGCGGGCGGAATCGCGGAGCGGACCATGCCGCGGGTCGTCATCAGCGCGTCGGCGTGGCCGAGCAGCGGGACGATGGACAGATCCACCCGTTCCAGGCCGGTGGTCGGGCCCTGGAAGTAGCCGTGGTCGATGGCCAGCATCACCGTGCGGTTGGTGGCCGGCCGGAACACCCGCGCCAGCCTGCTCTGCATCCCCCAGTCGAGCCCGGCCGAGCCCTTCAGCGCGTACGGCTGGGAGCGCGGCGGCACGGACGAGGAGAACCGGCCTTCCTCGGTGCGGCTGTCGTTGTCGGCCATCGGGCTCTCTTTCGGCTGTCGGGGCAAGGGTGCGGGGGGCGGGCCCTTGCCGGGGCGGGTGCCGGGCTGGCCGGCCGTCCGGCTAGGCGCCTGCCGCCCGCCAGAGCGGTCTGAGCAGGCCATCCTCGGAAAGGCCGAGCAGCCGCGGATAGACCCGCCGCCAGGCGGCGTAGGTGTCGTGGTAGGCCGCGACGGCGGCCGGATCCGGCTCGAAGGTGGCCGCGCGCTTGCGCAGCTCCCCTTCCAGATCCGTCAGGCTGGAGTAGAGCCCGGCGCCCTGGCCGGCACACAGCGCGGCGCCCAGCGCGCTGCTCTCGGTCACCGCCGGCACGTTCACCGGCAGGCCGAGCACGTCCGCGATGATCTGCGGCCACAGCGTGCCCTTGGCAGCGCCGCCGCTGAAGGTCAGCTCGGTGACCCGGGTGCTGGTGAGCCCGCTGATGATGTCGAGATGACCGCGGACGACATAGGCGGCCGCTTCCTCGATCGCGCGGACGCAGGCCGCGCGCCCGGAGCCGGCCGGGTCGGTCACGTCGAGCTGGAGGAACGAGGGGCTGGCGTGCACCCACCGGCGCGCGTTCATGATGTTGGACAAGATCGCGATGACGCCGTTCGAGCCGGGCGGTATCCGCGCCGCCGTCTCTTCCATCACGACGTAGGGATCGACGCCGCGGCTGCGCGCCACGGCTACCTCGCTGTCGCAGAACGCGTCGCGGTACCAGCGCATGGCGAGCCCGCAGTAGAAGCCGATCCCCTCCAGCATCCACTCCCCCGGGGTTACGTGGCAGAGCGTCCGCAGCCGGATCCGCGGGTCGATGAGCGGCTCGGTCACGAGCACCGTGTTCTGCCAGAACGTCCCGGCCAGGACGGTGAACTCGCCTGCCCGCACGCCCGCGCCGAGCAGCCCGAGCTGGGTGTCGGCACCGCCGGCCACCACCGGCGTGCCGGGCCGCAGGCCGGTCTGCTCCGCCGCCTGCGCCGTTACCGCGCCGACCTGCGTGCCCGGGTCGGTGACCGCGGGCAGCGCCGCGGGCGAGATGCCGCAGATCCGCGCGATCGACTCGGACCAGGTCCGGCCGGACAGGCTGAACATGCCCGAGCTCGAGCCGCAGGACGGCTCGGTGACCAGTTCCCCGGACAGCCGGTACACGATCCAGTCGCTGAGCATGCCGATGCCGCGGATCCGGTCGAACAGGTCCGGCCGGTGCCTGGCCAGCCAGCGCAGCCGGGCCGGCGTGGTGATCGACACCCAGTCACCGGCCTCCGCGAAGATCCGCTCGGCGGCGCCCTCTCTGATCAGGTCCTCGGCCTCGCGTGCCGCCCTGCTGTCCACGTTCGGGCAGGCCCAGATCTCGGCACCGCCGGCGTCGTAGAGCACGATGCCCTCGCGCATGCTGGTCGCGGCGACGGCCGCCACCTCGTCCCCGGTGGCGCCGCCGAGGCGGAGCGCGTCGCGGATGCAGGCGGCGATCGCGCCCCAGTTGGACTCAACGTCGAAGTCCAGGCCGCCGGGCGCGTCGGGGGCCTCCAGATGGGTCCACTCCCGCAGCGACACGGCTACCTGCTCGCCCGCGGCGGTGAACAGCAGCACGCGGCAGCTTCCGGTGCCCGCGTCGATCGCCAGCAGGTACCGGCCGGTCACGAGGCTGCCTCGGTCCTGGACATGATCTCCGGGTTCACCAGGTGATCCGGGGTCGCGCCGGACAGCAGCCGGGAGACCGCCGCCGCCGTCATCTCGGCTCCGCGGCGCAGGGTTTCGCTGGTGGCGCCGCCGATGTGCGGGGTGATGATGACGTTCGGCAGGTCAAGCAGCGGGTGGCGGTCCCCGGCCGCGGGCCGTTCCGCGACGTCCAGCGCCGCGCCCGCCAGCGCGCTGCTGGCCAGTGCCCAGGCCAGCGCGTCCTCGTCGACCAGCGACTCCCGCGCGGTGTTGATGAAGTACGACCCCCGCGGCATCCGGGCGAATTCGGCGGTGCCGAACAGGTGCCGGTTGTCCGGCGTCGCCCTGGCGTGCACGGAGATGATGTCCGACCGGCTGAGCAGCACGTCGAACGGGACCATGGTGACGCCGGCCGGGATGGCGCCGGCCGGCGCCGGGTCGTAGCCGAGCAGCGTGAAACCGAGCCCGCGCGCCCTGGCGGCCACCTCCCGGCCGACATGGCCCACGCCGACCAGCCCGAGCGTCGAACTGGCGGCCTCGCCGCCGATGAACTCACGGCCCTCGTACACGCTGTCCGCATGCGCGCCGGCCCGGTACAGGTACCGGCTTGCCGCGGGCACGCCCCTGATCAGCATGAGGGCGAACGCGATGGTCAGCTCGGCGACTGCCTCGGCGTTTCGGCCCGGTGCGCTGGTGACCGGTATCCCGCGCGCGGTGGCCGCGGCGACGTCGATGTTCACCGGCCCGCCGCGCGCGCAGCACACCATCCGCAGCGGCGCGGCGTCCAGCACCTCGGCGGTGACTGGGGCGCCGTGCACGACCAGTACCTGGTGACCGGCGACGGCGGCGGCGACGGCGGCCGGGTCGCCCGCGTACTCCCGTAGCACCCGGTCGGACTCGGTCCGCGGCGGGGCCATGGCGTTGCTGGCGATCTGCAGCTCGGTCACGGTGACGGCGCCGCCGAGACTGCCGAAGGCGCTGGCGAAGATGCTGGCCGGCATGTAGGGGTCGCCGACCACCAGCACGCGCACCGGATCGGCCTGGCTCACCGGCGCGCCAGCCCGGTGCCGGCGCCCGCGGCTGGGTAGCTCACGGGTAGACGTAGGTCGGCTTGAGGTCGATGGCGTGACCGCTGCCTGACTCGAGCACGAACTTGAGCATCGGCGCGGTGTCCAGGTAGTAGAACTCGATCGAGTCGCCGATCCGGCCGCTCATCAGGACATCGGCGCCGTTGGCCCGCCAGTGATCGCGCACCTGCGAGCTTTCCTCGAACGAGTGCTTCATGCAGGCGATGTGCTGGACGCCCTCACCATGGGAATCGAGGAACTCCTGGTAGATGCTCGGCCCGCTGACCGGCTGGATCAGCTCGAAGCCGAGCCCGTCCACCGAGGCCTCGGCGCCGATCATCCGGTACTCCACCGACTCGCCCCTCACCCGGGTGTCGTGCAGCAGCGGCGGCTTGTAGTCGAAGACGCTCCAGGGGCCCCAGCCGAGGGTCTCGGTGTAGGTCTTCAGGGCGGCTTCCATGTCGCGGACCACCACGGCGATCTGGGTGATCTTCATCGGCGTGGGCGGCGCGATGATCTGCCGGCCGTTGCCCTTGCCATTGCCGTTGGTCATGTTCTTCCTCCTGAATCTGCGAACTGGCCGGGCAGGTCTACCTCGACGCCCTCCAGCGGGATGCCCAGGCTCTGGCCGCCGTCCAGCACGATCGTCTGCCCGGCGATGTACCCGGAATCCGGGCCGGCCGGTGGAGCGGCCGGGCAACTCCGGGAGCACTTGCTCAGATCGCGGGCATTCGCTCAGCCCTGAGTATCGAACACGTGCGGCCTGGCTGCAAGAGGCAGCACCACCGAATTCCGGCGGCCAGGACCGTGCTGCCAACCGGGCGGCACTGACGGGGCGGGCACTGACGGGCCGCGGTCAGCTTCGCTTCCTCCGCCCCGGGCGCCGCTCGAGGTCCAGTAGCCGGATCGCGACGAGCTCGTTGGTGACGAGAACGTCCAGGAACCCGCCGTGCAGCGCGCCGAGAATCGCCTCCGCCTTGTGCAGGCCGCCGGCCACGCCGACGACCTTGGGGATGTGCGCCAGGTCGGACAGGTCGATTCCGATCCGCCGGTCGTGGATCGGCAGCTCAATGACGTTGCCGTCGGCGTCGAAGAACTGGCCCAGGATGTCGCCGACCACGCCCCGCTCGCGCAGCCCGCGTGCGTCCTCGGCATTGAGGTAGCCCATGTGCACGATCGTCGCGTCGGCGGTCGGGGTGCCCACGCCGACAAGCGCGTGCTCCACGCCGCACGCCTGCTTCAGTACCTGCTGAATGGTCGGCTCGGCCCGCAGCGCGCCCGCCAGCTGCGCCGTCGACGCCATGATCGGGCTCGGGATCACGGTCGCTGAGGTGACCGCGGACGACTCGGCCGTCACCTCGCCCTTGGACGACAAGATGGTCTGCAGGTAGCCCTCCACGCCGCCGGTCAGCGTGACCATATGGACCGGCCCCACGGCACCGAAGCTGATGGCGGCGATCACCCGGGAAACGGTCTCGCCCCAGCCGACCCCGAGGGTCCCGCCAGGGCGCAGGTGCGTGCTCATGAACTGCGCGCCGCCGAGGCCGATGCGGGCGTTCAGCGCGTGGCGATCAACCGATTCCTTCTCGTGGTCGGGGACGACCAGCGCTTCGGTCAGGCCGAACGTCCGGCGCAGCTTCCCGCTCAGCTCGAACGCGTCGAGGTAATCGGTGTTCAGGTTGATCGACACCAGGCCGACCTTCCTGGCCCGTTCGAGCAGCCGGCCCACCGACGCCCTGGACATCGACAGCCGCCGGGCGATCTCATCCTGGGTCAGCTCGTCCTTGTAGTAGTACCAGGCCACCCGGAGCAGGAGCTCCTCAGAGTTCCAGCGTCCGGCCGCATCGGCCCGCTCTGATTTCACTGCCTCACCTAACTCCTTGCGCCCGCCCATCTCGCTTCCTCACCGGCTCCCTTCAGGCATGGGGGATCACCTGGCCGCCGTCCAGCGGGATCACCGCCCCGGTCATGAAGGACGACACCGGGCTGAGCAGCAGCGCGATCCATTGCGCCACCTCGTCCGGATCGCCGATCCGGCCGAGCGGCACCTGGCTCTTCAGCCAGCGGTACGCCTCGTCGAGATCCTCAGCCCAGGTGGCGTGGATCGGGGTATCGATGGGGCCGGGGGCGATGCCGTTGACCCGGATCCTGGCCGGCGCCAGCTCGCCGGCCAGCGACTGGGTCAGGTAGTCCAGCGCGTTCTTCGTCATCCCGTAGACGGACTGGCCGGACAGCCGCAGCGTGCCGGACGACGAGCTGATGTTGACGACCGACCTCAGCGGAGACTCCCGCAGCGACGGCAGCGCGGCCTGGATCAGGAAGTACGGCGCGCGCACGTTGGTCATCCAGTGCTCGTCGAAGGCCCCGACGTCCCAGCGCTCCAGCGGGAGGTTGCGGCACACCGCGGCGTTGTTGACCAGCCCGTCGACGCGGCCGAACGCCTCCACCGCCGCGGCGATGACCCGTCCGGGGCTCGCCGGATCGGCCAGGTCGGCGGGCACGCACCGGGCGCGCCCGCCGTCCCGCCTGATCGAGTCCGCGGTCTCGCCGAGCATCCCGGCGCGCCTGCCGACCAGCACGACCGAGACGCCGGCCGCGGCCAGCAGCCGCGCGGCCGCGGCGCCTATCCCGCTGCCGGCCCCGGTGACGACGACGGCCGAGCCCTGCAGGCCTAGGTCGGCGTGGCCGCCGGGGCCGGAAGGAATAACAGCAGCCATCCAACCTCCTGTCCGGAAACGGCGTCCGGACGTGACCGGCGTGAGCCTCGCCCGCGGTACTTGGCCCGACAGGGACTTTCCTATCTGGTTCTGAGCAAATGTCAATAGCATGAGCGTTCGCTCGCCTGATGCTCCGCCGCCCGGGCAGGCGGCCGTCAGGTTCCGGCAAGCGCGGGGCGGCTCGACTCAGCGGAAGTCGCGGCTGCGGGCGGCGGCGACCACCTTGAGCCGTTGCAGCCGGGTGGCGAGCAGGCTGACCGCACCGTCCAGGCGTTCCACCCGGCCGTGCACCAGCAGCGCGCTGGCGTCCACCGCCAGGCGGCGGTGCCGTTCCCACACGGCCGGCGGGCAGATGATGTTGGCCATCCCGGTCTCGTCTTCCAGGCTCAGGAACACTACCCCGCGGGCGGTCCCCGGCTGCTGCCGGTGCGTGACCAGCCCGGCCACCAGTACCGCGGCGCCGTTCCTTGCCGTCCGCAGCGCGTCGGCCCCGATCGTCCCCCGCTCGGCGAGCATCTCCCTGATGTGCTCGATCGGGTGGGTGCCGTAGCTGCCGGTCGCCCACAAGTCGGCGAAGGTCTGCTCGGCCGCCGTCATGGCCGGCAGCGGCGGCGCGGCCATCCCCGGGGTGGTGCCGGGCAGCTGGCCAGCCCTGATCGTGGCGGCCGCGCCGGCCGCCCACAGCGCTTCGCGCCTGCTGATCCCGAAGCAGCCGAACGCGCCCGCCGTGGCCAGCGCCTCCAGCGCCGGCCTGGGCAGTGCCGTGCGCCGGGCGAAGTCCTCCAGGTCCGCGTACGGCTGCCCGGCCACGACGGCGGCAGCGGCGGCGGAGCCCAGGTTCCGCACGCCGGACAGCCCGAGCCGGAGGGCGGGCTGTCCTGACCCGGGGAGAGACCCCCCGGAACCCCCCGGCGGGGCGCCCGCTGGGCTCGGCGAAGCAGCCGCGGCGGGCGGGGCTCCGGTGACCGGCCCCGGGGAGGGGCCGGGCCGGAGGGCGGGACTGGCGGCGGTCTCCTCGTTATCCATCTGGGTTGACGGGGGTTTCCGGGTCTCGAGCGTCGCGAGCACGGCGCTGGCGTTGATGTCGATGCCGCGGACCTGCACCCCGTGCCGTCGCGCGTCGCCGATCAGGCTGGCCGGCGAGTAGAAGCCCATCGGCTGGTTGCGCAGCAGGGCGGCGGTGAACGCCGCCGGGTAGTAACGCTTCAGCCAGGCACTTGCGTAGACCAGGTAGGCGAAGCTGATCGCGTGCGACTCGGGAAACCCGTAGCTGGAGAACGCGAGGATCTTGAAGTAGATGTCCTCAGCGACCGCCGGCGGGATGTCCCTTTCCGCCATCCCGTCCAGCAGCCGCTGGCGTAGCTCCTCGATTCGTTCCGGTGCGCGCTTGGCGCTCATCGCCTGACGTAGCTGGTCCGCCTCGGCAGGGCTGAACCCGGCGCAGTCGATCGCGATCTGCATCATCTGCTCCTGGAACAGCGGCACGCCGAGAGTCTTGCTGAGGGCGTGGCGCATCGAGGGGTGCGGCAGGTCCGGGGTCTCCTCGCCGTGCTTCCTGCGCATATAGGGATGAACCGAGCCGCCCTGGATCGGGCCCGGCCTGATCAGCGCGACCTCGATCACCAGGTCGTAGAACTTCTCCGGCCGCAACCGGGGCAGGGTGGCCATCTGGGCGCGCGACTCGACCTGGAAGACCCCGACGGTGTCGGCCTCCCGCAGCATCGCGTAGACGACGGGATCCTCCTGCGGGATCGACGGCAGGCTCCAGCGCTGACCGTGCTGCTCCACGATCAGCTCGAAGCAGTCCCGCAGCGCGGCCAGCATGCCCAGGCCGAGCAGGTCGAACTTGACCAGGCCCGCGTACGCGCAATCGTCCTTGTCCCACTGCAGCACGGTGCGGCCTGGCATCCGTGCCCACTCCACCGGGCACACCTCCCCCACCGGCCGGTCGCAGATCACCATCCCGCCGGAGTGGATGCCGAGGTACCGGGGCAGCCGCTGCATCTGCCCCGCCAGGCCGGCCACCGCCTCGGGAACGCCAGCGCCGGGCGGGATCGGCTGCCCCGGGCCGCAGCGCCGCGGCCCGACCTGACGTGCCCACTCATCCAGCTGCTCCGGCTGGTAGCCGAGCGCCCGCCCGGCGTCGCGCAGCGCCATCCGCGGCCGGTACGAGATCACGTTGGCGACCTGGGCCGCCCGGTCCCTGCCGTACCTTTCATAGACGTACTGGATGACCTCCTCCCTGCGGCGGTGCTCGATGTCCAGGTCAATGTCGGGCGGACCGTCCCGGCCCGCTGACAGGAACCGTTCGAACAGCAAGCCATGATGAACGGGATCCACGCTGGTAATCCCGATCGCGTAGCAGACGGCCGAGTTGGCTGCCGAACCGCGCCCCTGGCACAGGATGCCGGCGTCCTCGCAGAACTCCACGATGTCGTGCACGATCAGGAAGTAGCCGGGGAACCCGAGACTCTCGATCACCTCGAGTTCGCGCTCGATCTGCCGGTAGGCGCCCGGCACGCGCTCGGCATCCGGCGGCCCATAGCGGTTCCGCGCCTTCCTGGCGACCAGCGCGCGTAGCCAGGTCACCTCGTCGTGGTTCTCCGGCACGGGGAAATCCGGCAGCTTCGGCGCGATCACCTTGAAGTCGAACGCGCACTCCGCGGCCAGTTCCACCGTGCGCTCCAGCACGCCCGGGTACCTGCGCAGCCGCGCGGCCATCTCCGTCCCCGACCTCAGGTAGGCGGCCCCGGAGGCGGCGAGCCACCCGTCCATCTCATCCAGGCTCCGGCGCGCCCTGACCGCGGCCAGCGCCTGGGCCAGCCTGGCCTGGGCCGGGTCGGCGTAGTGCACGTTGTTGGTGGCGATGGCCGGCAGGCCTGCTGTGACGGCCAGCTCGAACAGCGCGTCGTTGCGCTCGTCGTCGGCTGGCTGGTCGTGACTGATCAGCTCGACTGCCACGTTTTCCTTACCGAACATGGCGGCTAGCTCGCTGAGTTCCCTGGCGGCAGCCTGCTGGCCGCCGGCGGCGAGGGCGGCGGGGACGGTGCCCTTGCGGCAGCCGGTGAGGATCACCCAGTGCCCGTCATGCGCCCCGGCTAGTTCGGTTATGTCGTAGACGGGACGGCCCTTTTCCTTCCCGGCGACCTGCGCCGTGCTGATCACCCGGCACAGCCGCCGGTATCCGTCCGGGTCGCGGGCGAGCACCAGCAGGTGCCTGCCTGCCGGGTCGGGGATGCCGCCCTGGCCGCCGGGCAGTTCCAGGCTGAGCTCGGCACCGAAGATGGTGCCGAGCCGGGAGCCTGCCGCCTTCTTCGCGCGAGCCGCCGCCTGGGCGAATTGCGGCACTCCGTACATGCCGTCGTGATCGGTGATGGCCAGCGCCGTCAGGCCGCGTTGTAGCGCCTCGTCGGCCAGCTCAGCGGGGCCGGACGCGCCGTCGAGGAAACTGTAGGAAGAGTGGCAGTGCAGCTCGGCCCAGGGGTGGTCACCGGCCCGCTGCCCGTCCCGCCCGTCTCGCCGACCTGGCAGTCGGGTTACCGGCCGCAGCCGACCTGTCCCCGCTCCGCCGCGGACCCCGCGCCCGCCGTCACCGCGCCCGCCGTCACCGCGCCCGCCGTCACCGCGCCCGCCGTCACCCGGCTCGATGTCGCCCGGGCCGCTGTCCCCGCGCCCGCTGTTGGCAGGGCCGCCGGACTCGCGCCAGGACAGCCGCCGTTCGAACTCCCGCCACGGCACCGGCGGGTTATCCCATCCCACTAACGGACACCCCCTTCACCGACGGCCGGGTTGCCTTCCTCGCGGCCGGCCCTGCCGTCTCCCCGCGGGCTGGGCAGTCGCTCCCGGCCGGGCAGTCGCTCCCGGCCGGGCAGTCGCTCCCGGCCGGGCAGTCGCTCCCGGCCGGGCAGTCGCTCCCGGCCGGGCAGTCGCTCCCGGCCGGGCAGTCGCGCCACGACGCTCTCCCCAGCTGCCGGCCCGGCCAGTTCCTGCCCTCGCTGAGGGCCTTGCACGGGGTGGGCATCCTTACGCGGAGCGGACACTTCACACAGGGTGGATGTCGGGGGTCGCCGAGAAGATCCACGCCAGGCGGGCTGCCGACATGTCGGGAACCGGCAGGTGAGATCACGGGCGGCGATGTACTCCTTCAGCCGGGGCGGGGGCCGGTAGGCGGAGCTGGCGCCGCAGTGCGCGCACCCGCCGACCGCGGCATCAGCCTCGGCGGTGGCCCGGGCCCGGTCAGCTGCCCTGGCCGCGGCCTGGAGGGATCGGGCGAGGATTCCGCCGGGTGGATCTGGACCCGGCCATCGGGGCGGCGGCTGGGCAAGAACGTCTTCTGGGATAGTCAGGGTTACCCGGCTGACCAGGCCTGTTCCGGTAACGCGACCCGCCGGGCCGTCGCGATCGCGGAGCCGGGGGATGCGGGTGACCGCGATGGCCTGCCCGCCGGAGGTGGTCACGATGATCCGCCATTCGGCAGCCGGATTGCGGCACGCGAGTTCGGCGAGCCGCCGGGCATGAATGGCGGTGACCGGCCCGACCCTGCCGAGGTGGCCGGGCTCGGGAGAGATTCCGGCAAGGGTCTGCCAGGGCATGGACACGTCGAGCATTCCGCCAGCGGGCGGCCCGTCCCCGGGCCGGGTGAAGGCGGGCGGGAGCGCCGCTGGCACGTCCGGCCAGTCCTCGGCCGGCCGGGCGTCATCGTCGTCCTGACTGGAGCCGTCCCAGTCGCTCCCGGCCAGGCCGTCATCCGGGCACGGGAAGTCGTCGTCGCGGGGTGCATCGGCATCCCCCGGCGGTGGCACGGCATCATCCGGAGCGTCCCCGACGGGCGGCGGCACGTCATTACGGCCCGGGCTGCGGCTGGGCTGGTCATTCCCGGGGCCGTTATCATCCGGCGGGCTGGGGGGCGGCGGCACCACGCCACCCGGGACGTCATCGGCCGGCGGGACGGGGGGCGCGCCTTCGGCGGGAGGGATCAGCGGCTGGGTACCGAGCAGCAGCCCGAGGTACACCTGGGCGCACAGCAGGTCAAGTCCCCCACCCGCCCCCGACGCTTTCATCGCCCGGGCCATCGCCCTGATCCGGGCCATCGCCGCCGTGGCATGAATAACCGGCAGCCGCTGGCCCGCCAGCGTCACGGTGTTCTCCTCATCGGGATACAGGCTGACCTGCGCGGCGCGGAGTGCACCAGTCGTCATTCCCCCGGCTGCGGGCAGTACCTTTTCCTCTACGGTACGGGCCGCAGCGTCGCTGAGCATCCTGGTTGCCTCGGCGATCAGCCGGGCCCGGTGCAGGTCGATGACCCCGGCGGCAAGCGCGGCCCAGGTAGCAGCCAGCCGCCAGGCCAGATCCACCGCCAGGTCGCTCCACCAGGATGCCGCGAACTGGGACATCGTCAGCTCCAGCGACACCTCCGCGGCTGCGGCGGCGGGAACACGAGCAGGACGGCCATCGGCGTCGGTTTCGATGTCCTCATCACGGGCGGCGGCTCGGGACACGATCTGCGCGACCGCCGCGAGTTCCTGCGCCTGCGCCCAGGAGGCTACCCGCCGCCAGGAGCCCGCCGTGGCGGCCAGGTCATGATCTCTCAGATCGGTGGCAGGGGTTATGGTCAGCCACGCGGCCAGATCTGGTCCTGGCGGCAGATACTCGGCGATCTGCCCGGCCAGGGCCCCGGCCGGGATTCGCTCTCCGCCGTACTCTTCCACGGCAGCGAGAACAGCCTGCTGCGCAGCCTCCTCATCCGCGAGGACGCCCGCTCCCCCGCTCGCAGCGCCACCGCCGGAAGAACCACCGTCGGCAGCGCCACCTTCGGAAGAAGCACCATCGGCAGCGCCACCATCGGAGGAGCCACCGTCGGCAGCGCCACCATCGACAGAACTGCCATCAGCTGAACTGCCATCGGGAGAGCCACCGTAGGCAGCGGCACCGACGCCGCCAACAGGACTGCCATCACCGGCACAGCGGGCCAGTGCCTCGAAGTCCAGCTCCCATGACCACGACAGGCCTTGCGGGGCCCCCGCACCGCGCACCTCATCGGGCATCGGGTCACCTCCTGCTCAGTCTGACCAGGCATCTGGCCTGGCTCCCTCTGTCTTAGACAACAGTAGCGGATAGCACTGACAGAATATGGACCACTACGAACTTAAATTCGATTAACCTACACTGGCAATGGATCAGCACGTGGCCGAGTCGTCAGGCGTTCTGGCCCGACCTGCCGAGTAGCTCCACTAGTCGGCCGACCGGGAGAGGAACGCCCACGGGACTGCCCTCAGCAGATCCGTTCCCGGATCCTGCGGCCACGGACTCGGCCGCGAGAAGGGCGTTGATCACGGCTTCTTCCACCGACTCGGCCACAGCACGGAACAGCAGGTCCATCACTGGCCCGTCTTCTGGCAGCACTGGCCCGTCGAGAAGGCGATCACATACTCGCCGCTGCCGTGCTCGCCGAACGTCCCGGTCCATGCCAGTCCGTTCTGAACCCGGCGGGCCAGCCGGCCGAGTTGCCGCGAGTCCGCAGGCGCCGTGGTGGCCAGGACCACGACGCAGGAGCCGCCCCCATCTTGGGCTGTGCCAGCGTCCTGGGCTGTGCCAGCGTCCTGGGCTGTGCCAGCGTCCTGGGCTGTGCCAGCATCCCGGGCCGGGCCTACAGGGGGGAGGGTCATCGGCTCGCCGGTTTGCAGGGACTCGCCTACCGGCATGCCACCGATGCGCAGGTCACCTGGCTGGCCGAAGTTCGCAAGGACCAGCACGCCGACCACATGGGATCCGGCACCGCTTCCTGTCATCCTCGACGCGGTGCCGATGCCGCCCTTCCAGCCGTAGCAGATCATCCCGGTACCAGCCCCGACGGATCCCTCGGCCACCGGGCCTGGCCGCGCGGCTGCAACCGCTTCGAGCACGTGCTCCGGCCGGACGACCAGGGCCCGGATGTCGTTGAGCCTGGCGTCGCTGCACTCGGCGACCACGGGGTTCACGTTGCCGGCCGAGCGGCCGATCTCGGGGTCGGCCGCCAGGGCGTGCCTGACCAGGCCCTTCGAAGGCGGAGCCGACGCTCAGCGTGTTGGTCAGCGCAACCGGAGTCTCCAGCTCGCCGAGTTCCTGCAGCTGGGTCCCGCCGGCCGCCTTGCCGAACGCGTTGATGACGTGGAAGGCGGCGGGGACCTTCTGCCGGAACATGTTGCCGCCATGCGGCAAGACGACGGTCACGCCAGTCCGGGCCGGACCTCGCGCCGGATCCGCCGACCCTTCGTCGACGATCGTGACGTGCCCGACCCGGACATCCGCGACATCGGTGATGGCGTTGTACCGGCCGGGTTCAAGGATGCCCAACCTGATGCCCAGCTCGCGGGCACGGGGCCTGCCGCCGGGTGATTTCATGCGCCCATTTTCGCTCGCCGCGTGCCGCCCGGGCCACATCAGCCTCCGGCAGGTCAGTCGTAGCTAGCCTCGATGACCCAGCCGCCATCCTGCACAGCCGCAAGCCAGGCGTTCCCGTCCTCGGTGACCAGCTGGAACCGGGCTCGCCGACGCGCGCTCGCCGCGGCCCACCACCGCTCATTGACCGGCCAGGGCCCGGCCCATGCGATGATCGTCAGCCATGGCCCGCCGTCCACAGAGAACCGGGCCGCCGGCGCGGAGATCACCGCCCGGCCAGTAACGGTAACCGCGGCACCCGAATCGTCGGTGACCCGGGCCTGCACCGGAACCTGGTAGACCGTGGCCGGGGCAGGAGCGGGGATCCGCCCCGGCCACGGACGGGCCGCCGGGAGGAGCGGGTTCCCGGAGTCGCCGAACGGTATCAGTGTCACCTGCTCGCCAGGATCGCGCCCCCCGGCCAGGACTGGCCGCATCACCGCCGCATGCCCGAGCATGGCCTGTGCCCTGGTCGCCGCCCGCGCGACCCGGTCGCTGATGACGGCATCACCCCAGAGGGCTAGCTGGCGGCCCTCGTCGCGTACCAGCTGATCGGGGATCAGCCGCAGCCGGATGATCCCGCCGGTCAGCGTGGCCTCGCCAGCGCCCCGTCCGCCACTCCGGTCCCGCGCGCCCGTATCATCGCCGGGCGTGTCCCGGCCACCCGTGCCCCGGCCACCCGCGTCCCCGCCGCCCGGGACCTCACCGCCCGGGACCCCGCCGCCCGGGACCTCACCGCCCGGGACCCCGCCGCCCGGGACCTCACCGCCCGGGACCCCGCCGCCCGGGACCTCACCGCCCGGGACCTCACCACCCGGCATCCCGCCGCCCGCCATCTCGCCGGCCGCCATCTCGCCACCCGCGTCCCGGTCGTCCGTGTCCCGGCCGCCCGGCATCCCGCCTGCTGGCCTCCTTTCGCCCAGATCCCGGCTGATCCGCCAGCTATCTAGCTGCCAGCGCACCCGCTCGGCCACAGCCAGCGCCGACAGCAGTCCGTCGTGCCGCCACAGCCGGCTGATGTCCTGCCCGTCCGCGCACGTTGCCTGCACCTGCACGCGCACGCAAGCCAGCCTGCGGGCGGTGAGACCGGCGTGCAACCGCTCGGCGAGCGCCTTCGCCGCGAATACCACCGGCTCGGCCTGCTCGGCTGGCGGATCGAAGTCGGCCTGCACGGAGAGATCAGCCGATAGCCGCCGAGGTATCAGCGGGCGAGGATCCAGACCGCGTGCCAGCCGGTGGGCCCGCCTGCCCGAAAGGCCGAACCGGTTCGCCGCTTCGGCCGCCGGCAGCCTGGCGAAATCCCCGATCGTCCAGATTCCTAGCCGTGGCAGCAGATCCGTGAGCTCGGGAACATCCAGCACACTTACCGGGTAAGGGGCCAGGAACGCGGGCGTCCCGCCTGCCGCCACGATTACCCAAGTCGGCCCGGCCCGGCGGGGGCTCCGTCCAGCGGGCCTGGCAGAGGAACGGCCAGCGGACCCGGCAGAGGAACGGCCAGCGGACCCGGCAGAGGAACGGACGGCACGGGCAGCGGCCGGGGAATCAGCCCCGGCAGCGCCACCAGCAGCCGGCCCGCCAGCCCCGCCAGCCCCGCCAGGACCCGGCCCGCCAGCGCCACCAGCAGCCTTGGCAGCGCCACCAGCACCCGGGCCGCCAGGCCCGCCAGCAGCTCCGGCAACGAGCTGGGCGGCGAACAGTCCGTCGGCAACACCCGCCTGGCAGGCGAAGCCGAGAGCTGTCACCGTGTCCGTGATCTTCCGTGCGAGGGCCGCCTCGCCGCCGAAGTACCTGGCCGGGCCGGCCGCGGCGAGGGCGCAGATCCCCGGCCGTATCACCTCCATCCGCGGGCAGAACTCCTCCACCGCGGTTACCACCTGCTCGAAAGCTCGCGCCGCCGGGCCAGCGTCCGGCGTGCCGGGCGGCCAGTCCGGGCACCACACGGCCAGGACCCGCCGTGCAGCGCCGCGCGCCCTACCCACCCCACGCTCCGCGGCCGACCGCTCATCCCGCGCTACGCCGCGCGTCCTACCCATCCTGTGCTCCGCCGGCCGGCGCCCATCCCGCGCTCACCAATGCCTGCTCACCCGCCGCGCCGACCGCTTCACCCGGCACTCCGCACGCCTTGCCTCTCCAGCCCGCCGACACCCAGCCCGCCGACACCCTGCCCGCCGATATCCAGCTCACCAGCAGCCGGCCCGCCGCTGATTTCCGGCTCGCCAAGGGCCGCCACCACGGTCACGGCGCCATCCGGGCCAGGCAGCCACAGCCACCGGGCCCGCGGCCGGGCCGCCGCGCCCCGTCCGTCCGCCACTACCTGCGCCCGGCGGGCACGCAGCCGTCCGTGGCCTGCCCCGATCCCCGTCCATTCCTGCCGGACGATGCTCACCCGGCACTGCGCGCCCGCCCAGTCCCCCGCCACCACCAGGACACCGCAGTGCCGCCGCGTTACCGCCTCAAGACGGCGGCGGACCTGAGCGGACGGCCGGGATGGCGGGCGTAGGATCACCAGGTCACAGCCGTCGAGCAGGGATGCCACCAGCTGCGGCCAGCCAGCGCCTGGGTCCGCGATCAGCAGGAGCCGGCCAGGATCCAGGCCGGTGTCCGCCGCCGCCGCCACGCCGAGATCCGGCAGCCCCGCGATCGCGCACCAGGACCCGGCGGCTGACGCCCCGGCGGCGAGCGCGAGGCAGAGCAGGCTCCAGCCCCCGGCCGCCACGACCGATCCGCGCTGTAGCCCGCCGGGCAGCAACTCCCGCAGTGCGGGGAGCACGGGCAGCGCACCCGTTCCAGAAGCCACTCCGTCCCCCGATGGCAGGCCACTACCAGATGGCAGGCCACTACCAGGTAGCACGGAGCCACCGGACGCCATGCCGTTGCCAGCCGCGATCCTCCGGCCGTCCGGCGGCCTGCCCCCGTCCTGACGCGGAGACAACGACGTGACCTGCACGATCCCCGCTTGCATAACAACACTATCGAACTTGTATTCGATAGTGTCAAGTGACCGGGCAGCTTCGCCCGACCCTCGGGGCGAGAACAGGCGGGTGGCTCCGCCGGAAATCAGAGGTGATCACAGGATCCGGATCTGATTGACACCCCTTGCACGGCAGGAGTACAGCTATCGGTCTATGGGCCCAGGGAAGAACTCACGCACGGGAAGGCGCGCCTGGCTAGCGGGCAGGGTCGCCATCCTTGTCGCCATCGTCGTCGTCGGCGCTGCCGCCATCGTGCACTACTCCAGCCTGGGTAACGTGCTCACGGCCACCCCGCACCAGGCGTCAGCCAACGGGCACCCGCGCGCGGCCGCCGCTGTCCGCGCCACCGGCCCGGCAGCGGCCCCGGCCGCTGGGCCGACCGACCAGGCGGGCCGCAACGCCGCGGCGTCGGCCGTCCAGCCCGCATCATCGTCGCCGTCGCCGTCAGTCCCTCCCCGGTCCCCGGCACCGACGGTTACCCCCGCGCCGGCCCCGACGCCCAGCGTCCTGCCTGCCCACGGCGCGCCTGTCCACTTCCGCACACTGCCGCCGTCGGCCAAGCTCCCCTCCGGCGCCGAGTGCGCGCGGTGGGTGCGAGCCAGGCCGAAGCCGGAGAACAAGGGCGTCAACAGGCCCTTCAACCGCCGTACCGGCCAGCACGTCGCGAGCAACTTCCTGCAGGGCGACAGGCCGGCCGCCGACCTGCGGATCGTGCCGCGGATCAACGGCCGCTTCACCGGCACGACCAAGGAAATCCTCCGCTGGGCCGCCTGCAAGTGGGGCATCAACCAGAGCATCGTGTTCGCGCAGGCGGCGGTGGAGAGCTGGTGGCGGCAGACCACCAAGGGCGACTGGGGGACCGACCGCAGTGCCTGCCCGCCTGGCCACCGGCACCTCAATGCCCAGGGCCAGTGCCCGCAGAGCTACGGCATCCTGCAGAACAGGTACCCCTTCGAGACGTCAAGCTGGCCGGGCATCGGCCGCTCCACCGCGATGAACGCGGATACCGCGTACGCCATCTGGCGCGCCTGCTACGACGGATACGAGACGTGGCTGAACACCGTGAACCGCGGCAGCCGGTACCACAAGGGCGATGCGTGGGGCTGCGTCGGGCGCTGGTTCGCCGGGCGCTGGCGGACGGCGCCTGCCCTGCAGTACATCGCCGAGGTCAAGCAGTACAAGCGGGAGCGCATCTGGGAGACCCCGGACTTCCAGCAGCCCTGACAAGTACCGCCAGTGATCCAGGGCAGGCGGCGACAGCGAGATTTGAAACGCGGCCAGCGGGCGGCGGCGCGCGCTGGCTGGCAACTCAGCGCGCGGCGTCGAGCACGGCGGGCGCGCGGCTCAGCCGGAAGGCCACCGCAGTGCCCGCTGCCGAGACGGCGGCGATGACCAGCGGCAGCCCGGCGCCGGCGCACGACGCGGCCGCCTACGGCGCCACGGCCTCCGGCGCCGCCGCGACCGCAGCCGCCGCGGGCCACCATATTTCGGCCGCCGCGAACCGGGATGCGAGCACGGCGCCCGTCGCCTTCACCGCCGACGGCGCGGTCCGCGGCACGGTCGCTGGCGGCACCGACGAGTTCCTCGGGATCCCGTACGCTGCTCCGCCGGTCGGCCCGCTGCGCTGGCGCCCGCCGCAGCCGGCCGACCGGTGGCACGGCGTGCGGGACGCCACCACGTTCGCCCCGCACTGCCCGCAGCAGGCCTCCCCGTTCGGCGTCGCCAGCGTGTCAGAAGACTGCCTGTACCTGAACGTGTTCGCCCCGGCCGGCGGACGACCCGGCGGCGGCCGTCCGGTGATGGTGTGGATTCACGGCGGCGCGCTGGTGACCGGCGAGAGCGACGACTATGACCCGGCGAAGCTGGTCAGCAACGGGACCGTCGTGGTCACCATCAACTACCGCCTCGGCGCGCTCGGCTTCCTCGCCCACCCGGCCCTGGCTGACCGCCCGGGCGGGCCGTCCGGCAACTACGGGCTGATGGACCAGCAGGCGGCGCTGCGCTGGGTGCAGCGCAATATCCGGCAGTTCGGCGGCGACCCGCGCAATGTCACGATCTTCGGCGAGTCGGCCGGCGGCTTGTCCGTGCTCTCGCAGCTGGACTCCCCCGGCGCGGACGGGCTGTTCCAGCGGGCGATCGTGCAAAGCGGCGCCTACAACCTGACGCAGACGCCGCTGGCCACCGCCGAGGCCGCTGGCGAGGCGTTCGCGGCCACGGCAGGCTGCGCTAGCCAGACCGCGGCCTGCCTGTTTCGGCGATCGTGGCCAGCGAGAACACCGCGGGATATACCCCGGACCTGGACGGCAAGGTGCTCAGGCAGTCCATCGGGACCGCTCTGGCCAGCGGGCAGTTCAACCGCGTGCCGATCATCAACGGCTCCAACCACGACGAGTGGCGGCTGTTCGTAGCCCTCTCCGAGCTGGAAGGCGCGCCGGTCACGACGGCGAACTACCAGGACATGATCGCGGCAACGCTGCACGTCCCGGCCACCGTCGCCGCGGTGATCGCGGCGCAGTACCCGCTGAGTTCGTTCCCGAGCCCGTCCGTCGCCCTCGGTGCGGTCGGCACCGACGCGATCTTCGCCTGTCCTGCACTCAAGGTGGACGAGTCGGCTTCGAAGTTCGTGCCGACGTTCGGCTACGAGTTCAACGACGAGAACGCGCCGCAGCGGTTCCTGCCGCCGGTCAGCTTCCCGTACGGCGCGGCGCACGCATCCGAGCTCCAGTACCTGTTCGGCCTGCCGACCGCCCCGATCCCCGGCCCGCTCACCGCGCCGCAGGAGCAACTGGCGGCCAGCATGCGGCAGTACTGGACGAGCTTCGCCGCGCGGGGGTTCCCGTCCTCGCCAGGCCAGCTGCCGTGGGCCCGGTTCGGCCGCCTCAGCCAGCAGATGCTCTCGCTGGTACCGCCCCATCCCCAGGCCGAGACGGACTTCGCGGTGGCGCATCACTGCGCGTTCTGGGCACTCGCCGGGTAGCCCGCCGACGCGGATGGGGAACGGAGGCATCCCGGGCGGTGCCGGCCATCCAGGCCGGTGCCGCCCGGCCCGCTGCACGGCCTCGCGCCGCGCCAGCCTGGCCGGGGCCGCTAGTAGGCCATCCAGCCGCCGTCGACCATCAGGTTGATCCCGCTGATGTACGTAGTGTCGGCGGAGGCGAGGAAGTCGACGGCGGCGGCGACATCACCGGGCTCGCCCAGGCGGCCGAAGGGGGTGCGCGAGCGCACGTAGGCCGCCGACTCCTCGTTCTTGCTGAGATCCCCCACCGCGCCAGTGACGATCTTGCCGGGGGCGACCGCGTTGCAGATGATGCCGTCCCGCCCGTGCTCGACGGCGATCTGCCGGGTGAAGCGCGCCGACCATGCCGTGCTGAGAGGTGATGTTGATGATCCGGCCGCGGGCATCTCCGCTGGCCGGCTGGGTCAGCATCTGCCGTATTGCCTCCCGGCACAACAGGAACGGGCCGCGGATATTCACCGCGAAGATGGCGTCGAAGTCGTCGTCGCTCGTCTGCAGCAGCGGTTTCGAGTGGACCCCGGCCAGCGCGGCATTGTTCACCAGCACGTCCAGGCTGCCCGTCCCGGCCACCGCGCGGGCGACCAGGCCTGCGCAATCGGCCGGCCGCGAGACATCCGCCAGGACGAACTCGCAATCGCCGCCCTGGCGCGCGATGACCTCGTCGGTCGGCTCCCCGCCGGTCACCGGGTCCCGGCGGATGTCGGCGAGCACGACAAAGGACCCGCGGCCGGCCAGGCGCTCGGCGATCGCCC
>WNGE01005337.1_pt1 | contig 31869 bp, 27 predicted proteins | sample 5400651 | NCBI WGS metagenome assembly WNGE01 (sample SAMN13153370, study PRJNA577476) | soil metagenome | isolation source: 60 cm soil or saprolite under grassland replicate 2 | place: USA:California | collected 2016-06-15
TCGCCGTGCATGGCGCGCCCGACCCGACACAGCCGCACACGACCGCGACCGTTGCCGTTCTGGATATTGGCGTGCTCGTTTTCCGGGAAGGACTCGAGTGCATCCTGGTGTTGGCAGCGATCACGGCGAGCATGACCGGTGCGAAGCAGGCGCTGCGTCGCCCGGTCGCGCTGGGCGCGGGGATCGCTTTTCTCGCGACGCTGATCACGTGGTGCATCGCGGTCGGAATCATGGGGCAACTGACCGAAAGCGTTCCCGCGCTCGACTTGCAAGCAGCAACCGGCCTTCTCGCCGTGATCGTTCTGCTCGTGATCATGAACTGGTTCTTCCACAAAATTTATTGGGGCGGCTGGATTCGTTCCCATAATCGACGCCGAAAGGCGTTGCTCTCCAATGGCGCCGCCGCGGAAATTTCGCGGGCGCGTCTGCGATGGGGATTGATCCTGCTCGGATTCACCTCTCTTTATCGCGAAGGGTTCGAGGTCGTGCTTTTCCTGCAAAGCTACAATTTGCGGTTGGGCGGCGGCGTGGTTTTAAAAGGAGCGTTGCTCGGGGTGATGCTCTCCGGCTTGGTCGCGATTCTGACCTTTGTTCTTCAGCAACGTCTTCCGTACCGCAAAATGCTGATCACAACCGGCATCCTACTCGGCGTTGTTCTGCTCGTGATGGTGGGCGAACAAGCACAGGAGATGCAGCTCGCGCACTGGATAGGACGCACCGAGATCGGCTGGCTGGCAAGTCTCACGCCGGCGTGGGCGGGGTTGTGGTTCGCTGCCTTCCCAACCGTCGAAACTTTAGCCGCGCAATTAATTGCTGCGATTCTGGTGATCGGTTCTTATTATGGGGCGCGGCATTTTCGCGGCGCCGCGCCCGTGGAACCGGAGCCCGCGCAGGAAGCGCGAATTGAAGCCCGCGAGGCTATTACGGAACAATTGGAAACGGTTCCGTAATCCGTAATCGGGATGGAGCCGGGCGAGCCAAGAAGCGGCGGTTTCCTAACCGCCGGGGCGATTCGGAGATCGCCCTTCCTTGTTCTGATGTTGTCGATCCTGCCGGCGGTCTCCGCGTTCGCGGGCGCGCGTCACTTTACTTTTCTCTACGAAGCACCCACTTCAGCGCCAGGAAGCATGCAGCTGGAGAATTGGGTCACGTGGGGGCGCACGACCAATCCGGATCGCTCGGATCAACTCGCCTTCCGCCACGAAGTTGAGATCGGTGTCAGCGACAGATTGCAGGCCAGCATTTATCTGGCGGATTGGTTTTACGCAAGCGATCAGGACCATTCCGGTTTCAAATACTCCGATTCCGCGCTTGAGTTCATTTACAATCTGACCAATCCGGTGATCGACCCGATTGGATTGTCGATCTATCAAGAATATAAAGGTGGCGATCGAGTTTTCGAATGGGAATCGAAAGTCATTGCGCAAAAAAATTTTGGACCACTCGTCCTCGCCTATAACGCGACGCTCGAAGCGGTCTGGGAAGGTAAAAACCTGGGCGAACGAGAAGGCGAATTTCAGCAGGCAATCGGCGCCAGTTACGAGATCTCGCCGCGATTCTCCGTCGGCGCCGAGCTACTGCATGAATTTGTGCTTCCGAAATGGAGCGATGAAGAGGAGATCAGAAATCTTTTCATTGGACCCAATGTTTCGTATCGCCGGGCAAATTGGTTTGTCACGGTTACTGCTCTCGCGCAAGCGACCGACAGTGCCGACGAGCCGGATCTGCAAGTCCGCACCATTTTCGGAATTGGCCTTTAAATGAAATTGTCGATCTTTGCTGCGTTGGCGTGCATTCTGGTGAGCTGCCAGTCGATCAACTACGCGCCGGCCGTGGAAACTTCACAAATGACGGGCGCGCAAAAAGGACAACACATCGATTGGGCGACATTGCGGGAAGGACGCATCCTTTTCGTTCATCGTTGCATCGAATGCCATACGTTGCCCGTGGTCTGGCATTACACGACTGACGATTGGCCGAAACTCGTGGATAGCATGTCGGCACGCGCAAGTTTGAAACCGACTGAACGCGACGCGATCCTCGCCTACATTATCGCCACTCGCGCGCAAATGTAGCCGTCGCCCTGTGGGCGATGCGAGCGCAGGTGGCCTTCACACCCGCACTGCGCTTCCTCAACGAAGCGACTACAAGGGTACGACCGCGCGATTCTAGTTGAACGTCGACGCAAGCTTTTCACCTTAGGCGGATGATTACGTCGAGTTTGCGTCTTCAATTGTTCGCCCAACTGGTTCTGGCCGCTGTTGTTTTGGCTGACTCAAGTACGTTCGCGGCCAGTCCATCCCCGCGCCCATCACCGAGGCCGGCCGGAGCGATCGATGAAAAATTGTTCAACGGGATGCAGTGGCGGCAAATCGGACCGTTCCGCGGCGGGCGGGCGCTGGCCATCGAAGGCATTCCCGACGAACCGGACATTTATTATTTCGGCGCGGTCGCGGGCGGCGTTTGGAAAACTATAGACGGCGGAGCAAACTGGAAGCCCCTTTTTGATAAGACTGATATTTCTTCGATCGGGGCGATCGCCGTCGCGCCATCCGATCACAACGTCGTTTATGCGGGCACAGGGGAAGCAGCGATTCGCGGCAACACAACTTACGGAACTGGCGTTTATAAATCGATCGACGCTGGAAATACGTGGAAAAATCTCGGGTTGAAAGATACGCGGCAAATTGGCGCGTTGATTGTCGATCCAAGAAATGCCGACGTCGTTTTGGTCGCGGCGCTTGGTCACGCATTCGGCCCCAATCAGGAACGCGGAATTTTTCGGACGACTGACGGCGGCAAGACGTGGACGAAAGTTTTGAGCAAGGATGAAAATACCGGCGGTATCGACGTTGTTTTTGATCCGCACAATCCGAACATCATCTTCGCGTCCCTCTGGCAGGCGCGCCGGCAGCCGTGGTTTTTCTCGAGCGGCGGATCGGGCAGCGGTTTGTATCGCTCGGAAGACAACGGCGTGACATGGAAACATCTCGAGGGAAATGGATTGCCGGATGGAATTCTCGGAAAGATCGGCGTCGCGGTTTCGGGTGCAGATTCGAACCGCGTCTACGCCATCATCGAAGCAAAAGAAGGCGGGCTCTATCGCTCCGATGACGCCGGCCAGCATTGGAGCCGGGTGAACGAGGATGGCCGATTTCGCCAGCGCGCGTGGTATTTCAGCAAAGTCTACGCCGACCCCAAATCAGCGGACGCAGTTTATCTTGTGAATACAGGACTGTTTCGTTCCGTGGACGGCGGCAAGAATTTCACACTGCTGTCCGCGCGGCACGGCGATCATCACGGTCTTTGGATTGATCCGCAAAATCCGAATCGGATCGCCAATGTGAACGACGGCGGCGCCAGCATCTCAACCGACGGCGGCAAAACCTGGACGACCCAAAACAATCAGCCGACCGCGCAATTTTATCATGTCGCGGTTGATAACGCTTTTCCCTATCACATTTACGGCGCGCAACAGGACAATTCGAACATCGGGATCGCGAGCCGCGGCGAATCGGGCGTGATTGGGCGCGAAGACTGGTTCGTTGCCGGTGATGGTGAGTGCGGCTTTGTCGTGCCCGACCCGCGCGACTGGCACATCATCTACTCAAACAGCGAAGGCTACGCCGTTCGCTACGACAAAAACAAAGAAGACGTCCAGGACATCAGTCCCGTTCCGCTGGACAATTCCGGACATGGCGCTGTCGATCTTGCGCACCGGTTCCAATGGGTCTCGCCACTCATGCTTTCACCGCATGATCCGGACACGCTTTACACCGCCGCCGAATGCGTCTTCAAATCCGCCGATCACGGTCAAAGCTGGACGCAAATCAGCGGGGACCTCACGCGCAACGATAAGAACAAACAGCAACCAAGCGGCGGACCGCTGACCAACGACATCACTTCCGTTGAGTATTACGACACCGTCTTTGCGCTCGCCGAGTCGCCCCTAAAAAAAGGAACGCTTTGGGCCGGCACAGACGACGGTCTTGTTCAGGTGACCACCGACGATGGTCAGCATTGGTCAAACGTCACTCCAAAAATGCCGGAATGGAGCACGGTTGATCTTATCGACGCCTCCCCCCATGACGGCAGCACCGCTTACGTCGCGGTGGATCGACATAAACTCGACGACTTTAAACCCTACATTTTCAAGACGACTGACTTGGGCAAAACCTGGGCGCCAATTGTAAATGGAATTCCGGAGGGCGCATATGTCCACGCGGTCCGAGAAGATCCGAAAAAGCGCGGCTTGCTTTACGCCGGGACCGAGCTCGGCGTGTTTGTTTCATTCGACAGCGGAACGCATTGGCAACCGTTGCAATTAAATCTGCCCGTTTCGCCGATTCACGATTTGGTCGTGAAGGACGATGATCTTGTCGCCGCGACGCATGGGCGATCATTCTGGGTGCTCGACGATGTGACGCCGCTGCGACAAGTGACAACACAATCGGCGCAAGCGGACACGATTCTTTATCAACCGGAGACCGCGTTGCGTCTGCATTACCCCGAGGAAATCGACAAGCGCCAGCCAGTGGGCGACAACCCGCCGCCCGGCGCGATGATCGATTATTATCTCAAGACCGCACCCAAGGATGAAGTCACGATCGATATCCTGGATGCTTCCGGCAAACTCGTTCGACATCTTTCGAGCAAGGAAAAGAAAGAGGGTGAGCAGCCGCCGGAATGGCCCGATCGGGTCGAGCGCGCGAAAACAATTCCCGCAAACGAAGGCATGAACCGCTTTGCGTGGGACCTGCGTTACGACGATCCCGTGCAAATTCCCGGCGCGTTCTATTCCGGCAATGGGCCGAAAGGTCCACTCGCTTTGCCGGGCGAGTACCAGGTGAAGTTGACGCTCTCCGGCAAAAGCCAGACCGCGCCGTTGCATCTTTCGATTGATCCGCGCACCAAGGGCGTCGAGCCCGCTTTGCAAAAGCAATTCGATCTTTCCAAGCGCGTGAACGATCGCATCTCAGAGCTGCATCAAGCCGTCAACGAGATCCGCGAAGTGAAATCGCAAATTCAATCGCTGCACAAACGTTTCGAAAATGATCAGCGGGTGAAAGCGCCCCTCACCACCGCCGATGAGCTCGATCACAAAATGTCCGACGTCGAAAAGGAGATGGTCCAGGTAAACATGAAAGGCTCGGAAGGAAATCTCGCCTTCCCCAACATGCTCAATGAAAGATTCGACACTTTCAGCCATGCCATCGATGCCGGCGACTCCGCGCCGACCAAGTCGCACCAGGACGTTTTCCAAATGTTGAGCGGCCAGCTTGACCAGCAATTGAAGAAGTGGGGGCAAATCAAGAGCGACGATGTCCCGAAAGTGAGCGCGCTGATCAAACAGCTCGACTTGCCCGCACTCGTCATCAGCGGCAAAACAGAAGCTAAATAGCGCCGCTGGGATTTATCGACACTGTACTTTCCGGGTCCGATGAAACGGAGGCTTAAGAGCAAGATCGACATCTTCAGAGCCGGCAATCGTGTGTAAAAATCGCCGCGACTGCTGCACAACGCGATGACCAGGATCAATAAGGCGGTTTTGCTTGCGGCGGGGCGTGGCACGCGCATGCGCGAGCTCACTGTCGATCTTCCCAAACCAATGATCGAAGTGCGCGGCAAACCGGTCTTGCAATACATCGTGGAGGGGTTGCGCGACGCCGGTGTGCGGAAGTTTCTTATAATCGTCGGTTACCGCGCCGAGACGGTGAGCAACTTCTTCGGCGACGGCTCGCGTTACAAGATCGACATACAATACGCGACACAAGTTGTGCAGGACGGAACCGGGCGCGTTGTCGATCTTGCACACAATTTTGTCGGCGGGTCGCCTTTCGTCTTGAGTTACGGCGACATTTTGGTTGCTCCGCAGAACTACCAGCGTCTTGTCGAGCTTGCGGACGACGCCGAAGCTGTCATCAGCGTGAAGCGCGGCGAAGATGTGAGCAAAGGCGGCGCGGTTTTTCTAAACGAGCACATGGAGCTCGTCGATCTTCGCGAAAAGGTGGAACCAAGCGAAGCGTCCAGTCCGTGGTACAACGCGGGCCTCTACGCATTTCGGCCAGGCATTTTCGAGTTCACGGCAAGGTTGCAACCATCCCCGCGCGGCGAGTACGAATTAACCGATGCAGTGCGCGAAATGGCTCAGTCAGGCAAGAAAGTCAAAGCGCTCGAACTCGCCGGCCAATGGGCCGACGTGCGCGACCCGGAAGTTCTGGCGAAATTAAACGCGTTGTAGCTGCCGCGGTCCTCAGCAGCGGAGCCCTTAATTCTGCCGCCAGAGACCGCGGCAGCTACAACGCAGCGGGGCCGACAACGATGTCGACCCTGTAATTGTCGATCTTACGGCGTCTGCTCGACTGCTTCTTCGCCCGGTTCTTCACCGATTTCTTCTTCAATTTCACGACGCCATTCGCGCGAGAGCCACGGCCGGAGAAATCCGTAGAGCAAATAGGCAAGAAAAAGCACGGCCGGCATCCACTCGTAGTTCATCACAGTGAAAATGAGAATGAGACTGATGATCAGAAAACGCGGGATCGATTTCTTGGTCTTCCAATTAAGCGCCTTAAAACTCGGATACTGAAAGCGGCTGAACATCATGAAGGAAAGAAAAAGCAGCAGCGGCGGCAGGACAAATTTCCATTTGCCGAGATGATGCTCGCCTTCGGCAAGCCAGAGCAGAAACAGAGTAATCGATGCAATCAATCCCGCCGCAGCCGGAATGGGAAAGCCGGTGAAGGTTTTTTGGTCGGCTGCTCCACTCGCTTCGTGGTACGCAGCCGCGCAGTTAAAGCACGATGCGGTAAACCATCAATGCCGGAGCGAGCCCGAACGAAACAATGTCGGCGAGAGAATCAAACTCGCGGCCAAAAGAGCTTTCATGTCCGCCTAACCGGGCTAGCCGACCGTCGAGCAGATCGAAAAAACAGGCGCCGAGAATAAACCAGATCGCGGTGTGAAAAAGATCGCCGGCCGCATCGGGGTTCGACACTTGCAGCAACGCGCCCTCAAGAATCTTGAGCGTCGCGGTGAATCCGCAGAACAAGTTTCCCGCCGTCATCAGGTTCGGCAGGAGATAAATTTTGGAATGGTGCTCGTTCATTGCTCGGACAGTCGCGCGATGATAGTCGATCCAGCAGAGACGTGATCGCCCACTTTCACAAGCACGGTGGCGGTGAGGGGCAAGTATATCTCGGTTCGCGAGCCGAAGCGAATCATTCCGAAACGGTCCCCTTTTTTTAATTCATCGCCCACCCGCGACCAGGCGACGATGCGCCGCGCAATCGCGCCGGTTAGTTGCCTGACCACTATGGTAGCGCGGCTGTTTTCAAATGCCCAGGTCATCGCCTCGTTCTTTTGCGAACAATCGGAGTGGCGCGCGTCGAGGCAGAGTCCGCGCCGATGCTCGCGATAAATGATGCGGCCCTCGATCGGTGCGCGATTGGTGTGCACATCAAAGATCGACAAGAAGATTCCGACGCGGCGCGTTTTCGCTTTCAGAATTTCTGTTTCCTCAACCTCGGCGATCTCAGTGACCGTTCCATCGGCAGCCGCCACCACTGCATTTGGATCAACCGGTACGACCCGATCCGGATCGCGAAAGAATGCGAGCGTGTAGATAATCAGGACGAGGAAAACGAGCGACAGCCACGTAGTGAGCCACCAACTCGCAACCGCCAACACCGCAAGAATTGCAAAAATCCAACGACCTTCGCAGAGCGTTTGAGAGCGCATGTTGGGTCTCATTTTCCGATTCAGAAAGGGGCCGGTCAAGCCAGCGAAAATGGCGTGCTAAATGCGGCCGCGGCCAACCACAACATCATGGGTTCTAGTTCGTGCGTGCCTTCAACCGGTAGCGCAAACAACCGGTTCGAAACCACGAGATTATTTATTGTTTTCCGAGCATTTTCGACTATGGTTTTTGATGCCGATGCCAGCCGCTGTTTTGCCCGTTCCAGACGACGAAGATTCCAACGACAAAAATCGTCCGCGCGAAGGATTCGGGATCAATAAATCCCAAAAATACGACGCCGCGCAGATCGACAAACTAGAGGGGCTGGAGGCGGTGCGCAAGCGCCCGGGGATGTACATTGGCGACCCAGATGAGCGCGGCTTGCACCACATGGTGTTCGAGGTACTCGACAATTCAATTGACGAACATCTCGCCGGTTTTTGCGACAAGATCGAAGTGACCGTGCATGTCGATGGGTCGATCTCCGTACGCGACAACGGCCGCGGTATTCCGGTTGATATGCATCCGAAATGGAAAATGCCCGCGGTGGAGCTGGTGCTGACAAACTTGCACGCCGGCGGAAAGTTCGGACAGGGCGCTTACAAATATTCCGGCGGGCTGCACGGCGTCGGCGCGAAATGCACGAACGCGCTTTCAGATTGGTTCAAAGTGGAAGTGTCGCGCGGTGGCAAGGTTTATCACATGGCCTTTGCGCGCGGTAAGACGACGCAAAAGCTGGAAGTCATCGGCGAAATCAAAAACAAACGCACTACCGGGACGCTGATTACTTTTGCGCCCGATCCAACGATTTTCACGATCACGACCGAGTTCAAATTTGAACGACTCGCGACCCGGTTGCGCGAACTGGCGTTTCTCAATCCCGGGCTGGAAATCACGCTGACGGACGAACGAGGCGACGCGCCAAAAAAGGAAACATTTATCTACAAGCACGGCATCGAAGAATTTGTAAAGCAGCTTGGCGAAAACAAACAGGTGATTCATCCCAAACCGGTATTAATTTCGCGGCAGCGCGACGAAGTTTTTATCGATGTTGTCCTGCAATACAACGACAGCTATAACGATCAGATTTTGCCGTTCGCGAATTCGATTCCAAATCCAGACGGCGGGACCCATCTCACCGGATTTCGCACAGCGCTGACCAAAGCGGTCAATCAGTACGCGAAATCGAGCAATCTTCTCAAAGACAAAGATCCGTCGATCTCCGGTGACGACGTGCGGGAAGGTTTGATCTGCGTGCTTAGCGTCAAACTGCCGAACCCGCGTTTCGAATCGCAGACAAAGGTCAAGCTCGTGAACACGGAGATCGAAGGGGTCGTCAATTCCGTCGTTTATGACGGCCTGATGACGTATTTTGACAAGAACCCGCCGCTTGCACGTCGCATCTTCGACAAAGTCCTGACGGCGGCGCGCGCACGGGAAGCCGCACGTAAAGCGCGCGAGACCATTCGCAAAGGCGCGCTCACCGGCGGCGGATTGCCGGGAAAGTTGGCGGATTGCTCGGAGCGCGATCCGGAATTGACTGAGCTTTACATTGTCGAAGGCGACTCGGCCGGCGGTTCGGCCAAACAGGGACGCGATCGACGTTATCAGGCGATCCTGCCAATTCGCGGCAAATTGATCAACGTCGAGAAGGCGCGCGAAGACCAATTCCTCAAGAACAACGAAATCCAGTCGATGATCACGGCGATCGGCGCGGGCATCGGCAAACCGAAAGAAGACGGCAACGGCAAGGACGAAGGCCGGTTTGACATCACAAAGCTGCGCTATGGCCGCATCATCATCATGACGGACGCAGACGTCGATGGATCGCACATCCGCACGCTGCTGCTCACTTTTTTCTTTCGGCAAATGACCGAGCTGGTCCGCGCCGGCAAAATTTACATAGCGCAGCCGCCGCTTTACCAGATCAAGCGCAAGAAGCGTGAGGAATATGTCGATGATGACGTGCAGTTGAACAAGATTCTCATCTCGCTCGGTGCTGAGGATGTGAGGTTAAAAAATCTGGCGGACAACGAAGAAGTGACCGCTGCACAATTAAAGGACATTCTCGAATCGCTCGAGAAACTGGCGAAGTTGAGCGAATCGGTGCGGCGTCATGGCGGCGATTTCGAAGCTTATCTCGCAAAACGCAATACCAAATCTGGAAAGCTGCCGGCGTATCTGGTCAAGGTGCGGGAAGGGAATGATGAGACCGTTCATTATTTTCCTGATGAAAAAGCGGTCCGGCAATTTCACCATGAGAATCTCGATCTCAATTTGTTCGATACGGAACTTGGGCAAGAGCTGTTGCCATTGGGTGACGTTCCGGCAGCCAAGGCCAACGGCAGCCGCCGACGCGGCAAGTTGGTGGAGTTGCATGAGTCCGCCGCGATCCAAAAAATCATCGCGGAATTGAGGCGCAAGGGTCTGAAGGTCGGCCACTACGCGGCGAATGATCGCCCCATTTTCGAGTTGATTGAAGGCGAAGGCGATAAAGCCGTGTCGCATCCACTTTTCTCCATTCCGGAAATTCTCCAGAAGATTTTGGAGATCGGCCGGCGCGGCGTGCAGATAAAGCGTTTCAAAGGTCTGGGCGAAATGAACGCGAAAGAGCTGTTCGAGACGACGATGAACCCGGAGAAGCGCAAATTGCTCAAGGTGGACTTAAATGAGGACAACGCCGTCGATGCGGACAAGATGTTCACGATTCTGATGGGAGACGTGGTCGAACCGCGCCGTCAATTCATCGAAGACAATGCGCTGAACGTGCGGAACCTCGACGTTTAGGTAAGAGAATGGCTAGTTTTGTCCGCCTTCTGCCGCATCGGCGGCGCTGTTACATGTTGTGCGCGGTTGCCCGCTCCGGCAGTAATCTGCTGGCCGACGGGTTGGTGCAGATCCGTCGGGCCGGGCGTCTCGGACAATATTTTCTGCCTCAAAATGAAGGACGCACCGCCCATGACCATGGAATTGATCCGAAGGCAAACTTCGCCGCTTATATTCGCGGTATTGTTTCCGCTGCGGCCACCGCCAATGGCGTTTTCGGGTTCAAGATAATGGGATGGTACGTGGAAAAGTTCCTTGCCAGGATTCGCGAGACCGGCGCTTTCGGTGACGCCGCAACGCCCGATTTGGAGATGCTGCGCCGTGCTTTCCCGCGTCTTCAATTTGTGCAAATTCTGCGGCAAAATAAGATGCGGCAGGCAATCTCGAAAGCGCGCGCTCTTCAGACTGGGCTTTGGAAAATTCAGGAAGACAAAAGACCGGTGGCCGAGCCGCAATTCGATCCGCAACTGATTGGACGCTGCCTGGAAGACCTCCAGCACGAGGAAAATATTTGGGCGCAATTTTTCCAGCGAATCGGCATCGAGCCGTTTCGCCTGGAATATGAAGCTCTCTGCCGGGACTATGAAGGCTCGATTCGTGCGGTTTTGGATTTCTTGCAGGTTCGGCTGCCGCGCCGAATAAAAATCAGCGCCCCAATCACCATCAGGCAAACGGACGTTCTCTCAGACCAATGGGAAGAGCGCTATCTGGCTCTCCACTCCGATCGATCCGAGCTTGTCACATCATGAGTTTGCGAATCTTCTCCTGAATCCCATGTATAACGAAAACGAAAAAGTCGAGCCAATCAACGTTGCCGACGAAGTGTCGAGGTCGTTTCTCGATTACTCGATGTCGGTCATCATCTCGCGTGCATTGCCCGATGCCCGCGATGGGCTCAAGCCGTCTCAGCGCCGCATTCTTTACGCGATGCACGATCTGTCGCTGTTTCCAAATCGGCAGCACCGCAAATGCGCCAAAATCTGCGGCGACACGAGCGGTAATTATCATCCGCACGGTGAAGCGGTGATTTATCCAACACTCGTGCACATGGCGCAGCCCTGGGCGATGCGGGAAATACTCGTCGATGGTCAGGGAAATTTCGGGTCGGTCGAAGGTGATCCTCCGGCGGCGATGCGCTACACCGAAGCGCGCATGACGCACCTCGGGGCGGCGCTCATGACCGACATGGAGAAAGACACGGTCGATTTTGTCCCGAACTATGATGAGACTCGCACCGAGCCGACCGTTTTCCCGTCCGCATTCCCGAACCTGCTCGTCAACGGCGGAACCGGCATCGCGGTCGGCATGGCGACGAACATGCCTCCGCACAATTTGGTCGAGGTTATCGATGGAATCTGCGCGCAGATCGACAATCCCCAAATCACGCTGGAAGAACTGATAAAGCACGTGAAGGGACCGGATTTTCCGACTGGCTGCGTGATCTGCGGCGGCGCGGGAATCAAACAATATCTCGAGACTGGCCGCGGCAGCATGAAGGTACGCGGCAAAGCCGGCGTAGAGGAGATCAAAGGCGGCAAGGAACAGATCGTCATCACCGAGATTCCGTTTAACGTGAATCGCGCCACGCTGGTCGAGCGCATCGCGGATCTGGTGAACGAAAAAGTTCTGGGCGAGATCACGGCCGTCCGCGACGAGTCCGATGAAAACACTCGCGTGGTCATTGAACTAAAACGCGACGGGAATCCGAAGATCGTCATCAACAATCTTTACAAGCACACCGCGATGGAGAGCTCGTTCGCGGTCAACATGCTGGCGATCGATCACGGCCGGCCGAAGTTGCTCCCGCTCAAGGATGCGAACCAGGCTTACATCGACCATCGCCGCGAGGTCGTCCTCCGCCGGACGCGTTTCGAATTGCGAAAGGCCGAGGAACGCGCCGAGACACTGGAAGGTTTTCTCATCGCGCTCGCCAATCTCGACGAGTTTATTCGCATCATTCGCGGATCGGCCAATCGCGATGAAGCGCGCGTGAAACTACTCGCTTTCGAGTTTACGCGGAAACAGGTCGAGCAAATCGGTATTCTTATTCGCAGTGAAACGCGCCTCGTGGAAGGTCGCTATGCGTTCAGCGAACATCAGGCGAATCAGATTCTCGATCTTCGCCTTTACCAGCTCACCGGTCTCGAGCGGGAAAAGATCGACAATGAATACAAGGAGCTGATCAACACGATCAAGGACCTGAGCGACATTCTGGCGAAAGAGCAGCGCGTCTTCACGATCATAAAAAAGGAACTGCGCGAGATTCGCGACAAACATGGAACGCCGCGGCTGACCGAACTCGCGCCGGACGAAGCCGAGATCAACATGGAGGACCTGATCGCGAACGAAGGCTGCATCATCAGCATTACGCATGGCGGTTTTATCAAGCGCACAGCCGTGAGCGCGTTTCGCGCACAGCGTCGCGGCGGAAAAGGCGTCATCGGCATGTCCACGCATGAAGGCGCGACTGAGGAAGAAGAAGGCGATTTCATCCAGCATCTGTTCACGGCCACAACCCACGATTATTTGATGTTCTTCACCGAATCGGGCCGCGCCTATGTGGAAAAAGTTTACGAAATTCCGGAAATGGGGCGCGCCGCCAAAGGACGCTCGATCGCGAATATTTTGGAACTGCGTGCCGATGAAAAAATCGCCGCGACCATTCGCATTCAAGCAAAGAAATCCGGAACTGGACCGAATGCCGTCGATCAAACGTGGGATGAAAATCTCCACATCGTATTCGCCACGCAATCAGGCATCGTCAAGAAATCCAATCTTTCGGATTACCGCAATGTGCGCAAAGGGGGCATCATCGCCATTCAAATTGAAAAAGGCGATCGCTTGATCGATGCCAAGCTGACGAACGGAAACAACGAGATCGTGCTTATCACCCGGGAAGGAATGAGCCTGCGCTTTCACGAAGAACAATTGCGCGATCAAGGACGCAACACGGTGGGGGTATGGGGAATTCGGCCCGACAAAAAAGATCACGTCGTAGCAATTGCGATTGTCGATCCAAACGCGATGCTCCTTGTCGCCGGCGAAAACGGCATCGGCAAGCGAACACCGTTCGATGATTACCGCAAACAACGACGCGGTGGCAAAGGGATCATCACGATGAAGACCGGTGAAAAGACCGGCAAAGTAGTCGGTGCGCTCACGGTCACGGACAAAGACGAGCTCATGCTCATTACGACCAAAGGCCAAATGGTGCGGACGCGGGTAAAGGAGATCCGGGTCGTTGGCCGGAACACCATGGGGGTCAAGCTGATGGATCTGCGCGGCGCCGAAAAACTGCAGGCCATCGCGCCGGTCGTTAGTCAGGAGAGCGAAGTTGGCGCAGAAGAAATTTCCAACTCGACGCCGGCAGACAAATAGTGCTCGAATTCGACAACTAGCCGACGCCGTCTTTGCGAAAAAAAGGAATACGCGCATCGCGTGCCCCCTTTTTTCCCAATTAGCAAACTCGCGCCGTCTAGTAACCGCGCGGGGGAGGAGGGATAGGCTGTTCGATCGTAGTAGTGTGAGTGGTCGCCGGCTGGGTCACCGTTTCCTGCGTCGTCGTCGTGGTCGTCTCGGTCGGCTGCGATGCACAGGAACTCAGGAGCGTCATGGCAAGAAGTGCAAGAACCGGCGTAAGAATAATAAGTTTTTTCATAATGAAGTTGATCGTTCCAAGAAGGATTCGTAGCAAGTTGCTTTCACAGATGTATTAAAAAACACAGAAGCTGCTGTCGGCATTCTTCTTTATCTCGATCCTAGTGATTGTCGATCTTAGCACGCTGCCGTTTCAACTCAGCGCGCTTACGCTTGGACTCGAGAATCTTTCTTTTGAGCGCGCGCGGACGTGGTGATTTGCGACGACGCTCCTTTTCATGATGCGCCACTTCTACGGCACGTCGTTGTTCGCGAGCCCGTTCGATCGCGTCGAGCAGCCGTTCGCGCGCGAGCTTGCGGTTTTGCGCCTGCGATCGCGAATCCTGCACCGTCACGCTGATTCCGCTTGGCCGGTGACGCAAGGTCACCGCGGTTGCGACCTTATTTACGTTCTGACCACCAGGCCCGGAAGATCGCGCAAAGCTTTCTTCCAAATCCAATTCGCGGATTCCGAGTCGAGCCGTTCGACTCTCAATCGTTTTTTCCATCGCCAAATCAGCAGCGCATTCAAAGCGGCACGATATTCTGCCGGCCATTGCGCAGCACGCGCGCCATCCAAATCAATTCGTCGAGAAATTTGTCCACGCGCGAGACATAGCTTTCATCGAGCAACTGCCCCCGTTCATCGAAGAGGGTTCCGACTTTTCCGAAGTTCACGTCTTCGAAGATCGTGACGAGACCGAGCTCGCGAAGGACCGGCAAAAGATTTTCGATTACGCGCGCACCACCAAACAGCCCGGCCGAGACGCCGCAAATTCCAGCGGCTTTGTGAATGTATTCTTTCAAATTCATATCGAGCGCGTGCTTTAGAAGTCCTGGGTAACCATGATTATACTCCGGCGTGACGATAATGAGACCGTCGCAGCGTTCGATCGCTGCAGAAAACTTCGGATCTTTCATTTGCTCGCCGGCATCGTCGAGATGCATGGGAAGCTCGCGCACATCGATCAGTTCCGTTTCAACGCCCGCACGTTTCTTCGCCTGTTCGAAAACAAATTGCCCGACATGCTCGCTTTCGCGGCCCCGGCGCGCCGTTCCGAGAATAATGGGAATGAAGAATGGGCGCTCTGCCGGCATTGGATCGACAATTCGGATGGAAGGAAACGTTAGTAATCTTCTGCCGATGGCTGGACTCAAACCGGCACGGGCCGTTTAAAGTCTAACGGATTTTAAGTCAATCGGTAAGTATTGAGTGAGGCCGATGGCTTTCATGAACTGTTTATCTTTCTTAAGCGGCATGCGCGGGCAGATTTTCTTCAATCTCGTTGATCAACTCGGGAATAGTGATCGGCTTGGCGAGAAATGGATGCCCTTGGATGCGGAGGCCAGTCTTTGTCTCAGGTTTCGTGACTAGCGCGGTGAGAAAGATAATCGGCGTTCTCTGCAATTCCGGATCGGCCTCGATTTGTGCCGCTACTTCGCCTCCGTCTGTCTCTGGCATCATTATGTCTAGCAAGATCACATCCGGCTTAAAATTCTGGGCGCTTTGATGAGCCTTAGCAGCATCGTTCTCTTCGAGCACGAGATAGGAGCCGGCCCTTTCGAGAAGTATTTTGACCAGGTGGGTGCTTTCCCGGTCGTCATCAACAATCAGGATGCGTCGCTTTTCTTTGACCGCCGACCTGGCGATTGCATCGATCTCAGACTGATCGAACCAATAAACGCGACACAGCGGTGGATTTTGACTAACGATGTACGAAGCATTCACATTAAATCCGTTCGCGTCTTCGATGACTTGCATTACACCCGATACTTCCAAATCTATTCCGTCCCTCACCGGCCTGAACGTCACAGTCTGTCCGTCGATCTTTTCAGGGGACATTGGCAGCTTAACCGTTGGCGGTCTGTATCTCATACACGAGAAGATCAGACTGCACTTAGTTCTAGCAAGGCGATAATTTCCTCCAAGTCCCAAATATGGTCGGTCACTTTCGTTTCTATTATTGGTGTGACTTCCAACGTTTGGCGAATCCGGCAGAAATTGTAATGCATGTAGTGAAGCGCAACCGCGTGCTCGCTGGAATTCCACTTGGCAAAACTTGGCGAATAGACGGGTAATCCGTGCGTTTTGATGCGCGAACGTGCAGAATCGATTGAACTCGCTGTGTTCGCAAATGTCACCTCGTAAAATGCGTTTTCAGAAGTGCCGATGATGGGATTCGAACCCATACCTCGCTTTTCGCGAGAACGGATTTTAAGTCCGTTGCGTCTGCCATTTCGCCACATCGGCGCAATGCGTGCACTCTACGCGGGTCGCTGCGCAGACCAAGATTTTTTGGGCCGCAGCAATTACATCCGCAAGGTCGACGCGCCGCGTAATTAAGAGACGGGCTTCTTCGCCGGAAGGAGCATGATGGAGGCAATTTTAACCAGGAGAAATTCTATGGCAGGGAAATTGGATGGAAAAAAAGTTGCAATTCTGGTGGCGGACGGTTTCGAGCAAGTCGAGATGACAAAACCACGTGATGCGCTGGAGCAAGCCGGAGCGGAGACGAGGATCGTTTCCCTGAAACCGGGGCAAATCCAGGGAATGCATCACGCCGACAAAGGCGATAAGTTCGATGTCGATCTTACCGTCGCCGATGCACGGGCGGAGGAGTTTGACGCGCTCATGATCCCCGGCGGCTTGCTAAATCCGGATGCGCTGCGCTCGAATGAAGATACGCTCGAATTTGCGCGACATTTCTTCCACGAGAGCAAACCAGTGGCGGCGATTTGTCACGGACCGCAAGTGTTGATCAGCGCGGATCTCGTGCGCGGGCGAAAGATGACTTCGTGGCCGGCAATCAAGGCAGATATGCGCAATGCGGGAGCGCGTTGGGTGGATGAAGAAGTCGTGGTCGATAACGGCCTGGTCACAAGTCGCAAGCCTGATGACATTCCGGCGTTCAACGAAAAGATGATCGAGGAATTCTGCGAAGGCCGGCATGAAGCGATAGCCGGAGCGAGTTCCGCGGTTCTCGAGACCTAGTTCGCGGCCATCGGAGCGGCGGCGAAAATTTTCGCGTCGCATTTGAAACGCCGCTCCAGGCTCGCGCCGGCCAAATTCCCTTGCAACTTGTAGCTGAGACTTCAATTTCACGATTGGAGCGCTCCCATGACCACCGCCAACAAAATCACCGTCGTTCGGATTCTGATGATTCCGGCGTTCGTGACGATGGCGATTTATTACGGCCAAAGCATTCAGCGAGGCGCACCACTCGAATGGCAACGATTTGCGGCAATCATCATTTTCCTGCTCGCCGCGGTAAGTGATGGTCTTGATGGCTACGTTGCGCGCCGCTACAACCAACGCATCACATTGAGCATCACGAGCTGGAGCGAGGTCGATCCAGATTACGGACGATTTCCCGCGTGGTTTCCCGTTCTCGTCATCACTCGCGACGCCGTCATCCTCGTCGGCGCGGGTATCTTGCATTTGCTTAATGGCAAAGTGCAAGTCAAGCCGAATTGGACCGGCAAAGTTGCGACCGTTTGCCAAATGTGCGCGATCGCGTGGGTGATGTTGCAGCTGCATTTTCTGCCCCTGCTCTTCGTTGTCATCGTCGCCGGAATTTTCACATTCGTTTCCGGCATCGTTTACGTAATGGATGGCGTGCGCCAATTGCAGGCCGAAGGCCACGCTCACGCCAAACGGGACTGACCTTGGTTTTTCTGTGCGATGAACGGCCAAAGCGGAACGCCGAACGTCGCCATCGTCGGTCGCCCGAACGTCGGTAAATCGGCGTTGTTCAATCGCCTGATCGGCCGCAAGATCGCAATCGTTCATGATCAGCCGGGCATCACGCGCGACCGGCTTTCGGCAATTTGCACGCTCGCGGAGCGGCCGTTTAATCTTTGGGACACCGGCGGAATTTTTGGCGCGGGCGAACCGGAATTGACCTCTCAAGTGCGTCATGCCGCCGAGGAAGCTTCGCGCGAAAGCGATCTTCTTTTGTTCGTGGTCGATGCAAAAGAAGGACTTTCACCGATTGACCAGGAACTCGCGAGAACTCTACGCAAGTCTCACAAACCAATCGTCCTCGTCGTTAACAAGATCGACAATGAGCAACACGAGAACCTCGTGGCGGAATTTGGCACGCTTGGGTTCGAAAGAAACCTGTCAATCAGCGCCGAGCACGGCCGCGGCATTTCTGAATTGGTCGAAACGATTGTCGATCTTTTGCCCGCGACCGCGTTAGAGATCGAGAAGCGAGCGTCGAAAAGCGAGAAGCGGCTGAGCATCGCCGTCATCGGTCGTCCGAACGTCGGCAAATCGTCGCTGATCAATTCCATCATGCGGAGCGAACGTGCCATCGTCAGCGAATTGCCAGGTACGACTCGCGACGCGATCGATATTTCATACGAGCGGAATGGCGAACAATTTCTGTTCATCGACACCGCTGGAATCCGCCGGCGCGGCAAACACTCCAGCTCGGTTGAAGTCTTTAGCGTGATGCGCGCAGAGCGGAGTATTCGTCGGGCGGATCTCTGCGTGCTAATCGCCGATGTTACAAGCGGCGTCACTGCGCAGGACAAACGGATCGCCGGCTCAATTCAAGAGGCGCGCAAAGCGGTGATCGTCGTCCTGAACAAATGGGACCTGGTCAAACCCGCCACAGGACGATTCCGGCCGACTGGCGGACCGAAGCGCGGTGAAAGGCAAACGATCAGACAACTTGTCGATCTAGCGCGCGAGAAGCTTTTCTTTCTCGACTACGCGCCGGTACTGGTCGCATCGGCGCGCACCGGCGAAAACATTGAACACTTGTTTGGACTTATCGCAAAAATTCAGAGCGAATCTCGCGCCCGCATTGGCACCGGTGTCCTCAATCGTTTATTGCGCGCTGCCTTTGCGGCCAACCCGCCAACGATGAAGAAAGGCCGGCGCCTCAAATTGTTTTACGGAGTACAAGCTGCCGGAACGAAAGATCATCGAAATCTGCCGCCGCCGGAATTTGTCCTGTTTGTGAACGATCCGCGATTGCTGAGCGAGCAATACAAGCGTTATCTGGAATCGCAAATTCGTAAGGCACAATCCTACGCTGGGTTGCCAATCGTTTTCACCTTGCGGGCACGCATGGATTCGCGCCGGACCTAATCATTTGACGGTCGGGCGAAACTCCGTCGAGCCGCGAAATTCACGGCTGCGCAGAGCGTCGCCCTACCGGCTTGTGGTAGCGGCAGTTTGATCGAACATTCTCCCTCTGGCACCTGTCTCATCACACACATGAAATCCACTCAGGAAATTACGGCCGAAGTGCAACGGCTCGGCCAATGGATTCCTGCATTGCGCGAACAAATCGGGCATGTGGTAATCGGGCAGAAATATTTGGTCGATCGACTTCTGCTTGGCTTGCTCGCGAACGGTCACATTTTGCTCGAAGGCGTGCCCGGCCTGGCGAAAACGCTGACCGTGAAAACGATGGCCGCCTGCATTCAAACCGGCTTTCAGCGGCTGCAATTTACGCCCGATCTTCTGCCCGCCGATTTGATCGGCACGCTCATCTACAACCCGCGCACCGGAGAATTTACAACCAAGCTCGGCCCGATCTTTTCAAATTTGATCCTAGCCGACGAAATCAATCGCGCGCCGGCCAAAGTGCAAAGCGCGCTGCTTGAGGCGATGCAGGAAAGGCAAGTGACGATCGGCGAACAAACTTATCCGCTCTCCGATCCATTCCTCGTGCTCGCCACACAGAATCCGATCGAGCAGGAAGGAACTTATCAACTGCCCGAAGCGCAGCTCGATCGTTTCATGTTAAAATTGAATATCGGTTATCCACAAAAATCCGAGGAGCGAACAATTCTCGATTTGATGGCGACTTCGGCGCCGGACTTGCATGTCAATGCTGTGGTTGACCCGAAACAGGTCATCGCGGCGCGCGATATCGTAAACCAAATTTACATCGACGAGCGCGTGAAGGATTACATTGTCGATGTTGTCTGGGCGACGCGCGATCCGGCCGCCTATAATTTGCGGCTCGAAGGATTGGTTCGGTACGGAGCATCACCGCGCGCCACGATTTATTTGGCGCTCGGTGCCCGCGCGCACGCATTTCTCAACGGCCGCGGTTATGTCACACCGCAAGATGTGAAGAGCATCGGCCCGGATGTGTTGCGCCATCGCATCATCGTCAGCTACGAAGCCGAAGCTGAGGCGGTCACGAGCGAGACAATCGTGGAAAAAATCTTCGCCGGCCTTCCGGTACCGTGAAGCTTTTGTCAACCCGAGCGAAGCCGAGGGATCCCGTGATGCATCCGAGAAGTTAGAAAATGCCGCCTCAAAATTATTTCGTTTACATCCTCGCGAATGAGCGGCAGACCGTTCTCTACATCGGTATCACGAACGAGTTGGAGCGGCGTCTTTGGGAGCACGGCGCGAGTCGCCGCAGCCACTTCGCGCGACAATACGATACGGACAAGCTCACCTACTTCGAAGCCTTTCCTGACCCGCTGAGTGCAATTGCGCGCGAGAAGCAATCAAAGCGTTGGCGCCGCAAAAAGGAAACGCTGGTTGCACGTTCAAATCCGGAATGGCGAGATTTACTCGTTGAAATGTGGGCTATGAAATGAAACTGAAAGTGGCGCAACGGGATCCCTCGACTTCGCTTCGCTTCGCTCGGGATGACTCGGTCGAAAGCGCGCAAAAAACTGCGGAAATTCTCAAAAAGATCCGAACGCTCGAGATTAAGACGAAGGGCCTCGTGGAAACAGCCTTCGCGGGGGATTATCACAGCGTCTTCAAGGGACGCGGCATGAATTTTGAGGATGTGCGCGAATATCAACCGGGAGACGAAATTCGCGCGATCGACTGGAATGTGACGGCGCGGCTCGGCACAGCGTTCGTAAAACAATTCACCGAGGAGCGTGAGTTGACTGTGATGTTGATTGTCGATGTTAGTGCGTCAGGCAATTTCGGCAGCACCATGCAGTCGAAGCGCGAACTTGCGGCAGAAGTTGCGTGCCTGCTTGCGTTCAGCGCAATTCGAAATAACGACAAGGTCGGCCTGCTTCTCTTTTCCGATCGGGTCGAGCTTTTCATTCCGCCAAAGAAAGGCCGGTCGCATACATTGCGATTAATTCGAGAAATCCTGTTCTTTCAACCCGGGGGACGCGGGACTGCGCCGGCCCTTGCGCTCGATTATCTAAACAAGATCGTCACGCGCCGCGCGGTCGTGTTTTTTATTTCCGATTTTCAAGCGCCCGACTTTTCACATGCTCTCGCCGTGAGCGGGCGGAGGCACGATTTCATTGCCATTCATATTCAGGATGAGCGGGAAAAGGTCTTGCCGAGCATTGGAATCATCACGCTGGAAGACGCCGAAAGCGGCGAGCAAATCGAAGTGAACACGATGGAGCGCGCAACGCGGCAACGGTTTACTGATTTCGCAGACGAACAGGAAGCGGACCTTTCGCGCACACTTCGTCGCAACAACATCGACGTGATCGCGTTGCGAACGGGAGAGGATTATTTGCCGGCCTTGCGCTCATTCTTCAAGCAACGCGAGCGACGAGTAGCGGTTCGATGATGTCGATCTTGTCCATGTCGATCTTGCTGGCGGAAGAATTTCACGACATTGCACCGCCGGTCGATTATTCGTTGGTCCCGCCGTGGGTGATTTTTGTCGCGACGTTTGCTGGATTAACTTTGCTCGGCTTGGTTACCTGGTTGATTTTACGGAAGCGTCAGCGGCCGCAACCACCAAGACTGCCGCGCGATGTTGCGCTTGAGTCGCTCGAGCAAATCAGCGCCGAGATCGAGAGAATCAGTCCGTATCGATTCAGCATTCGTGTGTCGGACATTCTTCGCCGCTACGTCACCGAGCAATATGCACTGCCGGTGACACGCCAGACATCGGTCGAATTTCTAAACGCGCTCACCAAATCTTCCCCGTTTTCGGGCGAGGAAACGAGGCTGCTCGAGAATTTCCTGAATCGATGCGACCTGATCAAATTCGCGCGGTACGATGCGACGACGGCGGACAGTCGTTCGCTTCTCGAAGAAGCAACGCGCTTTGTCAAAGGAGGAGAACTTGCCACTACATTTGCCTGATTGGGCGGCGCATACCGCGCTCACGTTCGCGCGTCCGTGGTTGCTCCTGTTGTTGCTCGGGATCCCGTTGCTCGCCTACTTACGCGGGAAACGTGGGCCCGCGGCGGCGTTGACCTTTTCGTCAACAGCGACGCTGCGCGCCATCGGAAAACAGAGCGCTGCTCGCGCCGGCAAAATGCTGCGCGCGCTGTTGCTCGCAACTTTAGCGCTTTTCGTCGTCGCACTGGCGCGGCCGCAACTTGGTAAAAGTCTTACTCAAGTCGAAGCCAGCGGCATCGACATCATGCTCGTGCTCGATGTCTCCGGGTCGATGTTGATAAAAGATTTTACGATCGGCGGCGAAGAGGCGACGCGGCTTGATGCGATCCGTGAAGTAACGCGAAAGTTCATCGAGGGTCGGCCGAACGATCGCATTGGCATCATCGCCTTCGGCGGCCGGCCCTACGTGGTAAGTCCGATGACTTTGGATCACGATTGGCTTTTGCAAAATCTCGAACGCGTGCGGATCGGACTGGTTGAGGATGGCACTGCCATCGGATCGGCCATGGCTGTGGCAGCGAACCGACTCAACGACAAGCGCTCCAAGAGCCGCGCCATCGTACTTTTAACTGATGGAGAAAATAACGCCGGAAAGATTCCGCCAAATACCGCGGCGGAAGCGGTAAAGGCGCTTCACATCCACTTCTACGCGATCGGCGCGGGCATTAACGGAGTCGCGCCAGTGCCGATCTTTACCCCGCGGGGCCCGCTCACCGATACCCTGGGGAACATTCTCTACGAAAACCAGCGCGTAGAATTCAACGAGGCCGGGTTGAAGGAAGTGGCCAAGATCACGGGCGGACAATTTTTCCGCGCCACCGACACGAAATCGCTCGAACAAATCTATCAGGACATCGATAAGCTTGAGAAATCGACCGTGAGCGTAAAAAAATATCAGGAATATCGAGAATTATTTCCGCTCTGCATCATGAGCGGCTGCGGTTTGCTGCTCGGGCAGATTTTATTGTCGCAGACAATCTGGAAAAAATTGCCGTGAAGGAGATGTCGATCTTATGAGCTTCGGGGCGCCGGAATGGTTTTGGGGATTGCTGGCAATACCAGTGCTCGTGGCTCTTTACATTCGCGCAGAACACCGCGGCGCCGAGCGTTTGGGCGAATTTGTTTCGCCGCGCCTGCTCCCGCACCTCTCGGGGACGGTCAATCGATTTCGCCGCGTCCTGCGTTTCGGGTTGCAATTGTTCGGCCTGGTCTGCGCGATCGTCAGCCTGGCTCAACCCCGCTGGGGCTATACGTTCCAGGATGTAAAACGCAAAGGTCTCGATTTGCTCATCGCGGTGGACACGTCGCGCAGCATGCTTTCTAACGACGTGCCACCGAACCGTCTGGAACGCGTCAAACTTGCGGCGCAAGATTTGATTAACGAATTGGAAGGCGATCGTGTCGGCTTGATTGCGTTTGCCGGTCGCGCCTTTTTGCAAGCACCGCTGACAATCGATTACGAAGCCGCCGTGGAATCGATCAACGATCTTGATACAAAAACGATTCCCGAAGGCGGGACAAATATCTCGGAAGCAATCGCGCTCGCGTCGCGAACTTTCGGAAAGAGCGCGATGGGAAATCGCGCGCTGATTATTTTTACCGATGGCGAAGAGTTAAGCGGCGACGCAATGCAAAGCGCGAAGATTGCGGCCGACACCGGTGTACGCATTTTTACGGTTGGCGTGGGGACGCCGGAAGGCTCGCTCATTCCGATCAGTGGGGAAGATGGCGGAACAGCTTTTGTCAAAGACTCCGCAGGCCAAGTCGTAAAATCGAAATTGGATGAAAAACGCTTGCGCGAGATTGCGCAAGCCAGCGGAGGATTTTATTTGTACTTGGAAAACGGCCCGCGCACAATGCAGCAGATTTACACTGAAGGCCTCGCCAAAATGCAAGCCGCCGAGCTCGACGTGCGCTTGTCGCGGCGGCCAATCGAGCGCTACGAATGGCCACTCGGCGTCGCTTTGCTCGCGCTCGCCACGTCGATCTTGATTGGCGAGCGCAAACGGGTGCGCGAAAGAATTTATTCTCGCGCGCCGGCAAAGATCGCGGCAGCAACCGCTGCTCTCCTGATCTTTTTCGCGCCATTCGCCTTTGCCGCGGTCTCCGGGCTGGAAGCCTATCGTAAGGGGGAGTTCGGTGATGCTTACACGCAATTTCAGCAAACATTACAGGCGCATCCGCAATCGCGCGCGGAAGATAAGCTTCATTTCGATTCCGGCGCGGCGGCTTACAAAATGAAAGATTACGGCAAAGCGCTGGAATCGTTCAGTCAGGCGCTGCTCTCGCCTGATCGTGGTCTGCAGAGCAAGAGCCATTACAATCTCGGCAACACGCTTTATGAGCATGGCGAAACGCAAAAGAGCGACGACAAAAAGCTGAGCGATTGGGCAAACGCGCTGCAGCACTATGAGCAGACGCTTAAGGTCGAACCGCAGAACAAAGAGGCGGAGGAGAATTACGAATACGTAAAGAAAAAGATCGAGGAGCTAAAGAAAAAGCGCGAGCAACCACCGCCACCCTCACCTCCGCCCTCGCCGCCATCAAAGCCGCAAAAGGACGAAAAGCAAAATAACCAGAATCAGCAGCAGCAATCCTCGTCGCAAGATCGACAACAACAGGAGAAAGAGCAGGAACAACAGGAACAGCAACAATCGCAAGCTCAGAACAAACCCGAAAACGGCCAAAACCAAAAACCAGAAGACAAGCAGGACCAAGCTCAAGCGAAGAACGAACCGCAGAGGAATCGGGCGCAGCCCGGCGAGAGTCCGTCGCCTTCGCCATCACCCGGCAAAGGAGAAAGCAAAGATCGACAACCTTTGCCGGGAGAAAAACAAGCAGAAGAATCACCGAGTCCGGGAGAAGGTGAAAATGAAAGCCCTTCGCCAAGTCCCGGTGAAGGCGAAAAGGAAACGCCGTCGCCATCGCCGGGAGAAGGTGAAGGCTTAGGCGAAAATGCAACGCCATCCGCGACTCCGTCAGAATCGCCGCAAAAGAAATTCGCTGGCGAATTAAAAGGAGCCGCAAGCGAAAAACCGGAAAAGCCGCCTGACCAAACCACGCAGATTGCCGAGGCCGAACCGGAGAGGGAAGGTCAAATGAGCGAACGCCAGGCCGAGGCGCTCCTCCAGTCGATGAAGGATGAAGAAGCGCGTGTGCGATTGGATGAACACAAGGCCGCACGCCATGTCTATAACGACTGGTAGGACGATGGCGTTCGATGTTTGATTGAAGATGTCGATGTACGGAATGCGTGCTTCCATTCCAGTTTTTTTCCTGGCGCTGACCGCGTTTGGCGGAGTCGATTGCGTGCTTGCAGATGCTCCGAGAGTGACCGCAGTTCTGAGCAACTCGGAAGCCGCCGTCGGACAAACGATCCAGTTGCAAATCAAAGTCACGGGCGATCGCGCTGCGGAAGCCCCAGAAAATATCGTTATCGATGGTCTTGAAATTAATCGCACCGGAACAGAGCAGCACTTTGAGATGAACAACTTCAATGTGAGCTCAAGTGTGATTTACAATTACACGATTCTCCCGCTCAAATCGGGCACGTTCAAAATCCCCTCGCAAACAGTTCGCATCGGCAGTAGTTCGCTGCGGACACCGGAATTGACATTAAATGTCGCGGATTCACCTGGTCGTTCCTCCTCATCGCGCTCAAGTCGCGATCTGCCACCTGGCGATGCGAACAAGCTTGTCTTCGCCGAATTGATCGTGCCCCAAAAGACTGGCTTTGTCGGTGAGATGGTGCCGGTCGAAATTCGGCTTGGCTTTGACCCGCGTGCACATCCGCAGCTGGTTGATGGCCCGGAGATAACCGGGCAGGGATTTACCGCGCAAAAGTTGCAGCAGTCCCAGGAGGGTCTTGAAACGATCAACGGAAGATCTTACGACGTGGTGACATTCAAGACTGCGATCGCGGCCGCCCGAGCGGGAAAATTTGAAATCGGACCCGTGAAAGCGAAAGCGCAAGTGTCGCTGCCGCGAAGGCCGGGCACGTCGCGGTCACGATCGCGCTCGCCGTTCGATCTGTTCAACCTGGACGATCCGTTCTCCGATCCGTTCTTTGCGGATCCATTTGGTCAGTTCGCCGAGCGACGCGAGGTGGACGTGGAAAGTGAACCCGCAACCTTCGAGGTGAAACCGCTGCCGGCGAATGCGCCGCCGAGCTTCTCTGGCGCGATCGGAAATTTCACGATGACGACGGACGCCAAGCCAAAAAATGTGCAAGCCGGCGACCCGATTACCGTAACATCGACAATCTCCGGACGCGGCAATTTCGACCGCGTCAATGCGCCTGTCTTTGAGGATGAGCGAGGCTGGCACAAATATCCGCCATCCGCCAAGTTCAAGCAGGACGACGATGTCGGTATTAGCGGCGCGAAAACCTTCGAGACCGTTATTTCACCGAATGAAAAGAAACAGGCCCTTCCGCTTCTGGCATTTTCGTATTTCGATCCGCTAAAAGAAAAATATGTGACGCTGCGGAGCGACGCGATCCCGATCAGTGTCCAGGGTGGCGCCCCGACCCCACCGAACGCGGTCGCATCGCAGCCGGCAGCAACACCGCCGGCTGCCGTCGCTGCGAAATCGTCGCCGAAACCGCAGGACATTTTGTATCAACTGACAGAACGACCCGCGCGCGTGCAGTTGTTCACGCCGCTGTTCGCGCGCCCGATTTTCTGGATTGCCCAACTGATTCCGTTGGCGGCACTGCTTGGATTTATCGGATGGAAGATCCGGCAAGCGAAGATCGACAATCGCGAAGCGCGACGCATCGGCGCTTTGCAGCAGGAATCGACTGATCTTTTGCGAAGGTTAAGACGAGGCGAGGTGTCGCCGCAGGAATATTTCTTGGACGCTTCCCGCGCTGTGCGAGTGAAGACGGCGCTCGCTAAGAATGTGGATCCAAACGCAGTGGATGCGGAAATGGCGGCAGCAACATTTCAACTCGACGAAAACTCCCGCGCGCAATTGCGCCGCTTGTTCGAGCGAAGCGACGAATTGCGTTACAGCGGCCGCCCCAATGGGACCGGAACGATTTCCCCGGAAAACCGCCGTGAAGTGCTGGAGCTGATCGAGAATTTACGGGTATGAAACAACTTATTGTCGCTCTTTGCTGTATGATGGTTTGCACATTTGTTGTTTCACCGGCATTTGCGCAGTCGGATGCGGAATTTGCCAAAGCAAACGCGAATTATGCGGCAGGCCATTTTCAAGAGGCAGTCAACGGTTATGAAACACTCGTCCGCTCGGGAGAATGGAGCGCAAATCTGTTTTACAATCTCGGCAACGCTTACTTCCGAGTGGGAGATTTCGGGCATGCGATTTTGAATTACGAACGCGCACTCGCGCTGGATCGACATCATCCGGAAGCGGACGCGAATTTGCGCATCGTGCGAGATGAGGCACGCGCACTGGAGATGCAATCAAGCTGGCCGGAGCGTTATTTCCAATTTGGGAGCCTCAGTCAATACAGCGTCGTGGCGGCGGTCGCCTTCTGGCTCGGGATGTTTTGCGTTTTCCGGTTGATCTTCGGGCGACGCCGTTCCGCTGCGATCATCGCATTGTCGATCTTATCTTTTTCGACTTTCGTTATTGCGGCTTTTGCGATTTATAAACTCGAGAATGGCAACAACGGGCGCGCACTTGCGATTGTGACTGGCACCGGAGTCGAAGCGCGGTTTGCTACCGCAGACAGTGCGAACAGCGTCCTCGCGCTGCCTCCTGGCAGCGAAATCAAAATCCTGAGTACTCGCGGAGACTGGATTTATGGGGCGCTGCCCAACAATCTGCGCGGCTGGCTCCCGGCGAAGAGCGCGGAATTGGTGCGGCTGTAGGCACGGCGCTGTGCGTCGTCGAAAACCGGCCGCTACAGTGCTGATATTTGCGACGATCATAGATCGCCACTAGAGAATTTGTATGAAGGCGGAGATGGACATCGGTACCGACAAGAAAGCGCTCCAGATCAATCTGGATGCGAAGAAGTATGGGACATTCGCCGAGATCGGAGCCGGCCAGGAAGTTGCGCGCCGCTTTTTCCACGTGGGCGGCGCGGCCGGGACGATCGCAAAGACGATGTCGGCTTACGACATGACCTTTAGCGATGCGATTTATGGCCCGACCGATCGTTATGTGAGCCGTGTCCGGCTGCAAACAATGCTAGACCACGAATACAACCTCTTGCTCGAACGGCTTAACGCGAAGCTCGGTGGAGAACGAACGTTCTTCGTCTTTGCCGACACAGTCGCAGCGCGCAGCTTTAAGCAGCACAACGAATCGCACGGCTGGCTCGGCGTGCGATTTCAATCCGAAAAGCACGGCGAGCCGAGCCAGATCATCATTCACGTGCGAATGCTCGATGAGACCAATGTCGATCAACAGGAAGCGCTCGGAGTTATCGGCGTTAATCTAATTTACGGCGCGTTCTTTTATGCTGAGCCGGAAAAATTGATCTCATCGCTGCAAGAAAATCTGGCGCCAGGGCGGATCGAAGTGGACATGATCAAATTTTCGGGTCCGCTTTTTTGCAAGGTCGACAATCGCTTGATGAGCTTGCAACTCGTCAGCCAGGGTTTAACGAGCGCGGTCATGTTCAAAGCGGATGGCGAGACGGTGCAGCCAGCGGAAGTTTTTTATAAAAAGGCGATCCTGGTCGAACGCGGTAGTTTTCGCCCGGTCACTTACGCGACCAACGACATGCTGGACGGCGCGCGCGGTGTGTTTCTGGCGCAGTCGGCTTGCTCGGAGAAAGATCTGGTCGTGCTCATGGAGATGACGCTCGAGAATCTGCTTGCCGAAGGGCAGCTCAATCACACCGATTTTCTCGCCCGCGTCGATATTTTAGGCGCGCTCGGACGAACGGTCTTGATCTCGAGATTCGGCGAATACTACCGGTTGGCGGGATACCTCTCGCGCTACACGAATCGAATGATCGGGCTGGTGATGGGGGTGCCGAGCTTGATGGAGATTTTCGATGAGAAATATTATCTGAACCTGGAAGGTGGAATTCTGGAAGCGCTTGGCCGGATGTTTAAAGCCGGACTGAAGCTTTACGTTTATCCTATGATCGACGAAGAAACGGGCAAAATCGTCACCGCGACGCAGCTCGAAGTCGCGTCAAACCTTCGGTCGCTGTTTGATTATTTGATCGACAATCAGTTTATCGAAGAGATCTCCCATTATCATTCCGAGTACCTGCGGATCTATCCGGCGGCGGCCCTGGCCAAGCTGCAGTCCGGGGATACCGGATGGGAGCGAATGGTTCCGCCGGAAGTCGTCCAGATCATCAAGGAACGCGAATTCTTCGGCTACCACGCGCCGGTCGCGGCGTAACTGACGATTAGCGGACGCCTGACAAATTCACGCGCGGAGCATGAAATAGAGTTAGAAAAAGATCAACGTCGGCACAGTTCCCGCTACATGGGACGTCAGCATCATGGCCAGACGCGGAGATTCCGTTATCGGGATAGATTTAGGCAAGCATGCGTTCAAAGGCGTGTCGGTGCGCCAGAACAGCGATTCCCGCCTCGTGCTCACGAACTTCGCTTCGCGCGAAGTGCCGGAAGAATTCGCCACGGTCGATGAATTGGCGCAACCACTGAAACTTTTACTGCGCGAACTTGGCGGACGTATCAGGGGTTGTGCCCTCGCCATATCCCATCCCGCCGCGCTCTTGCGCATCATCGAGCAACCCAGCACGCCCATTAACTTGCTCCGCAATGCGCTGCGTTTAAATGGACTGGCTGTGCTCAACCAGGAATGCAAAGATTTCGTGCTCGATGTCGCGCCGGTGTGTGCAAATGGAACTGGCGAAGGCGGTGCGAGCGGAATCGACTCGGGCGGGGTAGCGGTTCAGAGCGCCGTCGCGACAAAAACCAAGTACCTCGTGGGTGGAATGCTGCGTCAAACCGTGAAGCAAATATCCGAAGCCATGAGCAAGGCGCGTGTCTCGGCGGACATTCTTCAACTGGCTCCGGTATGTTCGTTCAACGCTTTCGAATTCGCTTACCCGGAAATTTTCCACAACGACGCTTTTCTCCTCCTCGACATGGGACACTCCCAGAGCACGGTGCTCATGGGCAGTAAAGGAGAACTGGTGCTGGTACGCGGTATCGATTACGGAGGAAAGACGCTCCGGCAAGCGCTCACCGCAGACGGTGCGCTCGAAAAAGATGCAGCCTGGACGCTGCTTCAGCAGGGCGATCCGGGGATGGCAGAGATCTGCCGTGCATCGTTCGCGCGCCTCGCCACCGAGGTCCGTAACTCGATCGGCTTCTTCGAAGGGCAAAGGGAAGAAAGCATTAGCCGAGTTTGTGTTTCCGGCGGATTAGCCCGCATCGAGACCATTCTCCAGATGCTGAGCGACGACCTCGGACTGCCGTGTGAAATTTGGGATCCGCTGGAGACATGTGAAGTGGCCCTCTCCGCGCCGAAGCGAGAGGCCCTCCCCCATGAATTTGTCTCGCTCAACGTCGCCTGCGGGGCGGCATTCGAATACCTCAGAACCTAACGAGCGATGGCACTTCATCTCAACCTCCTTCACGAGGAGATTCTGGAACAAAGACAACGCCAGCGCGATCCGCTGAAGATCGGCATGATCGCGCTCGTCGCCTGTGGCGTGTTGCTTTTTCTTTATTACACTTGGAACGCGTACCGAACCCTGGAAATCAAGAGCCGATTGACCACAATCGAGCGAGCTTGGAAGAAGATCGAACCAGGGGTGACCGCCGCGCAAAAGCGGGTCGCGGACCTTGAAGGCGTCATTAAAACCACGCGGGCACTCGACGATTACATCGACAATCGATTCTTCTGGGCGCCAGTTTTGCAAAAGGTCTCACACTGTGTAGCGCCGAATACGCAGTTAACCAATTTTGAAGGCGCCGTTCAGGATGAGAACAGAGGGATCGACGTCTCCCTTGAAGGCATAGCGGCCGGGCGCGAACCACGATCCGTCGCGGAAGATCTACGCCAGATGCTGCTCGAACAGTTCCGCCAGAGCTACAGCGACGTGAAGGCGGAGTTCAAAACCCTCGAAGACCTCGATACCATCGTTAATGTCGCCGGCACACACATGGCGACGGCGCATTACATTCTCAGCGTAAATTTCAATCCAGCCGCTGTGCCCAAGCCTGGCGAATCGCCCGCTGCCACGCGCGCCCGGAAACAATGAATCCATGAAGGTAAACAAAGATCAGATCAAGAAGCTGTTTCTTAGTACCATGGGCTTCATATTTTTACTCTACGTTTACTTTAGCTTCTTCCTCGGCCCGCTGAATCGAAGCCGCGATGGCATGCTGCTAGAGATTAAAGATCTTCAAAGCAAGCTGGACGCCTCCAAGGAGCAAATGAACAAAGCGGTCAAGCTCGAACAACAGGCCAAAACTTCGACCGGTCGTTTTGCGGCATTAAAGGCCCTCAATCCGGAAGGCGCGCCGATCGCCTGGTTTCCTCCTCGAGTCAGAGCATTCTTCGCAAACCAGCAGGTCGATAAAGTTGTTGCGAGGCTCGAAGGCAGCACCGGCTTCAAGCAAACCGAGCTTACCGGATGGATGAAATACAGCTGGATAATCGACCT
>WNGE01001712.1_pt1 | contig 31867 bp, 28 predicted proteins | sample 5400651 | NCBI WGS metagenome assembly WNGE01 (sample SAMN13153370, study PRJNA577476) | soil metagenome | isolation source: 60 cm soil or saprolite under grassland replicate 2 | place: USA:California | collected 2016-06-15
CTATCCGGTCAAGCGCAGTAGAACCATTCACGAAGTGAATCGTTGTGCGGGGTCGAAGGACCTCTCGTCCGCCCGCGCCATCTGAGGACCGCAAAACATTCTGCCCATCCATGCTGGGCCGAGCTTCGCTAAGCCGGACAGCCGAGGGTGGTCGTCCCTACGTGGTTCGTGACAAATCCGGCATTTTCTTGTGCCAGTCAGTTGATTGTTCGTAGGCTTGGGCTGCCTGAAGCGCAACCTGCTCCTGCCACGGCGCGGCGGCTAGTTGCACGCCGATCGGCAGGCCTTCTTTGGTAAAGCCGCATGGGACTGAGATGGCGGGAATGCCCCAGACATTGAAGGGGCGCGTGTTGCGTAACATGATCAACTCTGCCGGGCGGAGCCGGTCTGGATGCTCGCTGAGTTCTTTGATGCTCGGAGGCGGGATGGGCACGGTGGGTGTGAGCAGGATGTCGACTTCATCGAATACTTTCCGGATGGCGTGACGGCTGGCCTGGAGGTCGCGGCTGGCACGCAACGCAGCGGCGGCGGCAACGTTCTCGCCCGACTTGATGCGAGCGAGCGTTGCCGGTTGGTAGAGTTCGGGCGAGCGAGCGACGAGCGGCTGGTGAAAGGCATAGGCTTCGGCGCTCGCGAGTGTGCGGTCGGTCGAGACTTCGAGCTTCACCTGGTCGCGAATCTGGGCGCCGAGTTCACGGAAAACCTGAATCGCTTTCTCGATGGCGGCTGCAATTTCGGGGTTCAGATCGTCGAAAAAGAAAGCCCGCGGCACTCCGATGCGCAGCTTGGGCGGAAGCTGGTCGAGGTGCGAGGTGAAATCGGGCACGGGCGCGTCCACGCTGGCGGGATCGCCCGCGTCGTAGCCGGCGAGTACCTGCATCATGAGGACCGCATCGCAGACCGAGTTTGCGATTGGGCCGACGTGATCGTACGACCACGCTAGTGGGACCACGCCTCGGGCGCTGACGCGGCCGTAGGTCGGCTTGAGTCCAACCACTCCACAGCAGGCAGCGGGCAAACGGATGGAGCCAGCCGTGTCGGTTCCGACGGCGGCAAAACCCAAGCCCGACGCCACGCTCGCGGCCGAACCGCCCGAGGAGCCACCGGTAATCCGCGACACATCCCACGGGTTGTGCACCGCGCCGAAGAAGCTGACCAATGAGCTGCCGCCGTAGGCGAACTCGTGCAGGTTCTGTTTGCCGAGGATGATGGCTCCGGCGGCTCGCAGGCGGCGCATTATTTCGGCGTCTTCAGTGGGGATGCGGTCTTTGTATTGCGCGCTGGCGGCGGTGGTGCGGATGCCGGCGGTGTCGAGAATGTCTTTGAGTCCGATGGGAATGCCGTGGAGCGGGCCGCGGTAGTTGCCACTCTGGACTTCCTGCTCGGCACGGCGGGCCTGATCGAGAGCGGAGTCGGCAAGGACGGTGATGAAGGCGTTCAGTTTCGGGTTGAGGTTTTCGATGCCCGCGAGGCAGTCGCGGGTGAGCTCGACGGGGGAGATGGCGCGGTCGCGAATTTGCCGGCTAAGTTGCTGGATCGTTGGACGCACGTGATCCTCGACAGATCGAAGTGATTTTACAGGTTGAGGAATGAATGCATTGCCTCCGAGACCAATCAGCGCAGGATTGGCAAGCGCTGGGCTGAGGGCGAGAGTGCGCAGAAAGTTTCGGCGGCTTTCCGATGTTGGCTGCTTACCTTGCATTTGCGGTCCGAGTCGCGGCCCGCTTCGCGAACCACTTCACGACAAGATACACGACTGGGCCGGCGGCGAGCGCCCAGGGGCCCCAGCGCAGGGCTATCGGATCGCTGTAGCGCAGGGCCACATAGGTCATGGCCAGCGGCATGGCGATGACATAGATGAGTCCGAGGCGGCCGCCGGGAATTCGGAAGGCGCGCGGAAGTTCGGGATGTGTGCGGCGCATACCCCAGGCGGAGAGGACGGTCATCACGGTGGTAGCGGCGCGCAGCCAGACGTAAATGCTGATGAGCTGGCCGAGCGTGTGCAGCGCTAACGAAGCGTAGATGGTCGCGGAGATCAGAATCGCGATCCACGGGGTACCGTAGCGTGGATGCTTGCGGGTGAGGAAGGGCGGGAAGTACCCGTCTTCGGCGAGCGCGAAGGGCATGCGCGTGGTGGTGAGCACGGTGCTGTTCAGGAGCGCCACGTTGGCCACCATCGCCGCGACCGTCATCAGGTTGCCGAGCCAGGGGCCGCCGATCAGTTGTGCGGCGGTCGAGAAATAGCCGTCTTTCCAGTTCTGCCAATCGCCCCGCGCGGCCAGGGCGGCGAAGGTCGGCAGGAAGTAGGTTGCGATGGAAAGCGGAACGACGAGAGCGAGGGCGCGAGGATAGCTGCGCTGTGGGTTGTCGACCTCTTCGGCGACAGTTGAAAGCTGCTCGTACCCGGAGTAAAGCCAGAGTCCGAGCGCCAGGCCGACTCCGAACACTTTGGAAAACGCCTGGTTCGGCGGCACCAACGGGACGAACGGATTGTGGTGCCACTTGGCCAGGCCGAGAACAATCATGGCAATCACGGGAATGAAGATGAAGACCTCAAAGATAGTGGCGGCCTTTCCGACCATTTGAATGCCGCGGATGTTGATCCAGGTAATGAGAGCGATCAGGATGAACGAAACGAGCCAGTGCTTCCAGCCCACGATCTGCGGGAAGTAGAAGGTAAGGTAGTCGGTGAAGAGCACGGCGTAAGAGCCGCCGAGAAGGAAGGAGGCGGACCAGTTCCACCATCCGGCAAGGAAGCCCCAGAAGTCTCCAAACGCAGCGCGCGTCCAGCGATAAAAGCCGCCTTCGACTGGCATGGCGGTGGTGAGTTCGGCGGAGACGAGCGAAACCGGAATGCACCAGAAGAGTGGGATGAGCAGGTGGAAGAGCAGAGTCATGCCGGGGCCGCTGGTGGTGATCTGTGCCTCCAGGCCGAAGGGGCCCCCGGTGGTGTAGGAAAACATTACGAAGACAAAGTAGAACAGGCTGGCTTTGCCGAGGTTGGAGGGCGGAGAGGATGGGTTCGAAGTGCTCACGGTGAATCCGAGCTTGCCGGTGGAGAGCCGGGCGTCCCCGTCCGGCTGGACGGGCGAAACACCCGTCCCTGCGTCGTACGCGGTACTAGCGCGACGAGTGCGCTAACAGCCAAGGCACAAGGTCCGGCTCGGCGTAGCCCTTGTCCCACGAATTGTGGTTGACAGCCGGATACTCGGTGTACTTGAAATCTGCGCCCGCGGCTTTGAGTGCCTCAGCCATGTGGCGAGACTGCTCGACGGGAACGGCCTGATCTGCATCGCCGTGGAACATCCACACCGGAATTGAGCCAATGCGGCGGGCAACTTCGGCGAAGGGGTCGCTGATTCTCGGATCATCGATCAGAGTGACGCGCAGCTGCGGCCAATCTTTCTGCGGTTGCACACCGGAGCAAATCGGCACGATGGCGGCAAATCGACCGGGATTGCGCGCCGCCAGTTCCCAGGTACCAAACCCGCCCATCGACAAGCCGGTGAGGTACACATGCTTGCGGTCGCCGTGGAACTCCTTGATCGAGGCATCCAGCGCGGCCAGCGCCAGTGCCTGCATGTCGGGCTCGCCCCAGATTTTATCTTTGCCACATTGTGGCAAGACCACGATAAACGGGAACCGCGATGCGTCCAAACGGATGGCGTGGCCAATCCCCACGTCGGTCTGCAGCAGGCCATCGGAGCCGCGCTCGCCCGCGCCGTGCAGGAAGAGTATGACCGGCCAGGACTTCTTCGAACGAAAATCTGCCGGAACATAGATCTGGTAGCGGTAGCTGCTGCCGGAAACGCTGACCGTGCGGTCGAGGAAACCAGTCTCGATGCGAGCGGAGGCGCAGACCGCGCAGAGAATCGGGAGCAATGCAAATGTGAACGTTCGACTTGCCATGGCAGGCTAGTGTACAGGAATCCCGGGTAGCGATTTGTCCGATCACTTACGCGAGGCGGATGAGCCGCGCGGCTGATCGTAGAGGGCGGACAACGTATCGAGCGCGTCTTTCACGAGAAAGGCGGCTGCTTCTTGAATGACGCGTTCGGGCAGTTCTGTCGGCTCGCCGACAAACTCCAGCGCCATGCGGACGCGCGTGCCGCCCTTGAGATCGGGGCCGAAGGTGACTTGCTGATCGGCTACGATGCCGAGAGCGTGGTTGAGCAAGCTGATGGCGCGGGGCGGACTCAACGAACTCACCACGGCGAAAATCGTCGCCTTGACCGGCTTGATCACGACATAGCGGAGGCGGCTGCCGACCTCCCAGGGCTTGCCTTCGATCCAGGAGGCTTCTTCGTAGATTTCACGATGAAGTAAGCGACTGAGGTCCTGAAAGGCGTAAAAGGCCGCGTCGACCGATACCGGGACGGTAACCGAGTAGTCGACACGCGGCAGCATGGGGCCCACACCCTGGGAATGGGCGCGATTATGCGCCGATCTTTTCCGGAATACAAGAAAATAGGCAGGCGCTGCCGGGCAGGCGGGCGCATTCCAGGTCGAGCAGCTTGCGTTTGATGTCGAGTCCACCGCCATAGCCGCAGAGCGAGCCGTCGGCGGCGATCACGCGATGACACGGAACGATGATCGCAACCGGATTGCGGTTGTTCGACATGCCGACGGCACGGAATGCGTTCGGATGGCCAATAGCCCGGGCCAGATCGCCGTAGCTGCGCGTCTCGCCATAGCGGATGTCGAGCAGGGCGCGCCAGCACAGGAGTTGAAAATCGGTGCCGCGAAGATCGAGAGGAATGGAAAACTCGCGGCGTTGGCCTGCAAAGTATTCGCTGAGTTGGTCAAGGTAAGGCGCGAGGCCTTTCCTCGATTCCTGGAGCTGAATGGTTTTGGGATTCAGGTTCTGCACGCGAGCTTCAAATTCGAGGCGCACGAGACCCTTCGGGGACGCGGCGAGGAACAGTGGACCGACCGGCGAAGAGGTACGGAAGCAGAACAGAGTTTCCATGACGCGTTGCAAGCATAGCACGTTGATGGCTTGGCTCTGGCATTGCCGCTAGAGCACTAGGAAATGCGCTGCCGCATCCCGGAGCAGAACAATTTCCCCCAAAAAAATGCCTCCCGTTTTCGCGGGAGGCATTTAGGGAACGGCGTTGCTATTTCGGCTGCTGTTCAGTAGTCGCCGGGGTGGAACTGGTCGAAGCAAGTTGCTCCAGATTGTTCTTCAGGAGGCTGACTTCAACGCGGCCGCCGGTAATGCGTTTCGGCTTGGCCTCGCCCGTGGTCGCAGTCGCGGCGATCGGGGCGTTGCCCATGCCAACGAGATAAATCCGGTAGACCGGAACGTCGTGGTTGAGAACCAGGTAGCGCACGACCGACTCGGCCATCTTCTGCGAGTTGGCGATCGCGACCTGTCCGTGGCCGGACGAAAAGCCCTGTACTTCAACCACGTAGCCGCGCTGGCTCTTCAGCGGAGTGGCCATCTCATCCAGAGCTATCTTGGCGTTCTTGCTAAGCACCGTCTGGCCGGACTTGAAAATGATTTCGGTTTGGGTGGTGGGCTGATACTGGTCGATGTTGGTGACGACTTTCTCGACATTATTCAGCCGGTTGTGCGCCTGGTCGGCGGTTTGCTGGGCAGCCTGCGCCTTGTTGCCGGCGTCGATGGCGTGCTGGTCCGCCTCGTTGGCCTTGTTGGATGCGAGCTGGATTCCCTGCTGCGCGCGGGTATCGGTGTCCTTGATCGCCTTGGTGTTGGAGGCGGTGAGTTCATCAAGCTCGTTGATGCGGTCGCGGATCGGCGAGGTCTGGCGCTGCACGTATTTCTTGCGGGCGAACGGATTCAGGTGGCCCCAGAAGCCTTCGTGCGTATCGGGTTGCAAGCGCTCCTTGCCCGTCGCATTGGCGGCCGACTGCGCTCCGGTCTGGGACGTCGAACTCTGAGCCGCAGAAGTATCGGACGTCGGACTCTGGGACGTCGAACTCTGAGGCGTGGAAGGCTGGGACGTAGAAGTCTGCTGCGCGATGGCCGGGAGAGCCAGGATGACGGCGAGCAGCAGAACAAGGGCGCTGCGGTTTTTCATTTGAACTTCCTCCAAGTGGGAGTGGCGGCGCCACTCCGCGCGTTTTTGCGCGATTTTAACTGCATCGATTCAGGACAGAACCCGTAAGCTCGGAAGGCAAACGTGACGCTTCCGCATGCCTCAAAAGGTAGGCCGATCAAAAGGCCCGCCTTGCCTATAACAAGTTGCGTGCCAAATACCCGCGTACCGGGACGTGGAATACAAGTGCTTTATTTTCAGAGATATTGTACCTTATCGTGGCAGCAGCTTATAGCCGTACTGGCGGTAATTTTGGCTTGAACATATAAAAACTGCGTGCAGGGATTTCCTTTGGAGTAACAAGAAATTGAAGAGAGCTGATTTCAGACGAGTGGCGCGGGTGGGGGTACTTTTTCTTCTTTGTGTGGGGGCGTGCGTGCCCGCGGAGGCGCAAGAGGGCACGCCGGCGTTGGCCTCAGCGCGTATCTCAGCCGATCGCATGCGGCAGTACTCGGATCTGGCGGTGGATTGGATGCAGCAGTATCTGCGCGTTGATACCACCAATCCACCCGGCAATGAGATGCGGGGCGCGCAGTTCTTCAAGAAGATTCTGGACGCGGAAGGCATCCAAAACCAGGTTTTCGAATATGCTCCGGGCCGGGCCGATCTGTGGGCCGTGCTGCCGCACAGCGCGGCGCAGCCGAAGCGGCCGATCGTGCTGCTCAATCACATGGACGTGGTCACCAGCGACGCGTCCCATTGGACCGTGCCTCCTTTCAGTGGCGAGGTCGTGAACGGATCGATGTACGGCCGGGGCGCGCAGGACATGAAGGAAGAAGGTCTGGCGCAGTTGGTCGTGATGGTCATGCTGAAGCGCGAGCAGGCCGCGCTCGACCGCGATGTGATCTTTCTCGCTGTCGCCGACGAAGAGGCAGCGGGCACGGGCACGGACTGGTTCGTCGCCAACCAACGCGAGTTGCTGCGAGACGCCGAGTTCCTGATCAACGAAGGTGGCGAGAATCTCCTCCAGAACGGCAGGGTGCGCTACGTCGGTGTGGACGTGGGCGAGAAGTCACCGCTGTGGCTGCATGTCACCGCTCATGGACGGCCGGGACACGGATCCCGCCCGATTCCGGAATCAGCGCCCAACCGGCTGGTGCGCGCCTTGAGCCGGCTGAGCCAGTACCAGCCGCCACTGCATGTGTTGCCGGTGGTGGATGAATTCTTCAAAACAATGGCGCCCTACGAACCGCCGGAGCGGGCGCGGATGTTCTCCGATATCCGAAAGGCGATCCAAGACAAGAGCGTGCAGCAGCAGATCACCGCGGATGAATCGATCAACTTCCTGCTGCGGGACACGATTTCGGTGACCATGCTGGGCGGATCGCAGCAGACCAATGTGATTCCGCCGGAAGCGTGGGCCAATGTTGATGTACGCCTGCTGCCGGGAGCGAACCCAAAGGAATTTCTCGAGTCGATCCGCAGAGTGGTGAACGATCCGAACGTCACGGTCGAGCCCGAGAACCCCGAGTTCCGCGTTGCGAATTCGTCTCCAACGGATACCGCGATGTATTCTGCGATTCGCGAAGTAACCCGGGCTTACTTCGGGACGATTCCGGTTGCGCCGCGCATCACCAGCGGCTACACGGAGAACCAGCGCTACCGGCCACTCGGCATCAACGCCTATGGCTACACCCCTTATACAGCGACCGAAGAGGAAGGCTCGACCGAGCACGGTAATGATGAGCGGGTGCGGGTGGAAGAACTGCGGCGGGCGCCCAAGATTCTGTACGACGTGGTGACGCGGGTGGCTGCGCCTTAGCTGAACTGCGCCACCACCGGCGCTCCAAGCATCTCGAAGCTGCCGGCAATCATCAAGTAATCATGAAGCGTTACATGGCTGCGCTCCTCCCATTTCTGCTTGCGTTTCTTAGCTATGCCGAGAAAACCCCCTTAGACCTGAAGCGACTGAAACTTCCCGAGGGCTTCCATATTACGGTCTTCGCGCAAGTGGACAGTCCGCGGATGCTGACGTTTTCTCCGGGTGGCATGCTCCTGGTCAGTGAATCGGGCGAAGGCAAGATCGTTGCACTACCCGATGCGAAGCATGCCGGTAAAGCCGAGCGGGCGGTCACCCTTCTCAGTGAACTGAACGAACCCCATGGGCTCGCGTTCTACGAGGGCAGGCTCTACGTCGCCGAGAACGACAAGCTTCGCCGCTATGACTGGGACGAGGCGAACCTGCGTGCGACAAATCCCAAGGTCATCGCCGATCTGCCCAAGGGCGGCGGGCACTCGACACGCAGCCTGGTGTTTCATGGCGGCAGGATGTACGTCTCAGCAGGGTCGAGTTGCAACGTCTGCATTGAGAAAGATCCACGGCGGGCAGCTCTGTCTGAGTTCAATCCCGACGGCAGCGGGCAGAAGATTTTTGCCAAGGGCTTGCGCAATGCGGTCGGGATAGCCGTGAATCCCAAGACCGATACGGTGTGGGTTACGGTGAATGGGCGCGACTGGCTGGGCGATGATCTGCCACCGGAGGTGATCGTCGATCTTGGGAAAAATGGAGGCGATGCGGGCTGGCCGTATTGCTACGGCGATCGCGTTCCGGATTCGAATTTCACCAAGCCGGGAGACGACCGGTGTAAGAACGTGATCCCGCCGAAGGTCCAGATGCAGGCGCACTCGGCGCCGCTCGGCCTGGCCTTTTCTGAAGGCTCGATGTTCCCTCCGGAATACCGTAACAACATCTTCGTGGCGCTCCATGGGTCGTGGAACCGCAGCGTGCCGACGGGATACAAGGTTGTGCGCATAAGGCTGGACGACAAAGGCCAGCCGCAGAGCGGCGCCGAAGACTTCATCGCCGGTTGGCTCGCGCCTAACGAAGCGAAGAGAGGTCGATGGATGGGGCGTCCGGTGGGGATTATATTCGGCAGCGACGGCTCGATGTACTTGAGCGACGATTCGGGCGGCGTGATTTACCGGGTGACGTACGGAAAGTAGCCTGCTGCTTCGCAGGACGGGCAAGGGCGCCCGTCGCTCCATCAGAGACTGCTAGTCCGAACAATACTTCTCATACTGCTGGTGGATGAACGGGTCGGTCATGCCGGCGATGTAGTCGCAGATCACTCGCGGCAGCGGCTCCTGCGCGGATTTTTCGCGGTAGTTGCGGGGCAGGTCGTCGGGCTCCTCCATCCAGTGCGCGAAGAGTTCTCCAATGATGCGCTCCGCGTCTTCTTTCTCGCCTTCGAGCGCGGGACTGAAATAGAGATTTTCGTGGAGGAAATCCTTGAGCTGGCGCCTTTCTCGTTCGATCGGCGGACTGAAGGCCCCGAGCCGCTCCGGGTGGCGCCGGATGTCTTCCAGAGAACGCACGCCCGCGTTTTGGAGACGTTGCTGTGTGTGGGTGATCAGATCGCCGACCAACCGGTCGAACACGCGCTTCAGAGCCTCGTTGAACTGCAACTTCTCGGTCGCGTTCGGGTACAGGGTTTGCACATCCCGAAGGCAGCTCTGGAACAGGGCGGCGCTGCTCGCAATCTGCTCTAGGGTCAGCAGGCGTGCTTCGAAGCCGTCGTCGAGATCGGCGGTGCTGTAGGCGATCTCGTCGGTCAAATCGATGAGCTGCGCTTCGAGAGGCGGCCGCTCGTCTAAGAGATACTCCGCGAGTTCGGGATGATCTTCGGCGCGGTAATCGTGCGAGTGTTTGATGATCCCCTCGCGGACTTCAAAAGTCAGATTGAGCCCGCGATATGCGGCGTAACGAAGCTCGAAGTCCTCGACGATTCGAAGCGCATGCAGGTTGTGGTCGAACGAAAATCCATAGTGGCGCATGGCGGCGTCGAGCGCTTTTTCTCCCGCGTGGCCGAAGGGAGGATGCCCGATGTCGTGCACCAGGGCAAGGGCTTCGACCAGGTCAGGGTTCAATCCGAGTTGGGCGGCGATGGTGCGCGAGATCTGGGCGACTTCAATGGTGTGAGTCAGGCGGTTGCGGAAGTGATCGGAGTAGCGGCGGGTGAAGACCTGGGTCTTAGCTTCCAGACGGCGGAAGGCGCGGGCATGGACGACCCGGTCGCGGTCACGCTGGAAATCGTTGCGGTAGGGATGCGGCGGCTCGGGATAGCGGCGGCCACGGGAGTCTTCTACGCGCACCGCATAGTCGGCGAGCATGGGGAAAGTCTAGCATTGTCGATTTTCGATTGTTGGGTATTGGTTGGACAGCCGCAATCGACGTTGAACCTACTGCATCTGGTGTAGCTGTTGCAGCACTTCCGCAGCCTTGGGAATCTCTGGAATGGTGGCAGAAACCCGGCGCCAGCGCTCGCGCCCGTTTTCGTCGATTACAAAGGTCGTGCGGATGGCGATATCGGTGTCACCTTTTCCGTGCGAGTGGAGCAGCCCATACTGACGAATCACCTGCGCTCCGGGATCGCTGAGGATGACGAACTTGCGGTCGGCCTGTTTCTCCCAGACCAGGTGGGCATGTTCCTGGTCGTCCACGCTGATTGCCACCAGGCTGGCTTTTGCCTGTTCGAAGTCAACGGCATGCTGCGCGAACTCGCGCAGTTGGCGCATGCAGAACGGTCACCAGTAGCCGCGATAGAACACCAGCACAACGCGGGATCCGCGCAGGCTTGAGAGTGTGAAAGGCTTGCCATCCTGATCGTTCAACGTAAAGTCGGGAGCGGGTTGCAGGTCGGCGAATGACGACTGCGGTTTCGGCAGGATCATCTTCCACGCGACCAAACCTACTGCCAGCAGGAGGAGGAAGAGGACGATCAGGCCAATTTTGCGGCGTCGCGACATCGTCTAAACGAACAGACTAGAACCGGAATTGTTGCAACGGCCTGACGGGCGTAGGCGCCCGTCCCTCCATTCCGCATTCATCTACTGCTTCGAGCTGTCTTCTCTGGCCAGTTTGATCTTGGCCGAATCAAGCTTCTTCTGGACCTTCGCTACCTCGACCGGATCGAGTTCGGCGGCCACCGTGCGATTCCACTCGTTCAGGGCGCGCTCCCAGTTAGTGGCAGCGAGCTTCAGGCGTCCGGTTTTCTGGTAGAGATCGCCCAGATGATCGTGGACGGTAGGATCGGTATTGATTTTCTGCGATGCCTTCACCAGGTTCTCTTCCGCCAGTTCGTATTTTCCCAGTCGGAAGTACGCCCACCCGAGCGAGTCGAGATAGGCGCCGTTAGTGGGCTCGAGTTCGAGAGCTTTCTTGATGTATCCGAGCGCTTCTTCGAGCTTGGTGTTCTGGTCGGCCAGCATGTAGCCGAGATAATTCAGTGCGGATGCATGCTGCGGATCGCTGGCCAGAACCTTCTTGAACTGCTCTTCGGCTTCGGCGTAGCGTTTCTCGCGCTCGAAGGTGGAGCCGCGGAGAAACCAGACGTACTCCTTGTCGTCGGGCTTGGTTGAGAGCTGCTCGGCCTTGTCGAGGGCCTGCCGCGCATCGTCGAAGCGGCGCAGCCGGCTGTTTATCTGCGCCAGCGCGATGTAGACTTGGCGATCGCTCGCCTCCCCTTTCAGCAAAGCCCGAACGTCTTTGAGCGCCCGGTCGGCATCGCCCATGTCCGCCTGCTGCGCGCCGAGCACCAGCTTCAGATCGACGCTTTTGGGAACTTTCTGAACGGCTTCTTTCGCGACATCGGTTGCTCTCTGCCATTCCTTGGCTTCACGCCAGGTGTCGATAATCTGCTGGTAGCCCCGCTCCTCGTTCTCTTCACCACCCAGCGCAACCATCTGCCGGAAGGTATCGCTGGCCGACACGTTGTTGCCTTGATCGCGGTAGATCGTGCCCAGACGCTCGAGGAACACGGCGCGATTGCTCTTCTCACCCTGGGTATAGCTGTTGTTGGGCTTCTCCGACTTTTTCAGCAGGTCTTTTATGATCTGGATCGCTTCATCGTAACGGCCCTGGGCATGGTAGACGGCGGCGATGTTGTAGGGAACTTCAACCGAGTCCTGCACCATGGACTCGGCCTTTTTCAGATTTTCGAGCGCCGAGTCGAACTTGCCCTGCTTGCGGTAAATCTCGGCAATGCGGACGTAGGTCTGTGCGTCTTCGGGGTTGGCATCGGCGATGACTTTGTACTGTTCGAGGGCCGCATCGGTCTGGCCGTCGTTCAAAAGATTTTGCGCAAGACCGCGAATCGCATCGAGATTGTCGCGATCGAGTTCGATGGCGTGCCGGTAGGCTTCCACCGCCTTCTTGAACTGCTTCTGCTGCTCGTAGGTGTAGCCGAGCGCGGAGTACAGTTTGGCCGAACGGGCGACATCGGGCACCGAACTCAGGACTTGCGCGGCCCGCGATGTGTCGCCCAATTCGTTGTAGAGGTAGGCCAACGTGGTGACCGCTTCTTCGGAGCCGGGCTGAAGTTTCACCGCCGTCTTGAATTCGTTCTCCGCTTTTTGCAGATCGTTGCTCAGGCGGTAGAGACGGCCGAGGAGCAGATGGTCGTCCATGCTGTCGGGCTGCAGGCGGACGATCTGTTCATACTGCTCCACCGCCAGCTTCAGGACATTCTGCGAGCCGTTGCCGGCCTGCATATCGCCGAGCGAGCGCAGATAGATTCTGCCCAGCAAGCGCCGCGCTTCCAGGTTATTGGGGTCGCGTTTGATGATGTCCTGCGCTTCCACGACTGCGTCGCGAATGCGGCCCGTCTTGGCATAGAGTTCGGCCAGGCCGGACGTGAGATATGCGGAGGTGGGATCGGCATCGATGGCTGCGCGGTACTCTTCGATCGCCTTATTGGCCATTTCGCTGCGGCCGTAGGTAGCGACTTGCTCCTCATACATGTGCGCGAGAGCGAAGTGGTAGTAGGCGGCGGCGCGGTCCGGAGCTTTCGTTTTAGCGGCGGACTGAGCGCCCGCGGGGGAGGAAGCATCCCCGGTGTGAGCGGGCTGCGCCTGGGCCAGCAGTATCGGCCCTGTAAATATGAGACACGAGACAAGCCAAAGCTGTTTGTTCATGAAAAATCCTAGGATTGTTCTCACACCCGATTGGATGCCGAAACACCACCGGTGGGTGTTTCTATTCTACCCTCGGACTGGGCTCGGGACATAGAGAAAGCGAGAGCGTGCGGCAAGTCCGGAAGTACAGCGCCTTGAAGCATGGGGCTTGGGTACCCTAGCCGTGTTTTACACGACATTCGGCTGCGAAGCCGCGGCAAGCCGCTCCTCCGCAGCATGTTTCCAACGGGGTCTGGCCCCCAGAGTCTAGTGCCGGAAATGTCTGACCCCGGTGAAAATCATGGCCAGACCGTCGCGGTCGGCGGCTTCGATGACCTCCCGATCGCGTATCGAACCCCCGGGTTGAATGATGGCAGTGGCGCCGGTTTTGGCGATTTCCTCGACGCCGTCGGGGAAGGGGAAGAAGGCGTCGGAGGCGGCCACGGTGCCTTTCAAGGGCAGCTGCGCTTTCATCGCGCCGATTTTGCAGGAATCGACGCGGCTCATCTGCCCGGCGCCGACCCCGACGGTTTGTCCGTCGCGGGCGTAGAGAATGGCGTTCGACTTCACATGCTTGCAGACTTTCCAGGCGAACAGCAGCGCCCGCTTTTCTTCCGCCGTGGGTGGACGCTTGGTGACTATTTTCAGATCGGATTCGGCGAGTTTGTGAAGGTCGGATTCCTGCACCAGCATGCCGCCGGAGATGTTCTTCAGGACCCAGGTCTGCTGACCTGCAGGAACCTCGACCAGGCGCAGATTCTTTTTCGACGCGAAGATTTCTTGGGCGGGTGCGTCGAAGGCGGGCGCGGCAATCACTTCGAGAAAGAGCTTGGCCATTTCGGCAGCGGCCGCCGCATCGACCGTGCGATTCACTCCGATCACCCCGCCGAAAGCTGACACCGGGTCGCATTCCAGCGCGCGCACATAAGCCTCCGCCAGAGTCTTGCCCGTGGCCGCGCCGCACGGATTCGAGTGCTTGATGATGGCGCAAAGCGGCTCGTCGAATTCCTGGGCCAGATCCCAGGCAGCCTGCAAATCGACGATGTTGTTGTAAGAAAGCTCTTTGCCTTGGACTTGGTGCGCGTTGGCTGCGCCCCTGCCGGTCGCGTCCGCATACATTGCGGCTTTCTGGTGCGGATTTTCGCCGTAGCGGAGATCCATCGTTTTGTGAAATTGCAGACGCAAAGTTTGCGGAACGCTCGACGGCGCTTCGAGCTGGAAAGTCCCATTCAGACGGACGCGCTCAAGAGTCGAAGCAATAGCGGAATCGTACGCCGCGGTGGTCGCAAAGGCTTTCTGCGCCAGGGCCCATTTCGTTTCTTTGGACAGAGCGCCCCCGGAGCGGGCCAACTCATCGGCAATCGCGTTGTAGTCCGAAGGTGAGGTCACGACCGCCACATCCTGAAAATTCTTGGCCGCCGAGCGCATCATCGAGGGCCCGCCAATATCGATGTTTTCGATCAACTCCTCGAAATGAACGCCGGGCTTGGCGGAGGTCTCTTCGAAGGCGTATAAGTTCACGACCACCAGGTCGATCGTGGGAATGCCGTGCTCGGCGACCGCCGCCCGGTGCGCGCTGTTTCCCCGGCAATGCAGGATGCCGCCGTGCACCTTGGGATGCAGCGTCTTCACGCGGCCGTCGAGCATCTCGGGGAAACCGGTCAACTCAGAAATGTCTTTCACAGCGATGCCAGAGTCGCGCAACAGCTTCGCGGTGCCGCCGGTGGAGATTAGCTCCACGTCCAAACCGGCGAGTTTGCGGGCGAAATCGACCAGTCCCGACTTGTCGGTAACGCTGAGAATGGCGCGCTGGATCTTGGACATTAGGACCTCGGGAGCGATGCGAGATTTTAGCAGTTTCGGTGGGGAGTTCTCAGTTCCCGGTTCTCAGTTCTCAGTCTTTGACGCCCGACAGTCTGCAAGTCCGTGCCGGCTCGGAAAAAACAATGCAGGCAAGCAACCAAAAACAGTGCCGGCGGTCATCGGAAGCTGAGAACTGAGAACTGAGAACTGAGAACTGAGAACTGGGAACTGGGAACTGGGAACTGGGAACTGGGAACTACGTTTTCGCTTTCGCCTTCAGCATCACATGGCCGCCCTGCATCTCGACGGAGTACACGACCGTGTCGCAGCCATACTCCTTGCGAAGCTGGATGGTTTTTTTCTGGACGAAGGCCGCGAAAGAATCCAGGCTCCCAGAAACTTTTTCGCCCGACTTCTGCTTGGCGGCCATAAGCGCTTTGTAGAGGGACTCCACCTTCTCTATTTCGGAGGTAGCGTCGGAGCATTGGACGGTGAAAGGCAGATCGCCGGCGGAGGCGTCGGCATGGCGCCCCACGCCATACACATGGCGATGCTTCCTCTCGTGTTCCGCGGAAGCGCGCACGCCTTGCACCGAAAGCATGGCGTCCTGCGGACGGCGGTACCCCTCTTCGCGGATCCGCATTTTCTTGCGCCAAAGATCGCTCTGGACGGCGTAACGCTGGGCCATCTCGTTGTACCGGTAGCGCTGCGAAAAGCTCATCCGGGTACCATCACTGAACTTGCGGATCAAGGCGAGCACCTTCCACTCGACGTCCGCCGGGGGCCGCTTGGCCGGGTTGTTGAAGAAGATCTCGTACTCGATCTTCAACCGGCGGAGTTGTTGATCAAGCAGATTCAGTTCTTCATCAATGGTCACAGATTGCCCCTGGTAACAGATTACCTTGAGCAGTGGGCCAACCGCGAGGTTCCGGCGGGACAGGGGGCAATGGTACGAAAGTACTCAAAGAGCGAGGCTCCTGGGTTCTCGCTTGTGGTTTCAGGGCATGGTACGGGGCTGACTTACTTGAATGAGACGGGAACGGCAACGCGAGATCGGAAAGCCGAGAGCCTATTTCGTGCTGGAGGCCATTTTCTTGACCATGGCCAATACCAACTTGCGGTCGCTATCGTTTAGGTTGGCAGCGTAGCGGCGGATCTGGCTCAGGAAGCGCACCTCATCGTCAGAAAGCTGCGGCAGTCCCTTGTGTCCGTTGGAATGGCCTTCCGAAAAGAACTGGGACAACGGTAAGTCCATTGCTCCCGCGATCTTAGACAAGGTATCGAGAGAGGGGACAGTGTGGCCGTTTTCCACTCGGGAGAGGTAGCAGCGTAGCAATCCGGTGCGCTTTTCGATATCGCCTTGCGACATGCCTTTCTGAAGCCGATAGTTACGAATGGTTTCGCCAATATTCATAAGAACGTAAAACGGGCCCTGAAAAGATGCGTGCATAGTAACCAGAGGAGTACCGTCTGGCAAGAGGAAATTAATTGCATGCAAACATGGATGGTCGACGGCTGGCGTTCGGGATAGGGCCGGGCAAAGGCGAAACAACCGTCGCGCCGGGCGGCGGGCGATCTCGAAACTGAAGTAGTCAATTAGTGCGTGGCTTCGAGTTCGCCCTTCTCGGCCTTCTCCTGACACTCGATGCAATGCCGCGTCCATGGCACCGCTTCCAGGCGCTTCGGGTTGATCTCCTTGCCACAGGAAACGCATTCTCCAAAGCTGCCTTCGCGCATGCGGGCGAGCGCTCCGTCCACCATCAGAAGCAACTGGCGGTCGTTGTTGCTCTGGCTGAAAAGGAATTCCTTGTTGTAAGAACTGGCGGCGCGATCGGCGATATCCTGCGTGGCTTCTTCGTCGGCGCTGCGGCCGTCCTGTTGATTGCGGGAAACCATGTGGCGCAGTTCCTGCTGCCGTGTTTCCAGCCTTTTTCTGAAGTACTCCAACTTCTTCTTGTCCATGATCCACAGCCCGCTCTCGAGCATAACTGCCGCTTCCCAGAGCGCTAAGTTCGCATGAAGCCAAACAGATATCCTAAGCGCCGAAGAGAGCATGCGTCAACTAGCCCAAGGGCAGAATCCAAAAGTCAGATTGCAAACGTAAAACTCAAACTGGATCGGGTCTCACCTCTTCCAATCTGAACTCGAACCTTAGACCTCACTGGCGTGGCAGCGCGTCCGGCATCGCGGCCAGCGCGTATCCCATCACCGCCATGGCGGCCGCGTTCTCCCGCAGATCCTGCGCATCGACCTTGTCGAGCGTGTCGGCGGCGGTGTGGTGGTAGTCGAAATACTTGCGGCCGTCCTGGATGATGCCGATGCCGGGAACGCCGGCCTCGACCAGAGGATCGATGTCGGATCCGGGGCTGCGACTGGTGGTACGAAAAATCGTGGAGCCCACCGGGCGCAAGACATCGAGCAGCGGCTGCAAGGCAGCCACCGCCGCCGGCGACAACTTCATCGCATAGCCCAAGGGGTGTCCGGCTCCGGCATCGCTTTCTATCGCGGCGACGTGATTGGCGATCTCCGCGGCGTGCGCTTTCGCGTACGCGTCGTGACCCCCACCACCGTTCTCTTCGTCCATCCATGCGATCACCCGCAACGTGCGGCGCGGCCGGAAATGCAGGCGCTGCAGCAGTTCGGCCGTAGCCATCGAGATGACCACGCCCGCGCCGTCGTCGATCGCGCCGCGCCCGAGGTCCCAGGAATCAAGATGGCCGGAGACAACGACGATCTGCTCCGAGTGTTCACTGCCCTTCAAATCGGCGACGACGTTGTAACCGGTCGTATCCGCCAGCCGTTGTGGAGTCACCGTCAGGTGCATGCGCACGCGGCCTTGCGACGCAAGGTGTTCGACCAAGTCCGCATCCTCCGCCACCAGCGCAGCGGCGGGAACCGGAGCCGGCTGGCTCCATCCGGTGTGCGGCAAACGGTAGTTCGCTCCGCCGACAGAACGAATCAGCGACGCAATCGCTCCCAGGTCGGCTGCGGCTTTCGCACCGCGAGCGCGATAGACCACGGCTTCTCCATAGGCTTCGAAAGCATAGCCCGCCAGAGCTTTGCGCTCGTCGTACGGAACATTGAAGAGCACGATTTTGCCGGCGACTTTGTCGTGCCCGAGTGCCGTAAGTTCATCGAAGCTGTGTACGACGACCACATCCGCAGTGAGGCCCTCTGCCGGAGTCGCGGAACTGCCGCTCAGAGTGGCAAGCGCAATCTTCTGCGTCGTCTGCGGAGTTTGTTCGGGAAACTCAACCAACTCCGCCTTCTCCTCCCCGCGCACCCAGTGCGAGACCGTCGCGGGTTCGAGACGAACTTCGAGACCGAGTTTGCGCATTTCGGCGCCCACGTATTCCGACGCGGCTTGCGCCTGCAGCGATCCGGCCGGTCGAGGCCCGATATTCTCGGTCAGATGCGCAAGCTGTCGCCACGCATAGTCGCTCGTAAGCGCGGCATCCCGGAGCGCCTGCAACTGGGCGCGGAACTCCGGCGAAAAGGCAGCAGCAGGAGGAGAGGCCTTTGCGCCTGGGGGATTCTGCGCCCACGCCGCGAAGCTCGTGAAAACGCCCAGAACTGCTATCAGTATCAGTGTCTTCATGCTTCTCTCAGAAATACCAGATCATTCATGACCCTGCCCGCGCGGGGGCGCGGAATACTCCGGAAGTTTCTGTTTTGTATCCTGGGAGCGCCTGACTTGCAGTTCGTCGAACAACAGCGCGGGACTAGCGACGCTGTACGCCACCGGCTCAAGGTGATTCTCCACCGCCGGCTCGGTCCCGGCGGCAATCAGATCGCTGCGTAAGGAACGGATGTCCAGGTCGCCGAAGACCGCGCCGCGCACCAACTCTTTCCGGCCGTCTTTGACCCAAATACGATAAAGAAGCCGCGGCGAGAGTTTCCCTCCCATAGTTTCCGCGTACAGACCGTAGGGCAAGTCGCGCTGTTTGCACAGTTCGACCAGTTTCTTCTTGAGCTCGGCTTCGGGCTGCGGATCGGACGACTGCAAAATCAGATTGCCGGGATGGGGCTCTGGCGCAACATTCGGGGCGCCGCGGCCGTGCCCGTTGGAAGACGGAAAATCGCGGATCGGCCGGCGCCCGACCAGGTACGACACCAGTTGTCCTTTTTCGACCAGCGCAACGCGCTGAGCTTTCACTCCCTCATCATCGAGCTTGTAGCTCCCCAGCAGGAGCTTGCGAGAAACGCTGGAGATGGTTGGATCGTCGAGAACGTTGATGAAATCAGGCAGGACGCGGCTCTTGTAACTGCTGGACCACTGTCCGGCCGTGCGCGCATTCTCTCCCAGTCGCGGCTTCCTGCCGAGCAGATTCGGCTCGACCAGTTCGGCGACCAGGCTGGAAGCGGCGTCGTTCGAGAACAGGACCGGCCCGCGGTATTCCTCATCAACCACCGGCGCATCCCGCAGCAGTTTCAATGTGCCGAGAAGTTTGCCCGCCATCTCCAGGAATTTCTCGCGCGTGGGCAACTCCTTCAACCCGGTCCCCTCATCGCCGTGCGAGCGCTGCAGCAGCATGCCGTCCGGAGCCTGCGTCGATCCGCTCATGAACAGGGCATAGTACGCGCTCCCCGTGCGAGCCACGGTCCCCTCGGAATTCACGAGGTAGCGGTTCTCGGCGACGAATCGCAGCGATGCCTCCCACGATTCCAGTTGCGGATCGGCACGATATTTGCCGGACGCCTCTTCGAGCAGATTCAACCAGGGTGCGAAATCGACCGACGACAGACGCACCACCGGTTCGATCAAGTCGACCGGCGGGGCTTTGGCAAAGTCATCGACTGGTTCGTCCACCTTCAACTGCTTCAGGGCGGCTTGTTTGGCGGAAAGCGCTTCGCCGGCGGCTTTGTAGGCGCGATCGGTGGCGAGCCAGACGCGGTGCCGGATGGCATATTCATCGTCGTCCAGCGGAACCAGGTCGATGACGCCTTCGCCGATGCCATAAAAGCTGTCCTGCTTGTAATCGCCCACGCGGACCACCACCCGCAGTAAGCGGCCGCGCTGGTGTTGCTGGCTGCGTAGCGCGCCGAAGACAGCGCTGGCGTCGAAGCCATCATGGTCGGTGACGCGGTATTCGATGAAATAGGGGGCCGGAACATTTTCGAGCTTGAGCTTGGCTTTCGAGCGTTCCAGTTCTGCCCGCAGCGCACGCAGGACAATATCGTCAGACGCGGGATTGGACGCCCGTGCGGCCAGCGGCGTACCGAGCATCGCCGAGGCCAGCAGCCAGGCCAGCAGACTAGGTCGAATCGCCGTTCGCCGGGTCATCGTTCGCCAGATCACCGGGCACCTTCGTTCCCGGACGCAGCCCCGGGCGGCGGAAGAATTGGGGGCCGCGTGTCGCCGTGCGTCCGTTTCTGGACTTCCATCTCGGAAAACAACATGGCCGGAGCGGCGGCAGCCACGGGAACACTACCCGATTCGGCGCCGCAAATGCCGTTGAAAACGCTGGTCGTGTCGCCCGTTGCCGCGATTTGCGCGAGGACAGTAAGCGGGGTGCCGACGATGTCGACTCCGCGCACCAGTTCATCGGGGCGGCCGTCCGCATGCACTCGCCAGACCATCACTGGCAACACCTGGAACGCCTGCGGGAGTGAGCGCGAGGTCAGAGTGAATCCGCCCTGGATGTCTTCAAAGTAGAGCCCGTAGGGCTTTCCCTGTTTCTTGATTTCTTCGATGAAGCGGGCGCGCAGTTGCGTATCTGGGATGGTCTTGCTGGAAGTCACGATCAGATTGCCCTGGCGCCCCACCGGCATCTGTCCAGCCTGGGCGCGGCCGTGCCCGTTCGAATTGCCGAAGTTCTTCACCGGCAAGCGTCCCATGAGAAAGTTTTTCAGCACTCCATCCTTCACCACTTCGACGCGCGCCGCGGGAATGCCTTCGTCGTCGTAGCGATACCAGCCCGAAAGTTCCGCGCCGGAAAGCGTGCGCAAGGTGGGATCGTCGATCACGCTGAGGAACTCGGGCATGATCTGCTCGTTGATTTTCTTGGTGAAAGTCTGGCCTTCTTCGCGGCCGCGCTGGCGCTGTCCTTCAACCCGATGTCCCAGCACCTCATGAAAGAAAACGGCCGCCGCCCGACCGGAAAGCAGCGCTGGCCCGCTATAGGGTTCGGCCAGTGGAGCCTTGCGTAGCTGGTCTAAGTCGCCAGCCATCTTCTTGGCGCTGGCCGCAATCTGCGCTTCCGAAGGAATCCTGGCAGGATCGGAAAACTGGAACGTTTCGACGCGCATCAGTTGCATGCCGTCGTCGGCGCGCGTTTCGGCCTCAACCATGACGCGGAAGATGGCCTCTGCGGTGACAATCTTCGCGCCTTCGGTCGAAACCAGGTAGCTGTCGGTCCGGTCGGCCAGCAGCAGCACAACGGATTGCTCGACCTGCGGATATTGCCGGAAGGAAGCGGAATAACGGCGCGCAAGATCTTCCCACTCCGGTTGCTCAGGGAATGGCAGAGGATGAGCTTCCTCCAGGTAGGTCGAGGGCTTCTCCTGGGAGAAATCGGGCGAATCGTCTTCGTCCTTGGCGCGCACGGCACTCTTGGTCTTTACGTTGGTATAGGCCTGCTGCGCCTTCCGGTACTGTTCGTAGGTGAGCTTCCAGAGGACGCGCGCGATTGCGTCGGGGTCGTCGCGCAGCGGTAATTGGCCCGTAGCGATGCCGGAACGGCGCTCCTCGTCGTGGGTGTTGTCCAGAGCGGGGGTGCCGATGCGCATGCTGACGTCTGCGATCCGGCGCCGCGTCCGGCTCGAATTCAGAATGCCGCCTTGAGCGCTGACCACCAACATCGACTCTGAGTCGGTAACGTTGTAGCTGGTGAAGTAGGGCGCGGGATCCTGCTTGGCGAGTTCGGACTGGCCTCGATGCAGCTCTTTTTCCATCGTAGTGAGGAGGACCTCGCTTCCGCCGGACGGTTGCTTGGCACGAACCGGCTGCTGACCGAGGAGGGTACACGTCACCAGAAGCAAGAGGGTAGTACGACTTCGAAAGGACTTCATTGCGAATGGTGAGTTTACAGGACTAACCACCACAAAAAAAGCGGCCCCTTTCGGGGCCACCCTTTTCAAAGAGGCAAAGTGGCGGGAATCAAGAGGAGACGAAGGTTGGCACCGCTCCGCGGGGACGGAAAACGGCAACGTGTGAGTCGAAAGCAGAAAGTCGTTTCAGTTGTTACGGCCTCTTCGTTGTAATGCAAAATGAGCACTTGCGGAACCAAAATGGTAGACAACGCCGCCCAAACAGCTTCATCTTGGGAAATTCCAGCAGAATCATGCTCTTAGGGTGAACGCCTTAGGCGAAGAACACCGCCATAGCCGCTGCGTCGGCAGGCGCCGAATGCACAAGTCTGCACACTGGAGGCACAGATCGCGACCTTAGGTCAAATGAAAAGCCCTTTCTCGCGAAGAGGCTGCGACCAACGTGGGGTTCTTAGCTGTTGCCGGCCACCGTACGCAGCTTCTCCGGCAGAAAATGGTAAGGGGGCCAGGGGCCGGTCACGACCAGTTCGCAGTTCTTGAGCTGCTTGGCGGCTGTGTTGTAACGGTTTTGATATTTTTCGATGGACTTGTTGTCGATCAGGTGGGCGATATCGAGCAGCATACCGTCGGCGTACACCTTCTTACAGCTGATTTCTTCTTCGAGGGGGTTGAAGAGCTTGTGAACTTGCACCGAGAGGGCCCGCGCCTTGGTCTGGCGCTCGCGGTCACGGGAGGCCTTCTCCCGCAGTTTGGCAAGGTATTCCCGGCCCACGGTATCCGGCAATACGATCTCTTCCATCGCCTCGCGCAGCGATCCGTCGCGAACGACTAGCTTAATCCGCATCTCCGCCTTCCCGCGCAGGCGGGCGACACTTTCGCAGAAGGTGCGCCGGTTAGCCCGGACCGCTTGCCGGATGGCATCTTCGGTATCGAAGATCGTCCCAAAGCGGAAGGGCAGCACGGTCGCCATGCGGAAGCTCTGGCTGACCACCCGGGCATGCTCCAGAACCGACTTCTCGTCGAGTTTGGAAGTCGCCCGGTCATATTCACTGACGATGACCGCAAATTCCCCGCTGGGATAGCTCATGACCGGGGCGCCGTTTACGCCTTGGACGCCTTCTAGGACAAAGGGTTTCCGAGCTCGAACGCCATTTGGGAGGGTTTGGTGTTCCGTGAGGCAGTACGCGTACCACGCCATGCGTTCTCTCCGAATTGCACCGGGGCCTGGGGCACCCTTTAGATTTTGTTCAAAGCTTAGGGCTTACTTATTCTCTGTTTGGAAGAATGGCGTGTCGCGACGAGATGAACGCGAAATATATTACGTCCACATGAATAGTAAATGGGGCGCGGACAATTTGCAACTTTTGTTGCGAGAAAAGCGTCGGCGGGTCTCATCTCGCGGGAGGTCGGCGGCGGTACAGACCGGCAGGGTGATCGCGGCCGGCGAGTTCTGGCCGGTGGATTCTAAGTCGCGTTGCCGCCGGATCGGCTTAATCGATTCAGAGCTTTGCACCGTTGCGAGCGGCGGCGCGCTCCTGCAGGGCTGCGGTCACTGCCCGCAGCATATCCCCGGCGGGCGCGGGTTTCCCCGTCCAGATCTCAAACTGGCGGGCAGCCTGGTGAACGAACATCTCAACCCCGGCGACGACCGCGAACCCCTTCGAGCGGGCCACCTGCAGCAGGTGCGTCTCGACCGGGTCGTACACCATGTCAAAGACTACGCGCGCTTGAATCTCGTCGTCCTTGAGCGGGCAGTCACGAGTGTTTCCCATTCCCACCGGTGTGGCGTTAATGATCACGTCGAAGGCGATCTTGCGCAAGTCCGCGCGCTTGATGGTGCGCGCTTTCGCCTGCCGCGCCAGCTTTTGCGCCTTAGCGGAACTGCGGTTCAGGACCCAGACGTCCGCGCCGCGCTCTTTCACGCCGAAGACGGCAGCCCGCCCCGCGCCCCCGGCACCGACCACCAGGACTTTCGCGCCTTCCAGAGACAAGCGCTGCTCCAGCGGCCGAACCACTCCGGCCGTATCGGTGTTGAAGCCGTACAGCTTGCCTTCCTGTCCGCGAACCACGGTGTTGCAGGCGCCAATTTTCGACGTGTGTGCGTCGGTATTGTCGAGGCATTCCAGAATCGCCCGCTTGTACGGCATGGTAATGCTGAGCCCGTGCAGCGGAATCTCGCGCAGGCAGTACACCAGATCCTTGAGCGTCTTGGCGTGCAGAGCCAGATAGACTGCGTTCACGTTCTCCCGGCGCAGTGCCGTGTTCATGATGATGGGCGAAAGCGATTGCTCGATCGGGTCGCCGGCGACGCCATAGACGCGCGTGGCCGCGTCGACTTGCTCGATGCGGTAGATGCTGCGAAGTTGCTGGGCGCTGACCTGCCCCGGCGCGGTCTTCTGAACTGCGCTGACCGCGCCAAATGTGAAGACGCTGCCCGCGCGCACGCTCAGCACGCGGCTGATGATTCCCTGCTCTCCCATGCACAAACCGATCAGTGCATTCTTCTCGCTTTCGATCTCGAGAAACTTCATCATGGCCACATTGTCGGAGAGCTTCGTGGCCGTGCTCACGACCTTGTAAAAGTCGGCTGGGACCTTAAGCATTTTCTCCAGGGTATTTCCGAGGTTGCGCGTCGCCCGGAAATCGTGGAACGACAGAATCAGTCCCGCCCGGCTGCGCAGGCGAGCCAGCATTTCGGGCTTGGTTTTCAGAGCACTTTCCAGTTCGATGTCGACGATCTGACATCCGGCCGCGTTGGCCTTCGCCAGAACGTCTAACTGCGAGGCCAGCGAGCCCTTGAATTTGCCTCCATTGTGAACCCGGCGGCAGGTAGCGATCGCAGTCACGTTCTGATGAGTCTCCAGAAACCGCCGGACCTTTGGCAAAGCCGCAATGGGCTGCTTCAGATAGTCTAAACGGAACTCCAGGAAGGGGTTATCCCGGACCATCGACTCAGCCGTATCGAACATATCTTCGGCGGATTGCGCGCTGAGCGCCAGGCAAACTTTCGGCAAGCGCAACGGCAGAAAGCGGGGAGCGGCAGTTGTGGGTAGAGCCAGAGGCATTCGTTTCTTAAGGATGGCGCGATCTTACAGGGGCGTAAGCGCAGATGCAACAATGGATTAACAAACGGACGTGGCAAGCACTTTGGGAGCAGAGCGTCTAACACCCTCGTAACCTTGACCCATCCCCCTGCACTTGTTACCTTCCGGCTGTAACCCCCTGTCTCCAGAGAGAGATAGGCGGAGGAAGCCTGGCCAGTTCGGGTGGTTTCGAGTCGGAGGTAACATGAACAAAACAGGGTTGTTATTGGTGCTGCTGGCGAGCCTGGCAGCGGCCCAGCCCAGCGTCACTGCCACCTTGGCAACGACGCCGGATGCGTCCGGGATCGTGAACACGACGGTCAGCGTGCCCTTCGTGCGGTATCAAACACCCACCGCAGCGGACATTTACTGCGCGGGGTTCATCAGCAAGGACCGCGTGCCGGACGCCAACTACGTGAACGGCGGCCTACAGAGCCCGACCTCGACCAAGTTCGAGGTGGGCGAACTCGTCTACCTGGCAGGAACTGGCTACCAGGCGGGACAACTGTTCTCGATCGTGCGCGAACTGAGGGACGTCAATGAGTACGAAATCTATCCGGGCCAACGGAAGTTGCTGAAGGCCACGGGGCACCCGTACGGAGAAATCGGCCGCGTCCGCGTGCTCGACACGCGCAGCCGGAGCGCGATCGCACAGGTTGTCTATAGCTGTGATCCCATCAATCCCGGCGATGTTGCCGTGCCTTTCGCTGAAAGGCCCCCCATTGCCTTCCGTGTACCGGGCCACTTCGATCGCTTCGCCCCAACGAGCGGCAAAGTGTCGGGACGGATCGTCCTCGGCAAAGACTTCGACGACGTCATAGGCACGGGCATGAAACTCTACATGAACATGGGTTCCAACCAGGGCGTAAAAGTAGGCGACTATTTCCGTGTGGTGCGCTCCTACACGGCCACCCTGAAAGATCCGGTGGATTCACTCTCGTTTAAGGCCCAGACCTCCGAAGACACCCAGATGCGCCCTCCTACCTTTGAAGGCAATTTCTTCACAAGCAATTACGTCGGCAGGACGAAGGGGCCGAACATCCATGTGGCGGACCTGCCGCGGCGGGGCGTGGGCGAAGTAGTGGTGCTGAGCGTCACGCCTACCACATCGAGCGCCATGGTGGTGTTTGCCTTGGAAGATGTCTACGCGGGCGATACCGTAGAACTGGACGAGCAACCGCAGTAGTCACTTAACAATCTGCGGAAACCAGGGGAGAGAACCTTCTCCCCTTTTCTTTTGCGCGGGATGAGCTATTCAGGACGACAGATCGCCGTCCCCAAAGACTTCCGCAGTGAAAGCCTCTAGGGTCGCGCCCTTCTGCCACGCATCCAGCGGCAGGCCCGCTTTGCGGCAAGTTTGTTCGAGAAAGGTCTCCCGGTCCCAGTCATATTCGACCGGCACCTGGGGCAGGAGGAGACCGCGGCGTGTACCCAGGCAAACGACGAGCCCGTGGTGCCCAACCTCCACTTGCTCAGGCTGAACTGGAAATAAGGGAGAGAGCACACTCAAAGAAACGTCCAGCCGCGGAGCTTCCTCTTCGGTCACCGGCAAGAAACGGGAGTCTTCGAAAGCGGCGGCGCGGGCCGTTTCGCAGACCGCACGATACAAGGGCGCAATTGGCATCGCATAGCCGACGCAGCCACGCAGATCGCCATCCAGATAGAGAGTGGTGAACACACCCCGAGGATCGGACAAGTGAGGAGAAGACGCAGTTCCCGGCGACCGTCCGGTAAAGGCGGAAAGAATAGCCTCATGAGCGACGCCGAGCAGAATGCGCCGCTCTTCGAGCGAAAACTCGGCGCAGGGTGGGTTGGGGCTTGAGCTTTCGCGAACCGTCCGATTTTCAGACAGCCTGGACATCGCGTTTTCTCCGTCGGGCAAGGACGAAGGATCTGCGCCGCCGCCGTTCCGACTGCCGGTCAATCCGCGACCAGAAGGCGACGAAGTAGTCGAGCGCAGATACCAGAGACAGCAGAACCATGAACCAGATGGCGAGCCACGCGATCCAGTACACGGGGAAAATATAGAAGCTGAACAGCGGCCACTCATGCCAGCGGCGCGCCAGAATGACGGCCACGACCGAAATGATCTGCACCAGCATTTTGAATTTGCCCAGCTCACTGGCCTGAATCGTAAATCCTTCTGAAGCGGCGATCGATCGCAGACCACTGACCAGAAATTCACGGCCAATGATGACCACCGCCATCCAGGCCGGCACCAGCACCGGATTAAACTGCACCAGCGTCACGAAGGCGGCCGCGATCAGCAACTTGTCGGCCAGCGGATCGAGCAGCATCCCCATGGTGGTGATTTGACCCCGTTTGCGCGCCAGATAGCCGTCAATGCCGTCGGTGATCGAAGCCAGGATAAACACGGTGGAGGCCAGCAGCTCTCTCTCTCCATGCTGGCTGGAAAAGCGCGGGCTGCAGAGAATCCATATCAACAACGGAATGCTGGCGATCCGGGTGAGCGTGATGTAGTTGGGAAGATTCACCGATACAGGGCCAACGCCCAAGAACGGGCAATCCGATTATCCTCCACATCGCTGGTCAAGGCAACGGTGGGAAAAATTCGGTAGTGGGTCTATATGATCATGCGAACCCACGACCGAAAATTCGGTAGTGGTGCAGTTTCAGAATCTCGACCGCCTCTTGCTTTGCGGACTTTGCGGCCTTTCTTTGCGAGCTTTGCGGTTAAAGGTGTTAAACCGCAAAGTGCGCCGAGGACCTCGCTAAGGAACTACGCTCCACAGTATCGCCGAGAATGCGGAATGTTCGATCAGATTTCTCGGCGCAATGTGCGTCTCGCCGGTGATTACCTTACTTCTGTTTTGCGCTGATCTTGTCATTGATCTTCTTGTAGGTGGCTTGGGGAATAACTTTCTTACTCACCAGATCCGTCTTCCTGGCATATGGTCGATGATCTTCTGCGAATAGGCCGTGCCGATGCCCGGCAGAGCATCCAGTTGGTTTTGGTGGCCGAGTTGATGTCGAGCAGATCGGCAGCCGGGGTGGCCGCGGCCGCTGCCTTGGCCGGCTTCTTGGCGGCTTTGTCCTGAGCCAGCGCCATGCCACTCATCAGACTCAGAGCGAATAGCGCGAGGAGAATTCGGGCAATGAGACTCTTGCGCATCGTCCTTCCTCCTTACTTTTGTGATTCTTTGTAGCCCGCAGCTTTGGCTTCGGCCTCGCTCATGAATTTTCCGTTCTTGGTCTTCCCGTACCAGCGGCCCCCTTTGTGATAGATGCCGCTGTCAAGGTTGACCCAGACTTTGCCGCTCGCTTGCGCGGCCGCGATTTCAGGACTGGCAGCCGCTCCGCTGGCAGCAGCCTTGGTCTTCTTGGGCGCCTCCGAAGCCGGAGCTGAGCTGGTCGTTGCCGGCTTGCCCGCAGTGCTGGACGAAGCTGACACAGCGCTGTCGGTCTTGTCCTTTTTCGCCTTCTTCTTGGATTTCTTGGTGGTGTCCACGCTCGACGTGTCGCTCGAACCCGCCTGCGGGGTCGCCAGAGTTGGCGGAATCGCCATTGTGAACATCAGGCAGAACGCTAGCATCCACAGCGTTAGTTTGCGGCTAGAACAGTTCATCGTTATGCACTCCTCCGCGTAAGACTTTCACCACCCGCCATTAGGCGTAAATTCCGCGCTGTCGGATGGTGTACGCCACCCGATCAATCGCCAGCATGTAGGCGGCGATGCGGTTATTGACGCCATGCGTTTCCGCATAACGGACCACATCGTCGAACGAGGAAATCATGATGTGCTCCAGACGTTCGTTGACTTCGGACTCTTTCCAGAAGTAGCCCTGACGATCCTGCACCCACTCGAAGTAAGAGGTCGTAACTCCGCCCGCGTTGGCCAGAATGTCGGGAATGATGAACACTTTCTTTTCGGCGAGAATTTCATCCGCTGCGGCCGTGGTCGGCCCGTTTGCTCCTTCGGCGAGGATCTTGCACCTCACCCGATCCGCATTCTGGCTGGTGATCACATTCTCAGTGGCGGCAGGAATCAGGATGTCGCAGTCGACCAGCAGTAGTTCATCCGGATCGTACTTGTCCGCTCCCGGGAACCCATGAATCGTGCCATTGCGCTGGCGGAAATCCCAGAGCGCGGCCACGTCGATTCCGTTCTTGTTGTGGAGTCCGCCGCCAACTTCGACGATGCCGATGATTTTATAGCCAGCCTCCGCCATCAGCCGGGCCGCATGCGACCCGACGTTGCCAAACCCCTGGATTACGACGCGCGTGCTCTCGCGGTTGAGGTGAAGTTTCTTGACCGCCTCATCGCAGACGACCTGCACGCCCCGGCCGGTGGCCTCGCGCCGGCCGCGCGATCCGCCAATATTGATCGGCTTGCCAGTTACTACGGCGGTGCAAGTCTGGCGCATGTGCATGGAGTAGGTGTCCATCATCCACGCCATGATCTGCTCGTTGGTGTTCACGTCGGGCGCGGGCACGTCTTTCTCGGGGCCTATGAACTCGAATAGCTCCGCCGTGTAGCGGCGCGTCATCCGTTCCAACTCGCCCATCGACATCTTGTGCGGATCGCAAATGATGCCGCCCTTGGCCCCGCCGAAGGGAATATTCACCACTGCGCACTTCCAGGTCATCCAACTCGCGAGCGCGCGCACTTCGTCCAGGTTCACGTCGGGAGAGTAGCGCAGGCCGCCCTTGGCCGGACCGCGCGCGATCGAGTGCTGCACGCGATAACCGGTGAACACCTCCAGATGGCCATCATCCATTTGCACCGGAATGTACACAGTAATTTCGCGGCTGGGATGGCGCAGAACCCTCCAAAGGCCGTCATCAAGATTGAGCTTGTGAGCGGCCAGGTCAAAGCGGGCCGCTTGCGCCTGCCACGGATTCGTTTCCTGTTCCAGGTCGATCGTCTTCATAAGAGTCTCCGAATAATGATGGATGGCTGTTCGAGCGCATTGCTGTCGCCACCCCTCCGGGTAGGCAAACGCCGAAAGTATATTGCCCTCCCGAAGGCTAAGCAAGCGAGAGGATGGCAGGCAAGGAAAGTTCACGTGGCTTCGTGCGCTCACTTCTCGCGCCCCGCCCTGCGATGAGTTGGTTCCGATAGAATAGGGAACCTCTCGACCGTATGATCCGCCCTGACTTCAAAGAATTCTCCCGGCTATCTCGCGGAGCCACCCTGGTACCCGTGGTCAAGCCGATCTCTGCCGACCTGCTCACACCGGTTTCCGCCTTCCTCGCCATCGCCGCCGGTGAACCCGACGCCTTTCTTCTGGAATCGGTCGAGGGCGGCGAAAGAATCGGCCGCTACACGTTCCTGGGCGTCCGGCCGTTCCTGCGATTGGAGTCGCGCGGCTCCGAAATCAAGATTGAACGTGGACGGAAAGTCGAGCGGCGCGCGGGAGACGTCTTCCAGGTCATCAAGGAACTGCTGCGCCAGCACCGCCCCGCAACCTTGGAAGGCCTGCCGCCCTTCACCGCGGGCGCAGTCGGATACTGCGCGTACGACATTGTGCGGCGTCTGGAGAAGATCGGGACGCATGCGGTGGATGACTTCGACGTTCCGGACTGCATCCTCATGTTTTTCGATCGCGTGCTGGCCTTCGATCACCTGCACCACCAGATCCACATTGTTGCGTCCGTCGATGTAAGCGCAGGCGCGACCCGAACGGCTTACGAACGAGCCGTCGCCGACCTCGCGCGCATCGAGAAAAAGCTGGCCGCCGGATGGGAGCCGGCCTACTGGCGCAAGGCCGCTCCGAAATCAAAGTTCACCGTTCGCGCGCGCACCCCGAAAGCGAAGTTTCTGGAAAGCGTGCGGCAGGCCAAGGAGTACATCGCCGCCGGGGACATCTTTCAGGTCGTGCTCTCGCAGCGCTGGGACTTCGAGCCTGGAGTCGCTCCGTTCGATTTGTACCGCGCCCTGCGCACGGTGAATCCGTCGCCCTACATGTACTTCCTGCGTTTTGGCGGTGACGGGAAAAAATCAGCCGGCATGCACGTGGTCGGATCGTCTCCCGAGATGCTGGTGCGGGTGGGCGGGCGGAAGCTCGAATACCGGCCGATCGCCGGCACCCATCCGCGCGGAAAAGACGAAGCCGCGGACGCAGCGCTCGAAAAGAAAATGTGTGAAGACGAAAAAGAACGCGCCGAACACGTGATGCTGGTCGATCTCGGACGCAACGACCTCGGCCGCGTCAGCGAGTACGGTTCGGTGAAAGTCGGCGACCTGATGTTTGTCGAGCGCTACTCCCATGTAATGCATCTGGTGTCGGCGCTCGAAGGGCGCTTGCGCCCGGAACTCGATGCCATGGATGCCTTCGCCGCCTGCTTTCCCGCCGGCACTCTTAGCGGAGCGCCCAAAGTGCGTGCCATGCAGATCATCGAGGAACTGGAACCGGCGCGGCGCGGAGTGTATGGCGGCTCGGTGCTGTACGCCGACTTCGCCGGCAATCTCGATTCCTGCATCGCGATTCGAACCTTGCTGATGAAAGGCAAGAAGGCATATTTGCAGGCGGGCGCGGGGATCGTGGCGGATTCCGATCCGCAGCGTGAGTTCGAGGAAACAGAGAATAAAGCCGGGGCGGTACTGCGCGCGGTCGAAATGGCGCGATCGGGGATGTAGCGGTCAACCTGTCACCGCCAGATCCGTGTTTCTCAGTCCGATCGCACACGGCAGGCATCTACTCTAGAGATCGCGTACGACGCCCTGGAGATTGCGATGCTTGATGTCATCTTGAAGCGCTTCGATCAGCCGGACGAGATTCGTAGGTTCCCAAAGGGAAAATTCGAACTAATCAACATCGGGGGCATGGTCATCGGCCGCGCCACTTATGATCCCGGCTGGAAATGGTCGGTGCACGTAGGGGCACAAACCGGAACCGCCTATTGCCAGGTGGAGCATGTGGGTATGATTATCTCCGGGAGAGCGACTGCTGCGATGCAAGACGGACGCATCATCGAGATGCGCGCGGGTGATGTCTTCTACATCGCTCCAGGGCACGATAGCTGGGTAGTTGGCGATGAGCCCTATGTCTCTTTGCATTTCCTGGGAGCGGAGCA
>WNGE01001284.1_pt1 | contig 31861 bp, 31 predicted proteins | sample 5400651 | NCBI WGS metagenome assembly WNGE01 (sample SAMN13153370, study PRJNA577476) | soil metagenome | isolation source: 60 cm soil or saprolite under grassland replicate 2 | place: USA:California | collected 2016-06-15
TACCGGGGACCCTGGCGTCTCCCCGGACCGGACTCGCACCGGCTGGCTGCCCTGAGCTTGTCGCTCAGTTACGTCACAACAACCTCCTCGTTGTCATGGCGTCCAAGCTGCTGGACGCACTGCCGATCGGGCGCGCCTGACAGTGCTCATCTGGTGACGTTTTGTGCGTGCGTTCGGTGCCGGAGGTCGGGCGCCGATCGGCAGTTCTGTGCATCAGGTCGGTTGTCACCACTCCACCCTCGCGTCACGCCTCTCTCTCCATGTCCACCTCAGTATCGACACCGGCCGAGCCGCGAAATGGGCGGAGCAGGCGCGCCTACCGACGTTGGGCGACCTGCCTGCGAACACCGGTCCCTTTGTCGACGTGGTGGTGTCTGCACCCTCGAGAGACGCGTTCACGCCACGATCGAAGGAGATCAAGATGATGCTGGAGAACAAGACCGCGGCGATCTACGGCGGCGGCGGGGCGATCGGCGGCGCCGTCGCGCGTGCGTTTGCGGATGCCGGCGCCCGCGTCTACCTAGCCGGGCGGTCGAGGGCCGGGCTCGAGAAGGTAGCGAACGACATTGGCGACGCAGCCGGCGTGGCGGAGGTCGACGCGCTCGACGAGCGCGCCGTCGCCGAGCACGCCGACGCTGTAGCCGCCGACGCGGGCGGAATCGACATCGCCTTGAACGCCGTGTCCAGCCTGTTCCAGGGCACCACACCATTCGTCGAGCTGGCTGTCGACGAGTTCATGCATCCGATCGACACCTTCCTGCGGACCAATCTGATCACGGCCAAGGCCGTCGCGCGCCACATGACGGCGCGGGGATCGGGAACGATCCTGACTCTCTCGACGGCGGCGTCCACGTTCGCGCGTATCGGGAATCTCGGCTTCGGCACCACCTGCGCGGCGATCGAAGCGATGACCCAGCGGCTGGCGCTCGAGCTCGGGCCGAACGGCGTTCGCGCCGTCTGCCTGAGACCGACCGCGATCGAGGACGCGCCTGCCAACGGCTCCTACACCGGGGAGCAGTTCGCACCACTGGCCGCAGCAGGGGGACTCACCGTCGAGCAGATGCTCGCGCAGTGGGGCCAGAACCAGACGCTGCTGGGTCGGCTACCAACGCTTGCCCAGGTCGCCGACACCGCCGTCTTCCTGGCATCGGACCGTGCGGCAGCGATCACCGGCGCAGTGGTCGACCTGACCTGCGGCAACGCACTGCGCACCAATGCAGGGGCACTGGTTGGTCTCCTCTACTAGGACCTTCTGTCCGGAGCTGAGGTTGCACATCCACCAGGTGGTGGGGGCGATGGTGGACCCTGTTCACAGGTTTGGTGCGATGACGTTCGGCGACACAGGCACAGATCGCCCGCTCTGGAACGACCCTGCCCGTTTACGAGCCGCACAGAACACCGGACGCCGAGGACTTCAGCGTCGCGCCAGATCCGGCGATATTGCGCTCCCTCAATTCCTTCCAAGGAGCTCGAGCCCGTTTGGTCACAGAGCCCAGAGAGCGTCGCCCATGTACGAATCCGCAGTTTCGCTCTAGCGCTGAGGGCCCGCTTGACCAATGTCTGGTGCCGGGCGGAGCATGTGGATAACTCCGAGGTAGGTCCCACCCTCCGCCCAAAGGGACCCCCGGGAGGAATGGGAGGCGGGAGAGAACTCACGACCGGATCTCTCGCCTCCCGCGCGCGCACTTCTCTGAGCGTGCGATTGGCTGCGGGCTCGGGACGATGGCGGTTCGGGACCAGAAAAAGTCGCACGGTCGTCCGTTCATGCTCGCGGTCGCGAGCGTCCTCTGCCGACACTCTGAGGGCAACGCCTGCGAACCGCGGGAGCGGTCCGGCTCGTCGTTCAGGCCTTGCAGATCTGATGACGGGTAGCCGTTGAGCTACTCGGTGACCTATCCGCCTCCGTCGCGGCCGCCCTCGCGTGGGCTGTCACCGCGTACGAGGGCGACTGCCTGGCGGTGGCTGAGCTCCGAGCCGGCGGCGAACACCTCCTTGAAGTCATGCGCATCGATCTCCTGAGTGACGCGCGTCGCCAGCTCGACCTCACGCTGCCGCATCGAGGGCCATGCCCGGAGGCCGGCACGCCGCCGCAACCCATCGGTGGCGCCGAGGGCCATCACAGCCCGCCGTGCATCACCTTCGGCCAGCGCCAGCTGGGCAGAGGCGACGAGGGAGAAGGTGACGACGAGGGTGCTCAGCTCGGTTTCCTCGCTCGCCTCCACCGACTCCATCAGCAGAGCCCGAGCCTCATCGAGATGGCCCGCTCTCACCGCGAGCGAGGCCAGTTGCGTTCGCGCCGTGGACTCGAGCCAGCTGTTGTCGAACTGCCCGCCGAGCTGGTTGACCTCGGTGAGGTGAGTGCGCGCGGCCTCATCTCGGCCGAGCGTCATCTCCACCATCCCGACTGTCAGAGCGGCAAACGCCATGAACGGCTCGTTCTGCTGGCGGAAGCCGTCGAGGGCGGTCGACGCGGCCTGAAGCGCTCCGTCGAAGTCATCGACGATCGGCAGGATCCACGAGACCGCCAGGTGGGCTGCGCTCTCGAGATAGGGGTCGTCGATGCGCCCCTGGAGTCGCTCGAGCCCCTCGACTGCGGCCAGCGCGCTCTCGTCGTCGCCGACTTCGACGGCAGTCACGGCCGATGTGAACAGCAACTCCGCTTGGGCGCGGTCGTCCAATGCGTCAGCTCTGAGCTGCACCTCATCGATCCAGGCTCGACCCTCCGGCATGCGGCCGCGCATCTGCCAGAACAGCCAGAGGATGCGGAAGATGTGCGGGAGCGGCGTGATGTCGTGGGTCAGGAACCAACGGATGGCGATTCGTAGGTTCTCCTCCTCCGTTCGCAACTGCTCGGCCCACTCCGCCTGTCGTTCGGCGGGCCAGTCGGTGTTCTCAACTAGCGAACCGAAGTAATGCGCGTGCCGCCGCTCGACGTCGGCCCGGTCGGCGCTGGCACCAAGCCGCTCGGCGGCCAACTCTCGCACGGCTTCCAGCATGTGGAACCTTGGCCCGGCGTCGGTCGCGTCGACATGCACGAGGCTGTGCCCGGCGAGTGCATCGAGCAGATCGAGCGCCGCGTCTTCCGTGAGATCGGAGACTCGCGCGGCCGCGTCGACCGTCCACCCGTCAGCGAAGACCGAGAGGGTGGCCAGCATGTGCCGCTCGGCGTCCTCGAGCAACCCGACGCTCCATTCAACGGTCGCGCGCAGTGTGCGTTGACGCTCGGGAAGGTCGACCGGGCCGGTACCCAAGGCGTCGAGGCGATTTCCGAGCCGAGCGAGCAATGCACTTGGTTCCAGCAATCGAGAACGGGCCGCTGCGAGCTCTATGGCGAGCGGCAGACCATCGAGGCGCCGACAGATCTCCACAACGGCCAACGCGTTGTCCTCGGTCAGGCCAAAGTCGTAGCGGACGGTCTGCGCTCGATCGACGAACAGCCGAACGGCAGGCAGCGAGGCCAACGCTTCCATTGGCGGCCGCTCCGAGAAGACGGGCACTGTCAGCGGACCGACCGGGTACTCCCGCTCGGCCCGGAGCCGAAGCACGGTACGGCTCGTCGAGAGGATCTCGAGGCCGGGGCAGCGCGCCAGGAGCTGGTCGAGCTCGGGCGCGACGCCCACGACCTGTTCGAGGTTGTCCAGCACGAGCAACGCGGGCGTCTCTGCGAAGTGCTCGACCAGGACGTCCAGCGGCCCGCGAGCGCCCTCGACGGTCGCACCCACCGCGGTGGCGATGCGAGGCAACACCAGCTCGGGCTGAGCGATCGCCGCGAGCGGCACGAACACCGTCCCGTGCGGGTAGCGATCATCGAGTTGTTCACCCACGGCGATCGCCAGACGCGTCTTGCCGATGCCGCCGGGGCCGGTGAGGGTGACCAACCGGACTTCCGGTTTCTGGAGCAGTTCCGAGACCTCGGCGATGTCGTGCTCCCGTCCGATCAACGACGTCGACGTCAGCGGGAGGGAGCGCTGGCTCCGCCGGTCGGCGTCGACTGCGGACGATGCCGAACGGTCTGCGGGGCCACCGGGAGTCGTGAACCGCTCGCTCAGGAGAAGGGCGAGGTCGTCTCGGACCAGTCGCCCGAGCTCCCGTGGGCTACGGAACGAACGGTATGAGACGGTTCCGTCCGTCTGGATCTCGGCGATCATGGCCGTCAGCCGAGGTTCTTGCTCGGGTGCCGGTGTCTTGACGTACAGGAGCCGGGGAATCGATTGCGACAGCCGGAACTCGTCCTCCAGACCCGAGATATCCATGCCCGGCCCGATCCAGCCGTAGCGCTGCCAGTACAGACCGATGAAGATGTCGGACTGCGCCAGGTAGGCCCGGTACAGCTCGCGAGGTGGGTGCGGTCGAGCCCCAAGCTCGAACAGCACCGGCGTGAGCCGGAGTGTTGAGATCGCACGGGCCACCGCGGCGCGCTCCTCGGCGAGTTCGGCCAGCGTGGAACTCACGAAAACGCGGAGACGCTGATCCGGCGTCCGGATCGCTGCAGGACCCTCCTGCGGTTCCGTCATGCATCCGTCCTCGAGACGATCAGCAGAACTCGGCTAGGACACCGACTGCGCCGCTGTCTGAATCAGGCTGGCAACCTCGTCGGGGTGCGAAACCATCCCTACATGACCTGACGTGAGTTCCACTGTGACAGTGGCGCCCATGCGCTTGGCGAAGAGACGCTCGACATCGGGCGGGATCACCTCATCGTTCTGCGCGACCGCGTACCAGGTTGGAACGTTCTTCCACGCGGGGGTCCCCATCACATCCTCGAAGGCGGTTGTGGGTAGAGGTTGCTGCACGGCATACATGACGTTCGCTTCAATCGGATCAACATCCGCCGCGAAGTGCTGCACGAAGTCATCTTGGGGAAGCCAGGCGAAGCCCTGTTCATCGATGCGTAAATGCGCCAACGCCGGGGTCGGCTGACCTTGCGCGAGCAACCCGCCAATCGACTCGCCTGCATCAAGGGCGAAGCCCGAGATGTACACCAGTCCCACGACATTCGGAGCATCCGCACCAAGCGCTGTCATGATCTGACCGCCATAGGAATGTCCGGCAACAAGGGTCGGGCCGGGCTGCGCTACCAGCACCTGCCGAAGCCGTGCGACATTGTCCCCGAGTGCAGTCAGTGGAAACTGCGGCGCCGTAACGTTGTAACCCGCCTCTTGCAGGAGCCTGATGACGCCGCTCCAACTGGAACCGTCCGCCCAGGCTCCATGCACCAGGACAATGTTCGGTTGCTCACTCATTGGTCTTTCCTCCCCTGCTTAGACCGACACGCTCATCCCGTCCGATTGCCAGAGCCGCACAACACAGATTGCCCGTTCGGGGCTCACCATGCTCGCCCAGAGCCGCACAGAACGACGCGTCAGCCGGCAGTCGAACTGAGCGCAGAACCGGCTGTGTTAGGAGCGCGTTCCGAGGTGCTGCCCTCCACTCGCCACAGTCATGTGAGGTATTCGGTCAGCGCGGGGCGCGGGGCATCCCGACGCCGGCGAGGGCGATGATTTCGCGTTGCACCTCGTTGACGCCGCCGCCGAACGTTCCGACGGGTGCTTGGCGGTAGGCCTGCTCGAGCTGGCCTCGCAACACGGCGCCGGCAGCGTCGCGTCGGAGCGAGGCCGACTGGCCGACGACGTCCATAAGGGCCCGCAATGCGCTGACGCGCAACTCGGTGCCGAACACCTTCATGGCGGACGCGTCGGCGGGGTTGAGGTCGCCGTCGGTGAGCGCAGCGGCGACCTGCCAGTTGGCGAGCTTGAGCGCGTCGACGTGGGCGTACACACGCGCCAGCGCGACGCGCACCCACTCCTGTTCGATGACGCGCCGGCCGTCGGCCAGATGCGTCTCCTTCGCCCACCGCAAAACGGCTTGGAGGTGCCGGTCGATCATCCCGGCCGGAGCGAGCGCGACCCGCTCGTGGTTGAGCTGGGTCGTGATCATCTTCCAGCCTTCGTTCTCTTTTCCGACGATCGCGGACGCCGGTACGCGCACGTCCTCGTAGTAGGTCACGTTCGTGAAGCCGCCGCCGAGAAGGTGGATCGGCGTGTGCTTGTAACCCGACAGCGTGGTGTCGACGAGAAGGATCGAGATCCCTTTGTGTTTCGGGGCGCCGGGATCGGTGCGGCAGGCGAGCCACACCCAGTCGGCGTCGTTCCCGCCCGTGGTGAACACCTTCTGCCCGTTCACGACGTACTGGTCGCCGTCGCGGACGGCACGCGTGCGCAGCGAGGCGAGATCGGTGCCGGCGCCGGGCTCGGTGTAGCCGATGGCGAAGTGGAGCGCGCCGGCGAGGATGCGGGGCAGGAAGTAGTCCTTCTGCTCGTCGCTACCGAAGCGCATCAGCGTCGGACCCACGGTGTTCAGCGTGACGAGCGGCATCGGCACCCCGGCGCGCTGCGCTTCGTCGTAGAAGATGAACTGCTCGGCGGGCGTGCGCCCCTGCCCGCCGTACTCCTTGGGCCAGCCGATGCCGAGCCATCCGTCGGCGCCCATCTGGCGGACGAGCTCGCGGAACGCGTCGCCACCGGCTTCGGGACCGGGGAGTGCGGCGCGACGCGCCGGCGTCATGAGGCGGTCGAAGTAGCCGCGCAGCTCTCGTTGCAGCTCGCGCTGCTCGGCGGTGAGGTCGATGCGCAGGAATCTGGACGCTACCGTCGGGTCTCGGCAGACTGCAACGGGTTCCAGTTTCGGGAGGACGCCGATGGCCGAGCCGGTGATCATCGAGGCCGCGATCAACGGCGTCACGAGCAAGCAGCAGAACTCGAGCACGCCGCGCGAGCCGGCCGAGATCGCCGACGACGCGCTGCGGTGCTTCTCGTCGGGCGCGGCGATCGTCCACAACCACATCGACGCGTTCGGCCTGGACGGACGGAGCGCGGCCGAGCGGTACCTCGAGGGATGGCGGCCAGTGCTCGCCGAGCGACCCGACGCGCTCCTCTATCCGACGACGAACGCCGCCAATGACGTCGAGGCGTCATACGCGCACATCGCCCCCCTCGCCGAGACCGGGCTCATGCGCCTCTCGCTCTGTGACCCCGGGTCGGTGAACCTCGGCGGTCTCGGCGCAGACGGGCTCCCGGCGTCGGGGATCGTCTATGCCAACTCGTTCGACGACATCGCGCACCAGCTCGGTCTCTGTGAGCGGTTCGGGCTCGGTCCGAGCATGGCGATTTACGAGCCCGGGTTTCTGCGTTGCGTGCTCGCGTGGTGGCGAGCGGGGCGGCTGCCGGCGGGGGCGATGGTGAAGTTCTACTTCGGCGGCGAGGAGGGTTTTCTCTCGGGCTTCGGGCTGCGGCCGACGCCCACCGCCCTCGACGCGTATCTCGAGCTGCTCGACAGCTGCGACGTGCCGTGGGCGGTCGCCGTGCTCGGCGGCGACGTGTTGGAGAGCGGCATCGCCCGTGTCGCGCTGGAGCGAGGCGGGCATTTGCGCGTCGGGCTGGAGGACCACGCCGGATCGCGCACACCGACCAACGAGGAGCTCGTGCGCGAGGCGGCCGCGCTCGCGGAGGACGTCGGGCGTCCGGTCGCGACGAGCGACGAGGCGGCCAAGCTGCTCAATCTTCCATGATGCGTTCCTCAAGCAACATAGTGATGCCTCAGGGACGCATCGAAAGGAGACCACGGTGCTGGACGTGAAGATTGCGGGCGGAAGCGTCGTCGACGGGACGGGGGCAGCGCGGCGGCGTGCCGATGTCGGCATCGAAGACGGCCGCTTAGTCCAGATCGGCGACGTCGATGAGTCCGCAGCGCGCACGATCGACGCCTCCGGGCTGATCGTCGCCCCGGGTTTCGTCGACATCCACACGCACTACGACGCCCAGGCGTTCTGGGACCCCGCGCTCACACCGTCACCCCTGCACGGCGTCACGACGATCGTCGGCGGCAACTGCGGCTTCACGATCGCGCCGCTGGCGGCGAGCGAGGCCGACTACCTCATGCGGATGCTGGCGCGCGTCGAGGGCATGCCGCTCGAGTCGCTGGCCGAGGGCGTGCCGTGGAACTGGCACTCCTTCGGCGAGTACCTCGACCGCCTCGACGGCACGCTCGCCGTCAACGCCGGCTTCCTGGTCGGGCACTCGGCGCTGCGGCGGGTCGTCATGGGTGAGGCCGCCGTCGGCTCGGAGGCGACGCCCGAACAGACCCAGCAGATGGCGGCACTCCTCTCCGAGTCCATCGCCGCCGGCGGGCTGGGCTTCTCGTCGTCGCAGGCGCCTACGCACAACGACGGCGACGGCAACCCCGTGCCCTCGCGCGCGGCGACCCGCGACGAGCTGATCTCGCTGGCCCGTGTCGTCGGGAACCACCCCGGCACGACCCTCGAGTTCATTCCCACCGTCGGCGCGTTCGCCGACGAGCACGTCGAGCTCATGACCGACATGTCGCTCGCCGCCAACCGGCCGCTCAACTGGAACGTCCTCGTGGTCGGAGCCGGCACCGACGGCTACCTCGACCAGCTCGCGGCCTCGGATCGCGCCGCCGAACGCGGCGGCCGCGTGCTCGCCCTCACAGTTCCGTGCGTGATGCAACTCCATCTCAACTTCCGGTCGGGCTTCCTCTTCGACGCGCTGCCGGGCTGGGGACCGACGATGGCCCTGCCCCTCGCCGAGAAGCGCGCCGCGCTCGACGAACCCGCCGTGCGAACGCGCCTGCGCGAGGCAGCCGAGTCGGACGCGGGGCTCTTCGGAAGGCTGCTGCGCTGGGACCGGCTCCGCGTGGGCGAAACGTTCGCCCCCGAGAACGAGAGCCTGGCGGGCCAGACCATCGGAGAGATCGCCGCCCAACGCGGCCAACACCCGTTCGACACGCTGTGCGACATCGCGATCGCCGACGACCTCTGCACCGACCTCCTGCCTCCGAGCGGCGGCGACGACGCCGAGAGCTGGCGGCGCCGCGCCGAGGTGTGGCGCGACCACCGGGCCGTCGTCGGCGCCTCCGACGCCGGTGCCCACCTCGACATGCTGGCGACGTTCAACTACACGACGTCGCTGCTCGCCGCGTCGCGCGCTCACGACCTTGTCGGGCTCGAGGAGGCCGTCCATTTGCTGACCGACGTACCCGCGCGCCTGTACGGCATCCGCGAACGCGGTCGCATCGCCGAGGGCTGGCGCGCCGACCTCGTCATGTTCGACGAACGCCGGGTCGCGCCGGCGCCCGTCCAGACTCGCTACGACCTCCCCGCCGGCGCGGGCCGGCTGTACGCCGGGGCCGAGGGCGTCGAGCACGTGCTCGTCAACGGGGTGGAGATCGTGCGCAGCGGGGAGCTCACTGGAGACCGGCCGGGCACGCTCCTCCGCTCGGGACGTGACACGGAAACCGTCGAGGCCGCCGACGTGCGAGCCGGGTAAACGGTGCAAGCGTGACGAACGCAGCCTTCGACGCCCAGGCGCCCGCGCTCGAGCCCGACCTCAGTCGACCGCTCCCCCACTCGCTGCGAGCGCTGGCGTTCCACGACTTCCGCGTCTTCTGGTCGGGCGCGATCGGCTCAAGCATCGGCAACAACATGCAGCTCGCCGCGCTGCTCTGGGTCGTTGCCGTATCGACTCGCAGCGCGACCAAGGTGACGTTGATCGCGTTCATCACCGTGGTGCCGCTCCTCTTGCTCGGTCCGCTCGGTGGCGCGCTCGCCGATAGGTTCCCGCGGCGACGCTTGCTGCTCGTCACGCAAACACTGCTGATGGTTCAGGCGTTCGTCCTGTGGGGCCTCTGGGAAGCGGGCCTCGCCCCGTACTGGGTGCTGCTCGTCATCTCATTGATAGGAGGGGTGCTGATCGCGCTGAACGTGCCGGCGTGGCAATCGATCGTCCCCGAGCTCGTGCCGCGCTCGTTCCTGCAGAACGCCGTGACCCTCAACTCCGTCCAGTTCAACGTGGCCCGCGCCGCGGGGCCGATGCTCGCGGGCCTGTTGATCGCGTGGGTGGGCGCCGGCATCTGCTTCCTCATCAACGCCCTGAGCTTCGTGCTCGTGCTCATCGCGTTGCTCCTGATCACGTCGGCGGACACTGCGCCCGAGCAGCCGGATGGCGACCGGCCGGGGGTCTTCGCCGGCTTCAAGGAAAGCGTGCGCTACCTGCGCAACGAGCCCGGCCTTCAGGTCGCGATCGGCACCCACGCCGCGTTCGCGCTGCTCGCCGCGCCCGTCGTCCAGCTCATCCCCGTGCTCTCGGTCGAGGTCCTCGACGTCGGCTCCGCGGCCTATGGCTTGCTGCTGGGGTCGTTCGGCGTGGGCGCGGTCGCCATCGCGTTCGTGATCGGCTCGCTCGACGAACGCGTGCTCCCCAGCCGTCTGCTCGGCGGTGGATTGGCGCTCACGGTCATATCGATTGCCGGTCTGGGTCTCGCGCCTGGCCTCGCGGTCGGTGTGCTCTTCATGCTCGCGTTCGGCGCGGCGTACGTCACCGTCGTCGCCATCGACCACAGCACCATCCAGGCGCTCTCCGACGACCACATCCGCGGCCGCATCACGAGCCTCTGGCTGATGACATTCGGCACGGGCTTCCCAATCGGCACCATTCTCATGGGCGTGATCGCCGACCTGGTCGGGGTCCGAGCCGTGCTCGTCGGCGCCGGTGCGCTCGTCGCGCTGGTGCTCTTCGGCGTCACGCTGCGTGGCCTGCTGCCGCACATCGACAAGGGCTCTCCGGTTACGGCTCGGGTAGCAGCGGACTAGGCCCGGGAGAGCGCGCGGACGCGTCTGCTCACCGTTCGAGGAATTGCTCCGCGAGCCTCGGCGGCGCGCAAGCGAGCCAACCGTCGGTGAGCGCTTCCCGCAGGGCTCGCTTCGTGACCTTCTTCAGCTGGATGAGAACTGCCGCGTATCCGTCGAAGTGCGGAATCGTGAAGAACGCCTTGGGATTCGCGGCCAGGACGGCCTCCTTCTCGCCGAGATCCTCGACCCGGACCGCGAGGATCGGTCCGTCGGGCGGGACAGCGTCCCCGAAACGCTTGATGTCCGCCTTGCTGAACGGCCGTTCCCACGCGAAGGCCTTACCGCGGACGGACCACGTGCGGTTGCCGTGGCGCTCGCCCTCCGTCACGTCGGGAAACTCCGAGGCCATCCCGGCGACTTCGTCGATGGTGAGCACGGTTCCCTTGCGACTACGGCTCGAGGAGAACCTTGATCGCGCCGGCGGCGCGGTCGGCTGCTGCGGTGAACGCGTCGGCGGCGCGGTCGAGTGGGAAGCGGTGCGTGATCAGCGCGGGCGCCACCTCGGGCATGTCGGCGAGGAGCTGCGCGGCGGCGTCCATGTCCCGCCCGGTCTCGTCGTGGCCGTGCATGTTGGACCCGACGATCACGGGCTCCTTCATCGTGAAGAACTGCGGGAACTGCACCGGCTCCCAATAGCTCGCGACGAGGACGAGCGTGCCGCCCGGGCGCAGTAGATCGAAGCAGCTGGCGACGGCCGAGTCGGTGCCGGCGGCGTCGACCACGACGTCGTACTCGCCCTTCGGATCGGCGCCGGCGCCGATGCGCGTGGCCGCCCGACGCTGAGCGTCATGGCGGGCAGCCAGATCGACGGTCTGGCCCATCCAGCGCGCGACGGCCGCCGCGGCCAGGCCGATCGCGCCTGCGCCGACCACGGCAACTCGTTCGTCACCACGAAGCAGGGCGCGGCGCAGCGCGTGCAACGAGCACGCGACCGGCTCGACGAGCGCAGCGTCGGCGACGTCGAGGCCGTCGGGCAGCGGCACCAGGCAGACCTCCTCGACGACGAGCTCGTAGGCCATCCCGCCGTCACGTGCGAGGCCGTAGAGCCGCGCGATGACGCGCCGGCACTGGCTCTCCTCGCCGGCGACGCACCGATCACACTCGCCGCACGGCGCGAGCGGCCAGATCGCGACCGGCGTGCCGTCGTCGAGGTGGCCGGAGATCTCGTGCCCGAGCGTGACCCGTAGCGGGCCCCAGGTGAGTATGTGCAGGTCGGACCCGCAGATCCCGGCCGCTCGCACCTGCACGCGCACACGCCCGTCGTCGGTACCCGGGCGCTCGACGTCGACGACCTCGATCCCGTTCTCCGTGTGCCTGACGGCGCGCATCTCGACTACGTCCGCTCGTAGCGCCAGCCGGTCGGCAGCATCCACAGCCGGTGCCGCGGCCCGGGCGCGTCGCCGTCACTCGACTCGTAGCCGGCGTCACCCTCCCACAGCGCCGCGATCCCACCTTCGACGCGGGCGATGTGCGTCTCGAAGAACTCCGGCTCGTGCTCACGCGCGTCCGCCATGGCCGAAGCCACGTCGGGATGGTCGGCGAGCCGGTGGAGCGTCAGCCACGTGGGCGGGGCGAGCTCGATCTCCTCGGCGTCGCGTCGCGCCAGCGCGTCCGCAGGTTGTATCCACCGGTGATCGCGGATCTCGCCCATGTCGACGGTGACCGCCCCCTCGGGCGCGGGGCCGAGGAAGAACCACGTCGCGAACCGCTTCGCCGTCACCGGCGGCGGCACCCAATGCGTGAACGGAACCAGCGCGTCGCCGTCGACCACGAGGTCGGCCTCCTCGCGCGCTTCGCGCACGGCGGCGCGCCGCGCTGCTTCGATCACGTCACCGTCGGGCGGGATGTCGTCGGGATCGACGCGCCCGCCGGGGAACACCCACATCCCGCCGGCGAACTCGAGCTTCGAGCTGCGCCGCACCATCAGCGTCTCGAGGCCGTCGGCGCTGTCGCGAACGAGGACGACAGTTGCCGCCGGCACCGCCTCGGGCGTCTCGCCACTCGTTCGCGGGATGCGCCGCATCCACCGCGGCAGCGACTCACTCACGGCGCGCGCAGAGATGCGACTGCGACAGGATCCGCGAGCCCTTTGAGGATCGCCGTTCTCGTGGCTGACACCTCGTGCCGTGACCCCGCAGACTCCACCGTTCGGAGGCTTACCAAAACCTCACCGCCATTCGCGAGGGCGGCGATACGTGCGGCTTCGTGGACCCCGCGACCGCCGTAGTCGTCCACGGTGCGGTTGGCCTCCGCTTCGTGAACGCCGATGCGGACCCGAATTCGCGGACGACCATCGCGACTGTCATCGGCCATCGCCCGCTGGATCGCGAGCGAGCAGTCGACCGCCGCCTCGGGCGACGTGAAGGCGACGAAGAAACCGTCGCCGCCACCCCGCTGCTTGATTTCCTGGCCGCCGAACCGCTCGAACAACCGTCGCAACGTCGAGTCGTGCCAGCGCAAGACGTCCGACCACCGATCGTCGCCCATCTCGGCCAACAGAGCGGTCGAATCTTCGATGTCCGTGAACATGAACGTCCGTACGACGCGCGCCTGCGGAGCGGCCTGACCCATCAGCTCGCCCACCCGAACGGCGTCGAACGTCGCGCCCAACTGCTCGAACGCATCCGCGGCGCGCTTCAACTGACGATCGGCGGCGTCGATGTCCCCTATCTCGCGCAATGCAACGGCGAGGCCGACCCGGGCTCTTGCTTCGTCGTACGGTGCGCCCACCTGGTGCCAACACTCGGTCGCTTCTCGAAGCTTGCCACCTGCGACCTCGACCTCTCCCGATGCAAATGCAACCTCGCCGCGAGCCTGCGCGGCACGCGCCCGCTGCGCGACGACCATGGGGAGCTTGTCCGCAATCTCCTCGAGCTCATCCGCACAACGTCGAGCACGTTCGACGTCTCCGACCGCGAGCGCGGCTTCGGTTGCGGTCGGGAGGAGCCGTGCCCGCGCCAGCGGGTCGTCTCCAGCGACGTCCAATGCATCCTTCAGCGACGCCGACGCACTTTCGGGGCGGCCGCGCAGGAGCTCGAGCGTCGCACGCCCAGGCTCGGTCGAGCCGCCCAGCTCCTCGACCTGGCGAAAGGCGTGCTCCGCGGCTGGCAGGTCGCCTCGCCGGAGGCTGAGCATCCCGAGCTCGTAGAGCCCGATGGCGACATGAAATGCGTCCCATTGCTCCAGCTCGTCGCAGGCACGCGCCACTTCGACCTCGGCCTCTGCCCAATCGCCTCGCAGCTGCAGGATCTGGCCTCGGTGCACCCGACAGTCGCCCGGGAACTCACACGCGTGGGCGGCTCTCGGCCGGCGCCGCACCTCGTCGATCCATTCCGCGGCGCGGCGATAGTCGCCAAGCGTGGCGCAGGTGGCGATGGTGCCGCAGTAGGTGGCGGCCGACGCCCACGGGCCGAGGAGCCCGCTGACCGCACGGGTCATGGCTTGGTCGAGGAGCGCGACACCCTCGTCCACTCGACCGAGATGGACGAACGCTCCGCCCTTCTCGAGAAGGCCCAAGGATTCGACGTCCCGATCACCCAGGGCGCGACCGATGTCGATCGCCCGCTCTGCATGACGCACAGCCTCCTCGCGGTCACCGAGGATCTCGGCCGCGACGATGCCCTGGATCCACGCCAGCCAGCCGTGCTCCGCGCACTCCGGCACATCAGCCAGAAGCGTGACCGCGTTCTCCAACCACCCGCCGGCTACCGCAATGGACCCTCGCCCCGCGTGATGGAAGGCGAGATGCAGGGCGACGAGCGCAGCGGCTCGCACGTCACCTTCCTCCAGAAGACCTGCGTAGGCCCGCTCTCGAGCCTCGATGCACTCTTCAAGATGGCCCATCCAGAAGGCTGCCTCACCCAGCCGTTCGACGTCGCCCGGTGCGAGGGCCCCGGCGCCATCGGCCTCGCGGAGCAGGGACAGAGCCCGCGCCCAATCGCCGTCGGCGATGGCAGCGCGTCCGCCGTCGACGAGCTCGTCGGGTCGAAGCGATGTCATCGTTCGCCGTTCCGGCACCCGCTGCTCACCCCCATGAGCTTACGGACGTGGACGAACACCCGTTATCTTGATCCTGGTCATCGGGCAGGGAATGAGGTGGGTATGAGCGCTCCGACCGGGATCGACGGTGACCCGCCGGTCATCGCCAGACACGAGATCGACATCGTGGCGCCCCTCGACACGGTTTGGCGGCTTCACATCGGCGTCGACGAATGGCCGACATGGCAGACCGACATCACCGCTGCCCACCTGGCGGACGCCTTCGAGCCCGGCGCAACGTTCGAGTGGACGAGCTCTGGCTTCACGGTCACGTCGACCATCTACGACGTCTCAGCCCAATCCCGAACTCTGTGGGGTGGCACGGCGCAAGGGATCACGGGCATCCACGAGTGGACGTTCAGAGAGATGACACAGGGCGTGATCGTTGCCACAAACGAGTCGTTCGCAGGCGAGCCGGTCGACAGCGACCCGTCGACGATGCAATCCATGCTCGACGAGTCGTTGGTGTCCTGGCTCCTCCGCCTCAAGGCCACCGCCGAGTCAAAACCCTGACGCCAACTTACGGACGAGGACCCGCGCCAGGTCGTCCCGGTTGGCGGCGGTGACCTGAAGGCGCTCCACGTCGGGGCGGGACTTGAGGGCATCGGTGAACGGATGCCGGAACACGTGCACTGTGGCGACCACGTCGGCATCGGAAGCAAAGAGCGCCTCGACCGCGTCGCGGAACGGCTTCGACGCGAGCTCCATCTTCCCGAGCTCGTCGAGGACGACGAGCGCTCCCGGCGCCGCCCGCAACGTCGGGATCGCAATGCGCTCGAACGCGTCGAGGTCGACGCCGTACTTCCCCACGCGCGGCGGACCGGCGAAGGCCACGTGGGCGAGCGTGCCCCGCTGGCCCTCGACGGTCTCGACGGCGAAACCGACGCGCTTCCCCGCCTCTCGGATCTCCTCGGTCGTGAGGCCGGTGACCGGAATGTCGCGCTCGCGCAGTCCGGCGACGATTCGGCGGGCGAGCGTCGTCTTGCCCGAGCCGGGTCGGCCTTCGAGCAGGATGCGGGTCGATTGCACGATGCCGTAGTTTCGACGCCGTGGCCATGCCAACGGGGATCGGCGTCGTCGACCTGATGATCGGGTTCCCGCACCGCGACCGCCGGGCCGTCTACGACTACCTGCGCAAGGGCGCCAAGGACGCCGAGTCGAAGGACGTGTCCTTCCTCGCCGAGTACATGTTCAAGGACGTACCCGACAACGTGGACGAGGACCAGGATCCCATCGAGGTGACGATCGCCGAAATGGACCGCTTCGACATCGAGGTCGGGCTCGTCGGCCTCACGAAGCTCACGCTCGAGGCCCGGGATCGCCACCCCGGCCGCTTCGCGCTGTCGCTCGAGGTCAACCCGAACGACGTGATGGACGCGGTCGGTCGCATCCGCGGGGCCAAGGAGGAGCAGGACCTCGCGGCCGTCACGTTCTTCCCGGCCGGCTGCCTACCGCAGGTGCCCGTCGACGACCCGAAGGCGTACCCCGTGTACGCGACGTGCGTCGAGCTCGACATCCCGGTCATCGTGAACGCCGGGATCGCCGGGCCGCGGTTCCCATCGGCGTGCCAGCACGTCGAGCGCTTCGACCAGGTCTGCTTCGACTTCCCGGAGCTGCGGATCGTCATGCGGCACGGCGCCGAGCCGTGGGAGGAGCTGGCCGTGAAGCTCATGCTGAAGTGGCCGGGCCTCTACTACATGACGTCGGCGTTCGCGCCCAAGTACTACCCGAAGGCCATCGTCGACTACGCGAACACGCGCGGCGCAGACAAGATCATGTACGCCGGCTACTACCCCATGGGCCTCACGCTCGAGCGCATCTTCCGTGAGCTCCCCGACGTGCCGTTCCGTGACCACGTGTGGCCGCGATTCCTGCGTGAGAACGCCATGGCGGTCTTCAACATCAAGGAACGGGTGAAGCTCCGATGAGCGACGCCGCGACGCTGCCAGCGGGCGACCGCTACATCCTCGTGTCGGCCGACTGCCACGCGGGCGGATCGATGGACCAGTACCGGGAGTACCTCGACCCCGCGTACCGCGACGAGTTCGACGCCTGGCGCGAGCAGTACAAGAACCCGTTCCGCGATCTCCAGGGCGGTGGCCGCACCCGCAACTGGGACCACGCCCGGCGGATCTCCGAGCTCGAGGCCGACGGCATCGTGGGCGAGGTGCTCTTCCCGAACACGGTGCCGCCGTTCTTCCCCGCCGCCCAGCTCGTCGCCCGGCCACCGTCGGCTCGCGACTTCGAGCGCCGTCTCGCCGGCATCCGCGCCCACAACCGCTGGCTCGCGGACTGGTGCTCACTCGCGCCCGAGCGTCGCGCCGGCGTGGCGCAGATCTTCCTCAACGACGTCGACGAGGCGGTGCAGGACGTGCGGTTCGCCAAGGACGCCGGGCTCCGGGGTGGCGTGCTCATGCCCGGCCGTCCCGACGACTCCGATCTCGCCCCGCTCGTCGACCCCGTCTACGAGCCGCTGTGGTCCGCGTGCGAGGAGCTCGAGGTGCCGATCAACCACCACTCGGGCAGCGCCGGGCCCAAGTACGGCAAGTACGCGGTCGCGGACGTGCTGTGGCTGGTCGAGACGTCGTGGTTCTCGCACCGGGCGTTGTGGCATCTCATCCTCGGCGGCGTGTTCGAACGGCACCCGAACCTGAAGTTCGTCGTCACCGAGCAGGGCGCGTCGTGGGTGCCGAGCACGCTCGCCATGCTCGACGGCTACCACTCGCAGATGGCGTCGGGCCGCGTCGGAGAGATCAGTTACTCCGACGACCAGCGCCTGCCGCTGAAGCCGAGCGAGTACTTCGCCCGCAACTGCTGGATCGCCGCCAGCTTCCCGAGCCCGCGCGAGGCCGAGAGCCGGCACCTCATCGGCACCGACAAGTTCATGTGGGGTAGCGATTACCCCCACGACGAAGGCACGCACCCGTACACGACCGAGAGCCTGCGGCGGTCCTTCGCCGGGACGGACCCGGTTGAGCTGCAACAGCTACTCGCGGGGAACGCCGCGCACGTGTACGACTTCGATCTCGACGCGCTCTCGCCTGTGGCCGCGCGCGTGGGGCCGAGAGTCGACGAGATCGCGCAGCCGCTCGAAGCGGTTCCCGACGACTCGAACAGCCCCGCGTTCACGCGCCCATAGGCAATGCCCACCCACGAGCCGCTCACCGATCCGCTCGTCGACGACGAGTTCTACGCCGGCGACCCGTTCCCGCTGTACGCGCGCTTGCGGGAGGAGGCGCCGGTCGCATGGAACGCCACGAACGGATTCTGGGCCGTGAGCCGGTGGGACGATGTGATGGCGGTGTCGACGGATCCGGCGACGTTCTGTTCGGGCCGCGGGATCCTCGTCGTGGAGATCGGCGCCACATACGACACGCCGCCGACGATGATGCACACGGACCCGCCCGAGCACACGGTGTACCGCAAGCTCGTGCAGCCCGGGTTCTCGCCGGGTCGTACGCGGGCGCTCGAGAACGACGTGCGGCGGCGGGCCAAGCTGCTCTACGCGTCGGCGAACCGGGACGAGCGTCAGTTCGGGCCGACCGCCGACCGCTTCGACATCGGGCGCGATCCCAACCACCACGTCGCCTTCGGGTTCGGCACCCACTTCTGCATCGGCGCCGCCCTGGCTCGCATCGAGGGCCGCGTGCTCCTCGAGGAGCTGCTCGACCGTTTCGAGAGCGTCGAGGTCGCGGGCGCGGTCGAGCGCAGCCACTCGTCGGTGATCGCCGGCGTCAAACGCGCCCCTCTCGTCTTCCGATAAGGAGCTGACATGCTGCTCGATCGGTTCAGCCTCACCGACAAAGTGGCGATCGTGACGGGCGCCGGCCGCGGGATCGGTGCCGCGTGCGCGCTCGCATTCGCCGAAGTCGGCGCCGACGTGGTCATCGCGGCGCGCACGAAGGAGCAGCTCGAGGAGGTCGCTTGGAAGGTCGGCGACCGGGGCCGGCGAGCGCTCGGTGTTCCCTGTGACGTGAGCGAGCTGGCGAACCTCGAGCTCATTGTCGAGCAGGCCATGAACGAGTTCGGTCGCATTGACATCGTCGTGAACAACGCCGGCGGGGCGATGCCGGCGCCGTTCCTGGACACGAGCGAGAAAGCGTTCGAGGGCGCGTTTCACTTCAACGTCACGACTGCGTTCACGCTCAGCAAGCTTGCGGTGCCCCACATGCTTGCCCGGGACGGCGGGAGCATCGTGAACATCTCGTCGGCGATGGGTCGCCTGACCGATCGCGGCTACGTCGCCTATGGCACGGCGAAGGGCGCGCTGTCGCACATGACCCGGCTCATGGCGTTCGACCTCGCACCGCGGATTCGGGTCAACGCGATCGCCGTTGGCTCTGTCGCCACGTCGGCGCTCGAGATCGTGCTTACGAACGAGGAGCTGCGGAACGAGATGGTCGCCAAGACACCGCTGCGCCGCCTCGGCGACACCGACGACATCGCGATCGCCGCCCTCTACCTCGCTTCCGAGGCGGGCAGCTTCGTCACCGGCAAGATCCTCGAGGTCGACGGCGGCATCGAGTACCCCAACCTCGCCCTGAACCTGCCCGATCTCTAACGCGTCCTCTTCTGAGAGTGCAGTCGGGTTTCGTGACTGAGTGCGCGCGCCCGCCCACAGAAAGTGGGACAGCTGCGCGGCAACGCATACAGCAGTCGGAATCCGGGCAGACGTGTACAAGCGGTATCTCCGAAAGGGAGTGAGAGATATGAAGAAACTCATTGTCAGCGTTGCCGCAGTGGCAGCGCTGGTGATCCCGAGCAGCGTGGCGTTCGCCACGCCGCAGCCCGACCCAGACGCCAACGGCGACCTGCATTCGAACTGCCATATGGGCTCGAAGTTCCGTGGTGCTGGGGGTGAAGACGCTGGTCCTGGTAATCCAAAGGACACCAGCGACGACTCCACTTGCGTCGCCGCGCCGACTCCGGCGCCGGGGCCTGCCGGAGTGCCGAGCGCCGCGGCTGCGCCGAGCGCCCCGGCTGCGCCGAGCCGTCCGGCGGCGCCTGCTGCGCCGAGCCGTCCCGCCGCTCCCGCTGCGGCGGTGGTGACTCAGCCGCGAACGGCCGGCTGACGCCACAAGTACAGAGCAATAAACGGGGCCGGTGCTGCCCAACGAGGCGGCACCGGCCCCGTCGCGCAAGGCTCAGGCGATTGACTGGGCCTCGTCGAGCACGGGGCCGAACATCAGCCGGAGCAGACGCTCACCGGCATAGAGCCGCTCCCCCGACAGCGCCCGTGCTCCGAACGTCAAGATGGCCAGCACCGGGTATTGCTCGATCGTGCCCCCCGCGCTCCGTAGGTCGATCAGGTACTCCTGGGCGACACCCTGCTCGCCCGCCCACTCGTTGCGCAGCTTCGAGCCCACAGCGGTCGGACGGAACACGCCGAAGAAGTGCTCGTAGTACCGGCGCGCCGCTGGACGGCCGCGGAATCTGAGCCCGATCGGGAGCAGCTCGTAGACGGGATCGTCCTCGAGAGTCGCCAAGGTCGCGTCGATGTCGCCGTCGGCTTCGGCCTTGGCGTGCGCGTGCGCAAGATCGATGAGCTCGTCGCGAGGGCGCCGCTCCATCTTTCGTAGTGTGGCACGCGTGCGAATCGGTGTTGTCTTCCCGCAGACCGAGATCGGTGGCGACGCGGGCGCCGTTCGCGCGTACGGCGAGCGGGTGGAGGAGCTCGGCTTCACGCACGTGCTTGCATATGACCACGTCGTCGGTGCCGATCCGGAGGTCCATCGCGGCTGGAGCGGCCCGTACGACGTGCGGACCACCTTTCACGAGCCGTTCGTGCTGTTCGGGTACCTCTCCGCGATCACCTCGCTCGAGCTGGTCACCGGCATCATCATCCTCCCGCAGCGCCAGACTGTTCTCGTTGCCAAACAGGCGGCCGAGGTCGATCTCCTCACCCGAGGTCACTTCCGGTTCGGCGCCGGCATCGGATGGAACCCGGTCGAGTACGAGGCGCTCGGCAAGGACTTCTCGAACCGGGGGAAGCGGCTCGAGGAGCAACTCGCGTTGTTGCGGCGACTGTGGACCGAACCGAGTGTCACCTTCGACGGCGAGTACGAGCGCGTGACGGGCGCCGGGTTGGCGCCGCTCCCGGTGCAGCGACCAATCCCGGTGTGGATCGGGGCGGTGGCCGAGCAGGCGCTGCGTCGCGTCGGTCGGCTGGCCGACGGCTGGTTCCCGCAGGTCCCGCCCGGTCCCCGGCTCGACGAGGCGCGCGCGATCGTGCGCGAGGCGGCGGTCGCGGCCGGTCGCGATCCGGACGCGTTGGGCATGGAGGGTCGGATCGGCTGGGGCGAGGGCGATGTCGAGAAGCTCGTCCGCCAGGCGGGTCGGTGGCGCGACGCACAGGCCACGCACCTCTCCGTCAACACGATGGGCGCCGGTTTCGGTTCGATCGACGAGCACCTGGCCGCGTTGGCAGTGGCGGCGGACGCTCTCGCTCCCCTCGACGCTTGATCTCGCGACATTCGCCGTGTCGCGGGCGAGCGCTCGCGCGATGAGTTGTGCGGGCCGGGATCGTCAAATGGGTATCTCTGCCGTGAGGAGGAGCCGTGGCCAAGATCGTGGCCGACATTTCGATGTCCCTCGACGGGTTCGTGACCGGGCCGGAACCGGACCTCGAACACGGCCTCGGGAGGGGCGGAGAGCCGCTGCACTTGTGGGCAATCGAGAGCCGCCACGAAGTCGACGTGGATGCTCTCCGCAAGTCAGTCGAGGCAACCGGCGCCGTAGTCATGGGCCGGCGTCTGTTCGACATCGTTGATGGGCCCCACGGGTGGAATGACGAAATGGGATACGGAGCCAGGATGGCGGCGACCCCTCCGATGTTCGTCGTGACCCATCGGGCCCCGGACTCGGTCCGTCTCAGCTCGCTTTTTGCGTTCGTGACTGACGGTCTCGCATCGGCGATCACCGAGGCGCGTGTCGCCGCTGAGGGAAAAGACGTCGTCGTAATGGGCGGCGCCGATGTCGTGCGCCAATCTGTCGAAGAGGGCTTGGTGGACGAGCTCTGGATCCACCTCGCACCGGTCTTGTTGGGCGCCGGCACCCCCCTCTTCAAGGGCGGCGTGTCTCGATCCCTCGTTCAGCGGTCAGTACGGGTTTCCCCGTACGCGACGCACCTGACGTATAGCTTGAACGCGGAGTAGCCGAACGGCCGCTACACCTCGGTGAGAACGCCGCGGACGATCTTGAGGATCTGCCGGTACCGCGCGCTTCCCGGTTTCACCGGTTTGGCCGTCTGCCAGTTCAACTCGACCACGGTGTCGCCCTTGGCAACGTTGATGCTGTCGATGGTTCCGTCCGCAATGAGCACGGTCTTGCCCGTGTATGCCTCGTCACCGATGCCTTTGATGGATCGGATCTGTCGTGTACCCGACTCGAGCGCGCTGCCGTAATCGGGATAGCCGTCCGTGGCCTCCTCACGAGACTTCACCTCGAGGAAGACGTACCTGTATCTCCCCTCCTCGACGCGCTTGACCGGATCGGTATCCCACGTACAGCCCTGCTCGTCCGGACGCGGCCGATCGAACGGCTTGTCGGCCATGATCGTGACCACCTGCTTGGTGGTGAGCATCTTGCACACGTCGTCGGGGCTCGGTACGCCGACCTGTGGTGCGCCGGCGAACGACGCTGCGGCGACGCTCAACGCGACGACGAGCGCGACTCCCATCCCGACTCCCGGCCTACCGACCGGAGGCGCCCCCGATGCGCATCAGCGCAGCGCGGGACAACGCCTCCCAGACCCACGCACGGCCCCCGGCCGCACGCACGTGATGTTACAGCCCGTGCACCGGGGCTATTCGGGCCGAAACAGATCGCGCACCGGCTCTTCGGTCCCCACGCTGATCGGCGACGTCGCTCTGCGCACGAACTCCCCGGGAGGCCAGCGCGCCACGTATTGGTCTCCGTTTGGCGCGTAGCGGATAAGAGTGACGTCTGCGATCTCGACGCGAAAGAGTAAAAGCCTTTGCGGAGTCGGCTGATCCACCGGGGCGAAGCATGGCAGAGTGCGCGGAGCCTCAGGAGGAGTCACCGATCGATGGTCGTCGCGGGCGGGCTCATCGCCGAGAGCCTGCGTGCTGGAAGGGCCCTCGAAGGGATCAACCTCACCGTGAAGAGGATCGCCCGCGAGGATGCCGGCGACACCGATGTCGGACAGCCGCTGACGTGGACCTTCGTCGATTTCGAGGCGCCGCTCGAGGACGCCGAACGACTCGCCGCCGCGCTCAGTCGCAGCCTGGACGCGAGGCTGGGCTGGTATTGCGACTTCCGCTCGCCGACGGAGACTTTCGTCGTCTTCGCTATCCACGCGGTGACCGCGCCGGCCGAGCAGAAGTAGAGGACTACGCCCGTTCGGTGGGCGTCCCCGAGTCCCAGCTCGACTGGCCCGAATAACTCGGCGCCGGCGGGAGCCGGTTGCGCCTGGCGGGCCGACCGCCCAAAATAGAACGCGTTTCAGCCGGGTCCTAGCGGGGCGCCATGCTCGACTACCTCATCCAGGGTGGCACGTTGGTCGACGGCACGGGCGCGCCCGGCCGGCGGGCCGACGTGGGCGTGCGCGACGGTCGCATCGTCGCGGTCGCCGAGCCCGGCGGCATCGACGAGCCCGCCTCCGAAACGATCGACGCCGAGGGCCTGGTCGTCGCGCCCGGGTTCGTCGACCCGCACACCCACTACGACGCCCAGCTGTTCTGGGACCCGCTGGCGTCGCCGTCGAGCGTGCACGGCGTCACCACCATCGCCAACGGGAACTGCGGGTTCACGCTCGCCCCGCTCGCCGCGCAGGACGCCGACTACCTGCGCCGCATGATGGCCAGGGTCGAGGGCATGCCGCTGCCGGCGCTCGAGAACGGCGTGCCATGGAACTGGTCGAGCTTCGGCGACTACCTCGCCAACCTCGAGGGCAGCGTCGCCGTCAACACGATGTTCAACGTCGGGCACTGCGCGCTGCGCCGCAGCGCGATGGGCCCCGACGCCGTCGGCAACGAAGCCACGCCCGACCAGATCGACCGGATGGTGCGCCTGCTGCACGAGTCCATCGACGCCGGCGGGATCGGCTTCTCGACGACGCTCGCGTTCACGCACTCCGACGGCGACGGACAGCCGGTCGCGTCGCGATGGGCGTCGAAGGAAGAGGTCCTCGCGCTGTGCGGCGCCGTGCGCGAGCACGAGGGCACCACGCTCGAGTACGTCACCGACGGGTGCATGCGCGGCTTCCGCGACGACGAGGTCCAGCTCATGGCCGAGATGACGCTCGCCGCCCGCCGTCCCCTCAACTGGAACGTGCTGACCGTCGACGCCAAGGAGCCGGAGCGCTACCGCTCTCAGCTTGCGGCATGCGAGAACGCGGCGGCGCGTGGCGGCAAGGCGATTGCGCTGACGATGCCGATCCTCGTCGAGATGAACATGAGCTTCCGCAACTACTGCGCCCTGTTCATGCTCCCAGGCTGGAACGAGGTAATGAACCTCCCGGTACCGGGGCGCATCGAGAAGCTGCGTGACCCGGCGACGCGTCAATGGATGAACGAGCGGGCGCGCTCCAAAGAGGCGGGCGTGTTCCGGCGGCTCGCGTCGTGGGGCCGGTACCAGATCGGCGACACGTATTCGGCCGCCAACGAAGGGCTGAAGGGCCGCGTCGTGTACGACCTGGCCAAAGAACGCGGCCAAGACACCTTCGACGCGCTCCTCGACATCGTCATCAACGACGAGCTCCGGACCGTGCTGTGGCCGCTCCCGCCCGACGACGACGAGGACTCGTGGAAGCTGCGCGCCGAAGCGTGGCGCAACCCGAACGTGCTCATCGGCGGCTCCGACGCCGGCGCCCACCTCGACCGCATGTGCGGCGCGCCGTACACGACGGTGTTCCTCGCCGACGTGATCCGCGGTCGCCGGCTCGTGCCCATGGAGGAAGCGATCCACCTCATCACGCAGGCCCCGGCGGAGCTGTTCGGGCTGCGCGAGCGGGGAGTCGTGCGTGAGGGCTTCCACGCCGATCTCGTGCTGTTCGACCCCGACACGGTCGGTGCCGACGAGGTGCACCTCGTCCAGGACCTGCCCGGTGGCTCGGCGCGGCTGTTCGCGGGGTCCACGGGCGTGCGGCGCGTGTTCGTGAACGGGCGGACCATCGCCGAAGACGGCCAGCCGACCGGCGACCTCCCCGGCACCGTCATTCGCTCCGGACGCGACACGCGCACCGTGCCGGTGCCCGCGGGGGCATAAACGCAGTGGCGGTGAGCGCGCGCCCGGCGCCCGTTCGCATCGACGACCTTGCCGCGCCGCGCTTCTCCCCCGAGACCACCGAGATCCTGACGGCGATGGCGGCGATGGCGCCGGGTCTGCGGCTCGAACCGGAGCCGCTGATGGAGGAAGCAGTCGCCGCCACGGGCCTGTCCGACTTCGGCGACGACCGCTTCCGCGAGCCCCTCGACGTGCTCTGCACCGCGCTCCGTACCGAAGCGGGGTTGAGCGTCGCCGGCGTCGTCACGACGCATTCGCAGCTCGTCCAGCTGCTCAAGAACCGGCTGCTCATCCAGGACCTGCTGCGCCGCCACCCCGAGATCCACGACGTGCGCATCGAGGCGCCGATCATCGTCTGCGGTCTCCCCCGCACGGGGACGACGCACCTGCACAACCTCATGGCCGCCGATCCGGCGCTGCGATCGCTGCCGTACTGGGAGAGCCTGGAACCGGTGCTGCCCGAGGCCGAGCAGCCCGCGCCCGGCGAGCCCGACCCGCGGCTCGCCCGCGCCGAGGTCGCGCTCGACTTCATCAACACGGCGATGCCGTATTTCAAGCGCATGCACGAGATGACCGTCGACCACGTGCACGAGGAGATCCAGCTGCTCGCGATCGACTTCTCGACGATGCTGTTCGAGACGACCTCGAGCATGCCGACGTGGCGCGACTACTACCTCGACCACGACCAGACGCCGCACTACGAGTACATGCGCACGGTGCTCAAGGTGCTGCAGTGGCTGCGGGGCGGTGAGCGCTGGGTGCTCAAGTCGCCCCAGCACCTCGAGCAGTTCCCGGTACTGTGGAACACGTTCCCGGACGCCACGTTCGTGGTCACGCATCGCGACCCGGTGTCGGTGACGACATCGGTGGCGACGATGATCACCTACACCGCCCGGCTGAGCCACGAGCCTGTCGAACCGTACTGGATCGGCGGTTACTGGGCCGACCGCATCGAGCGGATGCTGCGGGCGTGCGTCGAGGACCGCGAGGTGCTGCCCGCCGACCAGTCGATCGACGTGCTCTTCGACGAGTTCATGGCCGACGACGTTGCCATGGTCGAGCGCATCTACGAGCTCGCGGACCAGCCGATGACAGACAGCGCCCGCGCCGCCATGCAGGCGTTCATGGCCGACCACCCGCGCGGCAAGTTCGGCGGCATCGTGTACGACCTCGCCGACTTCGGCCTCGATGCGGCCGAGCGCCGGGAGGCGCTGCGCTTCTACGTCGATCGCTTCGGGGTGACCGAAGAATCCTGACGACCGGCAGCGTCGAGCTGCTCGAGGAACGCCTCGATCCGGTCGGTCCACGTCGCGACGTCGCGCAGCCGGTGGGCGACGTGCATCTCGGCGTTGGGAAGGAGCTCGGCGAGGCGCTCGGAGGTCGACTGCGGGTGGCCCGCGTCCGTGGTCCAGGGAAGCAGCAGCGCCGGCGCGGTGATGGCACGCACGGCGTCAGCCGCCGGCAGGTCGCTGCTGGCGGCGCCGCGCAGCACTGACGGGAAGAGCCCCTCGGAAACCTGTGGTACTTGGTGGTACTGGTCGGCGAACTCGCCGAGGATCTCGGGTGCGGGCAGCTTGCGCAGTTGATCGATGTACGCGTCCATCCCGGACCGCGCGACGACTTCGGCGCCGGCCCCGTACAGGTCGGCCTGCGCGGCGCGGGTCTCGTACGCGGTCGGGGCGAGCACGAGAACGAGCGCCACGACGCGATCGGGGGCTTGGACGGCGGCGTGCAACGCGGTTGCGGCGCCCATCGACACGCCGCCGGCCACGAACCGGTCGATACCGAGCTCGTCGGCGAGCGCGATCAGATCCCGACCTAGGTTGTCCCATCGGTAGGCGTCGGGAACCGGGGCGCCACCGGACTGCCCGTGGCCGCGCGCGTCCCAGCGGACGACGCGGTAGCGCCGGGCGAGGCGAGACCAGTCGATCATCGAGAAGTGCTGGTCCTGCTGCACGCTGCCGCTGAGGCCGTGGCCCCAGAAGAACGGCAGCCCCGCACCGTCGTCGGTGACCGCGATCTCGACGCCCCGCACGCTCGGCACGGCGCTCAGTTTTGCGTACTGGCGTTACCCGGTGAACCTCGGCGCCGCGCTCACCGACGCCGCAGCCGGCGCTGCCGTCACTGCCGGTGCCCGTTCCGCGCTGACACCGCCGACCTGGACCAGACGCTCGGGCACAAGCCGGATTTAGGCTGCGGCGATCAAGGCGGAGCAAATGAGGGGTCTAGTGCCTCGCGCTCGCCTCCGCAGAGTGAGTGTGGATCTGCCGGAGTGGAGTTCCGGCGAGGCGGAGGCGCACGACTTCCTGGAAGTTCGGGCAGGCGACGACGTCTTCGTGCGGGCACGCGAGCGCATGCTCGACGGCGACGCGCGCGGCCTGCGCTTCCGCAATCCGCGCGTCGAGCTCCTCGAGCTTGCGGCGCGCGAGATCGCGCCACGCCCGTGGCGACTTCGATCGGGCGGCCATCAGCCGGCGGATCTCGTCGAGCGTGAAGCCGACGTCGCGCAGGAAGAGGATGGCGCCGACTACACCGACCGCGTCGGGCGGGTAGCGACGGTGGCCGGAAACTCGGGCCGCAGGCCGAAGGAGGCCGAGCTCCTCGTAGTAGCGCAGCGCGGACGTGGCGACGTCGGTGCGTCGTGACAGCTCGCCGATCGTCAGCAGGTCGTCCGCCATGGCTTGACTTCAAGCGTACTTGAAGTTGTTGCATGGTGGCCGTGGGGCTGAAGCAGAAGACGATGGGCGCGGTGGTCGGCCAGTTCCACCGGCCACATGGCTTCGGCGGTCGGGCCGCCGGCTGGGTCATGGCGAAGCGAGGGTCGAACCGGCAGCGAAACGTCTGGGCGGTGGGCCTCCTCGACGTGCAGCCGCACGATCGCGCACTCGAGATCGGCTTCGGCCCCGGCGTCGCCGTCCGGGAGTTCGCGCGCCGCGCGACCAGCGGGCTCGTCGTCGGCATCGACCACTCGGAGGTGATGGTCCGACAGGCGCGCAAGCGCAACGCAGCCGCCGTGCGGGCCGGCCGCGTCGACCTGCGCCTCGGTACCGCGGAGCGTCTCCCGGCGTTCGACGCGTCGTTCGACAAGATCCTCGCCGTCAACTCGCTGATGTTCTGGGACGACCCGGTCGATCGTCTCGTCGAGCTGCGCAGACTCCTGCGCCCGGGCGGGCGGATCGCGATCGCGTTCCAGCCCCGCGGCCCGGGCGCGAGCGACGAGACCGCGGCGCAAGCGGGGCTCGAGATGGCCGAGCAGTTCGCCGCCGCCGGATTCACAGACGTCCGGGTCGAGACCCTGGATCTGCGACCAACGAACGCCGTGTGCGTGCTCGGCGTCAGACCTCGGTGATCTTGACGACCCGCGTCGTCGGACGACTGGGCGTCTCCGCCGGGTAGAACCAGCGGAACCAGATGCGGCCGCGCGGATGGCCCGCGGTCGACACCCAGTTGGGATGCCCGGGGTCGCGGTGCGCGACGACGATCCTCCACGAGCCGTCGGGCTCGTACGAGATCTGCCAGCCGTTGATCGTCACGCGCTCGTAGTCGTAGTTGTAGGTGTGCAGGAACTGGTTCCACAGGCACACGTTCCAGAACGCGCACTTCGGTGACCGGCCCTCGATGACCAGCGTCTCGTCCTCGGCGAGGTCGAAGCTGCCCATGGCGTAGGCGGCGTCGCCCGCGGCCCAGCCGAAGGTCTGCTGCGGCACCGGGTACGGCTCGTCCACCGTGTTGGGCTCGCCGAGCGCCAGCGGCACGATCTGCGCCTGCTCGTGCACCCAGGTACGGGCGGCGCGGAAGCGGCGCGCGAGGTCGGCGTCGTTCTCGCGGACGGTCGCCGGCTGGTCGTCGGCTTCGATGTGCCACTCGGCCCGGCGGTCCTGGACGGGGTCGATCACGTAGTCGCGGGTGATGGCGCACACGGCGTCGGGTTCGAGCTTGAGCCACGTGCCGTCGTGCGGTTCCGGGCTCAGCACCAACTCGAAGGTGCCGTCGGGGGAGACGTCGAGCATGCGGTCGTTGACGGTCCCGACGATGCGCTCCGAGTACCGGCCGTCGTCGGGCCCGCCGTACACCGTCAAAGAGAGATAGACAGCGTCACCCATCTTGCCCCGGACCCGGTAGGTGCGGCTGGGGTCGATCGGCGCGAACTGGTAGAAGGCGTCGGCGTTGTCGCCGCCCCACTTCTTGTACGGGCCGACGATGTCGACAAACCGCGGGTTGGCCTTGTCGCCCCAGACGTACACGTCGAACGCGACCTGGAGGATCGAGAAGATCCACTTGTAGCCCTCCAGCACCGACTGCTCGTCCTGCGGCGCGTTCGGACCGTCGAACAGCTTCGACTCGAGCCCGCGCACTTCGTCGAGCAGCTCGCCGAAGACGGCGCTGGTCTCGAAATCGGCCGGTCTCACGAAACAGGTTCTAGCCTGGCCGCGAGGTGAAAGTCATCGCCGCGCTCCTCGGTGCCATCCCCAACGACGCCGACGAGCTGTACCTGCCGGTGGGCGAGGGCGTGACCGGCCGGACCGAGCGGGTCACCGGCATCGCCGTCATGCGGCATGACGCGCCACTTTCCGCCGGCGCGGAGGCGTACGCGGTGGACGAGCGGTTCCAGTGGGACAAGGGCGGCGACACCGTCACCCGCATCTCCTTCGTGCGCCGCGCGCTGCATCTCACGCACGAGCAGTTCGCCGATCATTGGACGAACGTCCACGCGCCGCTCGCCCGCAAGCATCATCCAGTCGTGCGCTACGTGCAGAACGTCGTTGTCGAGAATCTCACACCCGATGCGCCCGACGTCGACGGCATCGCCGAGCTCGGCTTCCGCACCGTGCACGACGTCCACCACCGCAGCTACAACTCCCCCGCCGGCGCCGCCATCATCCGCCGCGACATCCAGCGCTTCCTCGACGTCCCCGCCGGCTGGCGCATGCTCGCCAAGCGCGCGTAGAACGAGCCCGTATGGCCGTCGCACCTCGCGTCAGTCTCGTCACCCTCGGCGTACGCGACGTCGCTCGGGCCGAAGCCTTCTACCGCGCGCTGGGGTGGGAGGTCGTCATCGCGGCCGACGACGGTTTTCGCCTGTTCCGCACGTCGGGGGCATGGCTGACGCTCTGGCCTGCGGAGTCGCTGTGGGGCGACGCAGGCATTCCGCCACCGGCCGAACCGCGCTTTGGCGGAGTGATGCTGGCGATGAACCTGGACAGTCCAGCCGACGTCGATGAAGCCCTCGCGACCGCCACTGCCGCGGGCGGCACCGTGCTGAAGCCGGCCAACGCCCTGGACTGGGGCCTGTACCACGGACACGTCGCCGATCCCGACGGGCACGTCTGGGAGATCGCGTACAACCCGGATTGGGAGATCGGCCCCGACGGCCGCCCCGCGGTCGGCTGACCGTTCCGCTCGGCGGAACCTTCGTTACGACGACGCCGGCGCTGGTTCAGGAAAGCGGTGGCCCCACGGGATCACCCAGCGGAACAGAGCGAGCCCCGGCTGCTTGCACCAGCACTCAGGTGCACAACCACACCGAGTGGCCCCGACGCGCTCGAGAAAGTGCCCCAGCAGCGCGAAGAAGAGGAACAGACGCACGGCACCAAAGATCGCCCGTCGCACAATCACAGATTACGCATGGCACGACGCGAGTGAATCGCTACGGGCCGCACTCCCACATACCGACGGCAGCGACCTCGCTGCCGTCCTGGCCGACGAGACGGGCGTCGAAGGATCCCGACCGGAGGTTGAGGCCGACCGTGATGCGCCCCGAGCCGCCGTTTCTGTCCGCAACCCACGGCCCGGGGAGCTCGCCGTTCAGCCTGACGCCGGCGTCGAGTTGCGGCGGGGGCGGTAGGTCGATGGCGCCGCCGCCGGGGAAGTTGGCGAACGGCGCGAACACGGTGAGGCTGTACTTCTTGCCGCCGATCGTGCCGAAGATCGTCGCCGTCGTCGTGGTGCACGTGGGCACGCCTTCGGGCACCAGCGTGCCATCGACGGCGCCGCTCACGGCGAGGGCGACGCCTGGCGGCGCCGGCTGCGGGGTGGTCGCCGGCTGCTTCGCCAGCCGGGTGTCCGAGCCGTCGCAGGCGGCCAGGGTCAGCGCGACCACCGCGCCTGCCACTGCCCCGACACGTATCAACACCCGTCTTGTGCCCCCCGACCCCATGGCGACACTGTTCCACGCCCTCCGCCGCAATAGGCGCGGGGTTGGTAGGTCAGGTTGCGTGCCGCGGTGTGACGTTGCTAGCGCGCGATGGGCCCGCCATGGCCGAGCAACGCAAGGAGAAAGCGAAGAAGGCGAAGGATGAAGTCGAGAAGCGGACGACCAGTGCTCATGTTGATGCGCTCCCTGTCCTATTCGGGTCGCCCTTTTGAACGACGTCCCCTCTGGCATCGGCCGCTCCGGCCGGCCGCTCGAGCGCAACGGCTCGACGGCGCAACCGTTACGTTGACGCTCGGGACGGAAAGTCCAGGTCCGTGCCGGCGGTTCGCCACGGACGGAGCACCGTTTGCGTAGTAGGTCGGTTTGCGGTTGGCGGACCGACGGAGGGGTACGTGATGAACGGGCAGCGGTTCTCGAGGCGCTCTCTCCCTGCCCGAGGGTGTCCGAAGCTGCTGCCCGTTTTTACGGCTTCTCCGCGCCGACCACCCACATCGCGAAGAACTGGGAGCCGCCGCCGTACGCGTGGCCGAGCGCCATGCGGGCGCCGTCGACCTGGTGCTCGCCCGCCTAGCCCCGCACTTGCCGCGCGGCCTCGGCGAAGCGCAGCATCCCCGACGCGCCGATCGGGTTCGACGACAGCACGCCGCCCGACATGTTCACCGGCAGCTCGCCGTCGAGCGCCGTGGCGCCCTTCTCGGTCATCTTCCAGCCGTCGCCCT
>WNGE01001286.1_pt1 | contig 31857 bp, 34 predicted proteins | sample 5400651 | NCBI WGS metagenome assembly WNGE01 (sample SAMN13153370, study PRJNA577476) | soil metagenome | isolation source: 60 cm soil or saprolite under grassland replicate 2 | place: USA:California | collected 2016-06-15
CGAGGGCCGGCGAGTCGGGGGCGAAGCCCTGCACGCTCTTGGAGAAGATGGCCAGGGGCTGCAGCGTCGCGACGGCCAGCAGGAAGATGATCGTCAGCGCGGCGAGCAGGATGTTGAGCGCGATCTCGTTCGGGGTCTTCTGCCGGTTGGCGCCCTCGACCAGGGCGATCATCCGGTCGATGAAGCTCTCCCCGGGCTTCTGGGTGATCTTCACGACGATCCGGTCGGACAGCACCCTGGTCCCGCCGGTGACGGCTGAGCGGTCCCCGCCGGACTCGCGGATCACCGGCGCGGACTCGCCGGTGATCGCCGACTCGTCCACGCTGGCGATGCCCTCGATGACGTCACCGTCCCCGGGGATCGTCTGTCCCGCCTCGACCACCACGATGTCGCCCTGTTGCAGCTGCGCTGCCGGTACCGACTCCTCGGTCAGCTCCGGCCACTTGGGCAGCCGGCGGGCCACGGTGTCGGTCTTGGCCCGGCGCAGTGTCTCGGCCTGTGCCTTGCCGCGGCCTTCGGCCACCGCCTCGGCGAGGTTGGCGAACACCACGGTCAGCCACAGCCAGACGGTGGTGGTCCAGGCGAACACGGTCGGGTGGGCGATGGCCAGGACGGTGGTGAACACCGAGCCGATCTCCACGATGAACATGACCGGGTTGCGCCACAGCGTGCGAGGGTCCAGTTTGCGCAGCGCGTCCGGGGTGGACTTCCACAACTGCTTGGGGTCCAGCAGCCCGCCGGATACCCGCCGCGGCCCGGCGCCGGACGGGCTGTCTGGTCGCCGGCGCCTTCCCGATGGTGGTGACAGCCATTACGTTTCCTTCGATGTCTTCCGGGGCTGCCGGTCAGTGGATACCCTCGGCCAGCGGGCCGAGCGCGAGGGCGGGCAGGAACGTCAGCGCGACCAGGATGATCGTGACGCCGACGAGCATCCCGACGAACAGCGGCTGGTAGGTCTTGAGCGTGCCGGCCGACTCGGGTACCGGTTTCTGGCTGGCGAGGGAGCCGGCCAGCCCGAGGACGAAGACGATCGGCAGGAACCGGCCGATCGCCATGCACAGGCCCAGCGCGGTGTTGTACCAGACGCCGCTGACGGTGACGCCGGCGAAAGCGGAGCCGTTGTTGTTGGCCGCGGAGGTGAACGCGTAGAGCACCTCGGACAGGCCGTGCGCGCCGGTGTTGGCCATCGCGGCCCGCTCCCCTGGCAGAGCCATCGCCACACCGGTGCCGATGAGGACCAGCGTCGGCATGGTCAGGAAGTACAGCGAGGCGAACTTGACCTCCCGGGCGCCGATCTTCTTGCCCAGGTACTCCGGGGTACGCCCGACCATCAGCCCGGCCACGAAGACGGTGAGTACGGCGAGGATGAGGATGCCGTACAGGCCGGAGCCGGTGCCGCCCGGGGCGACCTCGCCGAGCATCATGTTCAGCAGCACCACCCCGCCGCCCAGCGCGGTGTACGAGTCGTGGAACGAGTCCACCGAACCCGTTGACGTCAGCGTCGTCGAGGACGCGAAGGTGGCCGAGTTGTACACCCCGAACCGGGACTCGGTGCCCTCCGTGGCAGCGCCGACCGCCGTGGGTACGGTGCCGGGGTGTGCCCCCTGCAGCACGTTGATGACGATGATGCTGCCCAACGCCATGATCACCATCGCGCGCTGTTGGCGTTGTAGAAGCCGCCGCCATTGGTGCCCAGGTCCTTGATCGCTTCCTGGCTGGCGATCGGCCCGCCGGTGACGTGCTGGGTGGCGCCGGCCAGGGTGTGCACGTCAGTGCCGCCGGACAGGTTCTGGATCGCCCCGCCGGCGATCAGCACGACCGCGGCGAGCACCGAGATCGGCAGCAGGATCCGCACGCAGATACGGATCAGGTCGACCCAGAAGTTACCCACCTGGTTGGTACGGCTGCGGGCAAACCCACGCACCAGCGCCACCGCAACCGCGATACCGACGGCGGCGGAGGCGAAGTTCTGCACCGCCAGCCCGGCCATCTGCACCAGGTGCCCCATCGTGGATTCACCGGAGTACCACTGCCAGTTGGTGTTGGTCACGAACGAGACGGCGGTGTCCCACGCGCCGGCCGGGAACACGTTCGGGAAACCCAGCGACAGCCACAGCCAGTGCTGCACCCGCAGAAACGCGTACAGGAACAGGATCGACACCAGCGAGAACGCCAGCACGCTGCGGGCATACCCGCCCCAGGACTGCTCCCCGTCCGGGTTCACGCCGATCAACCGGTACATCACCCGCTCGACCCGCAGGTGCCGGGTCGAGGTCACCACCCGGTACATGTAGTCGCCCAGCGGCTTGTACGCCACGGCGAGCGCCAGCGCCAGCACCGCGATGAACACGGCCCCGGCCAGTGCGTTGCTCATCTAGAACCTTTCCGGGAACAGCAGGGCCACCACCAGGAACACCGTCAACGCGGCCGCCAGGACCAGGCCGACAAGGTTGGCCAGGTTCACAGCTTCTCCACCGCCCGCACCGTCAAAGCCAGGACGCCGAACAGCACCACGGTCAACAGCACATAGGCCACGTCAGCCATCGCGCCTGTCCTCCTCAACATCGAGATCGACATCCGGCGGGTCCAGCTCGGCCCGCCATCGGGCCTGCAGATCACGTAGCTGCCGCAACCCCTCGCCCGCGGCCAGGCCGACCGCCGCGGCGAACACCAGGCGGGCGCATCAACACCGCATCCCTCCCGGCCGGCTTCGCAGGTCTGCGCGGTCCGGTGCGGACCGCGCAGGCGAAGTCAAGCCCCCGCACGGCGGATCGGGCAGGGTCGTTGACGAAAAAACAACGCCGACGCCGCCGTTTTTCACACCGGATTAACGGGCCGCCTCAAGCCCCCGCGGGAGTACGGGCGGCGGCCACGCCCTTTGCGGTGTGAACGGGACGTGAAAATAGCCGCCGTCGCCGTTAGGAAGGCATCAGCGCCGGACCCGAACCGGCGATACCGCACTTGAATCGCCGCATGACAGCGCACCGGCCGGGGCGGCCGGACGACGGGCAGGCCGCCGGACATCGCCGGCCCGACCCGGCCGTCCTCGACCTGATCCGGCGCCCGTACATCGCGGAGCTCCTCGACGCCCTCGATCAGCGACCCCAGACCCTAACCGAACTGGTGCACCGCACCCACGCCCCGCGCCGCCACGCGGTCGCCGGACTCCGCGCCCTGGCCGCCCACCGGGCCATCACCCGTACCCCGCAGGCCGGAACCTGGGACGCCACCGACGACAGCCACGCCATCTACCAGCTCACCGCTGCCGGTCACGCCCTCATCGAGTACCTGTTCCGCCTGGAGGTGTGGCTGGCCCTCTTCCATCCGGCGCCGCCACCCGCCACCCAGCCAGGCTCATAGCGCCGCCCGGCACGACGGCGTGAAAGCGTTGTGAACAAACGCGGATCCCGCGTGGTTTTTTCGTCAACGACCATTGGCAGCGCCGATCTCCACCACCACCATCGGGCCGTGCCCACCGACACCAGGTCACCGACCCGTACCGGCCACGCCGCCACCATCCGGCACACCAGCGCCGCGCCCGGGCCGATCACCGCACCGCCCGGCACCCGCACGCCGCGCCAGCCGCGCACCGGCCCGCTTCGCCGGGTACGCGCCGCCGGCACCCGCGGCCACATCCGCCTCCTCGCCGCGTGCGCCGCGCTGGTGACCGTCGGGCTGGTCACCCTGCTGCTCCTGGAAGTCAACCGGGAACGCGACGGGCTGCGCACCATCGGCGACCAGGCCGGACCCGAGGTGATCGCCACCTCCGACCTGTACTTCGCCCTCAACGACATGGACGCCCAGATCGCCAACGTCCTGCTCGTCGGCGACGCCCACGACCTCGGCTTCACCCGCACCGACGCCCTGCGCATCTACGAACAGCGCCGCCAGCAGGCCGACCGCGACGTACGCCAAGCCGCCGTCGCGTCCACCGACCCCGCCACCCAACAGACCCTCGGCGCCATCCTCGACGACCTCGGCCAGTACGAAGCCCTCGCCGCGCAGACCATCCTGCTGGACCAGCAGAACCCCCACCCACCCGGCCGGCCCACGCCCGCCACCCTCGCCGCGTACCGGCAAACCACCGACCTGCTCAAAACCCAGCTCCTGCCCGCCGCGCACCAGCTAACCGACCAACACGCCGCCGCGCTGGAAGCCACGTACCGGTCCCAACACGACCGCATCCAGTCCATGCGGGTCTGGGTCCTCGTCACCGGTGTGCTCCTGCTGGCCGTTCTGCTCGCGTTGCAGATCTACCTGACCCGCCGGTTCCGGCGACTGCTCAACCCCGCGCTGGCCGCCGCCACCGCCCTCGCGGTGACGGGCGTCGTCCTGGGCACCGGGCTGCTCACCGACGAGGCCGAACACCTGCGCTCGGCCAAGAAGGACGCATTCGACTCCATCCTCGTCCTCACCCAGGCCCGCGCCGTCAGCTACGACGCAAACGCCGACGAAAGCCGCTACCTCGTCGACCCCGACCGGGCCGCGCGGTACCAGCAAGCCTTCCTCGACAAGTCACAACAACTGGCCACCCTCACCGGCGCCACCCTCACCACCTACGACCAGACCCTCGCCGGCGCGATCACCGCCTACCAGCAGGCCAACACCAACATCGGCTGGACCGGCTTCTATGGCACCGAATTCCGCAACATCACCTTCACCGGTGAACGCGCTGCCGCGGAAACCACCCTCCTGCAGTACCAGACCTACCAACGCGACGACCGCCAGATCCGGGCCCTCGTCGCGGCCGGACGGCTACGCGACGCGATCGCCTTCTGCACCGGCTACGCGCCAGGGCAGTCCAACTACGACTTCGACCAGTACGACAAGGCACTCGCCGCGCTCATCGCCATCAACCAGGACGCCTTCAGCCAGTCCATCACCGACGGCGACCACGAAATCGACGGCTGGACCCCCGCACTCCTCGTCGCGTGCGCAGTCATCCTCGCCCTGACCGTCATCGGCATCCGGCCACGACTCGCCGAGTACCGCTAACAACGGATGTCGGGACCCTTACCTGACGTTCCTCGTCGCCGTACACATCGCCACCGCAGTCGCGCTCGTGATCTTCTTCCGCCGCGACTGGTACATCATCATCGGCCTGTTCACGTCGATCCCCGACCGCAGGATTACCAGCCGCCTCGACGCGAACCATCCTCCGCTGGGAATCGGACCCTGAGACGCTGACCGCCGCCCTTGACCGTGCACAGCCGCCGGACGCGCAGCACGCAGGTCAGCATCGGGAGGGTGAACTCGCCGTCCGCGGTCTCCGGCCTGCTCGCAAGAAAAGCGCGGATCCGGCCGAGCGTCGCCTCTTGTTCCTGTTCCGGCATGACCAGCACCCCCGCCCTCGTGGCAAGTGTCGCAACGAGAGTGTCGGCGGTGCGGCGCTGCCCGTGCGGGAACTCCGCCTGCTCCGGCGAGCCGAACCAAGCGCCCACACCAGTCTTTGGCAGGTGTGCATTGGCCGTCTCGGCGCGCCAGCTGGTGGGCGTGTCACGCGGGCCGATGGCCGCGCTCCCGCTGACCCGCGCTAGCCCGGCAACCCAGTCGACCCGGTCGTCCATGACGTTCCACAGGCCGGCCAGGATGCCGCCGGGTACCAGGACCCTGGCGATCTCGGGTCCCGCGACGGCCATGTCGAACCAGTGCATGGCGTTGCCGGCCAGCACGGCGTCGACGGACGCGTCCGGCAGCGGTATCGCCTCGGCGCTACCCGGCAGTGCATGGACATCCTGCAGTGCGCGGCGCAGCTCGGTCAGCATCGCCGGGTCAGGCTCGACCGCGATCACGTCGGCGCCCAGCGCGACCAGCGTGGCGGTGAGCCTGCCGGTTCCGGCGCCGAGGTCGAGCACCCGCAAGCCGGGCGCGGGCTCGAGCGCCCAGCGCACCGCGGCCTGCGCATAGTCCGGGCGGTGCTCGGCGTATGCGGTCGCCGCCACGCCGAACGACGAGGCGTGAAGGAACCGTTCGTCCTGTTCCACGCGATTACCGTATCGGTGCCACGTAGACGGCAGCGTCTATCGCTCCCGCATCGCGGCGATGATCTCGTCCGGTACCCGTCGAGCGTGTGGTCCTTGTCCTCGTGCTGCAGGTACACGCGAACTGGTCGACGCCAAGCGCACGCAGCAGGGTGGTCCGCAACTCACAGCCACAGAAATCCGCCGAGGACCGTTGGGCCCGAAACGCTGCGGCCGTGCCGGCCCGCCCGCCGGGGCACCACCGTCCGATTCACCCGGCCGCGACGCCGCCGACTGGGTCACCGCGGCCGTCGTCGCCCTCATCTTCGATGGCGTGATCAGTCGCCACGTCCAGAACAACGGCCGGCACGCCCAGCCAGACCCCCGGCCCGGGGCCACTTCGGAGCCGACGAGTCCTGGGTCCATATCACTCCTGCGATGGCTACTCCTACCGCCTCCCCGGCCGCAGTGTGGATCGAAACGGATGGCGAGGAGCTGGCGATGAATGGCCTGGGTGTGATCGTGAAGCGGTGCGGATGTCTGGAGCCCGGACACCGACGACCGCTGGACAATTGTTGAGCGACAGCTGAATGTCAGTCAGTGGGGTGCTCGGCCGGACGGCGTCCCCAGGCCGAGATCAGCGGCGCAAGAGTCAGGTCGAGTTCGCCGGCATGGATGGCGGCCAGGTGCGCATCGATCTCGGCGTCATCGGCCAACCCGGCCGCAAGCAGCTCGCCGCGCACGTGCCGTATAGTCGCCGCCTCCAGCCGGTCGCAGGCCCGCCCGCCCACCGGGAACGAGCCCACCGCCGCGACATCGACCAAGCCCGCCTCACGCAATGCCCGCGGCAGCGTTCGGCCATAGCGCAGGTCCGCGCCGCGGCGCGTCAACAACTCCCGGACCGCATCGCGCAGCCGGTTAGCCCGCCGCTGCGCCGGGCCGCTGTCGTCCAGGCACGCCAGTGGCTGCAGAGCGGTATCGGCATCCTCGACCAGCAGCCAACCGCCGGGCCGCAGCGCTGCCGCCATCGTGGCCAACGCCCGGGCCCGGTCCGGTACATGAACCAGCACGAGCCGGGCGTGCACCAGATCGAACGTCCCCGGCTCCGGGGGCGGATCAGCGGCGACATCGTGCTGGCGCACCTCGTACCCGCCGCCTTCCTTCAGCCACGACAGGTCGATGTCCGTGGCCAGCACGTGCCCGCTCGGACCGACGGCCGCCGCGAGCGCCTCCGGGATACTGCGGCCACCAGCCCCCACCTCCCAGCAGCGCGCGCCAGCCCTGACCCCCAGCCGATCAAAGTGCCCGCGCGTCACACCGTCGAACAGCTCGGCCAGCCAAACGAATCGCTCGCCCGCCTCGGCGCGCGCGTTGTCCAGCAGGTACCCGCGGGCGAGGGCGGACTCCCCACCGAACGCGGTAGTCCCACCGATCGGATCCGGTCGGCCACCGACGTCCGGCGGGCGGGGCGAGGAGGTCATCACTACATGGTCAACGTCCCCAGACCACCAGCGCCACGACAACGCGAGATGATATCTCCCACAGCCAGCGAAGCCCGCACGTCATACAGCACGGTTCTGCACCGTGACGCGCCCGGAGCGCTGACAAACGCTGTCGTCAACTAGTGACTGAGCGGGAACACCGCCAGCGGCGGGCAGCACCCTGGGGTGAGCAAGGGCAGCTCCGACACCGCCTGTTTCTACATGCGTCTAGGTTGGCAGGTGTACGCCGGGTCGACAACCATACCGGCGGTGACCGCCCGCACACCTGTTTTGGCGGCTGTCTAGGTTGACAGTGGCCTAAACAGGGCGCTGTGGGGCGGCGGGCGACTGCGTCAGGATGCCGGGAGCTCGCGCCGGCCTTCTCCGGCGCGGCCGAAGATTCTCACAGTCATCCAGCGTTCCTTACGACCAAGGTCTTCGCCTACGGCGGATCGGTGAGGATCGGGGGCGACGTCGAAGACGAGACCGACTGGAAAGAGGTCGACGAACTGCTCGACGCCGACTGCCGCCGTACCGCCAGTCCCCGTAGGGTCTCCACCCTCGACGCGCGAGCCTGGCAGCGCGTTGGCTGGAGACCGCGGCCGAACGGTGACGGTAGGTTGTCAGGGTGGCGGGACCGGGGACGGCGAGGGTACAGATCTGGACCGATGGGGCGTGCAGCGGCAACCCGGGGCCTGGCGGTTGGGGCGCGCTGCTGCGCTACGGCGAGGTCGAGAAGGAACTCTGCGGCGGTGAGTCCACCCCGACGACGAACAACCGCATGGAGCTCACCGCCCCCATCCGAGCGCTGACCGCACTCACCCGCGCGTCGGTCGTCGACCTGCACACGGACAGCACGTACGTCCGCAACGGCATCATGTCGTGGATGGCGAACTGGAAGCGCAACGGCTGGCGTACGAAGGCAGGCCAGCCGGTCAAGAACGAGGACCTGTGGCGGGAACTCGACGCCGCCGTCGCCCGCCACGACGAGGTTGTCTGGCACTGGGTGAAGGGCCACGCCGGCCACGCCGAGAACGAGCGCGCCGACGGGCTCGCGGCTCGCGGCCAGCGGGAGACCCTTGAGGCCGCCGGCATCCCGGTGCCGCCGCTGCCGGAGCCGCGCCATCAAGCCGCACCGCGGGTGACGCTGACCGGCGACGGGCCACGCTGCCGGGCCACGACAAAGGTCGGCAAGCCCTGTCCGATCACCGCCCGACCGTCCGGCTTCTGCCACGTCCACGACCCTGCCGTGCTCTGCGGCGCCCCAACGAAACGCGGTACCCCGTGTGGCATCGCCACCGGCGGCGGCCGTTGCCAGGCCCACGAGCACGTGACCACCACCGTCGAGGTCCTCGACCTCTGAGTGTGTGCGCACTGCCGCTCGCCGTGCGGCACGTGCGCATGATCAAGCTTCGCTCTCGCCCTCCCGAAGCCACTCGCGAAGCTCGCCCAGCTCACGGGTCCCGGGTGCTCCGAGGCGGCGCGCGCGGGTGTTCGTTGGTCAGCGGGCTGGCTCGGGGTCCGGCAAGGGCATGGTTGCCAGCTTGCGCGCCTCGTCGGCGGGCAGTCCGAACATTCGCAGCAACTGCTCGGCGAGTTGCTCGTCGACTGGCTGGGCGGCGAAGTGCGGGTCGGTCAGTGTCAGGTGCAGGGTGGTCAGCAGTGCGCCGGCCGTCGCGGCAAGTGCCAGCTTCGGGTTATCGGCCTGGAATCGGCCCGCCGCGATGGCCGCGGTGATGTCGCGCAGGGCGCGTGGCGCCAGCCTGCGGTCGGAGTCCATATAGGACATTCCGTGTTGTACCAGGATTCTGGCTACGTCGGGCCGTATCCGGGCGATACGGGTGGCCAGCCGCACCGATTGGGCGAAGGCCGCGGCGGGGTCGGTCAGGTCGCTGCTCAGCTTGTCCAGCAGTTCGCCGGTCTCCTCAAGGACGTCGGCGACCGCGGCTTCGAATAGATCATCCTTGCTCGTGAAGTGGTTGTAGAACGAGCCGAATCCGACGTCGGCCGCTTCGGTGATGTCCTGGATACTCGCCCGCGGCGCCCTGTTGTCGGCCAGCATCGCCCGTGCCGCGTCGACCAGCTTCTGGCGGGTCTGTGCCTTGCGCCGTTCGAGCCTGGATCCAGCGGTAGCGCGACGAGTGCTCATGCCCCGACTCTAGACGTATCAGGACTGACGAGGACATCAGGATTGTCACCGTCGCCGTCACTACTTGACACTTCAACTCGCAGCACTGATGATTTCATCAGTAGCGATACGGCTTCACAGCCAACGAGCGAGGCGGCGCTGGCGGCCGGGGAGACACGCCGAATGACCGGCCGAGTGGGAGAAAATTCGTGACGACCAGGGGTGATGTGCTGGCGATCGATGCGAATGACGCTCGTGTCGTCGCTGCGCTGGACGCGGAACGGCGGCTGTTCGAGTTCTACGGTCTGACTGCCGAAACCCGCTATGTCCGCCTGGCTCACGCGGGCGTTCGGGTCCGGGTCACCGAGATCGGCTCCGGACCGCCGGTAGTCGTCGTGCCTGGCAACACCGGCGACAGCTTTCCGTTGGCCCCGCTCATGGCCGAACTGCGCGATCTCCGCATCATCGCGATCAACCGGCCGGGCGGCGGGTTGAGTGAGGGCATGGATCACCGCCGGGTCGGCTTCCGGGAACTCGCCGTGGAGACGCTCACCAGCGTGCTCGACGACTTGGAGCTGGACCGGGTCCCGCTTGTCGCGCACTCGATCGGCGGCCACTGGAGCCTGTGGTTCGGGATGGATCGTCCGGACCGGGTGTCCGCGCTGACGCTGCTCGGCGTTCCGGGAAACCTGACGGGCACCGCTCCGCCGTTCGCCCTGCGGCTGCTGACCGTGCCCGTGCTGAACAGCCTCCTGTTCAGGACTGTGACCCCCCGCAGCGTGCACCGGGCGCTCAAAGGGTTGTCGTTCATGGGGCACTCGCCGGAAACAGTGGCCGCCCTGCCAGAAGCGATGGCCGAGTGCTACTTCCGGTTTCAGCGGCTGCCCCATTACAAGATCTCGAGCCTGACGCTCATGGCACGGGTCAACCAGCTCGGCGGATCACGCCCCGAGATCGAGATCGGCCCGGAGGAACTCAAGAGTGTCGGCCAGCCCACGATGTTTCTCTGGGGCACGAACGATCCGTGGGGCAGCGTCGAGGCCGGTCGCCGGATCGCCAGAATGATGCCCGATGCAGAGTTTCACGCCGTCTCTGGCGGGGGCCACCTGCCGTGGCTGGACGAGCCGGTGGAGTGCGGTCGGCTGATCCGCGATTTTCTTTCTAGGAGAGCCGGATGACCGGCTGGTTGGACGTGCATGCCCACTACGTCACCGATCGCTATGCCGAGTCCTGCCGTGCGGCGGGACACGGGCGGCCCGATGGCATGCCCGGCCTCCCGGGCTGGAGTTCCGAAGCGGCGTTGGAGGTCATGACGAAGGCCGGTGTGGCCGCCGCAGTGCTGTCGATCTCCTCGCCAGGCGCCAGGCAGCATCGCTTGTCCCGCCGCGGATTGCTGACCGGAACGGTCGGCGCGTCGGTCGGTGCCGCGGCGGTGGCAGCGGGGTGGATCGCCACCGCCGAGGCCAGTTCTCCCGTGATCTCGACGGTTCTTCCCGGCGCGGGCAAGCTCGACCATGACCTGCTGTGGACGACGCTCGGCACGATGGGTGGCCCGCTCAACAGTCTGCGACGGGCGCAACCGGCGAATCGGCTTCACAACGCGGACCAGGCCATCCTCGTCGACTGCGGCGACGGCGCCGTCGATCAGATCGGCAGGGCCGGCCTGGACCCCGTCCCCGTCACGACGGTGATCCTCAGCCATCTCCACATTGACCACACCGCCGGCTTGTACGGGGTGATCGGCAGGCGGCTGCAGGCGTTGATTCCAGGAAACCTGACCGTGTACGGGCCACCGGGCACCCAGCAGGTGGTGGACCGGATCCGGTCCTCCCTCAGCTACCTCTCCGACCTGATAGCCACCAACCCACAGGTCGCGAAGTTGCCGCCGAGCACCGTGACCGTCACCGAGATCACCGATGGCGCCCGGTTCAACGTCGGCGCCGTCAAAGTGACCGCGGCGACCAACACGCACTACGGTTTCCAACCGGGTACCCCGGAGGCGGCGCGCTTCCGGTCGCTGTCCTTCCGCTTCGACATGCCGGACCGCTCCATCGTCTACACCGGCGACACCGGTCCAAGCTCGAACGTCGAGCGGCTGGCCCGCGACGCAGACCTCCTCGTGAGCGAGATCACGGACCCGGATCAAGTGCTGGCCGAGCTGAAAGCCAAGCGCGACATACCAGCCTATGCAGAGCCCTTTCTCAAGAAGCATTTCGAGCAGGAACACCTGGCCGCGGACCAGGTCGGCCTGCTCGCCCAGCGATCGGGCGTCAAGGCCGTCGTGGTGACGCATAACCCGCTCAACGACGCCAACATGGTGACGGCCCGCGCCACCATCGGCTCGCATTTCACCGGTCCCGTCTCATTCGCCGACGATCTCGACAACTACTGATCTCGAACGCGTCTGGCGGCGGGCCAGCTGTCGGTAGCCGTTGTCAGGTCGGGCAGACCCCGCCCCGATTCACGGCCTGCATGATCTCCAGAATCTGCCTGCCGCGCGTGCTGACCATCTCATCAGAACATCGAAGGGTCTGAGGGCCAGGTAGGGGAGGGGCCCGGCGCGTCGCGCCGGGCCCCTCCCCTCATGTGCGGATCAGTTGGGGACGGATATCTTGTCGAAGTCCGGCGCGTACGCGCTCGGGTTGTAGAACTCGATGGTGTTCGATCCGGCACCAAGTGTCAGCGTGACGGTCAGCGTACCCGGCGTGCCGAAGCTGCCCGTCGGGGTGAACTGGATGGTCTGCCCGGCCCCGCCGTTGACACTGACCAGCGCCTGCCGCCCGCTCGTCGAGCCGTCGCAGTAGGCGATGGTGACCTGGTAGCTGCCGGTGGTGGAGACGTTGACGCCGTTGAACGACACGGTACCGCCGTTGCCGACGTACCCGACCTTCTGTGCACCCGAGCAGGCGGTGCAGCTCGCCACCCGGGCACCACCCGCGAGGGTGTTGGCCGACGACTCCGCTTCGTACCCGGTGCTCGACGGGGTGGCCGGTACGGTGATCTTGTCGAAGTCCGGCGCGTACGCGCTCGGGTTGGAGAACTCGATGGTGTTCGATCCGGCACTAAGTGTCAGCGTGACCGTTAACGTACCCGGCGTGCCGAAGCTGCCCGTCGGGGTGAACTGGACGGTCTGCCCGGCTCCGCCGTTGACACTGACCAGCGCCTGCCGTCCCGTCGTGGACCCGTCGCAGTACGCGATGGTGACCTGGTACCGCCCGGTCGTCGCGACATTGATGTTACTGAATGTGAGGGTACCGCCGTTGCCGACGTACCCGACCTTCTGCCCACCCGAACAGGCGGTACACGACGCGATCCTCGCCCCGCCGGCGAGCGTGTTGGCCGACGACTCGGCCTCGAAGCTGCCGCCCGAGGAGGTCTTGGGAGTGGCCCGGATCAGCTGGACCGCACCGGGGCCGAGGGTGACGCTGTAGGTGCCGCCGATCGTGCCGAGGCTCGCGCCGGACCAGACATCCACGGCCGTGGCGGTGCCGGAGATCCCGGCGACGCTCAGGTCCACCGTGTCGGTCTGGCTCGCGGTGTCGCTGTAGTTGAACAGGCCGACGATGACGTCGCCGTTCTTCTCGGTCTTGGCGTACACCTGCTGGTTGCTGTTGTTGACGATCCGCTTGGCGTCGATGCCGTCCTGGTCGATCGCGATGAGCCGGGTGTTCTTCAGCAGCCCGAGGTCAGTGGCGTCCAGGTTGGTCAGGTCGGTACCGAGGATGAACGGTGAGGCACCCATCGCCCACAGGCTCATCTGGGACTTGCGCTCGTCGAGGGTCAGCCCGTCGTTGCTGCCGTTGCCGACCTCGATGGAGTCGTAGTCGTTCCAGCCGCCCGGCCCGCCGTACGGCTGCCAATTGGCGACCGCGCCGAACCGGGGCTGGATGTGCGCCCAGTTGGTCAGCGGGTACACGGCGCCGTTGGTGCCGCAGTAGCACTCGACGTCGCCGCCGGTACGCCAGCCATTGGCGTACTGCTGCCAGGTGGAGGCGCCGGAGATGGCCAGGTTGTTGGACAGCTCGAGGTGGATCGGGCGGCCCGTGTTCCGCAAGGCGTTCGACCATGACTGGATGTCGGGTACGTCCCACGTGCCGACCCCGTCGATCTTCAGATAGTCCACGCCCCAGTCCGCGAACTCCTGGGCCCACGAGTTGATGAACTCCTGCGCGCCGGGCTTGGCGTAGTCGATGGCGACCATCCCGTGGCAGTTGTAGTTCTTCTCCGTCGTCGTGGTAACGGCGATCTGGTCGACCGTGTACGGGGTGCCGAGGATCTGGCTCTTCTGGTTGACCGCCTGCAGGGAGACGCCGGGGGTCACGTACAGGCCGAACTTCAACCCGAGGTTGTGGACGTAGTTGGCGACCACCTGGATGCCGTTGGTGGAGCCGGAGTTGGGGAACTTCGTGGTGTCGGTGACCCAGCGCCCGTTGGCGTCCACGTTGGGGCCCTGGCTGCCGGGGCACTGGTACCAGAAGTCGTCGAGGTTGATGTACGTGTAGCCGACCGCGGCCAGGCCGCTGTTCTTCATCGCGTCGGCCTGCGCCTCGATCTTCGCGGCGGTCGGGGTCTTGCGGATGAAGCTCCAACTGCTCCAGCCCAGCTGCGGAGTCAGGGCTAGGCCGTTGTTCTCGGCGAGGGCCGACGGGGCGTTGACCATTGCGAGCCCGGCAAGCGCGGCCAGGCCGGTCGCGGCGACGGCCGCGACAACAGATTTACGAATTCTCATGTACCTACTCCGAGACGGCAGCGAGCGGGGTGTGCCCGTCTGTGTGCGGATCAGACTCCGTGCAGGGAGGATTGTCAATAGGTCGATCTCCACCTCCCACCCGGCGCGGCCGTTGCGCCCGGCCCGGTACCTGGCCTCCCAGGGAGGCTCGACCAGAACAGCTACCCGGCAGGCGGCTGACCGCCACGCCATCCCGCCCGAGGCGCGCGCGAGCCTTCGCTACCCGGCGGCGTGATCAGTTCGGTGCGCAGCTCGTGGCTGTCGTCCGGCAGCCTCGCTTCGTAGTACAGCCGGTATCCGCCGTCCGGAAGCGGCAGCACGTCGAGGTACCGTACGTCCGAAGCGGGGCTGTCGCCGACGGCGACCAGACGCCCGGACGCGCGGTCCAACCGCGCCGCGCGCGTCCCATCTGCCCACGCGCCGCGGCGGATAATCGGGGCGATCGGCTGATCGTGGTGGCGAGTACAGATGTCGCCGGAATCGGCCCGGCACACGGAATCGTTCGACCACGTGCAATGGTCTCCCATGACAAAGGTGCCTTCGTCGCCGGGTTGGCCGGTGGTCAGGCGCGTGCTGGATGGCTTGTCGCGGGGCGGAGGAGTTTGCCGCTGATGCGGGCTGTGAGGGCCCGTGGGGTGAATCGGGGGCCCCAGGCGAGCAGGGTGTTGCGGGTACCGGGGATCGCTATGCCTCGGTCACGATCGAGTGCTCGTAGCCCGACGGTGACGACCCGGTCGGCGCGGTCGAGTCTGGAGTAGATCGCGGTGTGTGCGGCGCGGTCGTCGCCCAGCGCGGTGAGGAACCCGGTCTGGACCGGGCCGGGGCACAATGCGAGCACGCGGACTCCGCTTCCCCGGGTCTCGACCCGAAGCGCTTCGGTGAACGAGAGCACGAATGCCTTCGTCGCGGCATACACGGCTTGGTACGGGCCGGGCTGGAAGGCGATGGTGGAGGCGACGTTGAGTACGCCGCCGGTGTGCCTGTCGAGCATGTCCGGCAGGAGCGCCCGGGTCAGGGCGACCAGCGCCGCGTTGTTGACGAGTATCTGTTCGTAGTCGCGATCGGTATCGAGGTTCACGAATGGCCCGTAGGTTCCGAGGCCGGCGTTGTTGACCAACAGGTGTACGCGTCCCCGGACGTGTTCGGCCATGGCCGCGACGGCGGTGCGGTCGGCAAGGTCCGTGGGTACCACCTCGACGCGTACCGGATGGGTCTGCTCGATCTCTGTGGCGAGCGTGTGTAGCCGGTCGGTGGAGCGGGCCACCAGAATCAGGTTGCTGCCCCGCCGGGCCAGCTGCCGCGCGAACTCGGCTCCCAACCCGCTGCTGGCGCCCGTGACCAGAGCGGTCTTGTCGGTGTAGGGAAAGGCGTTCATCTCGGCTGTGTCCCTTCGACCAGAGCAACTTGACAGCGTCAAGTGGACCAGTACAGCTTGACACTGTCAAGGGATCGGGAACAGTAGTGGCATCAGCGGCTCGTCGGGCAGGTGCAGACGGGCACCGGCGACGGCGCTGGTCACCGCGTCGGTGATGTCCACCCAGGCGCCCGACGGGGACCGGTAGCCACCCCGCGCCACGATCGCGATGGTTTCCGCGGCGGTCTCGCGCAGTCGGCTGTTGATGGCGTTCACAGTCGCTCCCGTACCTCCATGAGCGCAAACCCGAGCAGGTTGCGTCCCCCGCCAACTTCCGCCGCAAGGTGCTGTCCACCCGGCGCCCGACGGGGACCGGTAGCCACCCCGCGGATGGGCCGAGCTATACACCCCGCGGCACCACTCACCTGCACCCAGCCCTCCCGCGTCCCCACCGACCCGCCTAACCGTCATGGTCGTCCGCGTAGCACAGTCCTCCGCTCGGCTTCAGAAAAGCGCGGATCCGGGCACAAGCGGAAGGTGGCCCGGTTTCTCGCCGCCGTGGATCTGCCCGTTCGCAACGGGTCACCCCGGCGAAGCTCGACGCTCGACCGGCGGCAGATCAGTGCGCGTTGCTTGTGCCCATGGATACGACGACGATGACCGGCGCTACCGATGATCAGAGCCAAAGGTACAACCTATGAATTTGCCGGAAGTGCGCCATCAGGATGATCGTCGCGCCTGCAACACCAGCGCGACGGTTACCGCCAGGATGATCGTGCCGATGGACTCCACCACCAGGGTGGTGGGCACCAGCTTGAAGCTCAATACCTCGTGAATGCCAAACAGCCCCACGGTCAGCGCGAGCACCAGAGCAAGCAGCGTGCCCACCATGAACAGCAGGCTCAGCACTGTTGCCAGCAACAGAAGCCGTCCACGCAGCACGATGATCGCGATTGCCAGCACGAGCGCGCCAACCGCGTTGAGCACGAACAACTTGCCAAGTAAGCCGCCCACGCCGTCGAACACGAGGTAGAGATGGATTCCGCCCATCACCAACAGCATGATCACACTAAGTAGTCGCCAGACCATCAGCGTGCGGTGGCTGACACCGACCCAACGGAGTGAACCGGTTGCCCGAGGCTGCGATGACATGTCCTGACCTGCCTTACATGTGCGGCCCCCCGTGCAAGCCGAGCCCTCTACGGTGAACACGCCCGATCCGCCTGAACAGTTCAGCCTGAGGTTGATAGCACCGGAGTGGTCGAGCAGGTTTAGCTTGACTCGGACTGCGGCTGCCCGAAGCAGGCCGCCTGCGGGCCTGCGATGGCGCGCGCTAAGGGAGTTTGTCGGCATGGTGGAGATTGCGACTGGGCCAGTGGGTGCCACGGTGCCGGGCCCTGCAGGCGACCCTGTCGTGCTGTACCAGAGTGAGCGGACCCGGGTGCTGCACGTGTCGGCTGCCGGCGGTTTGGGAAGCGTGGTCCGTTAGGAGGCGCTGGGCCAGCATGCGATGGCACGGACCCGGCACGAGTTGGCCATCCTCAAGCGGCTCGCGAACGTTGACGGGGTCGTTCAGCCGTTGCCGGAACAATCCGGAGTGCACACGATTGATTTCCGGGATCTCGGTGCCCGGTCGCTGGCCGACGTGCTGCGGTCGTGCCCGATGGAGCCGACCAGCCTGCTGCCGCTCGCGCTGCGCTTGGCCACCATCCTCGCGGGGGTGCACCGGGCCGGGGTGTTACATCGGGACGTCAACCCGACGAACGTACTGGTGTGCGGCGGTTCGGGCACGTCGCTGCCGATGATCATTGACTTCGACCTGTCCACGACGTTTGCGCAGGTACGGCCGGGATTCACGCATCATCGAGAGATCCTGGGCCGGCTGCCCTACCTGGCACCGGAGCAGACTGGCCGAACCGGGTTGGCGGTGGATCTGCGGGCGGACCTGTACGGCTTGGGCGCGACCTTGTACGAGGCGGCGGCGGGGCATCCCCCGTTTGAAGATGGGGATTCCTTGCAGCTCGTACGAGACATCCTGGCGCGGGTGCCGCCGCCGTTGGTCGACGTGGCGCCGGGGGTGTCGCGGGGGCTTTCGCAGGTTGTCGGGCGGTTGCTGGAGAAGGATCCGGATCGGCGGTACCAGAGCGCGGAAGGCCTGGCACGCGACCTGGCTGTGCTGTGTGCGAGTCCCGATGCCGCGCTGCGGCTGGGAGAGCGGGGATTTTCCCAGCCGGCTCTCGCCACCCTCGGCGCTGGTGGGGCGTGCCGACGAGATTCAGGCGCTGCGCTCGGCGCTGGAAGACGCGGTGAGCGGTCGCGCCCGCGGAGTGCTCGTAGCGGGTGCGCCCGGGGTGGGCAAGTCGGCGCTGATCGAGCAGCTACGACCGATGGTCACGGCCCGGGGCGGCTGGTACGTGGCGGGCAAGTTCGACCAGTATCGCCACGACGCGGCGGCCGGTGCGGTCGCGCAGGTGCTGGCCGGGCTGGGGCGGCTGCTGCTGGCGGAACCGGAGACGGAGCTGGCCGGGGTGCGCGAGCGGATCCTGGCGTCGGTGGGTTCTAACGCAGGGCTGATCACGGCTGCCGTGCCGGAGCTCGGCGCGTTGCTGGGCGCGCATCCGGCTCAGACGTCGGCGGATCCGGTTCAGATCGAGGCGCGGCTGCGCGTGTCGATCGTACGCGACCATCCCGGCTAGCCGGACCAGAACCAGGGTGCCGCACGGGTTTCGATCAACCTAAGCTCTGGCGCATGAGTCCGGGTCGAGACGGCGGGTACACCGTAGGTCGAGGTCTGGGCGCCTCGCGCGCGACCGGGTTCGCGGTCGTGTCGGCCGCTTACCTGGCGGCCGGACTCGCCGCGCTGGCGGTGGCGGCTGCTGCGGCCGGCCACCATCCGCTGACGGTGGCGCTCTGGGCCGACCTCGCGGCCACCGGCGTCGTGTTCGCCGCGACCATGGTGGTGGCCAACTCCAGCCTCTACGATCCGTACTGGAGCGTGGCCCCACCGGTGATCGTTCTGGCCTGGGTGGTTCACACCGACACGGCTGCGGCGACCGGCGTACCTGTCCGCCAGGGTCTGGTGGTCGTCCTGATGGTGACCTGGGCCGTCCGGCTTACCGCAAACTGGGCCTCCTCCTGGCGCGGGCTCCACCACGAAGACTGGCGGTACGTGCAGATACGTGCACAGACCCGGGGCCGGTGGCCGTGGTGGCTGGTCAGCCTCGTCGGCATTCAGCTCATGCCCACGCTGGTGGTCTTCACCGGCCTGCTGGCCGTGTGGCCGGCGGTGGGCGGGTCCGGCCGGCCGTTCGGCATGTTCGACCTCGCCGCCGTAGTGCTGACCATCGGCGCCATCGCCACGGAGACGACGGCGGACCGGCAGTTGCGCCGCTTCGTCCGGGACCCGGCCAACCAGGGGCGGGCGGTCGACCGAGGGCTGTGGCGATACTCGCGCCACCCCAACTACCTGGGCGAAATCATGTTCTGGTGGGGCATGTGGCTGTTCGGCCTCGCCGCAGCACCAGCCTGGTGGTGGACCGTGATCGGCCCGGTCGTCATAGTCCTGCTCTTCGTCTTGGTCAGCGTGCCGCTGATGGATCGACGGTCGCTGCAACGCCGGCCGGGGTACGCCGAACACATGCGCCGGCTTCCGGCCCTGCTTCCGCTGCCAGGCATCGCGCGCCTGCGCCGCTGACCGGCGCACCGACCGGCTACGGCCAGCCACACCCGGCCCGGACACCCCCAAACGCGACATTGGCGGCGGTCATCGACACCGTGTAGCGACGTCCATCGACACGAGTGCACACCAGCCGGCGCGGATTGCGGTGACGATGCGTAGCGATCGCTCGCGCGATGTGAGTGCACGGCCGCCGGACGTACGCTCAGCAGCCGGCAGTTACGAATGTCTTCGTGTCCGAGTGCAATTGCGGCCGCAAGTAGTGCCGTCTCAGACGACGCAGAACTCGTTTCCTTCCGGGTCGGCCATCACGACACGGTCAGGCGTGCCATCCAGGGCGTCCTCACGGATCACGGTCGCACCCGCTGCGGTGAGGCGCTCGACCGTGCCGCTCACGCGGGACCACCGGACCCCCACGGTTCACCGCGGCCGCCCCCAACCTGCACGTCCAGGTGAACGCGGTTCTTGACGACCTTGGGCTCAGGGACCCGCGTCGGCCTCATCGGCACGCCGGCCCGGGATCACAACCGGTCACCGCAACCACCGCCGCCCGCAGCTCCGCGATCCCGAAGCCGACCTCCCGGCGCCGCCAGCCGTCGCGGACAACCAGATCGGCGACCCGGCCCAGCTCGTCACCGTCCAGGACCGCGGCCCACCACCAGCCCTGCGGCCTCAAGGGCACCGAGCCCAGCACGTGCGGACCACCCGCGACGGTACCGCCACCATCCGCCTGCAGGCCGGCGTTATCAGCAAGGACTTCTACGGCGGCGTCTGTCACTCCGACGGCGAGGTGTGGAGCGCTGCGGCCGGCGTGGCCGCGGGCGGGAAGGGCGCGCCTGGAGGGTACGAGCGAGAAGCTGTCCGACGCGCCGGGTGCGAAGATCACCATCGAGGTGACCTGCTGACCTTCACCGTCTGACTTTCACCGCCCGGACGACGGTGTCGATGGCGTCGCGGGTACCGGCGTCCGTCTTTACCGGGCGGCGAGCCCGCTCGGCACGCTCGATCCGCCACCCGGCCAGGTGCGCGATGATCAGCTCGGGCGAGTACAGGCGCTGCGGGTCCTGCGGGCCGCCGGTACCATCGCGCAGGTTGGTAACGTCGTGCCCGATGACGAGCAGGATGCCGCCCGCGGCTACCGCCTCGGCCGCGGTGCGCAGTACCGTCGCGGTGTCCTCGGGCGGCAGGTGCAGGTAGGCGATCAGCACCACGTCGAACGCGCCCGGCGGCGGTCGGTACCCCCGAATGACGTCCGCGACCACCCACTCCACCCGCAGACCCTGCTCGTCAGCCCGGGCGCGGCCCTTGGCCACAGCAACGGCGGAGAAGTCCACCGCCGTCGCCTGCCAGCCCCGGGCAGCCAGCCACAGCGCGTTGCGGCCCTCTCCCGAGGCGAGGTCGAGCACCCGGCCCGGCGGCCGGTCGGCGAGTTCCTCGGCGACGAACCGGTTCGGGCCCGCCGACCAGACCAGGTCGGCGCCGGCATAGCGTTGGTCCCAGCCGTCGGCGTCCACCGGTTCACGGTACCGTCACCTGGCTGGACGCGTCCGGGATCCAGTACCGGCGCCAGCCCGGCATTGTCCACAATCGACGTAGCGCCTCGTCGTCATACCGTAACCGGCGCCCGGAGCGTCCAATCCTCCCGCCGGCGCGGACGGTGACAAACAGGCCGCCGCCGTGCGCGAGGTACCGATCCGCCGGCCGCCGGGCCGACCTGCTCGGCCGGCCCGGCGCCGACCTGTCCACTGTGGATAGCTCGGTGACGGTGCCGTCGCGGTCTTGGGAGATCGTGACGATTCAGTGTCAGGCGGCGGTGACCACCGGGGAGTCCCAGTCGATGCGGTAGTCGTACATCCAGGCGAGGCTGTTGCTGGCCACGATCCGTCGCATGATGACCGGGAGCACCAGGTCCCGGATTGCTGCTCCTACCCGGCCCTGGGCCTTGCCGTCGCCGCTGCGCTTGCCGTGCCGGACGACGCGCTCGACCCGCTCCCGGCGCAGCCGCTTGAAGGCGGCGAAGGCGGCTGCGGTGTCCGGGAGGTCGCGCAGACACTGGGCGAGCACGATCCCGTCCTCGATGGCGAGCGAGGCGCCCTGGCCGGACGAGGGCGAAGCGCAGTCGGTTCCGCGGTCACGACCGTGGCGCTGCCGCTGGTGGCCATCACGACCCTGCACGCCGATCCAACCATGGTCGCCCTGCTCACGGCCGCGACCTGGCTGCCGTGGCTGCTGATCGGGCTTCTCGGGGGCTACCGTGCTCGCAGGGCTACGGACAGCGGGATGCCCGGGCAGCGCCTACGCTTTCCCAGGTGCAGCCAACCGATTGGGTGCCCCCGGACCAGCCCGGGTCCACTTCGGACAGTCCCGGCAACCGCGCGCCCGACCCAGCACGCCCGCCGTACGCGCCATCGCCCGGCTACCCGCCACCGCCCGGCTACCCGCCACCGGCCGGCTACCCGCCACCGGCCGGATATCCGCGCTATCCCGCGCCGCCGGCCCGGCGGAGGGGGCGGGCGGCGCTCACCGCCACCATCCTCGGCCTCGTGCTCGTCGCCGCCATCGGCACCGCCGCGGCGATCGGTTTGCAGGAGCGCGCCCGACACCCGGCGACCGCAGCCGTGGCCAGCACAGCCGGGACCAGCGCACCCTCGGCCAGCGAAGCCCCGGACAGTACGCCCGCGGACCCGACCGGCCCCCAGTACCGCGCGCTGCAACTCAGCCAGCAGATCGGCCCGCCGCAGGGCTTCGCCACGGTCATCGCCGACTGGGCCGACGGCCGCCTGCACAACCAGTACGGCATGCACTGCCGCCAGGGCGCGTGCCTCAACGACCCCGCCGCGGCGATCGCCGCATGGGCGGTCAAGGCCGGCGTGCCGGCCGGCCGGTTCACGGCCGCCCTGCTGAAGGCCTGCATGCCCAGTTCGTGCGTCACGGGGTTCCCGCGGGACGGGTTCGACATCCGCCTCATCGCCTACAGCGCGCCCGACACGTCCTACCACTCCCGCTCGGGCGACGTCGTCTACCTGGCCGACATCACCATCTCGCCGGCGTGATACCGCACGCCCCGGGCACCAGCGGTCGGCGACGTCGAGGACGATGTCGTCGGGTTCGATGTCCTCCTGCAGGGCCCGGCGCAGCCACCCGCGGACCGTGCCGGCCGGCACGTTCAGCTGCGCGGCCAACCTGCGATGGCCGCGGGCCGCGCCCACCGGTAACGTCCGGTCCCGCGCTGGTCCGCGACCTGCGAGACGTGACCCCGTCGGCGCCGTGGCGGGTGGCGTGTTCCCGGGCGTCGGGTCGGGGGGCGATGGCCAGCAGGTGGCTGGTGCAGCTGTGGGCCACTGTGGTGGTCGTGCCGCTGCGGCCGCGACGGTGAGGCGGGCGGCGGTTGCGTCGGATGGTTCCCACTCAAGGTTGGTGGGCCGCTGTCCGGTACGGAAGAACTCCTGCAAGGCGGCGAACGCCGCCTGCTTGGGATGAGCATCCAGCTGAGGTACTCGTTGACAGCCGTGCCGTGGCGGAACCGGACGTCGGTGCTAGCGCCGGTGCGTGGGGCCGGTGCTGAAGCCGCCTTCGCCGTCTCGGTCAGTAGCGGTGCCGGAAAGCGGATATTAGTGCTTGTAGGAGGATGGTTGTTTTTCCCAGCAACCGGTCGGGTAGGTGGAGGTTGCCGATGGCGATGCCCGCGAGCAACCACAGGAGCCGGCGAGGCAGGGTGAAGGTGACGTCGATCCGGATGAGCGGGTAGCGCGGCTGGCTGGGCTCCGGATTGCCGTTCACGCCGCTGTTCTCCTGCACGCGAGATCTGTGCCCGATGCGCCGCCGGCGGACGGTGCGGATCGGGCGGCCCACCGCTTACCCCTCGCGCCGAGCGGGCCGCTGGCTGGCGAGCGACCGTACCTGTTGTGCCGAGACACCGAACAGTTGCTTGAAGTCTCGGGCGAACTGGTCGGGGCGAAGGTAGCCGTACCTGGAAATGATGTCCTTGATAGGTGTCGCGGCCATTGCTGGATCTTGCAGGCTGCGGTGGCATTGTTCCAGGCGAAGCCGCTTGAGCAGCTGCATCGGGGTGAGCTGTGCGTCCTGGAATATCTTGTGAAGGTAGCGCGGCGAGATGTTCGCGGCGTAGGCGATCCGGTCCGGGTCGAGCGCGGGGTCGTTGAGGTGTCGACGGATGAGGTCGCGGATGCGGGCCCGGCGCAGTACCTGGCGGGTGCGTGGGGTGATCCCGTTCGGTTGGCCGAGCCGCTGGCGGATCAGCCCGACCGTGCACTCGTGCATGACCTCGGCCAGACCGGGGTCGTCGGCCGGATCGGCAGCGGTGGCGTTGTCGGTCAGCTCGATGAGGAACTGCGCGATCAGGGTGCGTCCCGGCATCCTTCTGGGAATGGCGGTACCCAGGAGCGGCCGGACCGTGGCGGGCGGGATCGGTACCAACGCCCGCGGGAATGTCAGCATCACCGCGCGCATCGCCGGTCCGGTCGGGTGCGTGGTCAGCCAGGGCTGGGACAGGTCGTACAGCGCGATGTCCCGGTCGTGGAAGCAGACCTGGTTGCCTGCCTGTTCCATCCGGGCTCGACCATTGACGCTGAGAAATATCCGGTAGCAGTCGGGATCACAGGCCCGGATCAGGCGCTCGGTTCGCCGCGCCACGATCTCCGAGTCGGTGCCCCAGGTGACTGCCTCGATTTCGAAGTCACCGACCCGGGCGACTGACATGGCCGCGAGCAAGCGGCCTGGTGACCGCCCGTGGATCGCCACCGGGGCCACCTCGGCGCCGGCTCCCGCCCGGGCGTACTCGTAGCGCTCGAGCGGGTGAACTTTTCGGGTGTCGTACAGCGTGTACATGGCGTTTCCTCACAGTCCAAAAACACCGTTGGGATCTGCTAGGTAATTGTCGGCTCCCGTGACCGGTCCGGAGTTGACTGTGAGCGCACAACACTCGGGGCACTCGGATCTGATGGCTGGAGCCGCTGCCAGCGGAAGTCTTCCGGCGGCTCGGCCACGACCAGGCCGTCGCCCAGTCCTCCAGGATTGCCCTGCTGTTGGACCGGTCGCACGGCAGAAACCCGCACCGTGAGGCAGCGCAGGCCGGTGGGGAGACCTGTCGGGCTGGTGGCGGGTTCGAGGGCTTGACATCGCTCCACTCTTTATCGATTATCAACACATCGACTATCGATATAGCGGTGGCCTAATGCGATCGACCCGGCAACGGTGGACCTGGCTCGGCCCGATCCGGGTACTCCTCGCGACCTCGATCATCCTCGATTGCCTGAGCCTTCCGATCGGCGCGCTCCAGCTGTTCAACGGCGGATACCCGATCGGCACGGTGATGTTCGGTGACCTCTTTCCCCAGGGCATCCCCAACTTCACCCACTCGCACATGAGTTTTGGTGGCGTCCAGCTCATGTGGCACCCCACCGGCGCCTTCCAGATCCTGATGTTCGGGCTCAGCCACGGGCTTGGTTTGACCGTGGCCACCCTGCCGATGCTCGGCTACGCCTACCACGTCACCGGCGAGGCGCTACGAAACGACCCGTTCACCCTGGCGATGGTGCGCAAGCTCCGGAAACTGGGACTGCTGATACTCCTCGGCGGCCTGGTCTACGAAGCGGCCGCGTTCGTGGCGGGCCGGGCACTGCTGGCCTTCGCCGAAGTGGTCCGACGCGGCTGCTACCTCCGGGCCGAGCTGGACCAGGTGATCTGAGCGTGCCGCCGGAGGACGACCATCGCGTCGACGTTCATCTCGATCGGTTACTGGCCCGGCGCGGCCTGACCCTGACCGACCTGTCGTACCGTGTCGGCATCACCCTGGCCAACCTGTCCATCCTCAAGAACGGGCGGGCCAGAGCCATCCGGTTCAGTACCCTGACCGCGCTGTGCGACGTACTGGAGTGCCAACCGGGAGATCTCCTCACGGTCCAACCCGGACCACGCGACCCCTAGATCGTTTGACCGGAGATCTACCGGTGGTTGAAGCCGTCAATGACCGTAGGCGATCAAGGACCGACGGCGTAATCCTGCGGAATCGGGCGACCCCAAGCAATGGCGGAATCGGCCAGGCGAAGCCGATCCACGTCGCGATCTCAAGCGGGAACAGCCAGACCAACACCTTCTCCTGGCAGCTGAACGTGCCGCAGACCGGCACGTACGAGGTGTTCGCGCGCAACCCGCAGGTCGCTGGCGCGGCCACAGATAGTCGTCTGCATCGCTTCTCCACTGCGTTACAGTCCGTGGCGTGCAGGATGAGCCAGCGGAGCTGTCGTGCGACCTCGTGGCCGGGTGGTTGCGCCGGCACTGGGCAGTGGCGCCTGTCGAGATCAGTTACGCGCCGGTGGGATTCGGCGGATTCCACTGGGTCAGCGTTGACGACCACGGCGACCGCTGGTTCGTGACCGTCAACCACCTCGATCCGGACGGCAACTGGCTGGGCCCCGATCCGGATGCCGCGTTCGACACGTTGACCGCCGCGGCGGGGACGACCCGGGCGCTGGCCGAGCAGGACTGCCGGTTCGCCGTCGCCCCGGTGCCTGACCGGGCGGGTGTGCTGGTCCGGCGGATGTTGCCCGGCTGGGCGATGCAGGTGTTTCCCTACCTGGAGGGGTGGAGCACCCCGGACGGGTTGTGGGAGGACCCGGCGGAGCGGACGCGGATCGCGGCCGTGGTGGGGCGGCTGCATGCCGCGACTTTGCCGCCGGGCGTACCGCGGTGGACGTTCGCCATTCCGTGCCGGTCCGCGTTGGCGGGCGCGCTGGATGACCTGGCCCGTCCGTGGACGGGTGGACCCTACGCGGAACGCACCCGTACGCTGCTGACCAACAACCAGCAGTCGATCCGTGATCGCCTCGACAGGTACGACGCGTTGGCCACCGAACTGGAGGCGTCGGCGGATGCGTGGGTGATCACCCACGGCGAGCCGAACAGCGCGAACGTCATCCGCACCCAGGACGGATCTATGCACCTGATCGACTGGGACACGGTGGCAGTGGCGCCGCGCGAGCGGGATCTGGTTCACATTCTCGACGGCTCCGCCGAGGTCCTGGCGGCCTATCAGCGCACCGCCGGGCCGATCACGCCGAGGCCTGCGGCTCTTGAACTGTTCACGCTGTGGTGGGCACTCGCGGACATCTGTGAGTTCGTGCAGTTGTTCCACCACCCGCACGAGGACTCCGCCGACGCCGCCGAATCGTGGCGCAGCCTCTGCCACAACGCCCATCAGGTGTCCAGCACGTAGCTCAGACCGGGAACGCATATTCCGCCGCTGGCCGGGTCCGAGCCAGTTGAGCCAGCTCACGGAGAAACGTCGCCAGCGCCTCCGGTCTGGCGCCGCCCAAAACTCCTCCGTCTGCGACCATGGCACGGCCACGGCAGCGAACTGCTGCGGCGAGGCAGATGCCATGTTGCAGTTCGTTAGTGATCGCCGGTACAAGTCGGCTCTGCTGGGCGCGGCCCGCGGCCAAGGCCATCGCAGGTTGGCCTTGGCCGCGCAGCTGAACGTGCCGGCCGGCACGGTCCGCGGGTGGCTGCGCCGGGCCGCACCAACGCCGAGGCGCTGCGCCAGTTCGCCGTCCGCGTCATCGCCACCGTGGAGTCAACCCGACCCCAACAACCTCCCCGCCACCCACGCCGGCCCGACCGCGCTGCTCGACGCCGTCGGCCGCACGACCGCGCCGCACTGAACCCCTTCGCCGGTGCCGGGACTCGGCCGGCACCGGGCAGTCACTTTCGAGGTGTCCGTTACGGGGTGGCCGCCCAGTTGAACGTCGACCATTCGCACTTGGTCTCGCTGGGCCCGCCGCCCGTGCTGGTCATGGCGGTGAGCCAGACCCGGCCGGTCGCGGCGGTCAAGCTCGCCGCGGGATCGGGGACGGCGCCGGCGTAGTCGCCCCACCGGCAGGCGCCGCCGAGGAGCCGGCAGTCGCGGCCCTGGTCCGGGCCCGGTGAGGTGTACAGCTTGACGAAGGCCGACGTCGGCTGGCTGCCCACCTTTGAGATCATCTGGACCGCGGCGGTTTCGGTAGCGGACGAGGTGTTGAAGCCCAGGACCATGTTGCCGCCGTGCGCCGCGCCGGTGGCGTTCACCGTGCGGTCGGGTGAGATCACGCCGTTGAACACCCACCGCTTGGAGTCGCTGACCTTACCGGACTGGAAGAGGTTGTGCGCCGCGACGTTGATCTCGTACCAGCGCACCTCGCTGGTCCCGTCAGTGCTGGAGCCGTGCACGACGGTGTGCGCGGTCCAGACCGCCATCGCTCCCCCGTGGTTCGGGTCGATGGCGGAGACCGCGTGGGTGAAGCGGCCGTCGAGTACGTCGAGGGTGTCGGTGGTGCCTTTCTGGGCGGCCGCGTTCGCGGTCGGGTCCTCGTAGACCGGGACGGTGATGGTGGTCGCGGTCTTCTGGATGCTCGGGGTGCCGTCGGCCTTCTCGGTGACCTTGTAGAGGTCGATGATGCCCTTATCCTCCAGGTCCGAGAAGACCGGCTGCGCGATCACCCAACCCGTGGTGGACGGATCGGTCTGCTGCACGGGTACCGGCGTCCAACCCTGCTCGAACAGGCTGTGGTCCAGCAGGTTGGTGCGCTTGCCCTTCTTGAAGCTGCTCTGCGGCGGGCAGGTGGTGATGGTACCGGTACCGGTGGGCTTGGTCATCCAGGCGACGTCGGCGTGAATGTCGGCGTTGGGGTCGTCTGGGAAGACGTTGGCGCCGATGAGCAGGTTGTGCGTGGTCGAACCGAGCTTGGGGTAGTCCGGCAGGGCTTTGCCGAAGCCGAAGTCCACGTGGTAGTTGCAGAAGCTACCCGGGATCGAGGTCGGGTTGGCGCTCTTGGAGAAGCCGACCTCGATGCCTTCGGTCTTCTCGTTCATCACCGCGTAGTAGAAGCGGTTGGTGGCCGGGTCCCACATCACCTGCGGATCGGACATGTCCGCCTCGTCGGCGGTACCGGTGAGCTTCTCTGTCGACGCCGAGGCCACCAGCTTTCCGGTCCGGCTGTAGATGGCCATCGTCGTGTTGACCATCTGGATGTAGCTGGACGGGCCGAGCCGCACCCCAACCCGACCACCCTGCACTGCAACGCGGCCTCAGCTTCGGCGGCGTCCATCAACGCTGTTCCAATTACCCCGCCGGCGGTACACGGGCAGCACGTTGACGTCGACGATCTCCGGGATCCCACCTTCCCGGAACGGCCGGTACCCACTGCTCCACACCAGGCAGGCGTAGCCGGCGAACCGGTCGTCCTGTTCGGCCACCCACACGACGCGGTCACCGCTGGCCTGCTCGTGCAGGTAGCGCTGGTACTGCTGCGGATGTTTACCTGGCCAACCGAGCGCGGCGAAACTGGCCACGATCCTCGCGACGTCAGCGTCTTGCAAGGGACGGATGCGCACCCAAGCACGGTAAACATCGAGCATCGTCATGACGAGCGGGATTTGCCATCGACGGCCACTCGGCAGACCTCGATAGGACGGGAGGTCCGAGCCCCTGGTCAACGCGCGGCCGACTCGGTCGCCTTGCGTGGCGCTTGGCCGTCTTGAGGATTCAGATCGTACTCATCCGCCGAGATGAGTGCGTTCTGTGTCGCGTGTACTAACGGGTCCGTGTGGTCCTATCTGGGATGCGCTGCCCGCTGGCGTAGGTCTATTGGGAATGGTCCGGAGGATGTGTGGCGGCGTGACGATGGCGTGTGACGCTACGACGTCGATGAATGCGGTCGTTGTCGGGTCGGGACGCGGTCGGGTGTATGCGCAAAGCGTCCGCGTGACTGGCGGGTCGGGGCGCAGGACGACGGCGTCGAAGTGCGGCGGCACGATGTTGCCGGGTACCAGTGTGATACCGAGGCCGGCCGCGGCGAGGGTGGCCGCGGACGGTCCTTGTTCGGTACGCACCGACACCCGAGGCTGGAACCCTGCCAAGGTACAGGCGCGGGTGAGGATGTCGGACAGGCCGCTCTCCGCGCTGAAGTGAACCCATTCCCGCTCGGCGAGGTCGGCCATCCGTACCGTGGGCGGGTCGGTGGGCAGGTCGAGGTCGGCCGGTCCGACGATGACGAACTCCTCAGCTCCGATCTCGCGTACCGGGCCGTCCCAGGCTGGTGGCGTGGGGCCGATCGCCACGTCGGCCTGCCCGTCGGCCATGGCGGCCACGAGGTCGTCGGCGTGCCGGAACTCGACCAGCCGCACCTTGAGGTCGGGATGGTCGCGGCGCCAGTACGGCAATGCGGACGGCAGTACCCCGACACTGATCGAGTACAGCGTGGCCAGGTGCAGCTCGCCGGCCGTGGCGCCGGAGGCCCGCCGGGCCGCGCTGGCGGCCAGGTCCGCGTGGGCGATGCACGCCCGGGCGTGCGGCAGGACGGCGCGACCGGCCGGGGTCAGGCGTACCTTGCGCGGCAACCGTTCCAGCAGCGGACCGCCCAGCTCGCGTTCCAGGGCCTGGAACTGGTGAGAGAGCCCAGGTTGAGTGACGTGGAGTACCTCGGCGGCACGGGTGAACGACCCCTCGTCGACCACCGCTGCGAAGTACTCCAACTGCCGGAGGGTCACCGTCATGCGCTGAACTTATCAAAGCTAGAAGATCTATCTGTTGGACACATGGCCCGCGGGTGGCGACGCTTGTGGCATGTCAATCGAAATCACGTCAGCAAACGCAGCAAAGGCGATCGAGGCCGGCAAGATCGAGGCTGCCGAGCTCGGTATCCCATTCACGATCGTGATCGTGGACGGAGGCGGATACCTCGTCGCGGCGTCCCGGATGGACGGCGCCGCGCTCGCCTCGGTCGAGCTCAGCCAGTCGAAGGCGCGCACCTCGGTCCTGTTCGCCCAGCCGACCAAGAACCTGGCCGGCGCGATACAGCCGGGTGCACCGCTGTACGGCATCCAAGCCGGCACCCGTGACCCGCTGGTCTTCCTCGCCGGCGGCGTCCCGGTCATCGACCCGGACGGCCGCCTGGTCGGCGCTATCGGCGTCGGTGGCGGCTTCCCCGACCAGGACCACCAGGTCGCCGAAGCGGTCCTGGCCGCCTTCTGATCGGAACGCACCATGCGGATACTGTGCCTGCACGGCTACCACGGCACCGCCGACATCCTGCGCGACCAGATGCGCCCGCTCGTGCAGGACCTGCAACCCGTTGCCGAATTCGTCTACCTCGACGCCCCATCCCTGGCCACCGGCGACTTCGGCTGGTGGCACCGCAACTTCCGGGGCTGGCAACGCACCCGCGACTGGATCGTGTCCCTGTTCGGTCGGGAGCCTCGTTTCGACGGGGTCTTCGGGTTCAGCCAAGGCGCCGCACTGACCTCGCTGCTCGTCGGGCTACGGTCCCCGGACGGCCGCGTATCCGCGAACACACCGTTAGCCTTCGATTTCGCCGTCATGGTCGGCGGGTTCCGCAGCGACTCCGCCGACCACGACCATCTGTACGCGGCAACGGAGAGCTACACGCTGCCGTCGCTGCACATCATCGGAAAGGCCGATCGAATCGTACCGGCGCAAGACTCACGTATCCTCGCCGCCCAGTTCACCTCGCCGACCGTACTCGAACACGCCGGCGGACACGTCATCCCCGGTACCCCGCACATCCGGCACGGCTTCACGGACTTCCTCAACGAACGCCGCTAGCCGGTCGGGTTGACCGCCCAGTGAGCCCGTGGGTCCGCCACACCCCGGCGAGGATCCTGCACTGCCGCACGTACCGCGCCGAGGCTTGAAGCTGCCTGCCCCGAAGCATCCTCAATTCGGCACGACCGGGCGCCGGGACGGACAGGCCCTCAGAGCGCTGCGTAGCGCTCGGTCCGCGGCCATGAGCGGACCGCCGGGGGCCGACTCGTCGGTCTCCCCGGTGGTCTCGCCGTACAGAGCGAAGCTGAGTACCCTCGCTGAGGGCCGGCCGTGGTAGGCCTGCTTGAGGCCGGCGTGCGCCACGACCAGCCGGCCGCCCTCGGACCACCAACGTTCGCCGGGTTTCGTCCTTCTCGCTCGCGCGCGGCACGTTGTTGGTCGTCGAGCAGATGCTGGTTACGTGGCTGGAGGGCTGAATTTCGGCCGAGTGGCCGCCACCACCGCCTAATCGACGCCTGGAGATCATCCAAGCGAGTGGCGAGGCTGTCCGCCATCGGGCCATCGCCTACTTCGCGGGCAGCGGCCAACGCGACATGTTCAGGCGAAATGTAGGGATGGCGCCGCAGCGCTGCCTCATGCGTCGCCGCATCCATAAGCTGCTTTAAAGTGAGCACCGACGGATATCTGGGCGCCAGCGCGGGGTGGCCGAGACAGACAAGCAGTTCGGCAGCTGTGGAGACCGCACGAAGACCCATTTGTAACGGACGAGTCACACCCAGAGGCATGGTTGCACAGCAGCTCCGCCCAACCTGGCAAACGTTCGTGGTCACCGCACTAGAGGGCTTGAGTGCATGAACTTGTCTTTGTGAGTCAAGTCCTGGCGAGAAGCCTTTGTTTTCGGGCGTAGTCGTCCGCGGTGGTGGTGAACCGTTGGAGTTGGCGTCGGATCGGGGTGGGTAGGGCGGCTTGGTC
>WNGE01002321.1_pt1 | contig 31846 bp, 24 predicted proteins | sample 5400651 | NCBI WGS metagenome assembly WNGE01 (sample SAMN13153370, study PRJNA577476) | soil metagenome | isolation source: 60 cm soil or saprolite under grassland replicate 2 | place: USA:California | collected 2016-06-15
AGCGGTCTTGAACGTCGGTTCGAGCCGCGGCGTGCTGCGCAGCCGTTGCAACTGCGCTGCGGCCGCCGCGTAGGCATGCTTTTGTAAGTAGGCGTAGACGAGATATTCGAACGCATGACAGAACTCATCCCAGACAAATTCGCCGTGGTCGCCTGCCCGGTAATCCAACGCAGCATTCGCTGCTCGCAGATTTCCCCGGATGACGCCATTCCAATCACCGAGCCGAGTGTAGATATGCGTCGGCATGTGGATCGCATGCGGATTGTGCGGCGCGACCAGCTCGTACTTGCGCGTGATCTCAAGTAACTCGCGCTCACGTCCCGGGACATCATTCGCATGAACAAGATAATGCATCGCACCCGGGTGATTCGGGTTCTTTCTGTAAACGCCTAGCAGAATTTCGGCCGCCTGATCGGCATTAGCTCTCGTAATCTTATCGGCTGGTGTCGTAGCCAGATGGGCCAGCGCGTAGAAAGCAGCCGCGTCAGAATCACCGGGGAATCTCTGATACACCTTTTGCATTGCCTGTTCCCAGCGGCGAATACGCAACCAGTAATCACTCGAAGTGGGATCAAGAAAGAAAGCCTCAGCGGCAGCGACAAAAAGCTGCTCGCGTTCTGTTGGTGGCTGAAGCGTTTTGGCTCTTTCTACCGCTTGCCATCCCTGCTGAAGAGCTCCTGGTCCTGGTCGCGTGGGCCACAGCGGCTGAAAGAGAGTCATCGCGATTCCCCAGTGCGCCATAGCGCAATGCGGATCAATGGCGGCGACGTGCTGGAACGCCTCACGCGCTTGCGGATATGTCATGTGATGGAGAAGAGCAACCGCTCGATTGAATTCCGTTTGTGCTTGTGACGAACAGGTAACAGGAAAATTTATCGTGCCCAAAGCGTGACGTGCGTGTTGTTGTAATTGGGCTTGCGTTCCGCCCGGCATCATAAGGGCAAGACCGACGGAGAGCACGAGGTTGCGAGGGAAGCGACGAAAATGACCGTCGTCTTCTTCTGTTTGGCGGTGGGTCTTAAACATTGCGAAGCTGTCTTACGATATTTTGATGAAGATGACAACCAGACTGATAAGCTCAAGGTGGCAATCTCATGGTCAGGAAGGGGGCCTGCCCCCGCTCTTCTCTACCTCCGCCAACCAAGCTTCTTAACTGCAAGAGCCAATTTCTCTGCATCATCTGACCACCACCAATCATGATCAACTGCCAATGGCTCGTCACCTAGTGAATAGAACGAGCGGAAGCTGGACCACGGATAGTCCCTTGCTGACTTTACCAATCCCCCTCTCACGGGGTTCGCATGAATGTAGTTGATTTTCTGCCAGATCATCCAACCACTCCACAAAGGCGTAGCTTTGAAGCTCTCCTGCCAGACGCGATGGCCCTCTTCGCCTGTGTAGGGGAAATCAAATCGCTTGTTTACTTCCACAATGCGCTTCGCGGCACGACCCTTTAGGTCGCCAATGAACTCTTTAATTTCGCCGTCGCGCGGATTGCTTATCAAATGAAAGTGATCCGGCATCAACACGTATGCGATTAGTTTGCTCGGCCACTCATGATTTATTGACTGTAGTTCTTCAAGGAAAGCTTTGCAGCAGTCAGGCTCAGTAAACACCCGCAACCGATGCAGAAAGTTGCCGGTAACATAATGAAGGGCGCCAGGGAGATTTAGGTTGGACCATTTTCGGGCCATATGGGAGAAGGTTCAAAAGGATCATATCAGAGCTGTCCATGCCAACTTCTTAGCAAGAATCTTGCTGGAAGAAGCGGGGGCAGGCCCCCTTCCTGACCATGAGGTTTCTGACCAGGAAGTTCCTGAGCAGGAGATTTCTTTCTGACCTACCGCGGTAGCGGTTCCGTATCTGTCGCCTGCTTTGAAGGCTCGGCCCACTCGCTATCCCAACGCGTCGGGATTCTGACAAAGTCTTTGACAAGTTTTAGCCGGTCGTTATACTCCGCGCATTCACTCATGGATTGGAAGTACAAGCACTTTCATCAGGAGAGAGTCTTTCCGGCGGAGCGCGATGTTGTTCTGGAAGCAGCGCGCAGGGTTATGGCTGAATCGCTCGGGTGGAAGATCACAGATACACCTGAAGGCTTTACAGCAGAAGGCTTTAGTTTTTTTCATGAGGCAATCGCAAACTTTCAGATCCAATCCGCCACCGGCGGGACGAGAGTGGCGATCGAACTGCGGGTCAGGCGCGCCGGTGGCGCCGGATTTATGTTGTTCGACGTCGGCGGTTACTACAACATTCAAATCGGTAAATGGCTTGATGGCATTCAGTGGTCCGTTCACCAAAAGCTCACGCCCGGACAGGACCAAACTACAAGTCCGCCACTGCCGGCGCCCAACAAAGGTGCTGCCTGTCTTTTCAATGGTTGTTTAGCGTTCATTGTGGTGACGTTCGGTCTCTATTTTCTTATCAATTTCATTTGCGCCGTGGTTGGACTAATCACCGGAAATCTATATCTGTTGGGTAGAGGCGGCACTCTAACTATTCATGGAATCCGGGCCCGGATAATGTCGGTTTTAATCTTGCTGTTCGCAGTGTTTATTGGGTGGAGGATTAAGCGTTCCGGGACCCGACGGTTGACAATAAAATAGCCGGAAAAAACTGATCATGTGGAGTGCGCCGCACTCCAAATATGTCTCGGATTTCTGCATTGAATGATTCTCTCGTCGCTGCGCGGCCAGGTTCATCAAATGAAAAACCCGCCGAGCACTTTCGCGTCGACGGGTCCGGTTTCGCGGAGATCCTGGGAGGTTAGTTGGGTCTTCCGTGTTTGTTGCTATTTCCCTGACTAGTGTTGGGTGGCGGCCGTTTGTTTCCTTCCTTGACCCTACTGCCCTCTTTCGGTGGGCGCCGATCATTGTCGTTCTTCTGGGCGGATCCACCGACACCGGCAACACCAATGACCAACGCCATCAGAATCACCACCAGCAGCTGTCTTACCTTGATCATTTCCTTTCGCGTCCTCCTCGCTTCTCTTTCAGCGCTTGAAAGGGAGAGGCGGAGAGTTGCGCCGGCCATCTTATCAGCAATAAAGGTGCCAGCAACAGCCCGAAGCACCATCTGATCGCAGACTTAGACGTTTAAGCATGTGCCTGGGCTAACTTATTTTCGCGAATCCTGCCGGCTCGCAAGTGCCACCATTAACATCATTTAACGGTTTCGGCCCAATCACGCACCGTATCGTGCAATCACTGCGCAAATTCTCTCGCGGATCGACCCCCGTTCATCGCTTGGCCAAGGCACTCAGCGTCCCGACATTTCCGCTGTTATCAAAGGCCCGCAAAGAAACCGTGTGTTCGCCGTCGCCGGTAATTGTCAGGTCGAGCGAGTACCGTTCTTTTGCGCTGTCCGCGATGCCATCATCAGGAAAGACTTCGTGCCACGGACCGCCATCAACGCTGACGTCTGCGCGTTTGATGCGCCCAGTCGCGTCCTCGACATCGAATACCGCTCGCAGATGATCAGCGGCTATCTGCGGGCTTCCGAATAAACGTATCACTGGCGGCGTATTATCGATGTCTACAGGATCACTTATTCGTTCGCCGGAAAGAGCCGAGCCGGTTGGGTTATCAGGAGCGTCTGAGGCAACTACTCTGAATAGGTAACGGCCATCGGCGAGGCTGGCCCCGTCTACCGTATAGAAATTCTCTCGCAGATGATCTTTCAGGAGACGAAAAGTACCTTCGTTGAGTGAACGATAATAGACAGCATATTCCAGCGTGTCTCCATTACGATCTTCGGCCTGCCACTGCAGGGATCGAGCGCCGCGCTGGAAAAGGCGGCGTGGTTGGATCTGGGCCACCGCGCCAAACAGCGCCGGATCCAGCCCGGTTGCTTCGATATTTGGATCGCTGGGAATTTGAATCTGTTGCTGCAACGCGACGCCCGGCGGGAGTACCGTTATTCCCAAAATCTCGGGCGCCACGTTGCGCGGCTGATAGGCGAGGCTCACGTCTTCCAACACCGGTTCACCTGCGCGAGCAACTCCGTTCGTCCGCAGCAGCGCGCGCCACTGAATAAATCGCGCACGCGGACTGGCGACCTGCGAACCTTCAGCTTCTCTGTATGACGCGCTCCAATCACTCCAGGTCGCGTCAGGTCTCTCACTATTGCCTGTGCGCGTCTGCAACTGAATCGGCCCGCGTCCGCGCCACCAGATTCTGCCCCACGACGCGACCAGTTTCGCGTCGCGGACCGGCGATTCATAATCACCTTCGCTTACCGCTTCCCTGCCAAAATGAAACAGCTTCCCTTGATTGCTCGAGGCAGCGAAGACGTCACTGCCGCGCGTAGTCAGGGACGAAATTTGTCCTTCGGTTGATTGCAAAAGCAGAGTGTCGCGACCGTCGTCGCTGATTAAAAAGATGCGCCCCTTGTCAGATGTGCCGACGAGTACGCCGCCTTGTGGCGCGGGAGCCACAGCGAATGCGGTGATCGAATTAGAGTTCCACAGGATGTCCGTGCCGCCGTCAGGAAGAATGCGCAAAACCGCCGACTTGGCACCCGTCAGATCGTTGCGACTTCGAGGTGTGGGTGTCGGTTGCGCCGCCGCTTGTGCGCCAGCCTCTTCAACTGCCGTCGCGGCGGCGGCCGACGCATCAGCGGCCGGTGTTCCGGCAGCCGTAGCGCGAACAGTGGCGGCCGCTTCACCAAGCGCAAGCACGTAAATCGAGCCGTCTGCTCCGGATGTCAGCGCGTGAATTTCGCGGAGTGGCGCGTCGTAGAGAGCAAATGCCTTTCCTTCGGGCGAGACCCGCAAAACCAAACCGCCTGGATCGGTGCCCGCTACCAACTCGCCTTGCTTTGTGACCGCCAACGACATCACGTGTGTCTGATTCGTGGCAAACAGCAAAGAAGCCTCTGCCTTTGCACCTGCAGTTTTTACGCGATAAAGCTTCCCTTTGTCGCCGGTCCCTATGGCGAGCGAGCCGTCCGGGAACATTGCCAGCGACCAGATATATTTTTCGTGCGGATCAAAAAATACTTCCGCTTTTCCATCCGGCGTGATGCGATAGACTTTGCCGTCCGGAGAGCTGCCGGCGTAAATGGCGCCGTCGCGACCCGCGATGAGCGCGGTTACGTCAATCTCGCTAATTTTGGTGAGCAGGGATCCCTTGCCGTCACTCGAGACGCGAAAGATTTTTCCGTCATGACCGGTCCCGAGGTAGATATTGCCGGCGGCATCTGTGGCCGTTGACCAGATGTACGGCTGCTCGGAATTGAAGAGTTGATCGAACCTCGGGGCGAGCATCAATGTCCCATTGTCTGTGACCGAGACTCCGTGCGCTTCGCCTTTCAAGAGCTCAACGCGCGAACTCATTTCCCAAACCGCCGGGTCGCCTGCTCGAGTTAAAGTTGGAGTAATCAGAAGAGCGACAATCAGGGGGGCTGATTTCAAAATATTAACGAGGGTTTTCGCTGTGAACATCATTTATGCCTTTTTGGGTAAATAAGAAGGATCAATTACCAACATACTTTGAGTACAAAGATCTGGCGGTCGCAACATCAGAAGTCCCGCGAATAATCGAACGCGCATCGGCAAAAACGGTCAGCTCGTAATTCCCGGTGCTAAACCGCAGCAGGTATTCGTTCGCTTTGACTTCGCCACTCATTCTCAAACGATCGCTCAGCGAGGCGAGATCCACATGGCCCGCGACCGAAGGAGAAATCTGCACTGCATTTCGACCGCACAACACCGCCGCGAATTCATCACTTTCGGCGGTCAGGGTTTCGAAGCGCCTTTGCGCGCAGGTGAGACAATCCGGCGAAGGATCCCTCAGCCCGATGCGGCGCCATTCATTGCGCCAGACATCGAATTGCATCAGAGACTGGTGCAGCGAACCCAGGTCATGAGTTAGAAGTTTCAGCGCCTCAGTCACCTGCACCGCGGCCACGAAGTTGATAATGGGCATGATGACTCCGGCTGTATCGCAGGTCGGGGCGCTCGCCGGGGGCGGGGCCTCTTCAAACACGCAACGCAAACAGGGCGTGACCTGCGGCCGAATTGTCATCGTCACGCCGTAGGATCCTACCGCCGCGCCGTAAACCCAATTGACGTTGTGTTTGACACACGCATCGTTAATCAAATAGCGCGTTGCGAAATTGTCAGTGCCATCGAGGACGACGTCGCAGCCTTCGATTAGGCGCTCAATATTTGAATGGTTCACATCTGAAACCTCGGGCTCAACCGTGATTTCTGAATTAATTTTCCCGATATGATTCGCGCAGGCAATCGCTTTCGGCAGACGTTCCGCGGCATCGTCCTCAGTAAACATTGTCTGGCGCTGCAAATTGGAAGTTTCGACAAAGTCGCGATCGGCAATTCGCAACTGGCCGGCGCCGGCGCGGGCAAGGCTTTCGGCCTGTGCCGAACCCAACGCCCCACAACCTATGATTAGGATGCGAGCGTCTCGCAAACGGCGCTGGCCTTCGATGCCAATGCCACTAAAAAGGATTTGCCGGCTGTAGCGTTCGTTCATTGAAATCTAAGAACCCAAAAGAATGCCGGCAGGATGCCCGCGCTCCGGCCTCGCTAATGACTTAATGGCCGCCGCGCGCATTGTCTCTTCGGGGGCGTTGCGGCCAGTCCACAACTTGAATTGCTCGCAAGCCTGGGCAATCAACATTTCAAGTCCGCCCAGCACTTCACATCCGGCTGCCCGCGCCTGCCGAATGAATTCCGTCTCAACTGGATTGTAAACGAGATCATAGACCACCCGCACCCCACGGAGTTGCTCAGCCGCGGCCACAGTTTCGCCCTCGCTGGGACCGCGTGTTCCGACCGGCGTGGCGTTGACGACCAGGTCAAAGTTATTGAAAGCGGCGCCGGTCAAGGCCGAGCAGTTTATGCCGCACTTTTCAGCCAGGCGCCGCGCTGCTTCAGGGTCGCGAGCGAACAAAGTAACTGAGGCGCCTTCCCTTTGCAGGGCCCAGACCGCGCTCTTCGCGCCGCCGCCGGCGCCGATAATCGCGCACCGCGAGCCCTCGAGCGATCCGAAGGGTTTTCTTAGTGGCTCGATGAATCCACTGGCGTCGGTGTTGAAGCCGCGGAGCTCATCTGCCTCAACAACTACAGTGTTGACCGCCCCGATCTCTTTCGCGGCCGGTTCAATCCAATCCAGATGTTGCATGATCGCACTCTTATGCGGAGCTGTAACGCTCAGGCCCCGCATTTTCCAATTGATCTCTCGGGAGCGCGGGTGCGCCATGCGCCTCATGAACGCGGTCAGATCTCGCACTTCAAATGGAATGTAAACAGCGTCTGTTTCCGCGGCGGCAAACGCGGCGTTCTGTATCTGAGGAGAGATTGAATGGCCCACCGGATTTCCAATCAAGCCCATGATTTCAGTTTGCTGATTGATTTGATCGATCCGATAGACTTCACGTAACTCCTCGACGGTCAATTGACCGGGCGCAGTTGAACTTTCGTCGTCCAGCGACCCGTAGGTGAGAAACGCGCCCCGGGACGGTCCCAGGATGCGAGTAGCTACGCCGGCCTGACCCATGGCAATCGCAATTATTTCGCGGCCATCGCGACGGGCGCGATCGAGCAGACGAACAACGGGAAGGCAATCGATTGCATCATCGGCCTGGACCGCGATTTTCAACATACGCGCAGGTGTGGCGGCCATGCGCTCGTAGATTTCTTCCAAGTCTGAATGGACTTGAGCAAAATCATGAAATGAACAGATCAGCGATTCCCTTCCCAACTTAACTGGTGCATTCGACAAGGACTTCAACAGGCTCGCTTCGATGTCCGAGAAGCCTGCAGCCCTCGCCGGCGATTCATTGATATGGCGCCAGAAATTCAACCGCTCGTTCAAATCAATTTCACGATACCCACCTTCTTCGCGCGGACGAAAGGTCAGGATGAAAGGTTTCGAAGCTCCCTCTAAAAGATACGGAAGACTATTGATCGCGAGGCGAAGCTCCGGCTGGTTCAAACAGTCCAGCCGCAATTCAATTATGTCAGCGACCTCGGAAGCGCGTCTAATCCCATCCGTCAATTCGCTTGCGCGCTTAACACAAACCGGAACGCAGATTCTGGCGATATTCTTTTCCATCAAAGACAATGCGAGGCGATGTCCGTTGACTTCATCACGAAGCAGGCCATCGCCTCATCTGCCAAATCCTAAGTCAGGAAACTCTATTGGACCTTTTCCTCGCCGGTAACGGGATCGAAATGTCGAGCAGGCGCTTCTGCGCCAAGATGCCGTTCCTCGCCGGTAACGGGATCGAAATGTCGAGCAGGCGCTTCTGCGCCAAGATGCCGTGTGGTGCCCTCGGTCACGCTCGGCACGGGAGGGCGAAGCTTGCCCGTGCGCGGATCAGGTAAACTATTTCCCAAAGATGCGCCGCTAATCTCACGCGGTGATGAATTCGCTGGCTTTAGTTCGCCCCGGGCTTGTTTGGCGCGCACAATTTCTGACACGCCTCTACCCAACATGGCGAAGGCGGGAATCAGCAACCAGTACCACCAGGTCCAACCAGCCGGGCTATAGAGATCAACCATCACAGAAACGACGATGAATCCAATGCCCATCATCAAGCTGCGAATGCCCTGATCAAGCGTCGGCTCGCCTCGCTTTCGTCTTCGCCGCGAGAAGCGATCGGAATAGTCTTCGGATTTCGCCTCGGGCAGTTGCCCGGTCAAACATCAAGGTTTACCGTTAATCGCTAGTCTCTTAGTTTGAGTTTTTCTCAGTTCTCTTTGTGAACCGGTGGTGAATTCCTGCCCATCATTAGCATCACCACGGAGACACAGAGAGCACTAAGAACAGAAAACCTTCAAATTCCGGCACTACCCGTTGTTTTCTTTAAAGGTGACGACATTCAAACACTGAAAACGGCTTCAGCCCTTCCAGTGTTTCACCTTTCACTTCGGTTTAGGGCCCGCTTCGCGCCAGCGTAATGCCTCGAAGAGTACGACGCCGACAGCTACGGAAACGTTCAGCGATTCAAGATGCCCCTGGAGCGGAATCCGAACCAGCATGTCGCAGCGCTCGCGCACAAGTCTATGCAAGCCCGAGCCTTCGCCTCCAAACACCACCGCAGTTGGCTGGGTCCAATCCCACTCAGTGTAATTACTCGGGCCTGCGGCGTCGGTGCCGACGACCCAAACCTTACGCTCTTTCAACTGCTCGATCAAACGCACCAGATTAGTAACGCGCGCGACCGGTACATGTTCAAGCGCGCCGGCGGCCGCCTTTGCAACTGTATCCGTCAACCCCACCGCCCGGCGCTCCGGAACGAACACCGCCTGAACGCCGGCGCAGTCCGCAGTGCGCAGGATTGCTCCGAAATTCCGCGGATCTTCGACGCCGTCGAGCAGAACAATCAGCGGCGACTGTTCACTCTGTATCTTGAGCTCGATTGAGGTTAACAACTCCTCGGCATCAACGTATCGCGCCGCGCTGACGCGAGCAATGACTCCCTGATGATTGTTTGTACCGGCTTCGCGATCAAGTTTGGCGCGCGGAGCATGACGGACAGCAATTTTTTGATTGCGAGCCAAATCCAACAACTCGTTCAAATGCGGATTGCGCGCGCCTTCGGCAACTGTGATCTCTTCGATGGTCCGCCGGCCGGCGCGCAGCGCCTCCAATATTGGATTCACTCCGCACAGTTCGTATCTGCGTTCAGACTTCGCGCCGTCGGCGCTGGATCTCTTCATCAGCTCTTCTCAAGCTCGCGCGCGAGCAGGTGCCGGCGCAGGCGCGCGTAACGCGTGAACTGTGCGTCGTTGTCATGAATGGTTGCCGAGATCGTGGCGAACTTTCCCGTTCCCGCACGTCGCCGCATAGACTTTTCGGTTTGTGGCTCGATCGGCCAAACTGAATCGAGCATTCGCCGGACTCTGTTGTAGGAATTATCGAAATGCACCCCGGATCGCCGGCCGAGAAATTCAGCCAGCAGACCGATATTTTGAGACGCCAGCATGCTCCTGGCCTCGCCCAGGCAGGTAAAGTCAAAATTCTTTGCGACGATGCGCCAACTTTCTTCATGACTGGTGCAAAGATCGAGAACAGCGTCATCCTCGCTTAGCTCGCGCCTGACAGCCGGCTTTTGTTTGCGGCGACTCTGCGGTTGTTGAATCTCGACGCGATTGACATTTAGTCTGCCGGCGACGATCAGAACGATTTCTTCCCACGGCATAGAAATTCTGCGACAACCGTTCGTCGACACTCCAATCAGGCAGTCATCGACGATTTCCAGTGCCCGAATTCTTTGCGGCGCGCAATCAAGGTTGAGCTTCTCGTCAGCCACAATCAGATATTCCAATCCGTCGATTCTCAGACTCTCGCCCAGCTCGCCGGCGCCCGCTTGTGTCGAAGCGCAAAAGACGGGCAAAGCCTCGCCGGATCTAACCAGCACCACAAGTTCATCTTCTTTTAGGCGAAATAGTGCGGCCAGCTGAGACAGATCGCCGGTTAGGTCCCGGGACTTGCTCGGAAGAAGTACAACATTAAATCCATTTTTTGTGGCCCCCGCTACGGAAATTGGGGATGACTTGCTTTCGTCAACTATGCCGGCGCTCGGCATCGGCGCCGAGCAATAGAGGCAGGCTGCGCGAGTGGGTGGGTTGGCCCGCAAACACTCCACGCAAGTGACCATCTGGTCGAAACTGAATGCTTGCCGGCCGGTCGGAGTTGCGCCGGCGGCAGAGTGAGTTATTTGATCATCTTTCGTCAACGCTGCATCCTCGCCCGGGAGATTATACGCCGCGAACAGAGCGGTGCCGTAATCTCAACTTGACCATCCCCAGCCCAGGCTGCATTCTATCGAGCAGGTATTCAAGCCTTAACGGAGCATAAAAACGTGAACCACTTTGATTACGAAAACAATATTTCGTTGCAGTTCGGTCATCGCGGCAAAGTGGCAATCTTTATCGACGGTAACAATCTTTTTCACGCGGCGCGATTTCATAACATCGACATTGATTACAATAAACTGCTGAGAGCACTCCTGGGTGACGGCCGATTGTTTCGCGCTTTCTTTTACACCGGCGTTGATGCCGGCGCCGAGCGACAACAGGGATTTCTGCTGTGGATGCGCCGCAATGGTTTTCGCGTGGTGCAAAAAGAGTTGAAGACATTTTACGACGGAACCCGCAAGGCGAACCTCGACGTCGAAATCGCCGTTGATATGCTGTCGCTCGCAGGCCGCTATGACACTGCGGTACTCGTCTCGGGCGACGAGGACTTTGTTTATGCGGTAAATGCCGTTGCCTATAAGGGGTGTCGAGTTGAAATCGTCGGGTTTCGATCGAATACCGCCCCCAAGCTGATCGACGTCGCTGATTGTTTTGTCGATCTCGGTGAAATAGCAGAAAAAATCCGCAAGGATATGCAGCATGCCGGGCGCTGCGAAGACCGCGAAATTCCGGCACAGTTGTCTGCGTCGAGTTTTGTCGAGCCACCGTCAACTTCGGTGACCGCAATTCCGATTGACAATCACTCGTTTCACCCGCCGATTGGGTCGATAATCGAAGCCGGCGCCGAAGAATTTGACGAAGTGAATTCTTCATCGGATTTCATACGCATCACTGACGATCAGTGAACCCGCGGGTGACACTCAACACTTTTTCCGCAATGAAACTCTTTACCATAGAAGAAGCCAACTCACTTCTGCCCAGCGTGCGACCGATCGTGAGAGGTATTCAGCGCGCGCATCGCCGGCTGGCCTCGTATCAGTCCCAGGCGAGCGCAGCCGCCGAAGGAGGCAAAGATGGCGGTGGCGGCGGCATGGCAAACGGATCCCACTACGCAAAGTTGGTCATTGAGCTTTCACTCGGCGTCGGCGAACTCGAGAGTCTGGGTGTGCAATTAAAAGACTATTCCCGCGGGTTGATTGATTTTCCGTCGATGCGTGAAGGTCGCGTCGTTCTGCTCTGTTGGAAAGCGGATGAGGGAAATCAACTCGAATGGTGGCATGATGCCGAGGCCGGCTTTGCCGGCAGACAACCTCTCTAGTGCCGGGCAGGATCCTCAATCAATCAACAATTTCGACTTCCCTGGAAACGGGTTTGGCTTCCGTCGCGGTACAGCCAAACTCAAGGCCTGCTATATTTTCTCGTTGACGACTTAAAGTAAAGTCTGATACCATCCGGCCCGACTGCGGAACGGAGTCGGTTCCCTATTACGACCGTTTGCCCGAGCCCCCCAAAGACTTTGGACGACGGAGGCTTTGGTATGCAGTGTAGCCCAGAAGCGGGGTCCCCCGACGTATCGGGCCTAACGGAGCGGGCAGGCGAGATCGAAATCAAGGTTGAATCACCTGCTCAAGAGTTCGACTCAGACAATTCCAGTAACGACCCTCCGCGATCGACCTTAATTGAATTTCCCGGTATTAGCAGACGTGCGGAGCCACCCTGGCGTAAAGAGCTCAGTCGCCGTGTGCGTGAAGCCCAGGAGCGTAAGGCGCGCGAAGCAGCCGAAGCTCCAGTTGCGATTCACTCCCAACCGGCTTCGCCCGATCCGTTAATCTCGCAACTCGAGTTAGTGCCGCAGCTACCGACTCCGGCAAAAAATCAGATTGTCGAGAATGCTTTGCGCCGTGTCGGCCGCGCGCGCAGAGTCGATCCACTTCCCCGGCCTTCAACCAGACAACCCGTTCAAAGCCCCGACCTGCTGGTTGCACCCAAGCCCACTGAAGATCAAAAACTTGCGCCTGCCGAACCTGAAACCGCGGCTGAGGCTGAGGTTGAATCAACGCCAATTGAAACACCAAAGAAAAAACGTTCGCTAAACAAACCACAATTGGTCGCCGTTACTCCTATGAACGTTAAAGAAGAAAAGCCGCGAGCCAGGACAGTTTCGCTCACGGCGGACATCGAAAAGGTGGCGGTCTCGTACCTGGAAAGCCATTTTCCATCGGCTGCTTCCTCCGATCCTCGTGCTAAGCGCGCAGGGTTTGGAATTCGTCTCGTCTCAGCGATTTGTGACTTGTTGTTTATCGGTCTTCTGACTTTACCGTTTGCTGCCGGCATCGAATTCGCTGACGGAAATTGGAATGATCCGCGAATCCGTATGTTGATGGTCGCCGCGGGCCTGACGGTAATGATTCTCTACCTGACACTCTTAACGGCCGTGAATGGGCAAACGTGGGGCATGCGCCTGTTCTCGATTCGAACCATCGACATTCGCACGGGCTTATTACCAACTGGAGCGCAATCGGTCGTGCGCGCGCTAACCTGCTTATTGTCGATCCCGACACTCGGTCTCGGCCAGATCTATGCCTTAATAGATCGTGACAGGCGAACCGTGCCGGATCGTTTTTCCAAGACAATAGTTGTGCGAGATTAGCCTTCTTCTTAGTAATTTGATGTAGCTACGGGCGAAGCCTTTTGCTTCGCCCTTTTCTTTTCGTCCTTCCCTGTGCGAACGTGTTTTTTGACAATGGACCAACAAACGATTCAGGAAATCGTCAGCGAGATCGGACCTGTTATCGTCGGCCGGATGCCGGGCAGAATATTTCAGCTTAATCAGAACTCGCTCACTATCGATTTTCACGTGCGGGATTCGCGCTACCTCTTTATCAGCGTCGAGCCGTCGATGCCGCGCCTTTATCTGATTGAGCGCCGCCTGCGTGATTTGGAAAAGCTCTCAATACCGCTAACCCCTTTTGCTTTGCTGCTGAGAAAGGAGCTAAGCAACACGAAGACGGAATCAATCGACCAGGATAGAAGAGATCGAATTGTGCGCTTCCGTTTTGCCGGGCAGGATGAATCAGGTAAGCAAATAAAACGGACGCTCGTGGCGCAACTTACCGGCCGCACAGCAAACCTGTTTCTCTTGAATGAAGCCGATGCGATTATGGTAGGGCTTCGGACGTATCAAAGTACCGGGCCAGCCCCCGGCGATATCTACCAGCCGCCGGATTCTGCTAAGCGCGTTCAGGCAAACAGGGCCGGCAGCGAAATCCTCAAGTCCTTTCATGATGGCAAATTCGCCTCGCCCTCAGCTGCTGCCGATGCTTATTATCTTTCGCTCGCGGCTGAGAAAGGCTTCCACGATCGCGCAACTGCGGCCCGCGCCGCCCTGAATAAAGAAATTGCGCGCAATCGAACCTTACTGGAGAAACTTCGCGATGATTTGGCGAGCCATAGCAATGCGGAACAACAAAAAAGGGTTGGTGACTTACTGCTTGCAAATCTCAGCACCGCCAAACGCCAGGGCGCGATCGTAAGACTCATCGATTACTTTGCAGATGACGCTCCGGAAATTGAGATTGAAATTGACAAGGACCTGTCATTGCAGTCAGAAGCCCAGCGTCGCTTCGATTCATATTCGCGCTCGAAGCGCGCAGTTGCCAGAATCGAGAATCGGATTGCCGAGGTGGAAAGGGCGCGAGACGTCCTGAGACTTCGGCAAGATCAGTTGGACAGGATCATTGCCGAACGTGATGAGCCGGCGCTTCAAAGCTTTGCCGGCAGATCTGCGGCCGCGCCGCGGGCGAAACGAAAAAGCAGCGAAAAAATTCGCGGGGCCAGATCTTACGTTTCTTCAGACGGCTATGAAGTACTCGTAGGCCGGACGTCGCGTGATAACGATTCTCTGACGTTCAAAGTCGCAAAGCCCAATGATCTCTGGCTGCATGCGGGGGATTACCCGGGTTCGCACGTTATCGTGCGAAATTCCAGCCGCCAGGAGATTCCGCAACGCACAATCATTGAAGCGGCGCAGCTCGCCGGGTATTTTTCACAGGCGCGCAAAGATCTGAAGGTTGCCATTCATTACACTCCACGCAAGTTTCTCTCGAAGCCCAAAGGTGCTGCGCCGGGACTTGTCCGCCTCTCGAAATTCAAAACCATGAATGTCGAACCGAAGGAAAGTATCAAACGAATTATCGAGGACTGAGGCTTAACGCTCGAACGGCTTTTTCAGAATGCGGCCCGTCTTTTTCAAGAATGATCCAATTTTGGATTCTTTCTTTTGATCAGGTTCGTCGACTCTCCGCGAAGGAAGGCTCGGTCTTGTCCTCGGCTTTTCCGTAACGACCCTGGCTTCGCTCAGCGGCGCTCGGGCAGGCGCTTCCGCGGCGGCCGGCGATGTCCCGCTTACTCTCGAGGTGGATTCTGACGCGACGGGCTTATTTGAGCGCGGAGTTTCCATCGGAGGCGCGGTGATTGGCTGAGGCGTGGATTGGGGCGCTGAAGTTTTGGATTTCACGTCAGGCGGCGAAACTTCGACCGCCGGGATTTGCGCGTTGGAGCTAGACACCCGCGACGAAGCAAGATACGCGACGAAACTCACCAGGGCGATAACAATCCCGGCAAAGACGAACACCAACCATCTGCTGTTCTTCGGGGGTTGGACCGCATTCAGGGGATCGATAATAAAACCCGGCTGCTGCGCCAGCCTTCGGTCATCATGAACGAGACGCGCGCCGTCCATGTCGCAAACGCTCTGATCGTCCTCATAAAGAAAATCGCATTGCGGACAGTGTTTCATCGCGAAGCTCCTTAGATTGTCTTTTGTTGGGGCTCAGCGTTTAGGGCTTCGTGGACGAAGCCCGGTGAGATTGCGCAAAACAACTTTACACGAGTGCAGCGACCGGTGGCTAGCAAAAAGAGAAAAAGAGCCGAATAATTTCTTTAAGCATCCCGGGACGGGGGTATTAACAGCGGCAAATCCACAATAAAGCTCGCCCCCTTGCCGATTTCGCTTCGGGCCGAGATCGACCCTCCGTGCGCTTCGAGAATCTGCTTGACGATCGCCAAACCGAGCCCCGTGCCCCGCTTTTTAGTGGTAAAGAACGGTTCAAAAATGCGGGCTCGGGCTGTTTCATCTATGCCGCGGCCATAATCGGTGATGGTAATGCGGGCTTTCGAATTCGCTTGCCGGCCATCCTCGCCCGGGGCTTCGTTAGTTATCACAGCTTGCGGACCGCGAACCGTTGAGCCACCGGATTCGTCACTTATTAATTGAGTCGTAATGGTCACCCTGGAATTTTGCGCGCTGGCATCAATTGCATTCGCCAGCAGATTCACGAATATTTCCCGTAGCTGGTCGACGTCCCAGTAACCAACGATCTCGTGAGACGCGAATTCCTTTTCAATGAATGTATGCTTCTCCTGAATGCGATCGGCCACCAGCTCGAGGCTGGAGTCGATCAGCTCATGAAGCTTGACTTCCGATAATTCGAGCGGCGCGCGCCGTGAGAACTGGGTTACGTCAACCACAAGTTTGTTCAGATGGTGAATGCCTCGTTCAACCAGCGCGATCGTGTGTAACGCGTCCTGGCTGGGCTCGTTGTCCCGCAACATGGCCACGCCCAGCCGGATGCTTCCCAACGGATTCTTGATTTCGTGCGCCAACTGGGCGGCGGCTTCTCCGACCGCTGCCAGAGCCTCAGATCGGCGCAGGGCCGCCTCAGCTGCCGTAGCTTCGGTGACGTCAACCAACGTCAAGAGCTGTCCGCGATCGCCGTCAATTTCGAGAGGTGATGAATACACATCGAACGTGCTGGCATGTTCCTTTTGATTCAACTCCCATCGACCGCGATATGTTGAGCTCGTGACGTGTGACGCGGTGGCAGCCTCAAGCACGCGCACAGCTTCCGGCGAGCCGAGCTTGTCATGAATTGAGGCGCCAATGCCGGCGTTGGGAAAAAGATAAAAGAATGCCGCGTTCGCGCTGCGGATGCGATCATGCCGGTCAATTGCCGCAATCGCGCTGACCATTCCCTGCATCATTTGATTGCTGAACTCGCGTTCGCGCCGCGCTTCGTCCATGCTGCGGCGAGTCTGCCGAAAACGTCTCTGCACTTCCCAAATGGTTCCGCCGGTGACAAATAGTCCGGCGAGAATGGCGATAATGCTCCAAACCCTGATTGAGCGCGCCGCGGCGCGTTGCATCGCGTTACTGCGCTGAAAAATTTCTGCCTGCTGGGCCGTCGTATCGTGAATCACGTCCTCCAGCTCGTTATCGACTCGTTGAAAAGTCTCAAAGCCATGAAGCGAATAATCGCTGGAGTCGCGGGTTATCTCCAGGTACGAACCAAGGTCATCGCGAAACGTTCGCCACTTGGGAATGTCCGAGAGGGGAACGTGATCGAGTTTTGCAATCAGGTCCGAGAGATTGTTTCGTGCCGTGCCCAGCCGGAAATCAAAGGGGGGTCGCAACTCGTGACGCGATTCCGCGGCCATCCTGGCTCGAGCTTCGTTATCAAGCGCTGTGACCGCCATTCGCAACTCGAGCAGCAAAGTCGCACGCGCCAGATGTTGCTGCTCGAGTTCAAGGACCTCGCCACTGGTATCTTCCACCCGGCGCACGGCGAGATTTCCCAGCACGATGACAAAAAGCAGAAGCAACGCACAGCCGATCAACAAAGGCATCAAGGTTGGATCGATGCGGTGCTCGCGGAACGCGGGAACCGGAGGCGGATCGAAACCGACGCGGCGATAGACGACCTCTCCTTCAGGCGGTTGGTTCTGATTGGATGTAGCCACAGTTATCAACTAAGTGCAAAGCAGTGAAAATTGAAAATTGATTGGGTCTTCTGTCTGTCGCCCGCTAAAGCGGGCTAAGAAAACATTTTCACTCGATCCAGGGGTGTCGCGCTTCGCGCTCACCCCTGGCTACCTTCTTCGACGCTTTCAGCGTTATTAATAGCAACTTCGTCTGCGGCCTGCCTTCTGCTTACTGCTTACTGCTTACTGCTTTTTCGCTTCCATCCAGTTATCTCCGACTCCGGCTTCGGCGACCAGTGGCACATCTAATTCGACGGCGTTTTCCATTTCGCGTTGCAACGTCGCAGCCACTTTGCCGGCCTCACTGGCCGGGCATTCGATCAGCAGCTCGTCGTGCACCTGCATGAGCATTTGCGCATTCAGCCCTTCGCGCCTGAACGCCTCATCTGCGCGGAGCATGGCAATCTTTACAATGTCGCTGGCGGTGCCCTGAATCGGCATATTGATCGCTTCGCGTTCGGCCGCGCGGCGAATGTTGGCGTTCCGATCGTTGATTCCCTGCAATGGCCGAATGCGCCCGTAAAGCGATCGTACGTATCCATGCTCGCGTGCACGCACCGGGATTTCATCCATATAGCGCCGCACGCCCCGGTAAGTCGCGTAATATTCGTCGATTACTTTCCTCGCTTCCTGACGTGAAATCCCGACGCGTTGCGACAGCCCCCACGGCTCGATCGCGTAGGCAATCGCGAAATTAACAATCTTGGCAAAGCGGCGCGCTTCTTTGAGCTCCTCGTCAGTCTTTGCTTTGAAGACAAGTCGCGCCGTGCGGGCATGGATGTCCTCGCCTTTCTGAAAAGCATCGAGCATCACTTCATCGCGCGTGATGTGCGCCAGCAGTCTCAATTCGAGTTGCGAATAATCGGCCGAGATTAGTTTGTTTCCCTTTTGCGCGACGAATGCGCGCCGGATGCGGCGGCCAAGCTCGGTGCGAATCGGAATGTTCTGTAGATTCGGGTCGCTGGATGAAAGCCGGCCGGTCGCGGCCACAGTTTGATTCAACTGGCCGTGGATGCGGCCGTCGGCGGCAACCTGGTGAGGCAGGGCATCCGTGTAGACGCTTTTCAATTTCTCGAGCTCGCGATATTCAATGATCAGCCGCGGCAATTCATGAGTCTGCGCCAGCTCTTCGAGCACTGCCTTGCTGGTTGACACTCGGCCCGTCGAAGTCTTTCGTCCCGAGACGATATTCAGCGCCTCGAAACATTCGGCGACCTGCTTAGGCGAATTGATATTGAACTCGCGCCCGGCCAGGGTGCAGATTCGTTGGGTCAGCTTCTCCAGCTCTTCGCCCAGGTGACGAGAGAGATCCGCCAGCACCTCGCAATCGATGCAGATTCCTGCGCGCTCGATGCGATAAAGCAAAGGCGCCAGCGGCAACTCGATGTCGCGGTAGATCATCCCGAGATCTTTTTCATTGATTCGCTGGTGCAGGACCGGAGCAACCCGCGCAGTCAGATCAGCAGTTTCGGTCGTTTGCCATGCATTTTCCGACCAGCCGCCGGCCGGTGGGCCAACCGTATCGACATTTATTGCTTCCCTCGCTAAATCCGCCAGTTCGTACTTGCTCCGGCTTGGATCCAGGACGTACGCCGCCAGCAAAGTGTCATCCGCAACCCCTTCCAACTGAATGTCGAAAGGCGCTAACAAGGAGCTGGCCCGCTTTAGATCGTGAACTGACTTTTCCAGCAACCCGTTGGTGAGAAATTCGCGCAGTGAGGCGATCGCCACCTCTTTCCCTTCCCGAAACGTTTCGAGATCGACGAAGGCCGAGATGCCTGGCCTGGCAGAGAGAGCGATACCACGAGCACCGTGCCCGTCGCGCGGGCTCTGTTGCTGGCCGGCACCTGCAGGAGAAGAATTCGAAAGCGCGATTCCTATGTGCTCGGCTTCCCACAATGCCGGCATCAGACGCTCGAGTTCACTTTGATTTTCAATGATCGAGTATTGGCGCGCGGGACCAACCTGGGCGGGAGCGACCGCCGCATCCGCAAATTCGTTGGTGAGATTCTGAAACTCGAGTTCGCGAAACAGTTCATAGGCTCTGGCGCGATCGGGCGGGCGTACCTGTAACTGATCCAAATCCAGTTCAATCTCGACGTCGGTTTTGATTTGCGCCAGTTCGCCCGATTTGCGAATCAGGTCGGCGTTGTCACGCAAAGACTCGCGGTATCTCTTGTTTTTGATTTCTTCCCAGTGCTGAAGCGCATTATCAATCGATCCGTAATCGTGAATGATCTGCACCGCGCCTTTTGGCCCGACCCCCGGAGCGCCGGGAATGTTGTCGATTGAATCACCCATCAGTCCGAGCAGATCGACGAGCTTCTCAGCCGGCACGCCAAATTTCTTCTGCACCCAGGCTTCGTCGCACCACTCGATGGGCGGCACGGGTGCTTTACGCTTAACCACCTGCGAATTCTGTCGCATGCAAACGATCGCCGGATCGCGCACCAGCTGGCACATGTCCTTGTCATTGGAAACTATTACCGCCTGCAACCCGCGGTCAGCGGCCTTGACGGCCAAAGTTCCAATAACGTCATCGGCTTCAAAACCGGGCACGGTAATTACCGGAACGTTGTAAACTTCGCAGAGCCGGATGATGTAAGGAAGCTGCAACGCCAAATCATCGGGCATTGCTTCACGCGTGGCCTTGTAATCGGCGAACGATTCGTGACGAAAGGTCTTTTCCTTTGATTCAAAAACGGCGCCCAGATACTTTGGCTTCTCGTCCTGCAGCAGCTTGCGCAGCATGTTTGTGAAGATAAAAATAGCCTGGGTTACCTGTCCTTTTGAATTCATTAAAGGCGCCGCCCGATTCGCCAGCGGAGCATAAAAGGCGCGAAAAATATGAGACATCGAGTCGATGAGAAAGACTCGCTCAGCCGGTCGAGCACCGGGGGCAGATTTCGTTGGCGGCATTACAAAATGATCATATGGGCGCGTATTGCAGGTGTCAACGACGTTCGCCCGAACGCTTTGCGCTTCGGGTTGTGGTGATAAGTCCGCGCTTTCCTGATCCGACTGTTGGGTAGATGCCACGACCCGCGTTCGGCATACCCGGAAACATTCTGATCAAAACGCGGCATGGTCGTTGCTCCCAAAAACTTTGCCATAAACTTCGCTTCCAGATGTTAAGTCGACAAACCACACTAGCAGCGCCGGCTGAGACAACCGGGATTGGTCTCCACACGGCCGTTCCGGTCACGATTCGCTTGCTGCCCGCGCCTCCTGACACGGGATATGTATTTCGGCGAGTCGACCTCGGCGGTTTCGAAATTCCGGCGACGGTTGAATTCGTCGCGCATTGCAGCTACGCGACGACTCTGATGCGCACCGGCGTGATGCTTTCGACGGTCGAGCATTTGCTTTCGGCATTGCGCGGCTGCGGAGTCGATAACGCCTATATCGAAGTTGATAATCTCGAGGTGCCGATCATGGATGGATCCGCGGAAGCGTTTGCGGAAATGATCGAGTCCGCGGGGCTCGCGGAACAACCTACGGCGCGGCGAGCACTGCTGGTGCGTGAGACCGTCAGCGTTGATATGGGGACGCGGCGAATCAGTCTCGAGCCGTCCGACACCTTTGAAATTGATTGTCTGATCGACTTCAAGCACCCGCTGATTGGACGGCAACACCGCCGCCTGACGTTGGACAATGGATCTTTCGCCCGCGACATTGCTTCGGCAAGGACGTTCGGCTTCGTCGAGGAGATCGAGGCTTTACGGCAAGCCAGTCTGATCCGCGGTGGTTCTCTGGATAATGCCATCGTTCTGACCAAAGAAGGGATGCTAAACGAAACCGGCCTCCGTTTTCCCGACGAGTTTGTCCGCCATAAGATTCTCGACATTATCGGGGACCTGGCCCTGCTGGGAATGCCCATCCTTGGACGGGTCAAAGCCGAGCGCAGCGGCCATCTCCTGCATGCGACTTTAACCTCTTCTTTGCTCAAGAATCGCGCGGCCTGGGAGATCGTTGACCTGCCTGCATCGGTTGACGCGCACGCATCCGCTCTGCGCTGAAATAAAATTTGCCCGCGCATTCCCAGGTTCAGCCGGTCACCAACCCTCTGCTACAATTAAAGCATCATTAAACCTGACTTTGATTTTGGGCATCTAACCCGCGAATTTATTTATCGGAGGCACGCTTCGACACATGAAACATCGGATAGCACTCGCGTTATTTTTTGGATTTGCAGTGGCTTTTCTTTCGTTGCGCGTATCCGCGCAAACAACCAGACCGGCAAGCGCCGTTCAGGAAACAGAAGATGAGGTAAAGGTTGCCGTATATAAGCGATTTGTCGACAATCGCCTGCCAAATCCGGCGCTCGCGTACGAGGCGGCAAAGGAATACATGCGCCGGTACGGCAAAGAAAACGATGAGTACACCCGTTATCTGAAGCTCTGGATTCCGGCTTATGAAAAGGACGATCGCACGCAACGGTTGCCGGAGGCGATCTACGCCTCGAAGAATTATGCCGAAGGGTACAATCTGGCGAAACAGGTGCTGGCCGACGATCCGGATAATGTGAAAGCGCTGATCGCGCTCGGGTACGGCGGGTATCTGGCAACCACCACCGCGAAGAACGAAACGTTCAATGCTGATTCCGTGCGGTATGCGCGAAAAGCGATTCAACTGATTGAGGCCGGCAGGACGCCCGACGAATGGAAACCGTTTCAGAACAAAGATGACGTGCTCGCTTCGCTGCATTACGCGATCGGCTTTCTGGAACTAAAAACGCGGCCTGAAGAGGCGACGGCCGATTTAATCAAGGCTCTTCAGTATGAAAGCGACCTGAAAAAATCGCCGTTCACTTATTATTATCTGGCGTTCACTTACGAAAAGGGGCCCTACCAAAGACTCTCAGCCGACTACAGCAAGCGGTTTGCCAATCAGCCTGAAACACCTGAGAGCAAGGCAGCGCTCGATAACCTCAACCGGGTAATTGATCGAATTATCGATGCTTACGCGCGAGCGGTGGCGCTGACCGGGACCGATCCGAAGTATCAGGTAAGCAAGACCGAGTGGATGAAACAGCTCACGACTTTTTATAAGTTTCGGCATGACAACTCCGATGCGGGATTGAATGAATTTATCGCCGGCGTGCTGACCAGGCCCCTTCCGCAGTAATGTGTTTACGCTTTACTGCTGGGGGCGCGGACCTACAGGTCCGCACTGAGCTCGAAGCGGGAAGAGTTTTTGTGGTAGGAGTGATTAGCGCCCGTGGTGCTATGCGGACGTGGACGTCCGCGTTCCCAGCCAATCCAGATTCTTGAAACTCAAATTGCAACCGGGACCACGCAACACGTTCCTTGACAAGCCATGTCTAATCATTAGAATCGAAATCTCCGTAGCGGGAGTAGCTCAGTGGTAGAGCATCGCCTTGCCAAGGCGAGGGTCGCGAGTTCAAGTCTCGTCTCCCGCTCCAGAAATTCAAGGCAAAAGGAAAAGGTAAAAGGAAAAACCGCAGGCTTTGTTTTTGCCTTTTACCTTTTTACTTTTGCCTTTCCTGATGGCGGCGTAGCCAAGTGGTAAGGCAGAGGTCTGCAAAACCTTTATTCATCGGTTCGATTCCGATCGCCGCCTCCAATAAAACCCAAAAGTGACAAATAGTTAGGAACGTGCAAGCCGAGCGTCCGACTAACGTCGCGCGGGGTGTGTAGGAGAATTGTAGGGACTCTTTACCAGTTCGGCCTCTTTTTAACCTAGTAGACAGGGAGTGTATAAGGGTTAGGATTGATCCCAAACGGAATCAAAGCAGTGAAAACTTGAGTTCTCTGAGGTGTGGTTTCCCAACCTCCCGTTGTGCATCTGGCTTGGATTTGATCCCCTCCAACCTCGAACGGACACAGCGTGCGCCTCTGCTTCGCTCGTGGATTCCAGAAGCGCGGCGATACCAAATCAGCCGAGATATCACTGTTCATTTGCTTGGATTAATCTGCGGCGTCTGCTCGCCGATCTTTCCCGAATAGATGATGAACTTGAAAGGATCGGTATTCTGACTCTTTTCCATCAACTTTAAGTAAACGAGCCGCTTGGCGCGTGCCAGAGATTCGCTCTTTGGAAATCTTAGGATCGCGGGTTCAAGCAGAGACGCTGCCAGCTCAAGTTTGCCGTCCGTCACTAGGCGATCTACCGCCGTGGCAATTTGGCTCTCAGAGACGCCGAGGTAGTCGACCAGCAACTCCGCGCGGTCCGCAGTGCCGATATGGTCGAGGCCCTGTAGGTTTGCTTCCCAGTAGCCCACGTTCTGATCATAGATCCGGTCAATGACATGCTCGCGCAGAATCAAATAGGGCTGATAGGCGTCGGGCTGTTTGGCAACCAGGTCCGGAGGGATCAAGTTCGCTTGATGCATCGCGGCGCGTTCATCTCCACGGCGGATGGCGGTCAGTACCTGCTCTCGCAGCCAGGTGAGATCTGCCTTCAGGTGCGCAAGCAAGGATGGTGACGAGAAATTTTCGGTGATCGGCTCGTGACCGTGCAGCAAGTACTTGGGATTTCTGTTGACCACTATGTCGACAGCATCGAGTAAGCCCTGTAGATCGCCATCCTCGTCGAAGGGCGCGCCGATATAGGGCATGATGAAGTCACCCATGAACATCACGTTCTGATCCGACAAATAGATGAGCATTGCGTCGTGAGTCTCGCCGCCTTGAATCGGGATCAGTTCTACGCGAGTCCCACCAATCTTCAAATCTGTGCGCTGGTCGATCGCAACGTCGGGCTTATAGCTGTGCACATCATCAATGCTGAAGGACTCTCCAAAGAATTGCTGGGCGAAGGTTCCGGGACCGTTAAACTCCCGCACCATTTCTTCCTGATAGTTGCTCCGGCCATAGAAGCGGGGGCGGGGACTCAGTGACTCAAAATACGAGTGACCACCAACATGGTCCCAGTGCGCGTGGGTAATGAAGATTGTGGACAACGCCGGCAACCCGGGGGCATATGCGCGAAGCGCCTCGTACGCGCTTTTCGCGAAGTCCGGCCGCGTGCCCGCGTCGATTCCGATCAATTCACGCCGATCTTCTGATACTACAAAATAATACTCCGTGAACTCGAAACCGGAGAGCGCGTAGACACGGCCGGGAACGATTTCCGCGATCCGCCGCGGAGCAAAGGCGTGCCCTGAGACCGTTTCTTCAGAGAACGGCGTGGCGAGCGTGATCGGGTGGTCAAAATCCGTATAACCACTACGACGGAGATAGTCCTGTGCTTTGGCTTGGTCGCCCTCGCTACGTGCGAGCTTGGCGAGATGGTAGTACACCTCACGCAACCATCCGGTATGAGGTGCCTTGTCAATGTTTTCGACGCACCAGGTGAGTTCCGCGCGCGCGGCCTCTCTCTGACCAAAAAAACCCGGAATTTCCGTGTAGACAATGCCAGCGATCCAGTGGACGACAAAAACCGTGCCCCCCGATAACTGCTTTGCTTGCTCGAGAATTGCGATCGTCTCCTTAACGTAGCTATATCTGTACAACAGCGGCAGTGACGCAGCATGCTGGGCCCGCAACAAACCGATGATGCTCAGATAAAGCGACTTTTGAACTGGCGTCAAACGCCCCTCGAATTCCTGGAGGCGGGAGGAGAAGAATTCGGCTCCCTCACCCGGCCGGTTGGCGTTCACGTATTGCGTCAACAACAGGAACAGCAACTGCGGGTTCTGCGGAAACCCGATGCTGTTGACCGCTTTGAGGTATTCAAGGTCGGGCAGGCTAGTCGAGGCAGAATGAGATTCTTCTCGGCCACTCCGCATGAGCAGAAAACCTCCCGCGAGTACGAGCAGTCCGATCAACAACAATGCAATTAGCACCTTCCGGGACTTCTTCATGGATGTGCTCCTCCGAGTTTCCTTCTTTTTCCAGAAGTTGAATAACAAGTTGATACTGAATTGGTCGGGCAGCACGCCAAGATGACCTGGTCGTGCCGTCACAACTGACTATCAGGCGAAATGCGCGCCCCCCTTATCATTCTGCCTCTCGCGGAGGCCCACGCGCTCTAGTTGATCCTCAAAAGGATGTCATGGGCAAATACCTTATATCTGGGTTGCTTCCGTAATTTTTCAACGCACTGTTTCTTTATTTTGTCGGCGTGGGAATTCAAATATTGCTGGCGATCATTTTGTTTGCTCCAATGTCAGGGCTAGGTGGAAGACAAATAAACCATTGTCCATGGCGGATAGAGTGATTCCAGTGTCATCTAATGATGAAACAGGCCGTACCCAGAGGAATATCGAGGCAGTATTATCGGAAGACATCGGCTGCCAAACCGATCACTGACGACGACGCTTGCTCGCTGACGACGTTTTTCTTAACTTGTCGCCCTCAGTTGAGTTGGGCGGAACAGCAAGATTCAAACGGGCGAGATTACGAGACCCACGTCATGCGTTTTCCCTGTATTGACCATTTACCGTTCGTCTTGCGAAGGACGACAAAATCGCGTTGGGATCACCAGGTTTTCGAATAGCAACGACAACAATAATGCCGCAAGCAAGAATAAGCAACGACGATTGCGATCGCGAGTCGTCTCATCATCGTTACATCAGAGGAGAACCGCCCAACGGTTGAGTTGACGCGGCGGCGCGATTTCATCGTCGTTTAGAAATCGAGACGCAGGCTGAGTGTGATCTGACGCGGGTCGTTCCCCTGAGTGGTAATCACTCCAAAAGTTTGCGGGCTTTGTAAGTTGACCGCTGGATCGAGAAAGTTCACATGGTTGAAAAGGTTAAAGAATGCTGAGGAGAGCGTCAGGCTAGTGCGCTCCGTAATAGCAATCTTCTTCGTCAGGCTGATATCCACGTTCCAAGCTTTAAAGCCCCTGAGGGTGCCCCCACGCGAGGTCTTATCCACGCTTAGTTGAATGGGCCGAAACTGGTTACACAAAGCCTGGGGGTCAGCGAATATGTTCAGACCACTTCCGCTTCCGCTGGCGCTGGATCCGCAACCGCTGGTCGGAGCCACGTGAAAGCGGCTGGCAGTTGTACCTCCCGTGGCGATCCGGATCGCCTCAGAAACTGCGCCGAAACCCGACTGACCGAACTCCTGGCCCGAACCATCCAAGACGCGGAGCGGTAAGCCGCTGGCCACGCTGACAATGGGCGCAACCTGCCAGCCCCCGACTATCCGATTCAACCATCCCGTTCGGGAGTGGAACGGCAGGTCATAAACGCCCAATACCGTGAGGACGAACTTGCGATCAAACAGCGACGTCCCGTAATCGTAATCAGGATTGTAGCTATTGGTGAATGCCTGATCCGTGTCCTGATTCACTCCCACGTTGTCCAGGCTGTGGCCGTAGGTGAGATTCGCATCGAGCGTGAGGCCGTGGGATGCGCGAATCCGGTAAGAAACGAAACCAGCGTGATAGTTGGACTTCGCCAGGCTGGACCAATAGAAAAAGTTTGTGAACTGCGTCGCTGCATTCGTCGCTGGACCAGTCGTGAACGCAGACTGTATTCCGTTGAATACGTTCCGCACCCGCTGATTCGTTATGTCGCCGGAAAACCTTGATACCACACCGGCGGTGCAGCTCGGTTGGCCCTGGCAGAAGCTGCTTCCAGCCAGGATCGTTTCGAAGAATGGCTGAGGCGTGACAGCCCCAATCGCAATCTGTCGCGCCAGAATGTCGAACGCTTGGGCAAAGGTCTGTCCACCGGCAGTCATGAAGAACGGCACCTGATTCAGATCAATGCCCTGATAGATATTTCTCGCGGTGTGGCCCACGTAACCGATCTCTATCCGGCTGCGTCCCGGCAACTCGCGCTGAATGGTGAAATCCCACTGGTTATGCGAGCCCGGCTTCCACTGCGGGTCCTGCACTTGCGAACTGGGGACGAACGGGAATGGCGGTGGTGTGCCGACGCCGGCGACCACCGGCGGAGTGATGGACGAGAAGAGAGTGGGCAAGATGATGGTGCTGCCGTCGATGCCGACGCGGAAAGCGGTCGATGGGTCGGTCCCACTATTACCTCTGCAATCCGCAGCAGCGCCCGCGGTTCGGGAAGGCCCCAGACACAATAGACTCTGGGCAAAGCCGAGCGCCTGCAAAGTATCAATGGCCGTCTGCACTCCATTCAAGCGATCATAGAAATGCCAATAGCCACCTCGAAGCACGGACTTGTTCCGGCCGAAGAGCGTTCCCAACACTCCGGAATCGAAGTTGGGCTGCCAGGCCAAGGCCACGCGTGGCTCAAAATCGCGGCCCACGAAGTCGAAGGGATATTTTCGTCCGGTCTTGCCGATGGGCGAAAAACCGACCGGAGGATTGAAGACCTGTCCTGCTAATGCGGCTTGCCGGCGCTGTTCCAGATAGTTTTGCGGGAGCACGGCGTCGCCGGACGGGGTGACCGTGATCATCAACTTCCCGTTATCTTCGACGGGCGGGATGGTCGCTGCCCAAGCCAGACCGTAAGTCAAGGTTAGCCTGGGCCGTATACGCCACGTGTCCTGGACGTAAACAGTCGTTTGATTGTACCTGACGGCGTTCTTTAGATCTGTTCCTTCCGGTAAGAGCTGAAGCTGAGCGTCACGGGCGCGAAGAATCGTGGCGGCATCCACCAAGCCCAGAACTTGCGCGTACAGATTGTTCCAGGTGGAATTCTGGTTCGCAGGCAGACAATTAGTGGTAACTGTGGCTGAGCATGCGCGCGGCCGGATCGAACTCGGGAAACTGATCCCACCAATCGTATTTCCCATGAAGTACTGCAAGGTCTTCTGCGAGTTAAGCTGGCCGTCGTCGCGCTGGAAGTAAGCCCAAGTGTGATTAAAAGAACCACCAAACCGAAAGAGATGGGTTCCGCGCACCCAGCTCACATCATCCTTGAACGCCCAACCGTGTGAGTTCCACAGACGGTTTCGCGATCCTTGCGTATCAATATTCACTGGCACCAGGGCGTTAACCGTGTCGCCGCCGGGAACCAAAGCGGCAGGCGTCGTCCCCGGCAACTGAGAGAAAGGAGGAAGAGAGATCCATTGCCACCAATCTCTCAAATAGCTGATGTGAAAATCATTTGTTAACTTGGGCGTGATATTCGCTGTTAGCCCGCTTACAAAATAACGGGGCTGGCGCGGGATGCTTGAAATGATGTTTGGCACTCCCTTAGTGCCGCCCGTCAAGATCCCGCCGATGTCCACCTGGCGCAGAATACCGGCATCTTCTTTGTAATAGCGATAGCTGGTTGTCCAGTGAAAACGTGAACCGAAGGAGTGGTCCAACCGGATCACGCCGAGGTCGCTCGTGTTCGGAAGCTTCCCGAAGGCCGAGAACCCGATAGTATTTAAGCCATCGCCCTGAGAAGTGTCATTACCCGCCGGTTCGAGTTGCCACAGTTGGCGAAGAGCTGGATTCAGGCCCAGATTGCGAGGGTCGCACGAGCCCGCACCCGACGAGCCGCACAGGTTGGCAACATTGCCCGGCTGCAGCGAATAGTTGATGATGTTTCCCGCGCCGTCTCTAAATCTAAGAATCCCCTGCTGCAAGCTAGCAGTGGGCACGAGCCGAGTAACGAAAGTCGCTTCGTGCCGGCGGCGCCCCTCGTAATTCGCGTAAAAATATGTCTTCCACTTGCCAGGCAAAAAGTGTCCGCCCAGGCTGCCACCAAAGCGGTTATCTACGACGTTGGGCCTTGGCCGGCCAAGACGGTTTGCATCCCAACGATTGGCGTTCAGCACGGAGCCGCGATAGCCCTCGTAGAGCGAGCCGTGGAAGACGTTGGCGCCGCTCTTGGTGACCATGACCACTTGCGCTCCTCCTCCCAGGCTGAGACTCTGACTGCCACTAGGGTTGTTGGTTTCCACGGTGAATTCCTGGATGCTCTCTACGGGTGTCGGGATCGAGCCCTCTGGCCCTCCGTTGAACGCTTTCCAATAGTCGGAGTTGCCGGAGGTAGGATTGGTGATCTCGCCCCCATCCAATAGGAACGAATTCTGGTCGCTGCGCGCCCCAGCGACTTGGCCGCCGAAACGGCTCGACTGAGAACCGAATTGCTGCGGCATCGCGAGCGGCTGTAGCAGCAGCAAGCTTGTCGTGTTTCGATCTAACGTCGGCAAAGCGTGTAGTACGTCGTCTCGGATGGTGTTGCCGACCGTGGCATCAAGCGTCTGTAACTCCGCGCCCGGAGTCGAATGCACCTCAACCACCTCAGAGATGGTTCCTACTTTCAGAGTCACATTGATGGTGGAAGTCTTTCCCACCTCGACCGCCACCGATGGCAACAATGATTTGGCGAACCCAGAGGCGGTAACCATGACGGAATACATCCCCGGAGCAACTTGCGCAAAGGTGTAATGGCCATCTTGGTCAGTAGTCGTGGTACGTTCCGCTCCCGTCGCGGTATTACGGAGATCGACCTTTGCCTGTGCTACAGCCGCTCCAACTGGGTCAGTGATCTGCCCGAACACCTGCCCAGTTGTCGACGTCTGCGCAGCTGCTCGATACCAATGCGAAGACACACATAGGAAAACCAGAGCCCCAAAGAGAAAGGAGTTACCGATTACCTGTCTTTTGAAAATTCTCATCGCACCCTCCTTGCCATGCTCAGAGATAAAAGTTAGGTGCGGGGATCTGAACCCCAAGGCCGCTACCGCGTCAACGCGCGAACCACCGCCGCGCAAAAGGCGCGATTCATTTATGGCGTAAGAATTAACCATGGCGGCTATGGAAGTCAACCTGCTGGGAAGACATGCTTGACGATCTCTGGAAAACTGAGGTTAAGCATGGCAAGCAGATACACCTCTTCAATTTGCGCGGTAATGATTTCGGCAATGCAGAGAAACCATCAAAGCTGATTTCCGGTCAACAGCAGAGCGAGAAATCAGTTGGGCCGACTATGCAAGCTAGCCTCCAGAAGATGAATCAATAAATGTCAAATCACTCTATCCGCCTGAGCGATATTTATTCCATCCGACATCTCGCGGGCATCTCAGGCATCATCCAACGAAACAGCGTTCCGATGCGCTATCGGAAATTTCGCAGCTAACGGATGCGCGAAGGATAGGTTCGCTCGGCTCTTTGCCGATTCTGTTACTTAATCGCCGTCTACTGGGCAACCTTGCTCGCTTACCTGACGGCCAACGAGTCTCAATCGAAACAGTTTATTCAGACGGCTACGCTTTACGACACGTCTGGGAAGTTGCGTGAATTATGCTACGGAAGAGCGGGGCGATTACCGAAGACGGCGATCCCCAGGAATAAGTATGCTTTGGCAAGGTACAGTAGTTGCCCACGTTATTTCGCTCCACAATGTTTGCTAGCTTCTCAAAGGAGGTTTTGATATGAGACTGCTTGCAAAGCGTACAGCGATCTGCGTAGTCGTTCTGATTGCTTTCACCGGCGGAATGTTGGTCTGTCCGCCCGCTGTTGCTACACTCCAATCAACCAAGTCACAAAAGAAACAAACTAAACTACAAAAGCAACAAATTAAACCACAAAAGCGGGAAAAGCGACCTTTACGCAGGGCAGGCAAAGATTTCAAGATTAAGAAAGGGTCTGAGGTCGCCGCCAAGGTTAGGAAACTGAAAGAGAGCAATAAGAATGTGCGCGCAGCACTCAAACTCCTCGAGGACAAGAAGCGAACGCCAAAGGTCGATGCCTCATTCAGCATCAACGGCTCGCTCGGTTCACTAAAGGCAGGGCTCAACAATCATCCACGATTGTTTCAGAATGTTAGCTTTGAACAGCAGTCAGCAATTAGTGGCGACTACATAGAGATAATCTTCGTACCTGTCCTGAGCCTGGATATGGAATGGCAAGGTATCGTTATTTCCGACCTTTATGATAGTGGCGGCAACGTCGTCGGCGAGTATGTGGCTGAGTCAGTGCTGATCATGCCAGAGCCTAATCTCTACGCTTGGGACGAAATATATGAGGCTCCCGTCTACGACGGCGTCGTACAGCCCGCTATTGCTGAGCCGGGGATGTTTACGAATGTTGATTTAGGTGTCCCGTTAGATCAGCAGTTTCTGTCTATTGAGATGAATCAAGCGAACCCTTCAAGCATCGTCCGCTTTGTTCCCGCCAGTTATGTTCAGGGAGGGTCGGCGCGCCTCCGAGCTTGGGCCAACTGCACATTTGGATGGTGTGGCGGAGCTGGTATCAATTGCGTTGGTACTGACATGTGGAGCGCCGATGTATTCGGCAGTTCGTGCTTTGCGTCCGGATGTGGCAATGATGCGATCGGGTGTGCCTGGGAAACGATTTGGCAATAAATCGGGCATCCGCCGCTGCTCTCATCTTATCCGGTCTGTTGGGGAGAGTGTCCGATCTTCTTAACTAACTTCATCCGGCGATGCTTGAATGCTGCTCGCCCGCGCCCGGTGAATTTGGTCGTTAAGCGGCGCGCAACCATCGCCGGCCAAAGGGCAG
>WNGE01003963.1_pt1 | contig 31806 bp, 29 predicted proteins | sample 5400651 | NCBI WGS metagenome assembly WNGE01 (sample SAMN13153370, study PRJNA577476) | soil metagenome | isolation source: 60 cm soil or saprolite under grassland replicate 2 | place: USA:California | collected 2016-06-15
GCCTGGGCGGCGGTCCTGACCGCGGCCAGGCTCGACTTCGGCGTGTCATCGGCGTAGAAAAGCCCTGACTGCCAGCGGTCGAGGTCGGGTTCGTCGCTGACGTGGAAGAACAGCAAGCCGGAGACGGTCGGTTGGCAATACGCGAGCTGGATCGCCTGCTTGTAGTAGGCGGCCTGCATCGTCAGCGACACCGCGTCGGTCGCGCTCGGGACGCTGAGGTTCGTGTAGGCGCCGAGCTTGCCGGCGGGGACCCGGGTCTGGACGCCGTACTCGCCGTAGAGGATCGGCAGCGAGGCGCCGCGCTGCGCCGTGCCGCGAAACGCGTCGCGTAGGAGCTTGACGAGCTTCGGGTAGTCGGCGATCGAGATGCTGGTCGACTTCGGGTGCAGCGCCGTGGGCGGCGTCTTCGAAGTCTCGCCGTAGGGATGGATGACGAGCGCGTCCATGATCGGCGTCCTACGCCGGCTCTTCCGATAGGCGGCGCCGAGGTCGCGCAGGAACGTCGTCGGCGAGTGGGTCTGCCGGCCGGAGCGCGCCTGGTCGGCGCCGCGCGGCGCGAGAGCCCCACCGATCACGTTGATCGACGGCGAAACCGCCTTCAGCGCGTCGTAGGTCCTGGCCAGCAGCGCCTCGTATGCGGGGGCCGCAGCGTCACGGCCGCGTCCGTCGAACTGTGGCATCCAGAATCTGTTCAGGTTCGGCTCGTTGCCGACGATGAAGTCGCGCACGTAGGGCACCGATCGTGCGAGCGCGGCCGTGTACTGGGCAAACTGCTTCCGGTCGAAGAGGCTCGACGGCGTCTGGAGGCTGCCGCCCGTATCGACGGCGATCACCAGCCGAACCGCGTCGAGCTGCGCGGCGAGCGCGCTGGCCTGGAAGGAGGCGAGCTCCTCCGCCGTCGGCTCGGTCTTGCCCGGCGTCCAGCCGGCCCGAACCTCGATCTCGGTGAAGCCGGCGAGGACGGCGAGATCCATCCGCGCCTTGGAGACGACGGAATCCGGAACGAGGCTCGCCGACTCGGACGCGCCGACGGTGAGCGTCCGCGGTGCGGCCTGCGAGGGGGCGGCCGCAGCAAGCGCGAGCAGCGCGGCGAGGAAAGCGAGCTTGCGGATGGGCGGCATCCTGCACGGGGCATCGGTCGCTGCCGGCGACGCCTTGACCCCTCGGCGGAGCTACTTCTTGGGGACGAAGGTGACGCCGGAGCAGTCCGTCAGACTCGCTGCCCGTGCCTCCGCGGCGGCCTTGCGGAAGGCCGGCAGGCTCGGCTTCGGCTGCTGGTCGGCGTAGTAGAGGCCGGACTGCCAACCAGCGAGGTCTGGCTCGTCGAAGGTGTGGAAGACGAACAGCCCTTTGACCGTCGGCTGGCATGCAGCGAGCGCGAGCGCCTCACGGTAGTAACGCGCCTGGGTCTGCGGATCGACCGCGTCGATGGCCGAGGGCGACTGGAGATCCGTGTAGGCGTGGCGGTGCGCGGCCGGGACGCGAGTCTGCACGCCGAACTCCGTGTAGTAGGCGGGCAGACCGGGGCCGCGTTGCGGCGTTCCGGTGAAGGCTCGGGCCAGCAGCGTCACCAGCTTGGGGTAGTCGCCGACCGTGATCGTCGTCGACGCGGCGTGCGTGTCCGTGGGCGGAAGCTTCGACGTTCGCATGTACGGATGGATGGCGAATGCGTCCATGATCGGCGTGGAGCGGTGGCTGGCTCTGTACGCCGCCCCGAGGTCCTCGATGAACTTCGTCGGCGAGTGCGTGTCGCGCTTCGTCCCGGGCCGGTCCGAGCCGCGGGGCGCGAGCGCGCCGCCGATCACTTGGATGTCCGGCGAGACGGCCTTCAGCGCGTCATAGGTTCGCGCGAGCAGGTCGAAATAGCCCGAGGCCGCGGCGTCGCGGCCGCCCGGGGCAAACTGGGGCATCCAGAAGGTGTTCAGGTTCGGCTCGTTGCCGACGACGAAGTCGCGGATCTGCGGGAACGCCCGCGCAAGCGCTGCCGCGTAGGCCGCGAACTGCCGACGGGCGCGCACGGTCCGTGGGGTGGCGCCGCTGAGCCCGTGCCACACGAAGACGAACACCCGCATCCCTTCGCTGTCAGCGGCCTTGACGACGTTGCCGAGCGTGAGCCGTTCCTGGGCGGACGGCCCCGCGGCGCCAGGCTTCCACAGGCTCGAGACCATGATCGCGTCGAAGCCGGCGTCGTGCGAGATCTTCATCAGCTGGGCGGCGAACTTCGGATCGGACTGCCTGACCGCGTCGTCGACCGTCGCGACGATGAGGCGGTGACCGGGGCGGATTTCTCCCGGCTTCGGGAGCTGGACGAGCGGCGTGCTCGTGCCTGTGCCGGTGGTCGTGCTCGCGGTCTGCGAGGCGCTACCGGCGTTGGTCGTTCCAGAGGCGTCCGTAATCGTGGTGCCGTCGCCGCCGCCAAGCGTGAAGCCGATCGCAATCCCCACGACGGCTGCCGCGCCGAGCAGGGCCAGCGCAGGGCCCTTCCATCTCACGGGCGGGCACCCTAACGACATCTAGGCTTGCAACCAGTGCAGAAACGACTCGAAGAGCAGCTGAAACGGCTGCCGGCGAAGCCCGGTGTCTACATCTTCCGGGACTCGCGGAGGCACGTCCTCTACGTTGGCAAGGCCAAATCTCTGCGGCCCCGCGTACGCAGTTACTTCCAGGCCTCGGCCGACGTCAGACAGGCGATCGCGCAGCTTCCGGAGCGCGTCGCCGACATCGAGGTGATCGTCACCGGCAGCGAGGTCGAGGCGCTGCACCTGGAGCAGAATCTCGTCAAGCGGTACCGGCCGCCCTTCAACGTCCGGCTGCGCGACGACAAGTCCTTTCCGTACATCGCCGTAACCGTCGAGGACGACTTTCCGCGCGTCATGTTCACGCGCGAGCGGCACCGGCGCGGCGTCACCTACTTCGGTCCCTACGCGAATGCGAAGAAGGTGCGGGAGACGCTCGATGTCCTCAATCGCGTCTTCCAGTACCGCCCCTGCGAGGGCCCGAAGCCGGGCCGGCACTCCGGGATTCCGTGCCTCGATTACCACATCGAGCGCTGCCACGCCCCCTGCGTCGACTACATCTCGAAGGAGGCCTACGCCGAGATCATCGACGGCGTCGTCAACTTCCTCTCCGGCGACACGCGGACGATCGAGCGCGAGCTGGAGCGGCAGATGCACGAGGCCGCGGAAGGCGAGCGCTTCGAGGAGGCCGCCCGCTACCGGAACCGCCTGTTCGCCGTCCGCCGGCTGAGCGAGCGTCAGGCGGTCGAGAAGCGGAGCGTCGGCGACGTCGACGTGCTCGGGCTCGCCGTCGACGGCGACAAGGCGGCGGTGCAGATCTTCCCGCTCCGCGGGGGCAAGATGATCGACCGTTACGGCTTCCACCTGGAGAACGTCGAGGGCCAGGACACCTCGGCGCTGCTCGAGGCCTTCTGCGTCGAGTACTACGGGTCTGCGCCGTCGGTGCCGCCACAGATCGTCGTGCCGCGGGACGCGGGCGAGGTTTCGGCGCTCGAGGAGTTCCTCAGCGAGCGCCGCGGCTCGCGCGTCGAGGTGCGGGCGGCCGAGCGCGGCGAGAAGCGGCGGCTGCAGGAGCTGGCGACGCAGAACGCGCGGCTCGCCCTGGACTCGGAGAGCTACCAGACCGAGCAGAAGCGGCTGCGGCGCGTCGAGGCGCTCGAGGAGCTGCGCGAAGGGCTCAACCTGGAGAGTCTGCCTTTGCGGATCGAGTGCTTCGACATCTCGAACATCCAGGCTTCGGAGCCGGTCGGCTCGATGGTGGTCTTCCAGGATGCGAGCCCAAAGAAGGCGCACTACCGCAAGTTCGCGGTGCGCGGGCTCGACGGCCAGGACGACTTCGCGGCGATGGCGCAGGTGATCGAGCGCCGCTTCGCGCGGATGAGCGACCCGGCTGACGCGGAGTACGACGAGGGCTTCGCTGCGGTGCCGAACCTCGTCGTCATCGACGGCGGCAAGGGTCAGCTCTCGGCCGCACTGGCGGCGATGCAGCGCTTCGACCTGCCGCGGGTGGCCGTGATCGCGCTGGCGAAGCGGGCCGAGGAGGTCTTCCTGCCTGGCCGGCCCGATCCCGTCCGGCTCGACCCGCACTCGCCCGGGCTCCAGCTCCTGCAGCGGATCCGCGACGAGGCGCACCGGTTCGCAGTCGGATTTCACCGCCAGCGCCGCGACGCGCGCGCGCGCGAGTCGATCTTCGACACCCTCGAGGGCGTCGGCCCGGCGCGCCGCCGCGCCTTGCTGCGGCATTTCGGCTCGGCCGAGCAGGTTCTGGCCGCCTCGCAGGAAGAGCTCGAGGGCGTGCCAGGCGTGCCGCCGAAAACAGCCAGGTCTATCTACGCGCAGCTGCACAAGGCCGGCCGGGCCTGATGAGACCAACGGGGTTTAGACGGCCGCACGGGCAAAGCCCGCACGGCCTCCAAGCGGCATCGCAAGCGAAGCCGCAGTACGCGCAGCTGCACAAGGCCGGCCGCGCCTAGCCCAAAACTTCCTCCGCGCCGCCCGCGTAATCACGGGCGAACCCAACCGAGGAGGAAACCGTGCAAGCGAAGGTACGTGCGTTTGCGGCAGCCGCGCTCCTGGCCGGAATTGCAGCGCTGACGTTCGTCGCGATCGCGAGCGGCGACCACGGGCGAGGACGCCACGAAGGCCAGGGCGGCAAGCTCTTCAGCTCGTCTCTCGCCCCGAGCCAGCCGTCGGATCCAGCCTTTCACGGCGTGACGCCCGGCGGCGTCGCGTGGAGCCTCGACAAGGGCTCGGTCAAGATCTCGCGGAGCGGGAAGTTCAACCTGCCCCTGGACGGGCTCGTGATCACATCGACGGGCACAGCCCGCCCGGTGACGACGGTCTCGGCGTCCCTGTTCTGCGGTGCGGACACGAACGCGACCCCGGCCGTGACGACCGGGCAGGTGCCGATTTCCCCGGAAGGGGACGCGAAGATTCACCAGCGGGTGACGCTGCCCGCGACGTGCCTTGCCCCGATCGTGCTCGTGCACCCGAATGGCGGCACGGCGCGCTACATCTCGCTCACGGGCTGGCGCCCTTAACGCGAAGAGGACGAGCTGCCCGCGTGGCTCCCCTTCCACGCGGGTGGCTCTTCCCTCCCCGGCGCGCGGAGGGTAGGTTCCCCGCGACCGCTACAAGGAGGATGCAATGGCTGAGCCCGTGGTCGTATCGATCATGGAGTTTTCCGGCAACCCCGACGAGGTCCTCGGGAAGATGAAGGGCGTCGAGGAAGTCGCAAGCCGCAAGGCGAACGAGTACGGGGGCATCTCGTCGACGGTCGTCAAGACAGATGACGGCGTCATGATCATCAACTTCTGGGACAGCGAGGATGGCCGTCACCGAATGGGCGACGATCCCGAGATCCGCCAGGCGATCCAGGACGCAGGCATGCCGCCGCCCAATGCCAAGGGCTACGAGGTAATCCAGCACCAGACCGCGTAACGGGTCACCGCCTACTCACGCGTCGTCTCGCCCGGCGCGGGTAGTAATCGCGCCGTGGCCGGGACGGCGGTGGACAATCGAGATGAGGGGGTCGCCGGTCCGCGGGCGGTTTGGCGGATCATCCGGCGGCGCGATTTCGGACCGTACTTCCTCGGAAACGCGCTCTCGGCGAGCGGGACGTGGTTCCAGAACCTCGCCGCAGCGCTGCTGATCTACCGGCTGACGCACTCGGCGCTGCTGCTCGGCGTCCTCAACTTCTCACAGTTCATCCCGATCCTGGTGCTGACGCCGTGGGCCGGGAGCCTCGCCGACCGGCTCGACCGCCGCAAGCTGCTGTTCGTCTCCCAGAGTCTCGCCGTCGTGCTGGCGGCAGGGCTCGCGTCCCTGGCGTGGGGAGGCCTCGCGACAACGGGGGTCGTGATCGCCGACACGCTCTGCCTCGGCGTCGTTAGCGCCTTCTCGGCACCGGCGCAGCAAGCGCTGATCGTCTCGCTCGTGCGCAGGGACGAGGTTGCGACGGCCGTGGCGCTGAACTCGATGACCTTCAACCTGGCCCGCGCGCTCGGGCCCGCGGGCGCGGCGCTGTCGGTGCACTACCTCGGGATCCCGGCCTCATTCGCTCTGAACGCGGCCTCGTACGGGATCTTCATCGCGGCGCTCGTTGTCGTCCGGCCGCGAAGGCAGGTACGGGCGACCCGCGAGGAGTCGCGCGTCCGGGACAGCTTCAGCCTCCTGCGGCAGCGGCCGGAGCTGGCTGCGTTCCTGCTGATCGTCGCGATCGTCGGGTTCGCCTCCGATCCGGTGAACACGCTCTCGCCGGCCTTCGCGCACGCCTACGGTAAGCCGGACACGTGGGCCGGCTTCATCGTGGGCGCCTTCGGCGCCGGCGCCGTGACCGCCGCGCTCATCGTCGCGGGCCGGGTGGCCGGCTCGCGCTGGCGAATGGCCGCGACCCTGTTCCTGCTCGGCGCGGGCGTCGCCGCCTTCTCGGTCTGTCCCTGGCTGCCACTCGGGTTCGTACTGCTGTTCGTGGGCGGTTTCGGCTACCTGGCCTCGAACACGGCGGCGACGACCCGGCTCCAGCTCGGGGTCGCCGAGCAGCAGCGCGGCCGGATCATGGCGCTCTGGAGCATCGCCTTTCTCGGCCTGCGCCCATTCGCGAGCCTGCTGGACGGCGCGATCGCCAACGCGTGGAGCGTCCGCGCCGCGGGCGTCGTGCTCGCGACCCCAGCGCTCTTGGCGGCACTTGCTGTCACGGCGAGTGCTCTGCGACAGCGTCGCGATCCGCTTCGACGCGCTGCCGCCAGTGCAGCGTCCGGAGCATCGTCAGGATCGCTCCGAACCCCAGAAGGGCGTTGAAGACGATCAGCGTCACGCGCATGCCGACGCTGAAGCTGAGCAGCGTCGTCCTGGCCGCCTTGCCCGCGAACGTGTAGAGCAGGAGCGCCTGCTCCGTGCCGATGCCCGAGGGGCTGATCGGAAACAGCACAGCGAGGCTCTGCGTCACCTGGACGAGGATTGCGTTGTGCAGCGTCGCGGGCACGTGGAAGGCCCGCAGGAAGAAGAAGATCATCGCCAGCCGCAGGCACCAGTCGGCCGCCTGCCAGACCGCGACGCGGCGGAGGTAAGCCGTCTTGTCGGAGAAGATCCGAAAGCCGAGCCCGACTCGGTGCCAGAAGCCGACCAGCTCTTCTGCGAACCAGAGGAGCAGCAAGACGACGATCAGCAGAATCACGCCGATCACGATCAGGGTTCCCCGGATGTGCCCGAAGAACCAGTGGAAGTCGAACGCGTTCAGGCGCGCGAGCACCGAGCTGCCGGGGAGCGCTCCGCTGGCGAGGGCGTAGACGACCAAGCCGAGAGCAACGACCGAGTCGAACAGCGTCAGCGCGATCAGCGTCGAGGCGAGGGTCGGATACGTCGAGCCCTCGACCCGGCGCTTGACGATGAAGAGCCCGACGGCGTCGCCGCCGCGGGCGGGCACGATCGCGTTGACGCCCACGCGCGCGAGGATGGCCCCCCAGACGGATCGCCAGCGGACGACCGAATCCGGGTAGGCCGCGGCGATGATGTTCCGCCACGCGCGGCTGACGCAGCCGAGCTTGACGAACTGGCAGAGGAGAGCGGCGCCGAGATACGGCCAGCCGACATCGGCCAGATGGTTGAAGAAGACGCGGATGTCGTGAAGGACCGCGCCCACCGCTGGGGTCAGGCCGGTTTAGGGCCGGTCGGGCGGGCCGGAGCCGTCATGGCTGGTGCCGTCGTCCGCCATGTACGGGTAGCGGTAGTCCTTCGGCGGCACGAAGGTCTCCTTGATCGTCCGCGGCGAGACCCAGCGGATCAGGTTCCACATCGAGCCTGCCTTGTCGTTCGTGCCCGAGGCGCGCGCGCCGCCGAACGGCTGTTGGCCGACGACCGCGCCGGTCGGCTTGTCGTTGACGTAGAAGTTGCCGGCCGCATACTCGAGCTTCTCGTTCGCATCCTCGATCGCCGCTCGGTCGCGCGCGAAGACGGCGCCGGTCAGCCCGTAGGGCGCGGTGCGATCGACGAGCTCGAGCGTGTCGTCCCACTGCTTCTCGGGATAGACGTAGGCGGTCACGACCGGGCCGAAAAGCTCGTCGCGCATCGTGCGGAAGTTCGGGTCATCGGTCTCGATCACGGTCGGCTCGACGAAGAAGCCTTCCTCGTCCTCGATGCCGCCGCCGACGAGCACCGTTGCCTTGGCTGCCGACTTCGCCTCCTCGATCGCTTCGCGCTGGGTCGCGAGGGCCTTCGAATCGATGACGGCGCCCATGAAGTTGGAGAAGTCGCTGACGTCGCCGACCTTGAGCTCCTTGATCTCGTCCGCCAGCCGTTCGCGCAGCTCGGGCCACAGGTTCGACGGTGCGTAGACGCGGGAGGCGGCGGAGCACTTCTGCCCCTGGTACTCGAAGGAACCGCGGACGATCGCCGTCGCGACCGCCTCCACGTCTGCGGACGGATGCGCGACGATGAAATCCTTGCCGCCGGTCTCGCCGACGATCCGCGGGTAGTTTCGGTACTCGCCGACGTTGGAGCCGACCGTCTTCCACATCGAGTTGAAGACGGCGGTCGAACCGGTGAAGTGGATCCCGGCCAGCTCGGGGCTCGCCAGTGCGGCGTCGCCGATCTTCGCGCCCGAGCCGTAGACGAGGTTGATGACCCCGTCAGGCAGGCCGGCCTCCTGCAGCACGCGCATGACGAAGTAGGCGGAGAAGGCGGCCGTCGAGGCCGGCTTCCAGACGACCGTGTTCCCCATCAGCGCCGGCGCCGCGGGCAGGTTGCCCGCAATCGCAGTGAAATTGAAAGGCGTCACCGCGAATACGAAGCCCTCGAGCGGGCGGTACTCCAAGCGATTCCAGGTGCCGGGCGCCGAGCTCGGCTGCTCCTTGTAGATGCGCGTCATGAACTCGACGTTGAAGCGCCAGAAGTCGGTCAGCTCGCAGGCGGCGTCGATCTCGGCCTGGTGCGCAGTCTTCGACTGGCCGAGCATCGTCGCGGCGTTCAGCGTCGAGCGCCAGGGGCCTGCGAGCAGCTCGGCAGCGCGCAGGAAGATCGCGGCACGGTCCTCCCACGGCATGTGTGCCCAGTCGTGGCGCGCCTCGCGCGCGGCGGCGATCGCCTGCTCGACCTCGGCCGGTCCACCCGAGTGCACGTCGGCGAGGACGTGGCTCTTGCGGTGAGGCATCACGGCCTCGAAGGTCTCCGCAGTCTTGACGTCCTTGCCGCCGATCACCAGGGGGATCTCGATCCGGTCACGCTCCAGCTCGCGCAAACGCTTTTGCAGCTCCGCGCGCTCCGGAGAGCCCGGCGCGTAGTCCTTGACGGGCTCGTTTCGGGGCTCCGGCGGCAGCGAGATCGCGGGGCGACTCATCGGGCCTAAGTCTAGGGATACGCTCGTGACATGGCCGAGAGCGTCCGGTACGAGGTGGACGGTTGGGGCGTCGGCGAGCTCTGGCTCGACGGAGCGATGCTGCTCTGGCATGAATTGCCTCGTCCGCGAGGTGGTGATATAGGGGTACATCTACATCACTCGCTCGCCGAGCGGATCGCGGCGCATTTCGCCGGCGAGCGAGACTCGTTTGGCGACGTCGAGCTCGACCTCGACGGCTACACGGCCTTTCAGTGCGCGGTCGTCGAGACGCTCCGACGCGTTCCGTGGGGTGAGGTCGTGACCTACGGCGAGCTGGCGGCGCTTGCCGGCCACCCGAATGCGCAGCGGGCAGCCGGCTCGGTCTGCGCGCACAACCGCTTTCCGCTCGTCGTCCCTTGCCACCGCGTCGTCGCCGCGAGCGGGATCGGGCGCTACGGCACGAGCGGCGTCGAGTACAAGCGCCGCCTATTGGAGCTCGAGGGTGTCTTTCTCTGAGGACGTTCGCAACGAGCTCGCGGCGATCGCGCCGGAGCGCGAGTGCGATCGTCAGGCCGAGCTGTCGGCTCTCTTTCATTCCGCCGGGAGGTGGCACATGCGAGCGGGAGGAGTCTCGCTGCACCTCGACGTGTCGAGCTCCGCGGTCGCGCGGCGGGCGTTCAGCCTGCTGCGGTTGTTCGGCGTCGACTCCGAGATCCGGACCTACCGCCGGCGCGCCTTCGACCGCGCGAACCGGTACCAGCTCCACGTCGATGGAACGCCGCGCGCGGTCGCGGTCCTCAAGGAGTGCGGCGTCCTCGGCGCCCGACTGCAGCCGCTCGCTTGCCCGCCGAAGCGGGTCATCGGCCGCGCGTGCTGCCGCGGCGCCTACCTGCGCGGGTCGCTGCTCGCGGCGGGGTCGGTCTCGGCGCCGCCGTCGCCGCATCTCGAGGTAAGGACCGAGACCAGAGAGGCGGCGGCGTTCGTCGCCGAGGCCGTTGCCCAGGAAGACGTCGCCCTCCAGGTGCTCGAACGACGGGATCATGCGGTCGCCTATGCGAAAGGACTCGACCGGATCGCCGAGGCGCTCGCGCTCGCGGGCGCGAGCGACGCCGCGCTCGGGCTCGACGAGCGGGCGGTGGTGGGGGAGACGAAGGCCGGAGCGAACCGGCTCACGAACGCGGACCATGCGAATCTCGTCCGCACGAGCCGGGCCGCCCACACGCAGCTCGAGGCGCTGCGCCGGCTCGAGCGCGAGCACCGTCTGGACGAGCTCTCGCCGCGGCTGCGAGAGACCGCGGAGCTTCGTCTTCGACATCCGTCGCTGCCGCTGCGCGAGCTCGGGCTCAAATGCAGACCCGCGGTTTCGAAGGCCGCAGTTCACCGGCGACTGCAGAAGCTGATCGAGCTCGCAGAAACCTAGTCCGCAAGGCGTCGTCGTATACCTTTGGGGCCAGTTGAAACGAGCCCGGCACATTCGTTAATACTTCCCAGAGGCGGGTTCGCGCTCGTCCGGTGATGGATTCAGACCCCGTCCGTCGCCAAGGTCCGGAGCGCGACAATTGCGGAGGGGGAGGTCGTCCTCGGAGCTTCCCCTCCGGCCCGCCCGCTGCCGAAGGCAGCGGGCGGGCCGTTTGGGCAGCAAACGGCCGCACCGGCAAAGCCGGCACGGCCTCCAGTGTCTGCAGCGCAAGCGCTGCATACGCGGCCCGCCGCGGGCCAAGGCAGCGGGCGGGCCGTTTGGGCAGCAAACGGCCGCACCGGCAAAGCCGGCACGGCCTCCATGGTCTGCGCCGCGAGCGGCGCCTCAGCGGCCCGCCGACTTTTCTTGTTCAGGGGCTTCGCACGGGCGCCTTCGTTAGATTCTCAGTAATTCGGTAGGGAGGACCAGATGGCCAAGGTGAAGGTTGGGATCAACGGGTTCGGGCGCATTGGGCGCAACTTCTTTCGGGCTCACTTGCAGCGGGGCGGCGACTTCGAAGTCGTCGCTGCGAACGACCTCGGGGACGCCAAGACGATGGCTCACCTGCTCAAATACGACTCTGTGCTCGGGCGGCTCGACCAAGACGTCGAGGTCGGCGACGGAAAGATCACCGTCGGGGGCGACGATCTCCTTCTCCTCTCCGAACGTGATCCCAAGGACTTGCCGTGGCGCGATCTGGGCGTCGACATCGTGATCGAGTCGACAGGGCTCTTCACCGACCGCGAGGGCGTCTCGGGGCATCTCGAAGCCGGCGCCGCGAAGGTGGTCATCTCTGCGCCGGCGACCGATCCCGACGTGACGGTCGTGCTCGGGGTAAACGACGACGACTACGACCCGGAGACCCACCGGATCATTTCGAACGCCTCCTGCACGACCAACTGCGTCGCCCCGATGGCCAAGGTGCTCCACGACGCATTGACGGTCGAGCAGGGCTTCATGACCACCATCCACGCGTACACGGCGGACCAGCGCCTGCAGGACTTGCCGCACAAGGACCTCCGTCGGGCCCGCGCGGCTGCGCTGAATCTGATCCCGACCTCGACGGGCGCCGCGCGAGCGATCGGCGTCGTGATGCCGGAGCTCAAGGGCAAGGTCGACGGGATGTCGATGCGGGCCCCGGTTCCCGATGGGTCAGTCGTCGACCTCGTCGTCTTGGTCTCGCGCGAGACGAGCGAGGACGAGGTGAACGAGCTCTTCCGCGCCGCAGCGCAGCGAGGGCCTCTGGAGGGCTTGCTCGAGTACAGCGACGAGCCGCTGGTCTCCCAGGACATCGTCGGCTCCGCGTTCTCGTGCACGTTCGACAGCGAGCTGACGATGGTGAACGGGCGCATGGTCAAGGTCTTCGGGTGGTACGACAACGAGTGGGGCTACAGCTGCCGGCTCGTCGACCTTGTCTCGAAGATGGGCGCGTCGTTGCCCAAGGCCGAGGCCGCGGCGACCGCTTAGCGTGCATAGGCCGCGCTCGGTTCGCGACGCCGACGTCGCAGGCAAGCGCGTGCTCGTGCGTTCGGATCTGAACGTGCCGCTCGAAGACGGCCGCGTCGCCGACGAGACGCGGATCGAGGCATCGCTGCCGACGCTGCGGCTGCTGCTCGAGCGCAAGGCCGCCGGTGTCCGCGTCTGCTCGCACCTCGGCCGGCCGAAAGGACCGGATCCGGCCTTCACGATCGAGCCCGTGCGGGCGCGCATGCGGGAGCTGCTGCCGGACGAGCGGATCGAGGTGCTCGAGAACACGCGCTTCAACCCTGGCGAGACGACGAACGACCCGGCGTTCGCGAGCGAGCTCGCCGACGGCTGCGACCTGTTCGTCGAGGACGCGTTCGGATCGGTTCACCGAGCCCACGCCTCGACCGTCGGCGTGGCCGAGCTGCTGCCGGCCTACGCGGGCCTGCTGCTCGAGCGCGAGCTGGAGGAGCTCGGCAAGCTGCTCGGCGACGTTGACCGCCCCTTCGTGCTCGTGTCCGGCGGCGCCAAGGTGGAGGACAAGCTCGGCGTCCTGCGCCAGCTCGGCGGCAAGGCCGACACGGTCTTGATCGGTGGCAAGATGGCCGAGGAGCTTCGGGACGAGAACCCGCTCGACTTCGAGGTCGTTCTGCCGACGGACGTCGTCGGCGCCGCAGCGTTCGAAGCCGACGCCGAGTCGAAGGTCTGCCCTTACGACGAGCTGCCGGAGGGTTGGCTCGGCCTCGACATCGGTCCGGAGACGCGTGCAGGCTTCGCCGACGAGCTCTCGCAGGCGAGGACGATCTTCTGGAACGGCCCGATGGGCGTCTTCGAGTGGCCGCGCTTCGCGGCGGGGACGAAGGCCGTTGCCGAGGCCGTTGCCCGAGCCGACGCGTTCTCGGTCGTCGGCGGCGCCGATTCGATTCGGGCGCTGAACGAGCTCGGCCTGACCGACCAGGTGTCGTGGGCGTCGACCGGCGGCGGCGCGGCACTGGAGCTGCTCGAGGGCAAACAACTACCTGGGGTCGCCGTTATCCCGGCCGCATGATCGACGTCGAGCGCGCCCGCCGAGAGACCCCTGGCTGCGAGCACGTGACGCACCTCAACAACGCCGGCTCGTCGCTGCCGCCGCAGTCGGTACTCGACGCTGTCGTGGGCCATCTCGAGCTCGAGGCTCGGATCGGCGGCTACGAGGCGCATGAGCAAAACGAGAAGGCAATCGATCGCTTCTACGGCGCCGCGGCGGAATTGGTCGGCGCGGCCCCGGGGGAGATCGCGTTCTCCTCGAGCGCAACCCGAGCGTGGGACATGGCGTTCTACGGTTTTCCGTTCGAGCGCGGCGACCGCATCCTGACCGCGGTCGCCGAGTACATCAGCAACTACATCGCCTACATCCAGGTCGCCAAGCGGGCCGGGGTCGAGGTTGTTCCGGTGCCGAGCGACGAGTACGGTCAGGTCTCGGTCGAGTCACTTCGTCGGCTCGTCGACGAGCGCGTCAAGCTGATTGCGATTACGCACGTCCCGACGAACGGTGGTCTCGTCAACCCGGCGGCCGAGATCGGCGCCGTCGCGCGTGAAGCCGGAATCCCGTATCTCCTCGACGCCTGCCAGTCGGTCGGCCAGCTGCCGGTCGACGTCGAGGAAATCGGTTGCGACGTTCTCTCCGCCACCGGGCGCAAGTATCTGCGCGGCCCGCGCGGCACCGGCTTCCTCTACGTGAGGTCGAGCCTGCTGGATCGTCTCGAGCCGCCGCTCCTCGACATGCGCGCCGCGGACTGGGTCGAGCCGGACCGCTACGAGCTCCGCCCGGACGCAATCCGTTTCGAAGAATGGGAGCAGGCCTACGCCGCTAAGGCCGGACTCGCGACCGCAATCGACTACGCGCTGGGCTGGGGTCTTGACTCGATTTGGCAACGCGTCGCCGCGCTCGGCGAGAGCCTCCGCGCCCGGCTCGGCGATATCAACGGGGTGACCGTCCGCGACCTCGGCGCCGTTCGCTGCGGGATCGTCACCTTCACCGTCGACGGGCTCGAAGCGAATGAGCTTAAGAAGCGTCTGTCGCGCGAGCGCATCAATGTCACCGCGTCGCCGCGCTCCTCGACTCTCCTGGACTCCAGAGCCCGGGCGCTGCCCGACCTCGTCCGCGCCTCCGTCCACTACTACAACACGGACGAGGAGCTCGACCGCTTGGTCGAAACGGTCAGCAAAGCTGCGCCACACTGAGCCGCCGCCGTGGCGGGGATAAACGGTCGCGTGACTGAATCAGTCAGAATCGCCGCCCTGTGCTGATCGCGGGCAACTGGAAGATGTACAAGGGCCCGGGCGAGACGCGGGAGTTCTGCGCCGCGTTCGCGCCGCCCGAGGGTGTGGATGCGGTGCTCTGCCCACCGTTCGGGTCGCTCGGCGCAGGCGTGGCGAGCGGACACACGATCTATGCGCAGAACGTGCACTGGGCCGACGAGGGCCCCTTCACGGGCGAGGTCTCGACGAAGATCCTGCTCGAGCTGGGCGTCCGGGGCGCGATCGTCGGCCACTCCGAGCGGCGGCAGTACTTCGGCGAGACGGACGAGACGGTGCGGATGCGCGCAGAGCATGCGCTCGAGGCAGGACTGCGGGTGATCGCCTGCGTCGGCGAGCTCGAGGCCGAGCGCGAGCGAGACGAGACCGAGGACGTGCTGCGACGCCAGGTGGGGGTGCTCTCGAAGCACGACAACCTCGTGGTCGCCTACGAGCCCGTCTGGGCGATCGGCACCGGCAAGACGGCGACCCCGGAGATCGCGCAGGCGGCGCACGCCTTCATCAAGTCCCTGTTCGACGTCCCGGTGCTCTACGGCGGCTCGGTGAAGCCGGACAACGCCGAGGAGCTGCTTGCCCAGCCCGACGTCGACGGAGCGCTGGTCGGCGGCGCGTCCCTCGAAGTGGAATCGTTCACCGCGATTTGCGAGACGGCGGCACGACTTTCCCGCTTGTAGCGCTCGTCATCCTCGATGGGTGGGGCATCGCGGCTCCCGGCCCGGGGAATGCGGTCGAGCTGGCCGAGACGCCGGTGTTCGACGCCCTCTGGTCGCGTTACCCGCACACGACGCTCGACGCCTCCGGTGAGGCGGTCGGCCTGCCGGACGGCCAGATGGGCAACTCCGAGGTCGGTCATCTGACGATCGGCTCGGGCCGCATCCTCGACCAGGACTTCCAGCGCGTGAACCGCTCGATCGCGGATGGAACGTTCTTCGAGAACGCCGCGTTCGTCGGCGCGTTCGAGCGGGCGAAACAGCGCGGCACCAACGTCCACCTGCTCGGGCTCGTCTCGTACGGCGGCGTCCATTCACACATCGAGCACCTGCGGGCGCTGCTGGAGCTCGCGCGGCGGCAAGGGATGGAGGACCGCACTTTCATCCACGCGTTCACGGACGGGCGTGACGTCTCGCCGCACTCGGCGGTCCACGATCTGGCGGAGCTGCCGGAGGACCGGATCGCGAGCGTGTCGGGCCGCTACTATGCGATGGACCGCGACCAGCGCTGGGAGCGGACGGAGCGCGCGTACGCCGCCATCGTCTCCGGCAGGCCTGTCTGGGGTCAGACCCCGGTCATGGCCGTACAGGCCAGCTACGACCGCGGCGTCACGGACGAGTTCATCGAGCCGGTCGCGATCGAAGACCGGCCGAGCCTCGGCCAGGGCGATGCCGCAATCTTCTTCAACTTCCGGCCCGACAGAGCACGCCAATTAGCGATCAAGCTTCTCGACGCGGAGTTCGATCTCACAACCATGACGCGGTACCACGAGGACTTCGATTGCCCGGTCGCGTTCGAGGAGCAGAACGTCAGCGAGACGATGGCCGAGGTCCTCGCCGAGCACGACGCCCGCCAGCTACACGTGGCCGAGACGGAGAAGTACGCGCACGTCACGTACTTCTTCAATGGGGGCCGTGAGGACGAGTGGGCCGGCGAGACGCGGATACTCGTCCCGAGCCCTCGAGACGTCCCGAGCTACGACCACAAGCCGGAGATGTCGGCCCGGGAGGTCGCCGCGCGCTTCTCGGACGAGGTCGGCAAGGGCTACGCGTTCGCGGTCGTCAACTTCGCGAACCCGGACATGGTCGGCCACACGGGGTCGATCCCGGCGGTGATCAAGGCCGTCGAGACGACCGACGCATGCCTCGGTGAAGTCGTCGAGGCCGTCGACCGCGCCGGCGGCTTCAGCCTGATCACGGCGGATCATGGAAACGCCGAACAGATGCTCGAGGCAGACGGCACGAGCCCGCACACGGCTCACACGACGAATCCGGTCCCCCTCATCCTGACGAAGGAAGGGATGGGATTGGAGGACAAAGGCGAACTCTCAGACCTGATGCCGACCGCACTTGCCCTGCTCGGCTTTGCCCAACCTTTACAGATGACCGGGAAATCCCTGCTCAGGTGACCAAGACCCCGGTTATACTCCTGCTCCCTTGGCACTAGCCCAGCCAGATTTCGGGGTCCTTCGAAAGGCACAGCGCGGCGACGAGCGAGCCTTCTCGCTGATCGTGAGGGCCTACGAAGTCCCGGTCTTCAACTACGTCATGCGCCTTGTCGGCGACCGCGCGCTGGCCGAAGATCTGACTCAGGAAGTCTTCATTCGCGTCTTCCAGGGCCTGCCGAAGTTCTCCCTCCGTTCGAAGTTCACGACCTGGCTCTTCCAGGTGACGAAGAACCGCGTTCTGGACGAACTGCGCGCGAGCGAGCGCCGGCCGCGGGCGCTGGTCGCCCTGGACGACGCGCCGCAGCTCGAGGTCCTCGACGCACCGGCCGAACAGGTCGAGATGATCGAAGCGCTCTGGACGGCGGTCGACGGACTGAACACCGACCTGAAGATGGCATTGCTCCTCCGCGACGTGGTCGGGCTCTCGTACAACGAGATCGCCGATTCGCTCGACACCACGCTTCGCCAAGCCGCGCCGCCAACGCTTCGGGCAGTCCGCGCTCGCGCATCTCGGCCTGCGTAAGGTCGATCGGGTAGTCGACCCGGTGAAATGAAGCCGCACGGCCGGGCTCGAGCAGGAGGTAGGCGGCCCGCGGGTCCCCGTCGCGCGGTTGGCCCACCGCGCCGGGGTTCAGAAGCCAGCGCCCCGCGGCGAGGTCGACGACCGTTCCGTCAGGCGCGAGGCCGCCCGCGAGGTCTTCACCGTCGAGGCCGATGGCGATCGGCACATGGCTGTGGCCAACCAAAACGAGCGGCGCCGTCGTCGCCTGCAGCGTCCACCAGGCCGCCTCCTCGCTGAGGACGTACTCCCACACTGGATCGCGGGCGCTGCCGTGGAAGAGCTCGACGCCGTTGCGCCGTGCGCTGGAATCAAGCCCGGCGAGGAAGTCACGCGGGCCGGACTCGAGAACGGTCTGCGTCCACCGCGCCGCAGTCGCGGCGTCGCCGGCGAAGTCGTGGATCGAGAGCGAGCCGAGCACGACGAGATCGTGATTTCCGGCCAGGCAGAGGTCCGCGTGCGCTGCGACCGTATTGCAGCACTCGTTCGGCTGCGGGCCGTAGCCGACGAGGTCGCCGAGGCACCAGAGCTCGTCCGGTTGCTCGGTTGCCACGGCCTGGAGCACGGCCTCGAGGGCGTGCCGGTTACCGTGGACATCGGAGATGACGGCGACGCGGTTGCTCAAGGGCGCCACGATAATCCTCGCGGCCGCAGCCTGGTTCGTCGCCGCTGTCTTGCTCTGGCGGACGAAGGTGCCCGCCGACCTGCACCGGCCGCGGCTCGACGCCTCAGCGTTCTTCTCGCCGGCGCAGCTGCACAGGGCCGCGCGCTACAGCTCCGTCGGCCGGCTGCTCTTCTTCCTCGCCGTCGCGGTGCAGCTGGCCGTTCTCACCGTGCTGGCGCTGCTGGGCCGGCGGCTCGCCCGCGGCTTCGCGCTCGACGAGATCGGGGCAGGCGTAATGATCGGGGTCGCCGCCTCGCTGTTTGTCACCCTCGCGACGCTGCCGGTCGGCCTGGCGAGTCTCTGGTGGGACCGGCGGTACGGGATCTCGAAGCAGGAGTACTGGAGCTTCGTGCTCGGCCAGTGGGGCGGCGTGCTCGCCCAGACGGCAACCGTTGCGATCGTGCTCGCCGTCGTGATGTCGCTGGCGCGGCGGTTCCCGCGTGGCTGGTGGGCGATCGTTGCGCCGCTGTTCGTCGCCGTCGGCGCCGTCTTCGTCGTGGTCGGGGCGCTGCTGGCGTCGATCGGAACCCACCCGATCCGGGATCCCCGGATCGCCCCGGTCGTCGAGCGGCTGAAGCAGCGCGAGGGCGTGCCTCACACCGAGATTCGCGTGGACAACGTCAGCGACGAGACCCGGGCCGTCAACGGTGAGACCACGGGCGTCGGACCGACGACAGTGGTGATCCTCTGGGACACGCTCTTCAAGTCGCACCTGAGCGATCCTGCGATCGAGTTCGCGACAGCACACGAGCTCGGCCACGTTGCCCGGCGTCACGTGCTGAAGAGCCTCGGCTGGGGAGTGCTGTTCACCGTTCCCCTGACCTTCCTGCTCGCCTGGGCGACGCGCCGCCGCGGCGGCCTGCATCGGGCGGAGGTGGTGCCGTTCGCCCTGCTCGTCGTCTTCGCGCTCAGTCTGCTGGCGACGCCGCTCGAGAACGTCGTCTCCCGCCGCTATGAGTCAGAGGCCGACTGGATGGCCCTGCAGGCGACGCGCGACCCGGTCGCCGGCCGAGAGGCGTTCCGCAGCTTCACGCGGATCGACCTGGCCCAGCCGAGCCCGCCCGCGTGGTCATACGTCCTGCTCGACACCCACCCAACGGTGATCCAGCGGATCGCGATGACGGAGGCTTGGGAGACTAGGAGTCGGGCTTCGGCTCGGTCTCAGGCAGGTTCCTGATCCCCTCGCGCGACGACCACTTCGACCAGGAGTCCTCCATCGCGTCCAGCAGCTCCCGCATGAAGCGGTTCGACATGTTCACGCGCGCGACGACCACTCCTGGCACGTCCCCCTCTTCGACCTCGTGGTCGATGCGGGCAAAGGTCAGCGTGAACTCGTAGTCCGAGAAGCTGATGTTCGCGAAGTTCGCGTAGACGCCCGCGAGGTGCTCGGGGTCGAGATGGATGTTGAGCTGCCGCTCCTGAGCGTCGTCGTCCACGCGCCTACGATACTAGTCGCGTGGACGGCATCAGCCCGCGCCGGATCGCCTTCGCGTTCGCCGCTCTTGTGACCGTGCTGGCGATCGGCATGGTCGGCTACCGCTGGTCGCTCGACGAGACGTGGCTGCAGGCCTTCTACCGCGCCGTCGTCACGAGCGCCCTTGTCGGCCTGGACACGGTTCCGCGCAACGACTCGGCGCGACTGCTCTCGATCTTCATGGTCCTCGCCGGCGTGACTATCTTTGCGTTCGTCGCGTCGACGGTGGTCGAGGGCATCGCCCGGGGTGTCCTGACCGGGGAGTGGGCGGAGAAACGAAGGAGGCGGGCGATCGAGAAGCTGCGGGATCACTACATCATCTGCGGCTACGGACGGGTCGGACAGCAAATTGGCGCCGAGTTCCGCGCCGCCGGCGCCCAGTATGTGGTCGTCGACTTCCACAACGAGGCTCTCGCCGCGGCGCGGGAGCACAAGGATTACTTCATCGAGGGCGACGGCACCGACGAGGACGACCTCTCGGCGGCCGGCCTGGCGTACGCCCGCGGGCTCGTGGCCTCCTCCGACTCGGACGCCGACAACGTCTACATCACGCTGTCGGCACGAGCCGCCCGGCCCGACCTGCTGGTCGTCGCGCGTGCTTCGAACGCCGAGGCGGCGAAGAAACTGCAAATCGCAGGCGCCGAGCGGGTCGTTCAGCCCTATGCGGCGGCCGGGCGCGTGATGGCGAACCTAACGCTGAAGCCCCAGGTGACCGCTTTCATCGACGTCGTCACCTCGGCGGCCGGTACCGATCTTCGCTTCGAGGAGCTCGAGGTTCCGGCCGACTGGGCTCAGGCGGGAAAGACGATCGGCGAGCTGCGCATCCGGGGACACACCGGTGCGGTGATCGTGGCCGTGCGCAAGCGGGACGGCCATTTCGAGACCACGCCGGACCCGGATCTGCCGCTCGAAGCCGGCGACGTGATGATCTCCGCGGGGACCGACGAGGAGCTCCGCGCTCTGGACGAGCTGTTCAAGTCGGCCGAGGCCGTTGCCGGCCGCTGACCCGGTCGCGCGCCTCGCGGCGGAGCTGAGCGAAGCCGTCGGCGCGCCACTGGAGCTCGACCGTCCGAGCGACCCGGCGCACGGCGACTACGCCACGAATGCGGCGCTCCGGCTCGCGCCCGCACGGCGGCAGGCGCCACGCGAGCTGGCGGAGGAAATCGCCGCAGCCGCGACGGCACTCGCCGCGGTCGAGCGGGTGGAGATCGCGGGTCCCGGCTTCGTCAATCTCTGGCTCACCGACGCCTGGCTCGCGGACGCCCTGGGTGAGATCGTCGAACGCGGACGCGACTTCGGCACGGGCACGCCCGAGTCGCGAGAGCGGATCCAGGTCGAGATGGTCTCCGCGAACCCGACCGGTCCGATCACGGTTGCCTCGGCGCGGAACGGGGCCTACGGCGACTCGGTCGCCCGCCTGCTGGAGTTCGCGGGACACCAGGTCGAGCGCGAGTACTACTACAACGACTCCGGCACCCAGATGGAGAAGTTCCGGGCTTCGGTCGTGGCGCGCCGGCGCGGGGAGGAGCCGGCCGAAGACGGGTATCGCGGCGATTACGTCGACGCGCTCGCCGCCAGCGACGAGGATCCAGTGCCCCGCATGCTGGAGCAGATCGAGCGCACGCTCGACCGCTTTCGCGTCCACTTCGACACCTGGGCGCTGCAGAGCAGGCTCGAGGGCCGGCTCGACGAGTTCCTGCCGCGGCTCGACACGTACGAAAAGGACGGCGCGGTCTGGGCCAGGTCGTCGAAGTACGGGGACGAGGACGATCACGTCCTGATCCGCTCGCCGGAGCAGGGCGGAGGTGCGACCTACCGAGCTGCCGACGTCGTCTATCTCGCCGACAAGCTCGGGCGCGGCTTCGACCATGCGATCTACGTCCTCGGCGCCGATCACCATGGAACCCGCAACTGGTACGCGGCCGTCGCGCGGATGCTCGGCTACGACCCCGAGCGGATCGAGGTCCTCCTCTACCAGCTCGTTCACCTGGCGAGCGGTGGTCAGCAACGGAAGATGTCCAAGCGTCGCGGGGATGTGGTCTTCCTCGACGAGTTCATGGACGAGGTCGGCGTCGACGCTGCGCGCTGGTACCTCGTCAACCGCGGCCCCGACCAGACGATCGAGATCGACGTCGACCTTGCGGCCGAGCGGAGCCAGAAGAACCCCGTCTACTACGTCCAATACGCGCACGCCCGGATCGCCGGGATCCTCCGCAACGCCGAAGGAGAGCCAAGCAGCGCTTCGGTGCCCAGCCAGCCCCTGGAGCCTGAGGAGCGCGAGCTGATCAAGCGGCTGCTGGAGTTTCCGGTCGTCGTCGCAGAAGCGACGGAGCGGCGGGGGCCGCAGGCGATTCCGGTCTACGCAATCCGCGTCGCCGACGACTTCCACCGCTTCTACCACGAGCACCGCGTGCTGGGGAGCGAGACGGAGGCGTTCCGGCTCGCGCTCGTCCGTGCGGTGCAGAACGTGATCGCGCGGAGCCTCGATCTCGTTGGCGTCGAGGCCCCTGAGCGGATGTGACCGGCACCAAATAAGATCCGGCCATGGCCGTCGCGGGTGCGAGACCGGTCCAAAGGGCTCAGCCGTGACGTTTTCTCCGCTCGGGATTAGACGGATGCCCGGGCAAAGCCCGGACATCCTCCATGCCGGCGTCGCAAGCGAGCGCCTCGGAGAAGCAAGCGGCAGGCCCCGGGCTCCCGTTCGGCCTGACCGGAACCTGGCGCTCGAGCTCGTCCGCGTTACCGAATCGGCCGCGATGGGCGCCGGCCGCTGGGTTGGGCGCGGCGACAAGATCGCCGCTGACCAGGCCGCCGTCGACGCGATGCGGGCGATGCTGGACTCCGTCTCGATGGACGGGGTCGTCGTGATCGGCGAGGGCGAGAAAGACGAGGCGCCGATGCTCTTCAACGGCGAGTCGATTGGTGACGGGACCGGCCCGCAAGTCGACGTCGCTGTCGATCCGCTCGAAGGCACCCGGCTGACGGCGCTCGGGCAGCCGAACGCAATCGCGGTGATCGCCGTCGCCGAGCGCGGGACGATGTTCTTCCCCGGCGCGGCGTTCTACATGGAGAAGATTGCCGTCGGGCCCGAGTCGATCGACGCAATCGACATCAACGCCTCACCGACCGAGAACGTGAACGCAGTCGCGAAGGCGAAGGGAGTCTCTCCGCGGGCGATCTCGGTTGTGGTGCTCGAACGCGACCGCCACGAGAACCTGATCGGAGAGCTCCGCCAGGCAGGGGCGAAGGTGAGCCTGATCCGCGACGGAGACGTCGCGCCCGCGATCGCCGCGGGCCAGATCGGGACCGGTGTTGACATGCTCTACGGCATCGGCGGGACGCCCGAAGGCGTCATCTCTGCGGCGGCGCTCAAGGCGGTCGGCGGCGGCATGCAGGGCAAGCTCTGGCCACGCAACGACGAGGAGCGGCAGGAGTTGGTCGACTCCGGCTACGACCTCGACCGGGTGCTGAGGACCGACGACCTCGTCTCGGGCCAAGACGTCTTCGTAGCCGCCACAGGCGTGACCACGGGCGCGCTGCTTCGGGGCGTCCGCTACCTGCCGAACGGCGCGATCACAGACTCGATCGTGATGCGTTCGCGCTCCGGCACCGTGCGGCGGATCGAGGCGTCACACGCCCTCGACAAGCTCGAGAGCTTCACCGGCCGCGAGTACAGCTAACAGCGCCGTCCACGCGGGCGTGTCCCGGTGCCAGACCCGTGGACCGGTCCGCACCGACAGTCGGCCGCTTGCAGGCCGTAACGAATGTGCGCCTGCCTGGACCGCAAGGCATGCCCAAAACGCGCCTCGGCATCACGGTCATCGTCCTCGCACTGCTCGCGCTGGCACCGGCGGCGATGTCGCGGGAGTCCGCGGCGCCGACGCTGACCATCAAGTCGTCGTCGTTCGGGCGCGTCCTCTTCGACGGCCGCGGCTTCGTGCTTTACGCCTTCACGCGAGACAAGAACGGGCGCAGCGCTTGCTACGGCGCTTGCGCGAAGGCCTGGCCGGTCTACTACGCGAAAGCGACGCTGCGAGCGGGCACCGGCATCAAGCGCTCGCTGATCGGCACGACCAAGCGCCGCGACGGCCGCAGCCAGATCACCTACGCCGGGCGGCCGCTCTACTACTACGTCGGCGACACGAAAGCCGGCCAGATCCTCTGCCAGAACGTCGTCGAGTTCGGTGGCACCTGGCTGATCATGAGACCGAGCGGCAAGCTCGTTCGCTAGGCCGTTACTGCTTCTCGCTCCATCTCCGGTGCGTACATGCCCGTCCGTGCCGCGCTGTTCATCTTGGCTCGGTGGTAGTAGGCGCGTTGCGCGGCCTCGACGTTCTCCTCCTTGCCGCCCCACGCCTTGAGCGCCGGCGCCTGCAGGGCGCGGCCGTAGGAGAACGAGAGCTGCCACGGATGCGGACCTCGCGCGTTCATCGCGTTCAGGTGCGCGGTCGCGTCCTCATCCGACTGGCCGCCTGAGAGAAAGACGATCCCGGGCACGGCTGCCGGCACGTGCTTGTAGAAGCACTCGAGGGTGACGTCGGCGACCTCGTCCGCCGAGGCGCGATCGGAAGCGTCGTAGCCTGACAGCACCATGTTCGGCTTCAGGAGCGTGCCGCGGAAATCGAGGCGCTGATCGTGCAGCTCCGTGTAGACCGCCTGGAGGACACGGCCCGTCGCCTTCCTGCTCTCCGCAATCGTGTGCGTGCCGTCCTGCAGGACTTCAGGCTCGACGATCGGAACGAGGCCGGCCTCCTGGCAAAGCGCCGCGTACCGGGCGAGCGCGTGAGCGTTTGTCCAGACGCAGTACTCGCTCGGCTTGTCGTCCGCGATCGAGTACGTTGCGCGCCACTTCGCAAAGCGCGCTCCGAGCTCGCGGTACTCCTCGAGCCTGTCGCGCAGCCCGTCGAGGCCTTCGGTGATCGTCTCGCCGTCGGTCAGTGCCAGCGGCTTCGCGCCCGTGTCGACCTTGATCCCGGGGATGACGCCTTTGCTCTCGAGCAGCTTCGGGAAAGGCGTCCCGTCCGAGGCCGACTGGCGGATCGTCTCGTCGTAGAGGATCACGCCGGAGATGAAGTCCTCGGTGCGCTCCGTCGTGAAGAGCAACTCGCGGTATGCGCGCCTCGTCTCCTCCGTCGACTCGACTCCGATCGAGTCGAGCCGTTTCTTGATCGTTCCCGTGCTCTCGTCGGCGGCGAGGATTCCCTTGCCCTCGGCGACGAGCGCCTGTGCGGTCGACTGCAGTTGCTGCACGTCCATCGTTTCGTCCTCCTTCGAAGCTCAGCGACTCGATTATCCCCGAAGGTACGTGTTCGCAACCGGTCGGCTCAGCCGTCGTCCTCGACCGCCGCCGGCTCGAGCCCGTGGAGGAGCCTGTCGACCCGGCGGAGCTGGTCCACCGAAGCCGGCTGGATCGTCCCGGCGCTGATCCACCAGGCCGGGTGGATCTCGTTCCAGCCGTGCGCGGTGTCGTCGACCCAGGGCCCGACGACCTCGATCCGCTGGCCGACTTCGGGGACGAAGACGCGCGAACGGTCCCACGGGATGATTTCGAGGATCAGCGTGCCGCCGACGCGCGCGTTGCCCGACGAGAGCAGCCCGTCCTGCCCGGGGTCGAGCCGCAGCTCGATGTGGATGTCGCCGTCGTAGAGCTCCGCCTTCACCTTCTCGACGGTGCCGACGGCGACGCGGCAGCGGCTCTTCACCTTCAGCCGCTCAGGGTGGTAGACGCCGACGAGCGGCGAGCCCGAACGGCAGTGCGGAGACGGCGGCGGATCGGCACGGCGCAGCGCGCAGCCGGCCACGAAGCCGGTGAGAACGAGCACGACGACGAGCAGTCGCACGACCACCACCGTGCCGCAGCACCGGGCTCGGCGAAAGGCGCTCTTTCGGCCGCGTCCGGGCTAAACTGGACGCGCTTCGCGGACGTAGCTCAGTCGGTAGAGCATCAGCTTCCCAAGCTGAGGGTCGCGGGTTCGATCCCCGTCGTCCGCTTCTCTCGACAGAAGTCCGCTCCGGCTTCGCCGGAGCATGACGACTTCCATCGATTCAGCTTTGTCTCAAGCGTGTGTGAGCCGTGCCCGCGCAGGTCGGGCACGGCGACGTAAGGGGTGCAGCACGGCCCGCGGCGCGATCAGTTTGGTTCAAGGTCAGCGCGTAGCGTGCTCCTCAGCTCGAGAAGATCTCGCGCCCTGAGATCTCGACAATCTTCTGATCGGTCGCCACGAAGACGGAGTCAGTCCGGTTCGCCATGCAAGAACGCTAGCTCGGCCACGCTGCGGCGAGCCGCTCGCGCGTCTCCGCCAGATGCTCCGGCAGCACCTTCACGTCCGCGAGCACGGGCATGAAATTGGTGTCACCGGCCCAGCGGGGGACGACGTGCTCGTGCACGTGGTCGATGACCCCGGCGCCGGCAATTCGGCCGACGTTCCAGCCGAGGTTGTAGCCCTGCGGCTCGTAGACGGCCGCGAGCGCGCCGAGCCCCTCAGCGGCGAGGCGATGGATCTCGAGCGCCTCGTCGTTGTCGAGCTCGCCGAAGTCGCCGATGTGCCTGAACGGCGCCACCAGCAGGTGGCCAGACGAATACGGAAACTTGTTCAGGAGCACGAACGCGCGCTCGCCGCGGTGGACGACGAGTCCTTCCTCATCCGGGCCTTCCGCGGCGAGGCAGAAGAAGCAGCCCTCCTGCTCGTCCGCCTGCTTGATGTATTCCAGCCGCCACGGAGCCCAGAGCTGCTTCGTCACGGTGTTGGAGCTTACGCGGCCCGGTGAAAGCCCTTGCTAGCTTGCAAACGTGAGGCGCGCGCTGGTCGTCACCGCGATTCTGACGTTTGTCATGGCTGCACCGGCGGGCGCGACCCGGCTCCCGCAAGCCGAGCGAGAGGCGATCAACCGCACGCTTGACCGGTTCGTCGACACCGCCGTCAAGCGTCACGACGTGGCTGCCTCCTGGAACCTCGTCACGCCGGAGATGCGGGCTGGAGTGAGCCGCTCCGCCTGGGACAAAGGCAACCTTCCCGTTATTCCGTATCCGGCGGGCGGAACGACCTTCCATGATTGGACGATCGACTCTGCCTCGGCGACCGAGGTCGATTTCGAGTTGATGATCCCCTCGGCGAAGTCGAAGTCGGACTCGATTCAGTTCAACGGGACGATGAGGAAGCAACAGGGTCGCTGGCTGGTCGATTCCTTCAACCCCTCTGCGACGTTCGGCGGCGGCGCGGTCGTCGGGCCCCACGACTTCACCGCCTCGTCGGGCGAAGGAGGCGGCAAGGGCGTGGCGCGCCTTGGCTCGATCTGGATCGCGATCCCTGCCGCACTGATCTCCGGCGGCATCCTGTGTGTGCTCGGCTTCTTCGTCTTCATCTGGCTGCGCAACCGGAGGGCGTATCGGCGCGCCCAGCTGCGGCCGCTCGAGCCGATCGTCGTCAAGCGGCGGGGTTCAGAGCCAGCGCTTGTACCGAAAGAACGCAGCGAGGCCGACGGCTAACGTCACCATCGAGGCCACGATGGCCCACCATGCCGCGGCGGTTTCGAAGCCGGGGAAGTGCACATTCATCCCGAAGATGCCCGTGATCAGCGTCATCGGCAGCAGGATCACGCTGACGACGGTGAGCACTCGCAGGATGTCGTTCTGGCGGTGGTTGATCGCGGACTCGTTCGTGTCCTCGAGCGCCTCGACGACCTCCTTGTAGTTGTCGAGGATGTCCCAGATGCGCTCCGACGCGTCGACGATGTCGTCGAAGTAGAGCTCGAGCTCCTGGGGCAGGAACCGCTCGACGTAGCGCTCGAGCAGCCGCAGCGTCGGGCGCTCGGGCTTGATGATCTTGCGGTAGCTGATGATCTCCTGCTTGACGTTGGAGATGTCGCGGACGACCTCGTCGGAGCGACCCTCGAAGATGTCGTCCTCGAGCGAGTCGAGCTTGTGTCCGATCTTGTCGAGGATCGGGAAGCAGTAGTCGAAGAGATCGTCGAGGACGTGGTAGAGCAGGTAGCCCGAGCCCTTGCCGAAGAGCTGCGCCCGCAACTCGAGGTCCTCGTGACAGCGGTGGAAGAGCCGCGTCACCGGCAAGAGCTCGACGTTCGGCAGCGTGACGAGGTAGTCCTGGCCGATGAACGCGTCGAGCTCGGCTGCGTTCAGGCGCTGGACGCGCTTGTCGTAGACCGGGAAGTGCAGGACGACGAACAGGTAGCCGTCGTCGGCGTACTCGTCGATCTTCGGGCGCTGGCGCCTCGACAACACGTCCTCGAGGTCGAGCGGGTGCCAGCCGAAGCGGTGCTGAAGGAGTTCCGCCTCCTCGAGCGTTGGGGCGTCGAGGTGAATCCAGGTCAGGCCGTCGGCGGAGAGCTCCTGGACGCGCGGCTCAGGGCGTGCGAGGACTTCCCCGTCGCCGGACCGGGGCCGCGTTCGCTTGATGCGCGGCAGGCTTGGCATTGGTACTGAGGGGGTCGTCTACTCGCATGATTGCTTTCTGCACTTTACCCCGAAGACCTCGTGAGCTACCGCCGAAAGTCCGCCCGCTTCGCGGGCATGACGACTTTCGGCGGTTCGGCGTTTCTGTAGTGCCGTTGTGTGCGGCAGCCGCGCAGGTCGGCTGCCGCGGCGAAGGAACGGAGTTCTACCCGGACACCTTCGCCGAAGCGGGTTCGATAGCGGTCTCCGAGTCGGGCTCTGGTGGCATGGCTGCAACGACATCACCGGGGGTGCGCCGAGCGGCCTGAGGCAACCGTCGCTCTAGTCGGAGCCCTCCTGCGCCGGCGGCGAGGCAAAGCGCCGCTGCGGCAGGCCAAAGCGCGAGCGGCTCCTGCTGGAGGACGAAGGCGCCGAGCGCCGGCCCGGCGATCCAGCCGATTGACCACGAGCTCGTCGAGAGCGCCATGTAGCGGCCCCGCAGGTGATCCGGCGCGAGCTCGGCGATCAACGCCTGCTGCGTCGGACCCTGGAGGCACTCGCCGACCGCGAAGATGCCGCCCGCGAGCACGATCACTGCCGCGGCGGCCGCGGCCGAGAGCCAGAGGCCGGCTCCGAAGACGAGCAGCCACGCCGCAGCCCAGATGGCCGTCATCAGCGCCAGCATCACCATGCGTCGGCGACCCTCGACGAGTCTCGTCAGCGGCAGCTGGGCCAGCACGATCACGAGCGAGTTGACGAGGAAGACGAGACCGATCGCGCGCTCGCTCACGTGGGCCTGGTTCTTGGCGAAGACAGGGAGCGTCTCGAGCTGCGCGTAGCCGGCCGTGACAAAGACGATGTTCAGCCCGAGTAGAGCGAGGAAGACGCGGTCGCGAACGATCGCCGCATAGCCGGGCTTGTGATCTAGATCACCCGCCACCCCCTCGGGTGCCTGCGGCGAGGCCTCCGGGACGACGGCGAGCAGTGCGAGGAAGGCGGCATACGTCGCCGCGTCGATGAGAAAGAGCGCGGTGAACGTTCCGGGGCGTGCCGAGGCCGCGATCAGGCCTGCCACCGCGCCGCCGATCCCGAAGCCGAGATTCATGCTGACGCGCTGCAGCGCGTAGCCGGCATGGCGGCGGTCCGGGGGAGTGATCGCCGCCAGCAGTGCGTGGTAGCTCGGCCAGAAGACGCCGTTGGCGAGCCCGACGAGCGCCGCGAGGGCGAAGGCGTGCCACGGCGCGCGCACGAGGGGAAATAGCGCAAAGGCGATCGTTAGCAACGCCAGCGATCCGGCAAGCGTCCGCTTCGGCCCAAAACGGTCGGCCGCTGCGCCTCCCGGCGCACCGACGAGCAGCGCGACACCCGCGTTGGTCGCGACGATCAGCCCGGAGACCCCGAGCGCGAATCCGCGCACGTTGTGGAGGTAGATGAACAGGAACGGGTAGACGAAGCCGTTCCCGAACGAGTTGACGACTCCGCCGAGCTCGAGCGCCCAGACAGCGCGGGGCAACCGCGGGTCCAGCCCGCGGAGATAACTGACGACGAACACGACCAGAAGGTAACCCGATATCCGGCCGGTTTACAAACGACATGACCCTGTTGACGCCGCGCCGGGGGCAAGATCCCGGGATGGTCTCAGCGACCTGGGACGAGGTTCGCGCACGCCGGCTCGCCCGCTCATCGCTCGCGGCGCGGGCGCCCGCCGCTCGGCTCGTCGATGTCGCACACGACCTCGGCGGCGTGCACGCCCAGGTGCAGGCGGCTGCAGAGCTTCAGCTCGCCTTCCGTGTGGACGGGATCGCCCAAGCCGGCGTTCGGGAGGCCCTCTGGGAACGCCGGCTGCTCGTGAAGGCCTGGACGTTGCGCGGAACGCTCCATCTGCACCCTGCCGTTGAGCTGGCGCTGTGGCATGCGGCCAGGCGGGCTGTCGCAGGCGCGCCGGGTGAGCTGGCCGCCTGGCGAGACCCGGCCGGCGTCCTCCACCCCGAAGTCGGCCGTGACGAGGGGGAGGCGATTCGCGCCGCGGTCTGGGATGCGCTCGACGGCAGGTGCCTGCTCCGCGAGGAGCTCGCCGGTGAAGTCGCAGCGCGTGTCGGCCCGGAGCACGAGGAGCGGCTGCGCTCGGGTTTCGCCTTCTTCCTCAGCGAGCTCTGTCAGGGACCGCCGCAAGGGGCCAAGGTCACCTTCGTCCGGCCGGATCAGTGGATCGAGGGCTGGCAGGAGGTGGGGGAGGAAGAGGCGCTCGCCGAGGTCTGCCGGCGCTACCTTCGAACCTACGGCCCGGCGCGGCCCGGCGACTTTCGCGAATGGTTCGCGTCGCCCGTGTTCAAGGCTCCCGAAGCACGCGCACTGTTCGACTCGCTCGGCGACGAGCTCGAAGAAATCGACGTCGAAGGCCATCGCGCCTTCGTGCTCGCGGGAGACACCGCTTTCCCGCCGCTCGAGCCGACCCTTCGGCTGCTCCCTGAGTACGACGTCTACATCATGGGCTTCCGCGAGCGCGGCCTCCTGATTCCCGAGGTCGTCCGAGAACAGATCGCTGCGCACGGGCGGGGGCGCTACGAAGGGCCCGCGGGCGTCCGCCTGCTCGTCATCGACGGCGTCGCCGCCGGTCTCTGGGAGCGCAAGAAGCGCGGCAAGCGGATCGATCTTCAGGTCACCCCGGCGCGACGGCTAACGCGACCGCAGCGCGCAGAGCTCGACGACGAGGTCGAGCGCATCGGTGCTTTCACCGGCCTCGAGCCCGTGCTTGCCGTCGAGTAACGACCCTTCCGCCGCCGCGGCGCACCGACGTCCCGCAACGACGCCGACCCCGAAGGTCGTCATGCCGAGAACCGGCCGGACGTTTCGGCGGACATGCGCCTGGCAGGAATCGCGGAGTCGCACTACTTCCGGCGTCGTGGGGCCGGGTGGCGAGCCGAACGCCTAGGACGCTTCCCATCCTCCCGGCCCGGGATCAGGCTTCGCCTCGAGAGCGTCCTCGACTAGTCGCTCTTTCGGCCATGGCGCGAAGCGTCCGCTGCGCCTCCTCCTGAGCGGCGCGATCCTCTTCATCGACGACGGCGCCGCGCTCTTCGGGCGGCGCATCGAAGTCAAAGGACGCCACGACCGCTACGCCAACATCGAGGCCAGCTACCTGCCGGATACAGACCATCGGGGTACGAGGCAGCCGCACTTTATTGGGGAGTGGAGGCGCTCGACGCGCTTCGAGCGCTCGCGACTCAGCTCGTCATGGCGTCGTCCTCGGCTTGACAGCCGGCGAATGAGCGAGGGATATTTGCCCGCGCCCAGTCGGGCGTGTCGACAGAGAGGGGACGAGCGATGCCGCGACCAGCGGTCAAGCCTCATGTTAAGAGTCACCTGGAGAAGAACAATGTCGACCCTAAGGATCTTCCCGATGGTGTCGTCGAGGCGCTCAATTTCTGTACGGCGGACGAGCTTCAGGCTATGGACAAGGTCGGCGCGAGCATGGAAGACGCGAAAATGGACCTACAACTGCGGGCCTTCGCCTTCCACTGAGAGCGCCTGGCGCGACAGCTTGAAACGGCGAGGAATAGGGCCGGGCGGCTACCGAACGCCGAGCGCTTCCGCGGTTCTCGGCCCGAGAGTCAGGCTACGGCTCTTCGAGAAGCTCGCCTAGTGGCCGAAAGGGTCACGCTCGCTCGACCTGCCATACCCCCGATTAATCGCCGTTGCAAGGTCTCTGTAAGGAATGAACGAAACGCATTGAAGATCCTCGTCGAGCGGGGCAAATGAGATAGAGCGGCCAAGGAACAGGACGCGCCGCCTCGGGCGGCGGGGTAGAGCGTTCCGGCCTTGGCCGCGGTTTTCCAGGTCGCCCGTAGACTTGACGACGCCGCCAGCCCGGGAAAGGTTCAGATGACCAAGGTCGTCACCTAACGGGTGCTATCGGGCGACACCTTCTTCGTCGACGAGTTCTCCGGGTAACCCCGATCAGCCTATGCATGGCTGGTGCTTGCATAGGCAAAACTGATCACATTGCAAGGTCTT